>Ga0310345_10000384_pt1 | contig 70460 bp, 65 predicted proteins | sample HC15DNA20500_MG_FD_204667 | JGI IMG/M metagenome (GOLD analysis project Ga0310345, IMG submission 204667) | Marine microbial communities from station ALOHA, North Pacific Subtropical Gyre - HC15-DNA-20-500_MG | ecosystem: Environmental > Aquatic > Marine > Oceanic | place: Pacific Ocean: North...
GAGAGCGCTGATCACGCGCGTGGCAAAACTGGGTGTGATGTAGGTTTGATTTTGCAGAACGCTATCAACAGCCTCGAAGAATTCGGCAGCCGTGCTGCCCTTGATCACGTAGGCCCAGGCTCCGCACTCGAATGCGCGCACCGCGTGATCGACATTCGTTGACGCTGTAAACACGACCACCCTAGTCGCGGTCGAGGAGCTGCGGACCTTTTGAATCGCTTCGAGTGCGTTCCCCGGCAGACCAAGATCCATGACCAAAACATCAGGGTGATAACGTTCGGTCACAGCGACGGCGTCATCTGCGCAATTCCCCTTGGCCAACAGCTCGAAATCTGAGCGTGCAGCCAAGATAGAGGCCAACCCGTCGAGAAAAATGGGGTGGTCGTCAACCACAGCGATCGTGTTTTTTGCCACCGATCGGACTCCCCGATACAAAATCTATCGCTACTAAGGCTAAATTCTCCTAAAATCGCGGGGAAACAAAACGTTACTACTTGGTTAAAGTCAAGTTCACACGCCCTCATATAAAGTATTCAGAGAACGGAGGGTTTTTTCTGCAAGCCTGTCAATGGTTTCTCCTGGGGAAGGCGAATAGAGATCCTTGAGAGATGCGGTTGTTCAGCTATCTGCCGTGACGGTGGTCCGGCGACATCTCGGGTGAGCCTCAGTCTCGAGGGATTGATGTATGGAGCACGTATCCAGCCATTCGCCGTGACCTCGAAAGTCGGGTCGCGGGGAAAACCGATTCTCGCCGCCCGCTGAAGCGACGCGCTGTCTCTTGTCACGGATTAGGCCTATGGGCCGTCAGAAAGAGGCGGACGGCGCGCCTTTCCGCGCTTAGGTAAGGCCGCGACGTGGAGAGTGGGAGCTAACCAGCCTCGGGTGGCTGTGCTGCGAGGCCAGAGCGAAACTGTCTCTGCCACCTATTTCGCTGTTTCTAGGGAATGTACAGGGAACTATCTAGCATAGCGCCGTCGCGGCGGTGGTTGTGCGCTGGGAAAGAGCGATTTCCCGACTATTTTCCCTAGCGCAGTAACAGGGAAATACATTGATCGATCAGTCAAACTGGCGAACACAAGCAGTGTTTAGCATATACCGGGCTAATCGGATCGAGGATCACCGAGAGGAGAACGACATCGCTCTCCCCTCAGTACCCGATCAGCACAGCAGCCGGTTCGGGATCGAGCCTACCAGTCGACCTGGGCGCGCATGGCGACGCCGGTGATGTCGGCCCCGTCGTTGATGCCGCTCTCGATCTCAGACTGTGCGACGTTGAGCATCAGGCGCGTATAAAAAGCCCGGCCCCTTGAGAAAGAGGCCGGGCGGGAGGAAGTCCTACGGCCGGCGCGCCGTAGGATCCAGGGTGCTACGCCAAGAGCGTCTACGGAGATCCGGTGCTCGTCAACCTCTGATCATTCATTTAGAGCCCATACAAAGGCGAGAGTGGCAAGAACGCCCAAGCCGCTGCGCACCGCGTGAAGTCCATCCCATTTCACGATGATGGCTCGCTCTTCGTTTCTACGCAGGCCGAGCTCCCGTCGCGCTACGTCCGAGGAACGGCGTCAATCGTGAAACTCGACTTCGATCCTCACGATCTCCCCGTTGATTACGGCTCGGACATCCAGTTCCTGCTGCACGGTCAGCGCAACGAGCTTATCGCTCTCACTCTCGTCGATGCGTTTCTGAAGCGCCTTGCGGCAGGCTTCCTTCCCGTCCTCCAGCGTTGCGCCTGAGCCGCTGCAATCCTCAAGATTGATCGGGCACACCACATAGTGGCCGTCGTCGCCTTTGGTCACTCTGCAAGGCCAGTGATATGTGAGCATTCCAATCCCCATAAGCTCGGCATCCGCCCAGGCGCTAACCGCTTGTTCATCATCTGAGAGTATTGATCAACGGTAGCGCATTTTTCCTTACTCAAACGCGCTGGACATTGAAGAGCCTCGGGGGCCCCCTGGGGCTCTTTTTTATGCGCTCATGGCCTTCCCGCACGATAAACACGGATAGCATCAGCCAGGTCCCCGGATGGAAGGTCTCCGGATATACCGAAGCGCTGATGGCGGCGATGGCCGACTAGCTGACCGGCATCACGGAATGTGGACGGTATCCCCGCATTAGCGAAGGAGCTCGAAAGCCGTGGAAGATCTCTCCGCCGCTTCATGTCACACTCCGTAACAATCCGGAAATCGAAGTGATACGCGGGTAAGAGACCTTTGCGGCATTCGGTTTGTCGGATTCGCAAATGCTCCATTCCTTTCTGCGCCCTTTTCTGACGGTTGCGGTGCTCTACGCCGCACTGCTCTCTCTGGATGCCATGGGGCCAGTCCTGGCCCATGAGGGCCATGTCCACGACGAGCCCAAGCCCTTGACGGTGCCTGTGGCGCCGCGGGTCGTGGCCGTGACGCCTCAGTTCGAACTGGTCGGAGTCCTCTCGGCTCCTGGCGAGCTGATCGTGTTCCTCAGCGCCTTCGACACCAGCACCCCTGTCAGAGGCGCGCGCCTGTCCGTATCGGGAGATGGAGGCGTCGTGGAAGCGAAGCCGGAGGGCGATGGGGTCTTCGTCGCCGAAGCGCCCTGGCTGACCGCTTCGCCGCCAGCGGATTTGATCTTCTCACTCTCGTTGGAAGGTGGCGGCCAGGATCTTCTGACAGGTCAGCTTGAGTCCAGCGGCGAGGAGGCTGCGGAAGATGGGCCAGCCGCAGCCGCCGAAGGGTTCGGCGTCTTCTCCGTTCTCGTCCTCGCTGTGCTCGCCTTCATTGCGGGCGTCGTCGCCACCTCTTTCTTCCGTCAGAGCGGAGAGACTGTCGAGCCGGAATGCGCATCCGCCGATGAAGATAGGTCCCCCGAACGGGAGGAGAAGAAATCTTCCCCCGTCACGACGCTGCGGCGCTCTGCCGGAGTGATATTTCTCTGCATCGGCGCCGTCGCATTTCCAAGACCCGAGGCATTCGCCGCCGAAGAGCCGGAAGACACGCTGCCCACCCTTCCGGCGGGTATGGCGATGGATCAGCCCCAGCGCCTTTCCGACGGCAGCATCTTCTTTCCGAAGCCGACCCAGCATCTGCTGTCTCTCCGTACGGAGGTCGTCGCCCAACAGGAGCTGGCGCGGACCCGCGAACTCTCGGGCCTGGTCACGGTGCCCATCGGCAATCGGGGTCGCGTGCAGGCCTCGCGTCCAGGTCGCTTCGAGCCTGCCGACGGCGATATCTTCGTCGGCATGGAGGTGAAGAAGGGGCAGCTTCTCGGCCATATCGACGCCTATATCGAGGCAGCCGACAGGGCCAATCTGCGCAGTCAGATCGCCGAAACGGAAGCCCGGATCGAAAAGAACCGCACCATCCTGGGTCGCTTCGAGAGCATTCCGAACGCAGTCCCTAAGGTGAAGGTGGATGAGGTTCGCGGCGAGCTACAGGCGCTCATGGAGCGCCGCAAGGAGCTGATCCCCAGCCTGACCGTGGAAGAGCCGCTGGTTGCGCCCATCAGCGGCATCGTCTCAACCGCCGACGTGGCGGCGGGCCAGATGGTGGAGGCCCGCGACACGCTGTTCGAGATCGTCGATCCCAGCGAACTCCGGATCGAAGCGGTCGCCTCCGAGACTGGACCTATCGGGAAGATCCAATCGGCCGCTGCCGTGATCGAGGGGTGCGAGTCGCTGAAGCTGAAATATCTGGGACAGGGGCCTGCCCTGAAGCAGCATTCGCGCGTGCTGACCTTCCAGATCGTCGAGCCGGGCCAGGATCTCGCGGCTGGCATGACCGCTCATGTCATCCTGACCCTCGGCGATAATCGCCGAGGGGTCGCCGTTCCGAGCTCGGCGATCACGCGGGATGCGGCGGGCCTGCCGGCCGTCTGGGTCAAGACGGCGCCCGAGGTGTTCCAGTCGCGCGTAGTCCATACGACACCGCTGGACGGCGAGCATCTGCTGATCACCGCAGGCCTTAAGGCCAAGGACCGCATCGTGACTTCCGGCGCTAATCTCTTGAGTCAGGTGCGATAGGCGGCGGCGATGTTCAGGCTCCTCGTCTCAACAAGCCTCCGCAATCGCCTCATCGTTCTGGCCTGCGCGCTCGTGCTCATCGTCGCCGGCATCCAGACTCTGCGCGGGCTGCCGGTCGATGTCTTCCCGGATCTCAATCGCCCGACCGTGACCCTGATGACGGAATCCGAAGGCCTGGCGCCGGAGGAGGTCGAGACCCTGGTGACCTTCCCCATCGAAACGGCTATGAGCGGGATCTCTGGCGTTTCCCGGGTGCGCTCGGTCTCGGCGCCCGGCCTCTCCATCGTCTATGTGGAGTTCGCCTGGGGCACCGATATCTATCGGAATCGCCAGCAGGTGAGCGAGCGGCTGAGCGTCGTAAGCAGCGATCTCCCATCCGGCATCCAGCCGCAAATGGCGCCGATCACCTCCATCATGGGCGAGATCATGCTGATCGCTTTGAAGAGCGAGACGGCCACCCCCATGGAGCTGCGGGAGATCGCAGACTGGGTTTTGCGGCCGCGGCTGATCGCGATCTCCGGCGTGGCCCAAGTCATTCCTATCGGTGGCGAGGTGCGCCAGTACCGGGTCACACTCGATCCGAACCGGATGAACTTGCTGAACGTCACCCAGGACGAGGTCGAAACCGCCGTCCAGAAGTTCAGCCGCAACAGCGCCGGCGGCTTCGTCGATCAGCATGGCAGCGAGTTCCTGATCCGTAATCTGGCGCGCACGACCGATCTTGAGGATCTGCGCTCCCTTGCCGTCGGGTTTCGCGACGACGTGCCGGTTCTCCTGTCGCAGGTCGCGAGAGTCGATTACGCGCCGCGGCCGAAACGCGGCGAGGCCGGCTATATGGGCAGCCCCGCAGTCATCCTCTCCGTCCAGAAGCAGCCGAATGCCGACACCCTGGCGCTGACTGAAGAGATCGAAAAATCTCTCAAAGGCTTTCGCGACTCCGGGCCGGACGGATTGACGGTCGACGTGCTGTTCCGCCAGGCCGACTTCATCGATGCCTCTGTCACCAATGTGCAGCAAGTGCTGATCGAAGCGATGATCGTGGTGGCCGTCGTGCTGTTCGCGTTCCTGCTCAACTGGCGGGCAACGGCCATCTCGCTCACCGCGATCCCCATCTCGATCTTCGCAACGCTGATCGTCTTCCAGTTCTTCGGCCTCACGATCAACACCATGACGCTGGGCGGCCTGGCGATTGCCATCGGCGAGCTGGTGGATGACGCCGTGGTCGACGTCGAGAATGTGTTCCGGCGGCTGCGGGAGAATGCTGCCAAGCCGAAACCACGTCCGATCATCTCCGTCATCGCGGCGGCCTCCCAGGAAGTGCGCTCGGGTATCGTCTACGCCACGGCGATCATCGTCCTTGTCTTCGTGCCGCTCTTCGCGCTGTCGGGCATCGAGGGGCGTCTCTTCGCGCCGCTGGGCGTCGCCTACATTGTCTCGATCCTGGCGAGCCTCATCACCTCGATCACGCTGACCCCGGTGCTTTGCTACTATTTGCTGCCAAGCAGCGCCTCTCACGCCCATCGCGATACGGCGTTGGTGCGGGGGCTGAAATGGATCAACACTCGGCTCCTCGACTGGGGCTTCAAGAACCAGGCCATCGTCATCCTGAGCATTCTGTGCTTGCTGGTTGTCACGGTAGCATCCGCCTTCTATCTGCCGCGCGCCTTCCTGCCGCCCTTCAACGAGGGGACGCTGACGATCTCGCTCATCTTCAAGCCGGGGATCTCTCTGGAGGAATCCCACCGCGCCGGAATGATCGCGGAGCGCCTGATCCTTCAGGTGCCGGAGGTGGAAACGGTCGGCCGGCGGACCGGCCGCGCTGAACTCGACGAGCATGCGGAAGGCGTTCATTCGGCGGAGATCGATGTCGATATGAAACCGTCAGAGCGCGACCGGGAGGCGGTGGTCGCGGAAATCCGCGAGCGTCTCGCGGCGTTGCCGGCGAGCGTCAATATCGGCCAGCCCATCTCCCACCGGCTGGATCACATGCTCTCGGGCATCCGGGCCCAGATCGCCCTGAAGATCTATGGCGAGGATCTGCAGACCCTTAGGAACCTTGCCGCGCAGTTCCAGGCGGAGATGGGCGAGGTGCCGGGCGTCGTCGATCTCCAGACGGAGCGGCAGGTCCAGATCCCGCAGCTTCGGGTGGAGGTCGATCACGCTGCAGCCAAGGCCCACGGTATTCCAAGCTCAAAGATCACAGAGACGCTGGCCACGCTGCTGAACGGCCGGGTCGTCTCCCAGGTGGTAGACGGCAATCGCCGTTACGATGTCGTCCTGCGGGTCGGGGAAGAAGACCGGACCACAGAAGGCGTCCGTCAGCTCAAGATCGAGACGCCGTCCGGCCCGATCCCGGTCTCGACTCTCGCCGATGTGAGAGAGGCCGAAGGCCCCAATCAGATCCTGCGGGAGAACACGCGCCGGCGCATCGCGGTGCTGGCAAACGCGGGCACCGACGACATGTCCCGCGTGGTCGGCGATATCCGCGATGTGATCGATGGGATGGATCTGCCGGAAGGCTATTATGTCTCTCTCGAAGGGACGTTCCAGGCCCAGGAAGATGCTTCGCGCACCATCCTGCTGCTCTCGCTCATCTCGCTGGGCACGATCTTCGCGGTGCTCTACAGCCGCTACCGTTCCCCGGTGCTGGCGCTCATCGTCATGGGCAACGTTCCGCTCGCCCTGATCGGCAGCGTGATCGCGTTATGGCTCGCGGGGCAGCCGCTATCCGTCGCCTCCATGATCGGCTTCATCACCCTGGCCGGCATCAGCTCGCGCAACGGCATCCTCAAGATCAGCCACTACATCAACCTGGTGCTGAGCGGCGAGGAACGCTTCGACCGCCAGATGATCCTGCGCGGCAGCCTCGAACGGCTGGTGCCCGTCATGATGACGGCGCTGTCGGCGGGCTTCGCGCTGCTGCCGCTCATGATCGGGGCCGGCGAGCCGGGCAAGGAGATCCTGCATCCCGTCGCGATCACCATCTTCGGCGGCCTCGTCAGCGCCACGCTTCTGGACAGCCTGCTCACCCCAATCCTGTTCTTCCGCTTCGGCGAGCCCGCGATCAAGCGGCTGGGCGAAGCTCGAGAAACCGCCGCCATGCCGGAGGCGGAACAGCCATCCTACTAGCTATCGAAACCACAGAAGGGAGACTTGTAATGCTCAAATATGTCGCCGTCATCCTCGCGCTTCTCGGCACCTCGCCGGCGCTTGCCCACTCCGAGAGCGAAGTCCATCAGGGACCGCACGGGGGCCATATCATCGACGCCGGCGGCGGCGTGCAGCACTGGGAGCTTGTGGCCGATCACGATGCGCTCGTCCTCTACGTTACCGACGGCGAGGAGAAGCCGGTCTCAACCGAAGGCGGCAGCGCCCAAGGCACCGTTCTCGTGGACGGAAAGACCCATCAGGTCACCTTCGAGCCGTCGGGCGAGAACACCCTCACGGCCGAGGGCGATTTTGACGGCCATCACGACATGGTAGTCATTGTGAAGACAAAGGACGTAGGTGGCGAAAGCCTCCAGGCGCGTCTCACCACCATGCATTGATCGCGGTCTACAGATGAGAAAGCCGGAGCCTAACCGTGCCGAAATCTGAGCACCAGGAAGATGGCACGGCCTCGGAAGCGGCAGAGCCTACAGCGCTGGCGCAAGCTCACGTCTTGCTCTGCGATGACGATATCGAGCTGCGCCAGCTGCTGACCGATTTCCTGACGAGCAATGGCTATCGCGTCACCGCGCTGCCCGATGGGCGGGAGGTGGCCCGGCGCGTCCAGGCCGGCGGCGTCGATCTCCTGATCCTCGACCTGATGCTGCCCGGCACCGATGGGCTCACCATCTGTCGTGAGCTGCGTGCCATCTCAACCGTTCCCATCCTCATGCTGACAGCGAAGGGGTCCGAGCTGGACCGCATTCTCGGGCTGGAGATGGGGGCCGACGACTACATCAGCAAACCGTTCAGCCCGCCGGAGCTGCTGGCTCGTGTGAAGGCGCTCATTCGCCGGTCCCGTATGCAGGGCGACAGTGCCGCAAAACCCGGCCGCGTTCTTGCCTTCGAGGGCTGGCGGCTCGATACGCTCCGCCGGGAACTCCGCAATCCGGGCGGCGTGATCATCGATCTCTCGGCCGGCGAATACGACCTTCTCGCGACCTTTCTAGAAGCGCCCCAGCGGGTGCTGGACCGGGACTACCTGTTGGAAGCGAGCCGGAGCCGCATCGCGGCAGGGTTCGACAGGAGCATCGACGTTCAGGTCAGCCGGTTGCGGCGGAAGATCGACGCCCCCGATGCGGAAGAGAGCTTTATCAAAACCGTGCGCGGCGCCGGCTACATGTTCGTCGCCTCCGTGACCCGCTCATGAGGTTCCTGTTCGATACCATCACGGGCCGGACGATCCTAGTGCTCGTACTTGGCCTGGGCGGGAGCTTGCTCCTCGCTCAGTACCTCTATCAGGTGACTAGCGAGCGGGAGCTGCGCGCAGCCAATGCGGACCGGATCGCAGACCGGCTCCTCGTGCTTGCCGAGACGATCAAGTCGGTCCCTGCTGCCGAACGCGACGCCACGGCCCACCGCCTGTCAGGCGGACCGCTGGAGCTACATTGGAGTGAGACGCCATTGGCAACGCCCGGTGGCGATTTGGACGCGCCGGCGGATCGGCTGCGTTCGACGCTACTCCGCCGGGCGCCGGAGCTTCAAGATTCTGGCTTGGTCTTCGGAACGAGCCGTTCGATCCAGAATCAGCATGGGGAGACGAAGCCTGCGGATGCGCATCACGTCACCCTGATCTCCATGGCCTTGCAGGATGGCAGCTGGCTGAACGTGACCCTGGCGCAGGTGAGACAGGCGAGGCTCACCTCACCGAGCGTGCTGGTCTCGACAGCAATCGGCGCTATCGGAGTGCTGCTCGTCGCCATTCTCATTGGCCGTTGGCTTACACGCCCGCTGAACAGGCTCGCCACCGGCGCGCGCGCCGCCTTCATCGAAGGGCGTCCCACTCAGCTGCCCGAAGTCGGTACGACGGAGGTCCGTACGCTCGCCACGGCCATGAACGATATGCATGGGCGCATCCAGCGCATGATGAGCGAGCGGACCCAGATGCTGGCCGCCATCAGCCACGATCTGCGCACGCCTCTGACGCGGATGCGGTTGAGGACCAACGGCAAGCCGGATCAGACCGATCTGGCGGCGGTCAATCGCGATCTCGATGAGATGGAGGCGATGATCGATGCGACCCTCGATTTTCTCCGTGAGGATGCCGCGAGTGAGCAGACCGAACCGGTCGATCTCTCCGCCATCCTCCAGACCATTGCGGACGACGCCCAGGACGAAGGCCGGCCCGTCGAAATCGATGTCCCGCACGGTCTCGTTGTAGAGGGCCGTCACCTGGCGCTGAAGCGAGCCTTCTCCAATCTCATCGAAAATGCCCTCAAATACGGCGACGTCGCGAGAGTGCACGCCTCACGGGTCCCCGGTGCTTGCGAGGTCCTCATCCGGGACGAGGGGCCGGGGATCGCCGAGCAGGATCTGGAGCGTGTCTTCGAGCCCTTCTACCGGGTGGACCGGGCTCGCCAGCGCGTGAAGGGCGGCTACGGCCTGGGCCTCACGGCGGCCCGCTCGATCATCCGGAAGCATGGCGGCGAGATCAGTCTGGGGAACGGGCGCCAAGGCGGGCTTGAGGTCTGGGTGACGCTGCCGGTGGACGATCAGGCGACGTGAGGCAGGTTCTCTGGGACCGGCCACTACATAAGGAGCCATTTGAATGATGAGTCGTGACGAAGTGATGGATCAAAGCCCAACATCGCACTTCGACGTGGCAAGCTTGAACGCGGACTGGGGGAGATACTCCAATCCCCCTGAATGGCTCTTCCAAGAGAGCGCCGGCGCAATGCTGCGGCGGTGGACGCTCGGGGCGGGCTACGCGCTCCGCCCCAAGCGCCTCTCGGTCATGCCGTCGGTGGCCGGGAAAGCGGTCGGAAGAGCCTTGGGGCTAAGCGCCTGGTCCGGACCTAATTCATGTGTGGGGAGCTACCATGGCTGGCGGGGATTTGCCGGCATCTCCAATGATCTTCGCGTCGGCACGATGGTCGACCGTTACGCGCGTGGATTATTCCCGTTTTGTCACGTGGGTCCGATGAAATGGTGGTCGCCAGCCGAGCGGGCGGTGATTGCACCGAACGAGCTGCATTTGGATCGCCGCACCAAGCGCCTCCTCCGCCGAGATAGATTTCTCGTGACATTCGACGACGACTTCGCCGGTGTCTTGGAGGGGTGCGCCGAGCCGCGACTGGGAAAGACGCCGCTCACCTGGATCACCCCGCGCATGATGCAGTCCTTCTGGGCACTCCATATGGCTGGCTACGCCCACTCGGTCGAAGTCTGGGACGAGAATTTCAATCTCGTCGGCGGACTTTTCGGGATCGCGATTGGCGGGATCTTCTTCGGGGAATCCCGGTTTACCAGGTCTACCGGGGCATCGAAGGTCGGTGCCGCGGTGCTGCATCGGCATCTGGAAAAATGGGGCTTCGCTTTGCGCGACGCCAAATGGATGAGCCCGCATCTCGCCGATATGGGCTTCCGAATGATGCCGCGCACTGCTTTCGAACAAGTGCTCCGCGACCACGCCTTTCGTCCGGGCCAATACGGACGGTGGGAGACGGATGACGCTCTGTGCCCAAATCTTGACTAGATTCCTAGCACAATCCCCAGCACATAAAATATTATTGTGATTTTTCCTGTGAAATATAAAAAGGTTATAGACAAGTTTATTCGTCTCATAACCTGAAGGTTGCAAGTTCAAATCCTGCCCCGCAACCAACGGTGTCAGTAATCTTCCCCAACCAAGGACGCGAGGGCGCCACGGATCTGGACTGCCGGCGGCGTATAGGGCGCGCCGGGCGTCACCACGATCTGCTGGATCAGCGAGCGCGCCGATCGATCCCTTCCCGCGCCGCATGGCCGCCAAGCGCCAGGGCGCCGGCCAAATTCCCGACGATCGTCCGATAGCGCTACGCAGCCTGCGGGTGCAGCGTCACCGGCGCGGCGTCGATCGCCGCCTCCTCCGCTGTCAGCCCCGCGAGCTCCGCATCGATCCTCGCCATCTGCTTAGGGATGGCGAAGGACTGCTCGTAAGGAAGGTCATAGAGCAGGCGCTCCAGCCTCGCGCGCTTGCCTTCCGCCTCCCTGATCGCCTTGGCGAGATCAGCGCCCCCCGGCCGGCGCTCTTGGCCTGCGCCGCGCGCTCGGCGCGATAGGCTTCGACGGCCGCCCTCGCCACGTCCGGATGGAGCAGGTGACGGCGTAGGCCGTCCAGCACGCGCGTCTCGATCGCCTTTCATTGGAATCAGCCGGCCGTTGCTGCCGCCGCGCCGGTTGCGGTAGGCGGAGCAGCCGAGCTTTCCCGACGCCGCCACGACCAGCGGCCCCGCCCCAGGCCCCGCAGCTAAGCAGGCCGGACAGTAGATGGTTCGGCCGGAGTGTGCGCGAAAGATGCGGCCGCCCGCACGATGCTGGCGCTGCTCGGCGGCTTCGCCGGCGGCGTCATCTATTTCGCCGGCCGTCTCGCCGGCGGGCTGAAGGGCGCCGCCGTTGGCGCTTGCGTCGGCGCCGTGCTGACGGTCGGCGTCTATTACTCCGGCGTCATCGACCAGTTCGGCAGCGCCCGCGACAAGGCGGCGATCGCCCGGCTGGAGGCGGAGAACAAGAAGCTGACCCACGACCTCCGCGCCCTGCGCGAGGTGCGCGATTTCGAGCAGGCGCAGGCCGCGAAGTGGGAGGCTCAGCTGGAGGCGGCGCAGGAATCGGCGCGGCACCTGGAAGAGGTGATCGCCCGGCACAAGGGGGCGGACGACGAAGCCTGTCCCATCGCGGTCTTCGAGGACGAGCTCGAAGCCATCCAGAACCTCAAATAAGGAGACGAGCCATGAAGGCTTTCAGGATCGCGCTGGCGCTGGCCGGCGCGCTGGCGCTGTTCGCGCCGCTTTCCGGCTGCAAGGAGCAGGACGCCCCGGACGTTTCGGTGCAGCTGCCGAAGGCGCCGGAGCATTACGCCGCCTGCTTCGACAAGCTGACGGACATTCCCCGGGAGAAGCTGACGCGGTCGCTGGTCGTGAAGCTGATCGGCGAGCTCCGCCAGTCGGAGCTGCGCAAGACGCAATGCGGCAAGGACCTGCTCGACTGGTACGATCGCGTCCGCCTGGCGTACGGCCGCGCCTGATGCTGGGTGCGCTTCCGATGGTCGTGCTGCTCGGCTGCAATGCGCTGGTGTCCCATAGCCCGGGCCCTTGCGCCTTCGCCGATCTGGCGCCGTGCCTCCGCCGCGCGGAGGATCTGCAGCGCGAGTTCAATCTGCCGGAGCCGATGACGTGCCAGATCCAGGTGCAAGGCGGCGGGCGGGCGGCATGATGGGCGCTTATGTAGGTTGTGGCTACCCTCGCACCCCTTGAACCTCACCGGGTCTTCATTAATTCCTAGCCCGAAATCTTCTCATTGAGCCGGCGGAGAGCCCGAAACCTTTCGAAACGCGGAAGGCCAACGCCGTGGGGCTAGCCGCTACCGGGCGCCCGCTCATGCTGGAGGACAGGAGGATGAAACTCGCTAGGGAGCTGCAAGAAGCGCGAAAGCGCTTCGGTTTGCTCGGCTTTTACGAAAAGTTCGAGCACATCGTCATAATGATCGTTACGACGCTGATCGCGATATTCATCGTCTTCGCCACCTGGAACCTGGCGTTGAAGATCTTACTCAGCATCGGAGCGAGCAGCTTCGATCCGACCAATTTTTCCGTGTTTCAAAGCATTTTCGGTGCGATCTTCACGGTGATCATCGCGCTAGAATTCAAAAGATCCCTTCTCGTCTCCGCCGAACGGCATCACAGCGTCGTGCAGGTTCGTACGGTTGTCTTGCTCGCGATGCTGGCGATCGTCAGGAAGCTACTGATCCTCGAGGTCGGTCATCGGGCCGAGGAGCTTTTCGCCCTGGCGGCAGCAATGGTCGCTCTGGGAGCCGTCTATTGGCTGGTAGGCGATAAGAGCGAACCGGAGACGGAGACGCTTAACGCCTCTAGGCCCAATACGTCGCGTTCACGGTAAGGAGCCTCCGGAGGGAGGCCGCGCCTTTCTTATCAAGGACAGGAACCAGTGGGCGGTGCGGACGTTCTCTCATCGCAGTTCTTCCTCCCAGCGGTTGCATCCTAGCTCAGACGATCTACTGGCCCGGCGCTTCGGCGCCGGGCTTTTTTTGTGTTCGGGAACGGGGCCGGTTCCGGAACCGGCGCTTTCAGGAATCGTTGAATCGCCCTTGGATCTTGTCTGGAGTACCACCCATGCCCGATGTCCGCCCGTTGTGGAGCGGCAATCTTCGCCTATCCCTGGTCATCATCCCAGTACAGATGTACACGGCCGCGACGGACAATTCTGTCGCGTTGAACATGCTGCACCGCCCGACCGGCGAGCGCATCCGGAATCTCAAGGTCATCGAAACCGATAGCGGCTTCCAGGAGGTGCCCGAAGACGAGATCGTCAAGGGCTACGAGCACGAGAAGGGGCGGCATGTCCTGCTGCATCCGGACGAGATCGACGCTCTTAAGCCGGAGGCCAAACAGTTCGTGGATCTGACTACCTTCGTCGACGAAGCGGAAATCGACGAGCGTTATTTTGAGAAGCCGTACTACCTCCTGCCCGATGGGGAGGTTGCGGACGATGCCTATGCCGTGATCCGGGACTCGCTCAAGGCGGCGAAAAAGGTCGCGGTCGGGCAGATCATCATGAGCGGCCGGAGCCATATCGTCGCCATCCGGCCCTTCGGAAAGGGGCTCCTGCTCAACACCCTCCGCTACGCCAGCGAGGTGCGGGGTCTACAGGGCTGGTTCGAACGCATCGGGGAAATTCCGGTAAGCGAAGATGCCGTCTCCATGGCGAGCGAGCTGATCAGTCAGCACGCCGGCCCGTTCGAGCCGGAGGAGCTGGCCGATCCCTATAAGCAGGCCGTGCGCGACCTGATCGATGCCAAGGTCAAACACAAGGCGCCGCCGGCGGGCGCTACCGCCGAGGCGCCGGAGGTGCCGAAGGTCGTCAACATCATGGATGCTCTCAAGAGGAGTATGCGGGACAAGGTCAGCGATGGTCTGGAGCGGCGCGGCATCAAGAAGACGAGTGGGAAGAGCGCGCCGGCGGCCGCCGCCAGAGGGAAGGCGAAAGCCTCACGGAGTGCCCCGAAGCACAGCGTCCACTGACGGGAGCCGCGCACGTTTGCGGCCGCAGCCGCTGGCCTGGCGCAGCTCATCGTCCTCGAAGTTGGCTAAGGTAGCAACGCACCGACCTGGTGTGCCTTTTTCGACTCCCGCAACTACCAACAAGGTGTTAGGCTAGCCTGTTTCCAAGTCTTTGGATTGCCCCAACGTGCGCCAACGTTGGGGCTCTTTTTTGGCCTACATCAGCGCTTCGACCGCCACCCACACCGCCCCGAATGCTGCGGCCATGATCAACCACGGCCACACGTATTTCATACGCCCGCCATCCCCTGGTTCGCTTGTCATCGCCTGATCCTTCTGAGGCTGTAGCCGCAGATGAATGGTGTTGCGATTGGGGCTTTACAAGAGGCAGGTTAGCGGGCGCGAATTCGCTATCGGCTCCGGTGTTAGGCCGCAAAGCTGACGCCTAAACGATGTGGCCGCAAGCTGTAGCGAGCCCCCGCAATCAATTCCCCTTCAAAAAAGTCTTGTGACGGACCGCAGGCGCATGGTTCCGCACCACGATCCGCTAAATCTCACCGGGTCTACCCGGCGATGGTGGCGGGCGCCACATGTTTGGCGGAGATTTAGGCCGCGTCACATGTGATTAACAGAGTGCTTTCGCTAGTTTGACGGCCTCGCGTGCGGCCCAGTCACTGCGGCCGGCTCCTCAACGCTCTACTACGCCTGCAGCCATAGACGGGACCCGAACGCGATCCCTCCGACGACCGTTCCTCCAACGTGAGTGTTCGAAAGCTCTTCTTACGGGGACTACACAGTTGGACCGCGCTGCTCATAGCCCTGGCGCGGCTACCGGCACTCAGGGCGGTGCAGCGGGCCCCCCCAATCCTCGCATGCGCAAATCTAAGCGTTGGACGGAGGACGATATCATGCATGGCGGGATTTACCGGCTGGGGTATGGGTCTCGGCTTTATCTTCTGGATCCCAATCTTTGTCTTGATCGCGTTCGGACTGCTGTGGCTCGTTCAGTCGCTATCCTCTACGAGTTTTAGTAACGGCTAACGAGGGTCCGAAGCCCCGGTCGACTTGCTCAACGAGCAGTACGCGCGCGGAGAGAAAGATCGCGAAGAACACCTTCAGAAAAGGCGCGATCTGACGGCCTAAAAAGTGGACGAAGCCTAGGTCTATGCTCGAGCCGACTGCCTCAAAGTGGCTAGAGGCGTTGAGAGCACCATTTCAGCAGGTCCCGAGAGGACCGTCATTTGCTTCCAAATATAGACGTTACCGGGCCTGCTTTTATCCTACCCTCTATTCATTTCAGTCGTTTGGTCGTGGTGGGCGTTCGGCGGGCGCAGCCGCAAGAACACGGCTTCGAACGCGAACACGGCAAGAATGCCGCCGATTGCGATCGCGACGATCGCGGGATCGGCTTGCCATTTCATGAGTGCGAAGGCGGCTAGAACGATGGCATCGAGGCCGAGGGCCGCGAGCAGGATCCATGGGCGAGCGCCAATGTCGTGCCTTAAGTTTCGAAACACCCCCCATTGGATGACCATATCCATTACGAGGTAGAAGAACGCTCCCAGCGAGGCGATGCGGCTGAGGTCGAAAAAGATTGTCAGCGCGCCGGCGATCACCACGGTATAGACGAGGGTGTGATCTCGGATGGCGCCGGGCATGCCGAAATGGCTGTGGGGGACGAGTTCCATATCGGTCAGCATTGCAAGCATCCTGGAGACCGCGAAAATGCTTGCGATCAGACCGGAGGCAGTTGCGATCAGGGCGACGGCGATCGTCAGGTAGAAGCCGATCTGGCCGAATGCCGGCTCTGCCGCCTCAGCCAGGGCATAGTCCTTGGCGGCAACGATCTGCTCGAGTGGTAGGCTGACGCCGACAGCAAAGGCCACGAGCAGATAGACCACGACGCAGATCGCTATCGACAACACGATGGCCCGGCCGACATTGCGGTGGGGCTCAGTAATCTCTGCGCCGCTATTGGTGATGGTGGTGAAGCCCTTGAAGGCGAGAATTGCCAGCGCCGCGGAAGCCAGAAAGCCACCGGTGCCGATTTCTCCACCCGCGGCTTCGAAGGAGAAGCCGCCCGCCCAAAGTGCAGCGATGCCGAACAGTGCAATGCCAAACACTTTCAGAAACGCCAACAGGATCGATAATAGCCCAACGGAACGGCTGCCGGAGACGTTTACGAGCCAGGCAAATGCGATCAGAGCGACACCGAGCGCCGGCACGGTCCATCCCTGAGGCTCCAGACCCAATCCGCGGAGCGCATAATTGGCGAACGTCCGGGCTACGAGGCTTTCGTTGATGACCATGGACAGGGCCATCAAGAGCGCAGCGCCGGCCGCAATGGTAGTCGGTCCGTAGGCCTTTACGAGTATCATGCCGATACCTCCCGCAGACGGGTAGGCATTCGACATCTTGATGTAGCCATAGGCGCTGCAGGCGGTGACTAGGGCGCCGGCAACGAATGAAAGCGGGAAGAGTGGCCCGGCCAGTTCCGCCATCTGCCCCGTCAGTGCCAGGACGCCGGCCCCGATCATCACGCCGGTACCCATGGCGATTGCGCCAGCCAGAGTAATGCTGTTCTGCTTGTATTCCGAGATTTTCCTCCGTTCCAAAGTCGTCACGCCTCCTTCCTAACCAAGGACGATGCTACCTCTTTCTTGCGATTCCGACATTCCATCCAGGTCTTGCGGGTGTCCTCCGACTGTTGCGCCAGCGGGAGGCCGATCCCCTTGGTCGGCGCGTAAATCACAGGGTGCTAAGTAGCCAGCACCAACGACGAATCAAACTGGTATGGACATGGACCGATCGGCTGGCTGCGGTCGTGCGAAGGCCAATGGATCCCCCCTCGATCACGTTCTAGCAACAACCGCTCTGAAGGCGAAAAATATGAAAATCGCAGAATTCGCGATGACTAGAAACCAGAGGCCATAAGCGGGCGGGTTGTGACTCACTTGTCATGTTTCCATTGGCCATCGTGCATGAACAGATGCATTGGAGGGCATAGTAGGACGAGGAGCAGCAAGAGGCCCGAGCCGCTGAAATCATGCGCCCGGTGTTCGTAGGCCAGCATGAGTCCTATCAGCGCAAGGAAGGCTATGAACACGGCGCCAGTTCGCGTTTTTCCAGAAACTCGGCCGAGACGTTTCTGGCGCGATGCTGTCACCATCATTCAGTTTATCCGGATCGACCGTAATACCTCTCGATTTGGTGATCGCTCCTCGTGCAGCTCACACCGTTACCTGCCGCAGCCGTAGTGAATTGAGCACCACAGAAATCGATGAGGCACTCATAGCGAACGCAGCAAACATTGGGCTGATTAGAATGCCGAAGAAGGGAAATAGAACGCCTGCAGCAACGGGCACGCCGGCCGTATTGTAGATAAGAGCGAAGAAGAGATTTTGGCGAATATTGCGCATTGTCGCGCGAGCGAGCCGGCGAGCGCGGACGATACCGTCAAGATTTCCTTTTACTAGTGTGATGCCGGCACTTTCAATCGCTACGTCGGCGCCGGTCCCCATAGCGATACCGACATCGGCTTGCGCGAGGGCCGGGGCATCGTTCACTCCGTCCCCGGCCATGGCAATCTTTCTGCCATCATTCTGCAGTTCGCGGATGATCCGGGCCTTGTCCTCGGGCAAGACATCGGCTCGAATCTCATCGATACCCAGCCGCGCCGCGACTGCCTTTGCAGTGCGTTCATTGTCTCCGGTCGCCATGATGATCCGGAAGCCGAGTTTGTGGAGGGCCTTGATGGCGGCTGGCGTGGTTTCCTTCACCGGATCGGAGACGCTCACGAGGCCGGCGATCTGCCCGTCAAGGATCACGAACATGACCGTCTCACCCTCGTCCCGGTGCGCATTGGCCTTGTCGGCAAAACCCGCTCCCTCAAGACCGAGTTCGCGAACGAGTGCGATATTGCCAAGGGCGACGGTCTTGCCACTAACCACGCCTCTCACGCCCTTTCCGGTGATCGCCTCGAACTCGGTCGCCTCCTCCATTGTTACGCCACGCTCTTCCGCGCCGTACACGATCGCTTCGGCGAGTGGGTGCTCGGACCCACGTTCCAGGGTTGCGGCAAGACGCAATACCTCCGTCTCGTCGTGGCCCGGCTCCGGAAGGACGGCGACAAGGCGTGGCTTGCCTTCTGTCAGCGTCCCGGTCTTGTCGATCATCAGCGTATCGATCTTCTCGAAGCGCTCTAGCGCTTCGGCATTCTTGATCAGGACGCCTGCCTGGGCACCGCGGCCCGTCGCGGTCATGATGGACATGGGCGTCGCCAGTCCTAACGCACAGGGGCAGGCAATGATCAGCACCGCAACTGCCGCGATCAGCGCATAGGACAGCGCAGGCGAAGGTCCCCACACGGCCCAGGCGATGAATGCCAGAACCGCAATGCCAATGACTGCCGGCACGAACCAGCCAGCGACCTTATCGGCGTATTTCTGAATCGGTGCGCGTGACCGCTGGGCGTTTGCCACCATCTGGACGATCTGCGACAGCATGGTCTCTGAGCCCACGCGAGTAGCCTCCATGAGCAGGCTTCCGGTGCCGTTGATCGTGGCGCCGGTCAGTGGCTCGCCGGCCACCTTCTCTACGGGGACCGGTTCGCCCGAGATCATGCTTTCATCGACAGAGGAGTGGCCATCGACCACGATGCCATCGACCGGGATCTTTTCGCCCGGACGAACACGCAGACGGTCGCCGGCCTGTACCTCTTCTAGACCGACCTCTTCTTCGCTTCCGTCGTCACGAATTCTCCGCGCGGTCTTGGCCGCGAGGTCAAGCAGGGCCCGGATGGCCTTGCCCGTTCCCTCCCGAGCCCGCAGTTCCATAACTTGTCCTAGCAATACCAGCGTGACGATAACGGCTGCTGCTTCGAAATAGACGCCGACATGGCCCTCTTCGTCACGGAAACCATCTGGGAAAATGCCTGGAAACAGAACCGCTACGACGCTGAACACCCATGCGGCCATCACACCCATGCCGATAAGTGAGAACATGTTGAGGTTCATCGTGCGGAATGAATTCCAGCCCCGCACAAGGAAGGGCCAGCCGCAGTAGAGCACTACGGGCGTGCCGAGAGCCAATTCGATCCAGAGTGTGGCGCGCTCCCCGAATATCTGCCGGACCCCACTAAGGCCGACATAGGGGCCCATTGTGAGAACCAAGAGCGGTACGGTAAGCACTGCGCCGATCCAGAACCGCCTGGTGAAATCAATGAGCTCGGGATTGGCGCCTTCTTCGGCCATTGCGGCCGATTCCAGTTCGAGACCCATGCCACAGATTGGGCAGGAGCCGGGTTTGGTCTGGCGCACCTCCGGATGCATTGGACATGTGTATACGGCGCCACTGTAGCCCGGGGGAACCGTGTCATACTTCCCCGCTGCCGTACCACCTGATGGATGATTTTTGTGACCGGAGCAACGCGCGCTTCCGTTGGCCGAGGTCTCACTCTCCGGCACCAGATGCATGCCGCACTTGGGGCAGTCACCAGGCCCCTCCTGACGAATTTCCGGATGCATCGGGCAGGTGTAGGTGCTCATTGGCCTATCTTTCGGCTTGTGTGCTTAGGTGCCGTCCGGCGTTTTTCGTCCGACGAGTGCGGCGTATGGTTTTCATGCGAACCCGTGGGAAGGGTTGCTAAGTATTCTGCGAGTGGCCTGGTCAACGATGAAGTTCACCTCAACTCTCTTTGGCGGTTGACGCTCAGTGGTGGTGATCGTCAACGCCATGGGAATGACCACCAGGTTCGCCGGACGGGTCGGGCAGGCTTTGGACGCCGACCCCGTAATGGAAGACGAGACGTCCGCCCCACCAGGCGGTGACCGTCAGCGGTCCCGCGGCGGCAAAAAGGCAGAGGGCGAAGACAAGGGACGGCCCGCTCTTGCGCCGGAACAGACGCCATGCGCCGAGCAGGGTGAAAGCGGTGAAGGTCGCAAGCGCCCAGTTGCGGTGGACGTGGGTGGCGGCGTGGGAGGCTTCGTCCTGGACCACCTCATGATAGGCGTCGAAGCCTGCCATTACGGCGCCCGCCGCCGCCAGCCAGCCTAATAGCAGCATCCAGTCCGCGGCGGTCTGGAGCGAGCCGCTCCATCGCGCTGCAGATCCGAGGCTGGCGACGATCGTTGCGATGCTCGCGGTGAACAGAAGCGCCACCGCGAAATGCACGAAGATCGGATGGATGTTGGGCTCGATCAGGCCGGTCATCGTGAAGCCCTCCTAGTACCAGATGCGTAAACCGGCGACGAAGGAGGTGCTCTCCACGTCCTCGCCCGCGGCTTCGGCGAAGTCTGCCGTATCGCCGAATTTCCGTTCGTAAGAGACGCCGATATAGGGCGCGATCTCCCGGATGATCTCGTAGCGAAGCCGCAAGCCGACCTCGCCGTTCCTGAAACCAGAGCCTTGCCCGTGATCGGCATCGGACTGGCCGGCGAGATTGATCTCGACGCGAGGCTGCAAGATCAGGCGCTGGGTGAGGAGGATGTCGTATTCCGCCTCGAACTCGCCCAGAACGTCGCCGCCTTCGCCGATGAAAACGGCCGCGTCGAGCTCGAACCAGTGTGGTGCCAGCCCCATGATACCGATGGCGCCATAGGTCTTGGACTCGGGCTCAAGGTTCTGTCGGACACCCGCCTGGAGATCGAAATAGGTGGAGATCGCCCGCCCATAGAGCAGCTGGACCTCCGCATCCTCGAACGCGTCCGCGTCCGTCAGATAGGCGCCTTCGGACTTGCCCCAGATGCGGTTCAGGTCGCCGCCGACCCAGCCCTGCATGTCCCACTCGAAGAGCGGCTCGTCGGCGGCATGATATTCGAGCCGGTCGGCTTCGAAGAACACATGCTTCGTGCCGCCGTTGTTGTGCTGCAGCTCCCGCTTGGCGGCCGCCATGGCGGCGGGATCGTAATACTGGTTTGCCGCGTCCCAGGTGCCTTGTGCGAAAGCCGGCGTGGCGAGCAGCATCAGCAGAAGAAAGGTAACGATACGCATTATTCCATCTCCTGCATGTCGTGGTGGTGGTGCTCCATCGCCGGCGCTGCGGCGGGCTCGCGATAGGCGGCGGGCTGATATCTGGCGCGCCGCCCGTTCGGGTCCGGCTTCACCGAGACCACCTGCATCATGCCGGCATGCATGTGGTAGAGAAGATGGCAGTGGAAGGCCCAGTCACCGACCTCGTCGGCGGTGATGTCGACTGACAGCTTTTCGCCCGCCTTGACGATCACCGTATGGAAGAGCGGGCGGTGGCCGACGGGGCTGTTCACGAGCTGGAAGAACATGCCGTGGAGATGGATCGGGTGATCCATCATGGTGTCGTTGACCATGGTCACCCGGACCCGCTCGCCTTCTTGGAAGACGATGGGATGGACCACCTCGGAAAATTTTATCCCGTCGAAGGACCACATGTAACGCTCCATGTTCCCGGTGAGATGGAGCTCCAGCTCCCGGCCGGGCGGGCGTCGATCCCGATTCGGCTCAAGACTCCGTAACTGGGAATACCGCAATGTGCGGTGGGGAACGTCGTGCAATCCGATGCCCGGCTCGTCGAGCCGGCTGGTGGGCATCTCGGCCACATTGGCGACGCCGGGGCCGGTGGGGTGATTGTGCTCGGTCTTGCCGCCGCTCATTCCGCCCATGCCACCGTGCTGCATGCCCGAGTGATTCATGCCGCCGGAGCTCATGCCGCCATCGCCCATGCCTCCATGATCCATGCCGCCCATGCTCATGCCCATGTCCTTCATGGTGCGAAGGGGACGTTCGCGTAGGGGCGGCACAGGCGCGGTGAGGCCGGGCCGGGTGGCGAGGGTCGCCCGCGCCATACCCGACCGGTCGATGGCTTCGGCGACGAAGGTGTAGGCGGCGTATTTCGAAGGCTGGACGACAACGTCGTAGGTCTCCGCCACGCCGATCTGGAATTCGTCGGTCTCCACGGGCTGCACGTTCTGGCCGTCGGCCTGGACCACGGTCATGGGAAGCCCGGGAATGCGGACATTGAAGAAGGTCATGGCCGAGGCGTTGATGATGCGCAGGCGGACCCGCTCGCCCGGCCGGAACAGCCCCGTCCAGTTGTCCTGCGGGCCGTGACCGTTGACGAGATAGGTGTAGTGCACCCCCGTCACGTCGGAGATATCGGTGGGGTCCATGCGCATGCGGCCCCACATCAGCCGGTCCTTGATGGTCGCGCCCAGACCGTCTTGTGCCACGTCCTTCAGGAAGGTGCCGGCGGTCCGCTTCTGGAAGTTGAAGCTGTCGGCCTCCTTCTTCAGCTCGGCGAAGATCCGGTGCGGGCTCTCGAAGCTCCAGTCGGAGAGCACCATGACATATTCGCGCTCGGCCGTGACGGGGTCTGGCCCGGCGGGCTCGATGACGATGGGGCCGTAATGACCGGCCTGCTCCTGAAGGCCGGCGTGGCTGTGATACCAATAGGTGCCGGACTGGCGGACGGGGAAGCGGTAGGTAAAGGTCTCGCCCGCCCGGATGCCGGGAAAGCTGACGCCCGGGACGCCATCCATCTGAAACGGGATGAGGATGCCATGCCAGTGGATGGAGGTGTCCTCGTTCAGCCGGTTATGGACGCGCAACGTGACCTCGTCGCCCTCGCGCCAGCGGAGCAGCGGGGCCGGGATTGTGCCGTTCACGGTGATCGCGTTGCCGCGCTTGCCATCGATGGCAACGGCCGTCCGGCCGATGGTCAGGTCGTATTGGGTACCCGAGAGGACATTGCCGCCGGTGTAGAGCGGTTGGGCGCTGCGGGCCCAGGCGGGCAGCAGAGTGCTCGCGGTGAGGGCGGCTCCGGTGGCGGCGGTTCCTGCCAGAAAGTTTCGTCTGGAAATCATGGTCGGCTCGCTATGCTGTACGGCAGTTGGCATCCGGCGGATGCACAGGCGGCATGGGCGGCGCGCCAAGCAGGCGCGCACAAACGCATGTCGGCCGCTAAAGGAGCAGGGTGGTGTGGAGGGAAATCGGCGTCGTTGGTGGGGGAGGATCGGCTGTCGCGTGCCAATGCCGAAGCGCAGACTTGTTGCTGCCAAGCTGCGGCGCCTCGGGCGAGGCGGCCGGAATCGCGAAGAGCGACGCGCTTATAAGTGCGGGGACCGAGGCAGCCGGCGCGGCATCCAGCTTGGCGCAGCTCAGACAGTCGTGACGACAGTCGGCATTCGCCGGTGCGTGGCCAGAGACGGCCCAGCCATGAGCCCCATGCACCATGTGGGCGACATGACCCGAATGGCCGCCATGTCCGTGGGACGCCGCGATGGCCATCCCGCTCATGCAGCCGCACGCCCAGCCGATGCTCGCGACGAGCATCAGGCAAACGGCAGTCAAAGCTGTGAGCTGGCGCAACATCTCCGGTCAGGTTCCTCCGTTGTTCCGACCCTAGCGCTGGCGAAGGGGACGGGCAATCGTCTGATGCCCCGCCGATACAATATGCTCGGGGCCGTTGCATCGGTGCATCGGTGGAACCGAAGATAAAAGTTTCCGTTCATAGATCAGGGATAAGCACTGAATCCTGGGAGGAGCGCGTGTCCTACGGAAGATTTTTCGCGATGATAGCGACCTCGACTATCGTGATGTTCGGGTTGATGTATCTGAACACCTACGCCATCGAGCATGTCTTTTTCAGCGAGACCAGGGTCTACATGGCGTTGCTGATGGGCGCCACCATGGCCATCATCATGCTCGGCTTCATGCTGGGGATGTACAAGAACAGGGCGCTGAACGTGGCGATCTTCGGCGGCGCCATCCTTGGCTTCGCGCTCTGCCTCTTCCTGGTCCGCGACCAAACCACGGTGGACCAGGTCTCCTACATGAAGGCGATGATCCCTCATCACTCCATCGCGATCATGACGAGCGAGCGGGCCGAGATCACCGATCCGCGCGTCCGGGCGCTCGCCAAGAACATTATCGATGCTCAGCGACGTGAGATCGCGGAGATGCGCTATCTCATCCGCGATCTCGAACAAGACGACGAGCGGGAGGAGTAGAGCAATGCCGGTACAGAATAGAAAAAGACTCATCTCCGCAGGCGTCGCGGTCCTTGCCGTTGCAGCCTTGGCAGGCTGCGAGGAAAACACCTACCGCGGCAATGACCGGTCTGCCGAGAAGGCCCCGAAGGAACCTGCCGCCGAGGTCGTCGATGCCGGGAAGGCAATCCGCGAAACGGATCCCGGGCAGGTCTTTCCTCTGCCGATCGGGCGGGACGAAGCCAGAAAGGTCGTATCGGATGCCGAGATCTGCACCTTCCGCATGACGTCGTCGGACTTCCCGGAGGTGATCATCGCTAAGGGCGTCGAAGGTCAGGGCGATGCCAAGGCGGTGATGAAGGTCAACGGGAAGCTCTTCGAGCTGACCCCGAGCGGTTCGCAGGAGGACGAGATCGTTCTGGAAGCCGACGGGGTGCGTGCCTCCATCGAGCCCGAGGACGGCGATGAAGATCCGCGCGAAGCCGCGCTACACTTCAAGGTCGAAGGTGCCGAGGAACTCGGGTATTGGGGCTATTACAGCTGCGCGCCAGACGATACCAAAAGCTAGGTCTCAGGCCAACAGCTTGGTTCAGGCCAAGACTCAGCAGCTTAGATAGATGCGCGAAGATATAAAAAGGCCACGGCCATGAAGTCGTACATGCCGATCTGTCAGGCGGTGAGCGTCGGTAGCGAGCGCTGCCTTCATGCCAGACCAAAAGGAAAGCCCGCGCGTGGGTGCGATCGTGTAGTATAGGAACGCGACGCCGGAGGCGAACGCGAAAACGCAGTCCCGGTCCAAATTCACCTAGCTCGTCCGCGCCGTCGAGACGACGAAGGCCACACCATCCGCCCCCATAATCGCCGCCGGGAGATCTGCCTCTCCCGCCACCAAGATTCGGAAGAGGGAAACCTTCTTGACGAGCCTAATTAGAAACAATATATGTTGTTTCTATGGATGGCTACAAACGCAATCAGGCCCTTGAGGCGATTTCGATAACGCTCGATGAGGGTCGCTCACCGAGCCTCGCGTTGCACACCGACGTCCGGCGTCTCCTGGAGACGGATCGGGCGTTCGGCGCGACCGCGCGTGAGAAGTTCGCATTCTTCACGGGCGAAGCTCCTGGGCGAGGCGCGGAAGTCTACTTCTCTGCCTATGAGGTGTTTGCATTGCGGAAGGCCTTGGATCTGTTGCATCACGGGTGGCCACAGGCAACGGCGGTCAAGCTTATGCGACAGGTGCGCCCCGCGCTCGAGCCAAAACACAACGAGATCATGAAGCTGGGTGCAGCCAAACTGTTCGATGAGAAGAGGATCGATGAGATCACCGAGGGTGGCCACGCTATGGTTTGGACCGCTTGCCCTCTTTACCTCGTCATCGCTTCGCGCAAGGGACGCCCCGCCGACCAGTCTTCAGACGAAACACGAGAAGTCGAGATTGTGGAGCACGACGAGCTCATGCCGTTCCTGCTGCGGGAGCCTGGTATCTCTTCCACGGTGATGGAACTGACCAAGCTTGCCTATGATCTTCAGCAGGCCTTGGAGAAGACGACACCCAGCAAGCGAGGACGGGGCGCATGAGGCTGTTCCGCGACATGTCCGATGTAGGTTCCCGGCTACTTTGCCTCGTTAGCTCCAGCGAGTCCCGGACCTCAAGGTAATAATCCGCCATGGCAAAACCGTCAGATAGATCACGCCTAATTGAAACCAATAATATGGTTTCTTCTGAGGCTCTTTCTACCAAGCTTCCCTGGGTGGTGGAGATGCTCTCCCCTACCGTACTTAAGCCGGCACGGCGGAACGCGCGCGCGCACAACAAGGCGCAAGAAGAAGCCGTCGCAAATTCGGTTCTAAAGTTCGGGGTCATCAAGCCGGTGATCGTCGATGACGACGGCCGCATCGTGGCAGGCCACGTGGTGTGGCGTGCGGCGAAGAAGCTTCAGCTGAAGCAAGTCCCGGTCATCCGCGTCTCGCACCTGTCAGAGGTGGAGCTCCGCGCCTACGCTCTGGTGGACAACCAGCTGGCGACCCGGAGCGCCTGGGATGTCCAAGTTCTAGCGCTCGAGCTCGGCGAGCTCGAGCTAGCCCTCCCGGAGGTCGGCCTCGACCTCTCTATTACCGGTTTCGAACCCGCAGAGATCGATGCCGTCTTCGACGGTCTCGCGGACGCTCCCGCCGATCCGGTCGAGGAGGCAGTTAAGCCGGTAGACGGCCCTGTCGTCTCCTGGCCCGGCGCACTGTTTCAGCTTGGCCGTCACCGGCTCCTAGTCGGCGATGCGCGCGAAGATGAAGCCTTCGCTCAGCTCATGGACGGCGAGGTCGCCGAGATGGGCATTCAAGATCCGCCGTACAACGTGAAGATCCAGGGTCATGCCGGCGGGCTTGGCCGCATTAAGCGACGCGAGTTCGCCTGCGCCTCCGGCGAGATGTCTCCAGGCGAATTCCAGGCATTCCTCAAGGAGACTCTCGGCCGCTGTGCGGCATATTCGAGCAACGGTGCGATACATTACGTCTTCATTGATTGGCGCCACATCGGCGAGTTGCTCGCCGCGGGCGACGAGGTTTTCCATGAGCTGAAGAACGTCTGCGTCTGGACCAAAAACAATGCCGGCATGGGGACATTTTACCGCAGTCAGCACGAGCTCGTCGCCGTCTTCAAGCACGGCGACACACCGCACCTGAACAACTTCGGCCTCGGTTCCGGCGGACGCAGCCGATCCAATGTCTGGCGCTACGCGGGCGTGAACAGTTTCAAGGCCGGCCGTATGGATGAGCTTCAGATGCATCCGACGGTGAAGCCAGTCGCGATGATTGCCGATTGCATGCGCGACTGCTCGAAGCGTGGGTCCATCATTCTCGACGCCTTCGCCGGCTCAGGCACCACCATCATCGCCGCCGAGCAGACCGGCCGTCGGGCCTTCTGCCTCGAAATCGACCCGGGCTACGCGGACGTCGCGATCCGCCGCTGGCAGGCGCTAACGAGGCGGGACGCAATTCACCAGGATAGCGGCCTGACCTTCGAGGAGATCGCCGCCAGCGGGCGAAAGCCCCGGGTTCGGCTCAAGGAGAGGTGCGGATGACGTGCCGCCCAAAGCCGACCCCAGAACAATTCAGAGGTCTGCCGCTCCGCGCGCCCACATTTTCGGCTGCGCTCAGCGCGCCTCCAGAAATCCCACTGCTTGATCGCGGTGGGTCAGTCGCCGCGGCGGTGCCGCGGCGGCGAACGGCAATGGTCATTAGTAGAGGAGTATTTCAGATGACCCGAAAGACAAGTGATTACGAAATCGGCTATGGCCGACCACCGAGGCACTCTCAGTGGAGGCCAGGTCAGAGCGGTAATCCGAAAGGACGGCCCAGGGATGCGAAGAACGAACGTACCATCCTTCGAGAGGTGCTCGGGACCCGAATCCCGGTACAGTATGGCCACCGCACCCGAAAAGTTTGCGTCCGTGAAGCTATCTTTCTCAAGATCGTCGACGGCGCGTTGAAGGGCGACGCGCGTAAGGCCGAGCTGCTGTTCAAACGTGAGGACGCAATCGCCGAACCCGAGAAGCCGCTCAGATTGATCGACGGCCTTGAGTTTCTCACGACGGAGGAGTTGGAGACGCTCGAACAAATACTCGAGCGAGGCGCGGAGCGCCAAAGGAATGGCTACTATCCGGGAGAAGACGACGGTTCGAGCTTTGCCGCTTTGGTCGGATATCCCGTCGACGATGATGACCAACCTAAGGACCAGCTCTCTTCCGGTGCAGCAGCCGAGCCTGATCCAGATGAGGATTCGGATCCCTGCGACGACTAGTGCCGCGGGGACTCCCCGTCAGAGACACTCGGATGAAATCACGGCCAAGCGTCGAACATGACGCTTGGCCGCTTTGCGTTCTCCGCTTCGGACCTAGCAGCTCACTGCACGGAGATCCCTGCTCAGGCTGTCAATCGAGTTGGCCGCATGGTGCGGTCAGGCCCGATATTTCCACTCGACTTCGCTGCCAAACCGAGCATGCATGAACCTGTTCGTGACGCCTTGAACGTCTCCGTCCTCGCCCCGCCTGGCAGCGCCGCCGGGTTTTGGGTGGTGGAAGCGCCGCACCCTGCCGGCGCAAATGAACGGAGACGACCATGGCACCAAAGAAGATCATGCGCGGGAACAAGAGCGCCAGACCGACTGCGTCCGAGAAGGCCACAGCGCCGCATGCAGGCCGGTCCAGCCGGAAGGCTTCTCGACGTCGCGGCGCCGATAAATCACGCTCCACGCGCTCGACAACGCCTCTGAAGACGAAGCGCGGCAATGTCCTGAAGATGCTGCATCGCTCGTCGGGTGCCAGCATCGATGAGATCGTCGCCGAGACCGGCTGGCAACGACATTCGGTGCGCGGCTTCCTGAGCGCCGTCGTCCGAAAGAAGCTGGCCCTCCCGCTGGAGTCCAGCGTGAAGAAGGACGGCGTCCGCCGCTATCGCATCGCGCCGCAGGAGGCTTGAGATGTCGACACCCAACAGCCTCCGCCCACGAGCCAGGACGCGCCGCGCTGCCGGCGGACCAACCGAGGCTGAAGAGGCGGCGGTGATCGAACGGGTCGAGGCGCTGTCCCAAGCGCCACGAAGCGAACTGGAGGCCGAATGGCGGCGCCTGTGGGGGCCGCATGTGCCGCGCTACGCCAGCCGGAAGTTCCTGGTCCGAGCGGTCGCCTATGGCCTTCAGGCGGAAGTCTATGGCGGGCTCGATGAGAAGACGAAGCGCCTCCTGAAGAAGGCGTACGAGAACGGCGGCAAGGTGAAGACACCGACGGCGCGCCTTCTGCCGGGCACGAAACTCCTGCGCGAATGGCACGGCGAAACGCACGAGGTTCTGGTCCTGGAGAAGGGGTTTGCCTGGCACGGCAAGATCCATAACAGCCTGAGTGCCATTGCCCGCGCCATCACGGGGACGCGATGGAACGGGCGAGCCTTCTTTGGGCTGAAAGCTGGAGCGGCTCGAGATGGCTAGGGCCGAACAGAGCAGAGCCGGACGCGTTCGATGCGCCATCTACACCCGCAAGTCATCCGACGAGGGGCTGGAGCAGGAGTTCAACTCGCTCCATGCCCAACGAGAGGCGTGCGAGGCCTATATCGCCAGCCAGCGCCATGAAGGCTGGAAGGCGCTCACCATGCAGTATGACGATGGCGGCTTCTCCGGCGGGACCATGGAGCGCCCTGCCCTACAGCGGCTCCTGAGCGATATCGCCAGCGGTCAGGTCGACATTGTGGTGGTCTACAAGATCGACCGACTGACTCGCTCGCTGTTCGATTTTGCGAAGATCGTCGAGATCTTCGATGCGAAACAGGTCTCGTTCGTTTCGGTCACGCAGGCCTTCAACACGACCACCTCGATGGGGCGGCTGACGCTCAACGTGCTCCTATCCTTTGCACAGTTCGAGCGCGAGGTGACCAGCGAACGCATCCGCGACAAGATCGCAGCTTCGAAGAGACGCGGGCTTTGGATGGGTGGGGCCGTGCCTCTCGGCTTTGACGCCGTGGAGCGGAAGCTCAAGACCAATGCCCGAGAGGCCGAGCTCGTGCGCCAGCTTTATGCGCTCTACCTGAAGCTCGGAAGCGTCCGCGCGCTGAAGGAGGAATGCGACCGGCAAGGCTTCCGGACAAAGGCGCGGACATATTCAGATGGGCGGAAGGTCGGTGGCGGTGCGTTCAGCCGAGGGCACCTCTATCGTATCCTCGCAAACCCGCTCTATATCGGCCGTATCCCGCACAGCGACCGCAGCTACGAGGGTGAGCACAAGGCCATCATCGATCGTGAGACCTGGGAGAAGGTCCAGGCGCAGCTCGTCGAGAATGCCGGCCGCAAGCGAGGTCGGCGCAATGCCGCGCATCCGAGCTTACTGGCCGGTCTGCTCTTCACGGCGAACGGGATCCCGCTCACACCATCCCATACAGCGAATCATGGCCGACGATATCGCTACTACGTCGAGCAGCCCAGCTCGAAGCCTGCCGGCAAGAGTGGTGGGCCATCTCAAGGTGACCATCGTCATGGTGACGAAGGCCCCAGAACCTGGCGATTGCCTGCTCATCAGACCGAGCTGTTCGTCCTCCAACGATTAGGCGGGTTCCTCAAGGACCGTGCAGCGGTCCTGGAAGCTCTGCCGATAGCATCCGTATCCACCGATGCGGTATCGGCGGCTTTGGATCGTGCCTCCGCGCTCGCCGATGAATGCCATTCGGCAGCACCGATACGACAACTCGAGATCGTCCGGGAGCTCGTGCACCGGGTCTCAATCGCAGCTGACAAGGTTATGATCGAGATGAAGCGAGTTGGGCTTAGTAGCCAGCTCACGGGCGATGAGGGAACTTCGATGATCGGTCAGGGACGGCAGGAGCCGATCTGCATCGACATGCCGGTGAAGTTCAGACGTCGTGGCATCGAGACCAAGCTACTGGTTGGCGGGAAACAGGTGGCTTCGCAGTCGCCAGATCCGAGCCTCATCAAGCTGCTGGCGCGGGCCCACGCATGGTTCGACATGATCGTCAGCGGCGAAGTGCAAAGCCTCGATGAAATCGCCAAGAAAGAGGGCCTGGATCGATCGTATGTCAGTCGCGTGACGTTCTTGGCCTTCCTCTCACCGAGAGTAACGAGAGCGATCCTGCAGGCGCGGCAGTCACCTGAGTTAACGGCCAAATCGATGGTTCAATTCGCTCCGAAGATCGCACTACTATGGACAAACCAACCCCTCGGGCCGCCCCGAACCGATGTCGGGCTTTCCTGAACCCCTGATCTGGCGATCGAATTTGGGTGCGGGGGCAGGATTTGAACCTGGGACTTTCAGGTTATCGCCGCCAGTATCGCCTCGGCTTTAGGCGCAAACCGGTGTACTTGGCTGCGGCTACATTGTGCCAGCGCAAGTCTACTCCAAGCAAAACCCTTCGGTTGCCAATTAGACTACAGCTTCGCATCGCGATATCGCCGCCATAGGGGTGTCCAGCGGAGCATTGCGTGTTACAACCGCAGCGGCAAGCAAGAGGGGATTCGCTTGGCGCCGGTTGGATTTATCGCGTTCGAACTGGATTTGATGAAGGCGGTGCTGGATCAGCTGGTACCGAGCCTTGACGCGATGAATGGGGCGCCGCTGACGCGGGAAAACGCGCTTGAGCTCCCCGATGCGCAGGGCATTTATCTGCTGATGCATGAAGGGAAGGTGCGGTACGTCGGCAAGACCGATGCCGAGGCCGGCCTGCGTACCCGGTTAACGCGGCACGTTCGCAAGTTCGAACTGCGTGCGAATATCCAATCCAGCGACGTGACATTCAAAGCGGCCCAGGTTTTCGTTCTGACCGCGATGGATGTCGAATCGCGCCTGATCAAGCACTGTGGCGCGGAATGGAACGGCTCCGGTTTTGGATCAAATGATCCTGGCCGAGAACGCGAAACGACAAACAAGCCCGAGCAAGGGTTCGACGCCCGGTTCCCAATCAACATCGATCGGCCGATCGACTGCCTGGCTCCGGGCGAATATACTGTCCATGACGCATTGGTTTCGTTGAAGGATGCTTTGCCCTATACGCTCCGCTTTGAAGTGGCGAAGGGGGCAAAGGGCGGGCAAGCCTACCGCAGGCGCCCCCACGCGGACTACGTCGCCCACAAGGTGACGATCCCGAACGGCCAGCAGACAGTCCGGCAATTGCTAAAGCTGATCGTTGCCGCCCTGCCGCATGGATGGCAAGCGACCGAATTCGTTAGCCACGTTATCCTTTACAAGGAAAACCGCTCATACGTGCATGGCACGCCAATCTAGGCGGTCGCAAGCAGCGTCTCCTTAACTCCGGTTGCAACTACCCGTGCTAACTCACAAGGGACGGCGTTGCCAAGCTGCCGCATAGTTTCCGTCCACGAACCGTGAAAGATCATGTCGTCCGGGAACGTCTGTAGCCGGGCGCTTTCCCGAACCGTGAAATAGCGAACGCTGCCATTTGGGCGGCGGAGCATATTCTCGCCGCCTGGCACACCATGAACGCCGGCCTTCAACGTCTTCGCCGGTTCGTCCAGCGGACTACCGGTATGGCCGGGATATGATCGCGCGCCGGGTTGAAGGCGGTGGTCGTGATATTCAACGGCGACGCCCGGCCGCAGTTCGGGATCAGGCAAATCGGCGATCGCGTCGCGCACAGTCAACCAAGGCGCACCAGCGGGCATGTCGAGCATCCGCAAGGCTCGCTGTTTCGCACGGCCACCATCCGGCCGATCGGGCTTGGCGATGCGGTGAACATCCCAATAAATGCCTTCCCGCCATTGGCTCCAAAGGAGAGCGTCTTGCGAATGTGTCGGCTTCGGGAAATGCCATTCCACCGCCATGTCGGAACGGAAACCGACGATGAAGACGCGTTCGCGACGTTGCGGCACGCCATAATCGGCCGCGTTGGCGACCCGGATCACGACGTGGTAGTGGAGGCCTTTGTAGCGGCCCCTCGTTTCGTGATCCTCCAGGCGGGCGAGATGATCCAGCCATGGTTCGTTCCTCCTGCCTACCAGTTCCGGGTGGCGCAACTGCAACCGGATATATTCGAGATAGTTCGCGAAGGCGGCGCGTTTCAGACCCTTGACGTTCTCGAAGATGAAGGCACGGGGCTGCAGTTCGCGAACCGCCCGGATTGCCTGAGGGAACATATCGCGTTCGTCCAGAAATGCCTGATGTCGGCCGCCGAGGGAGAACGGCTGACATGGCGGGCCACCCGTGATCAGATCGACAGGCCCGCTGATTTGCTCAAAATTAAAACCGCGCACATCGCCTTCGTGAAGGGGCCAATGGCTGAAGGGATCAAGACCGCGCTGGCTGTTCTCCCTGATCGTATCGCAAGCCCAGCGATCCCAATCGATGACGGCCGTTGGCCGAAACCCGGCCTGGCTGGCACCAATGCCTAGTCCGCCCGCGCCCACGAACAGTTCCACCGACCGCATCATCGCAGGAATCCCCTTATTTTATCTTTGAGCTGTTCAAGATCACCCAGCTGGCATTCCCAAATTGCCAGCGCCTCCCAGCCCAGTTCCCTCAGCTCTTCTTCATTCCGGAGATCCCGTTCCCGGTTCCCCTCCAGCTTCGTTTGCCAGAAACCCAGACGGGATTTCGGCAAGCGGGCCAGTTTGCAATGCGGGTCGGGGTGGCGATGCCAAAAGCAGCCATGAACGAAGATCACCTTGCGCCGTCCCGCGAATACCAGATCAGGCCGCCCCGGTAGCTGACGACTGTGAAGCCGATAGCGATACCCCATCGCATGAACCAGTCGCCTAACGGCAATTTCAGGCTTGGTATCGACGCCGCGCACGCGCCCCATGCGCTCGCTGCGCTGCTGTTGGGTAAGGGTATCCACTTCCGAATCAGTCCAATATTTCTCGCAATTCTGGATCACGGCGGATGTTTTGGCGAGGCTGCATACCCAATCGTGAACAGTCTACGCCCCGCCCTTTCAATGTAGGCGGCGCCATGCCTTGCATAACCCCTTCGATACAGAAGAGAATAGCAATGGCTCCGGGGAGCCGATCCGTAGAGTTTGGTGAAACGGATGCTGCGAAAGTTTGTGTCGATCAAGAATGTCGGCCGGTTCGTCGATTCGGCCGCGCCCGGCAATCCTGAACTATCGCGCCATACGCTGATCGTGGGCGCCAACGGATTCGGCAAGACGACAATCTGCGCCATTCTGCGGTCCCTCAAATCGGGTGATCCCGCCCATGTGAACGGCCGCAAGACGCTGGGAGCCGAGGCGCCGGCCAGTATTGAATTGCTGACGCGCGATGGCCTCAGCCGGTTCGATGGCACCACATGGAACGCGCCGTTCCCTGGCCTGGCGATCTTCGACGGGGTGTTCGTCGCCGAGAACGTACATTCGGGCGAGGTGGTCGACATCGAACATCGCCGGAATCTGTATCGCGTCATCGTAGGCGAAGAAGGGGTTCGGCTTGCGGAACAGGAGGCGGCGCTGGCGGGGCAAAGCCGGGAACTGACGAGCCAGATCAGCGCGGCCGCCAAGGCGATCCAGCCGCATATCCCGAACGGCATGGATATCGACCGGTTCATTGCCCTGGAAGCCGATCCCGAAATCGATGCGCGCATCGCCAAACAGCAACGCGCGGTCGAGGCCGCGCGGGCCGCCCGCCAGATCAACGATCGCCCATTGCTTGCCGTGCTGACAGTTCCGGAGATCCCCAGCGGGCTTTTCGATTTGCTGGGGCGCAGCCTTGATGATGTGGCGGAAGATGCGGGCGCACGCATTGCGGCCCATCTGGCCGCGCATGGCATGGCGGAGGGTGGCGAGAACTGGCTTGCGGCAGGTATTCAGCATACCGATGAAACCTGCCCGTTTTGCGGTCAGGGCATCGAGTATTTGCCGCTGATAGACGCCTATCGATCCGTGTTCAGCGAACGCTATCGCGAGCTGCAGGGCGCCGTGCGCGATATGGCAGCGCGGATCAGCGAGGCTTTCGGGGAAGCGGCCATCGGTCGGATGAACACCACCGCCGAACAGAATCGCGGCGGCGGCGAATTCTGGGGGCGCTATTGCGCGATCGATCAGGAGGCCATCACCCTGGCGCCGGAAATCGCGGAGGCGATGCGAACGCTTTCGTGCGAAGCGCTGGCGGTGCTGGAAACGAAAGCCGGCGCGCCGCTGGAACGCATTGAACCCGGCGAGGCCTTCCGCCTGGCCGAGGAACGCTACAGGCGCGCCCGTGAATCGGCGGCGGCAACGGCCAATGCGCTCCGCGCGGCGAACGCGGAAATTCAGCGCAAGAAGGATGAAACGGAGGGCGCTGACGTCGCGGCCGCCGAAGCCGAACTGGCGCTGCGGCGCGGGATCAAGGCGCGGCATGAGGAACCGCTTGCGGGGCAGTGCTGCGAGCATCGCCGGCTGAAGGGGGAGAAGACGCGCGTTGATGGCGACAAGGAGGAAGCGCGCCGCCAGCTGGACGAGCACAGCACCACCGTGATGCGGCCCTACCAGAACCGGATCAACCATTATCTGGATGCGTTCAACGCCGGCTTCACCATCGCCGAAACGAAGCACGGCTATCCCGGGGGCACCGCCGCCTCCTCTTACCAGCTTGTGATCAATGATACGCCCGTCCAGCTTGGCGACGGTAGGACGCCCGCCGATCAACCGAGCTTCAAAAATACCCTGAGCTCTGGCGATCGGACGACGCTGGCGCTGGCCTTCTTTCTGGCGAACCTCGAACAGGATCAGGGCTTGGCTGGCAAGATCGTCGTATTCGATGATCCGTTCAACAGCCAGGACGCCTTCCGCCGGCGGCAGACGATCTATGAGGTCGCGAAGGTGGCGAGGCGCAGCGCGCAATGCATTGTACTTTCCCACGACGCCATGTTCCTCAAGCAGGTCTGGGATAAGGCGCCGGCCGCCGAACGGGTTTCGTTGACGCTTTCCGATCACCGGGCCCAGGGAACGAAGATATCGCCGATCAATCTGGAGGAAGCCTGCCGGGGTCGAACCGCGACGGACATCGATCATCTTCAGGCGTTTCTGTCGACGGGTGCTGGCACTCGCATCGACCTGATCCGCAAGATGCGGGTGGTGCTGGAAACCTTCTGCCGAACGACCTACCCCGGCTATTTCCAAGCCATGGATTGGCTGGGCGATATGTGCAGAAAGATCAGAGAAGGCGGCGATCAGCACCCCGCTTGGGCCCTGTATGAGGTGCTAGATCAGATCAACGGCTATACGAGCCAATATCATCACGGGGAAAACATGGCGGATGCGACACCCGATGATATCGATCCCACCGAATTGACCGGCTTCGTCCGCAAGACATTGAAAATCGTGAACGCGCTTCAGGCGTGATGAGGCAGTCTATTCCCGCCGCCCAGTTACATAGGCGCCGGCGACGATCCGGCGCAGCGCGTCGCGCTGCCAGTCGGGTTTTTGCCGGACCAGTTCCAGTATCGTTTCGAGCACTGCTTTCGTCAGCGCCTGTTGGTTCAGGACAGTGCGCACACGCGAATCCACCTTCCCGCTTCAACAGTATCGTTTGCAACAGCGATTCCGGAGTCGATTCTCGCAACGCTTGCAGGAGTGCACGGCGGCAAGAGGGCGCGGGGGCATTCCTCCATACTTGCGGGCGCTTCTGGAGGCGAAGGAGCCCATGTTGTAGCGGAAGTGATGCGGTGGGCTAGCCACCCACGCAGCATCTCGGATGTGCAAACCGTGACCTAGAAAGTCGCCCGCAGAGAAAACTCCGCCGAAGTCTGGGTGTCTGCGGCCTCAGCATTCTCTCTTGTCACGAAGTGACCTCGCTGGCCGTTAGGAAGTGGCGGAAAGGCCAGCCTTTCTGCGCTCAGTCAGAAGAGAGACGCAGAGAATAAAGGACAGCCAGACTAGGTGGCTGGGGCGCCAGGATTCGAACCTGGGATCACGAGACCAAAACCCGTTGCCTTACCACTTGGCCACGCCCCAACAATTTTCCTAAAGCGGTCTTACCGCAGGAAAGTCGCCGCAAGAAAGTCGCCGCACGAAAGCGGTCTTGCCGCAAGCCGGCTTACCGTCCGGCGGGCGGCGGTGCGGAGTGCCGAAGCAACGCCCGACGCCTTGAGAAGGCCGGACCATACAGGCTGCGAAGGGCGCCCGCAACGGGGTGAAACGCGTCCCGATGCGGCGTTTCAGGCATCTGTTCACAGCGCCTTGCAGGGCCATACCCAACCGTCTATATACGGACGCTTCTCAAGGCACGGAGTGTAGCGCAGCCTGGTAGCGCACCTCGTTCGGGACGAGGGGGTCGCAGGTTCAAATCCTGCCACTCCGACCATTGAGACTTCCAGAAAACATGATCTGAGACCTCGGCGAGACGCGCTTGCACGCGGCGCGGCGCCTGCCGGCCGCTAGATGCCGATCGCCTCGTAATGCCCCTTGATGCGGGCGAGCGCAAGGACGTATCCGGCGGTCCTGAGATCGCCGATGGCAGAGTTCTCCGCCCGAAGCTCCGACATCCTGGCGAAAGTTGAGCGCATCTTCTCCTCCAGGCCGGAGCGCACGAGATCGAGCTCGGTGCCGCCGGTGGCGAAGTTCGCCTTCTGGGCCTCGCTGAACTGCCGCCCCAGGGCCTGTTCGAGACCTTCGACGAGGCGGGCCTGCTCGTGCTCGCGCTGGCGGCGCTGCATCAGGCCGAAGGGCATGTGCCCGATATTCTTCACCCACTCGAAATAGCTGACCGTGACGCCGCCGGCATTGGCGTAGAGGTCGGGAATAATGACGATGCCCCGCGCGTTGAGGATTTGGTCGGCGTCATAGGTCACCGGGCCGTTCGCCGCCTCGACGATCAGCTTGGCCTGGATGCGGTCCGCATTGCCGTGATTGATGACGCTCTCAAGCGCCGCGGGAATGAGGATATCGCAGGGCCGCTCCAGCCCGGCGGGGCCGTTGTCGGAGAACGCGCCGCCGGCGAAGCCCTCTACCGTGCCGTGCGCGTCGAAATGCTCCTTCAGAGCTTCGATATCGAGGCCGTCGTCATTGCTGACCACGCCATCGCGCTCGACGATTGCGACGATCTTGCAGCCGTCTTCGGCCAGGAATTTCGAGGCGTGATACCCAACATTGCCGAAGCCCTGGACGATCGCGCTGCAGTCTTCCAGGCGCTCCGGCAGCTCCGTGCGGTTCAGCTCACGCGGTGTGTTGAAGAACTCGCGGATGGCGTAGTAGACGCCCCGCCCCGTCGCCTCGATCCGGCCTTCGATGCCGCCGGCCGCCACAGGCTTGCCGGTCACGCAGGCGATCGCGTTGATGTCCTGGGGGTTCATCCGCAGATATTCGTTGGCCATCCAAACCATGGTCTGCTCCGACGTGCCCATGTCCGGTGCGGGCACGTTGAGGGCGGGGCTGATGAAGTTCTGGCGGGCCAGCTCCTGGGTGAAGCGGCGGGTGATGCGCTCCAGCTCCGCATCGCTCCAATCGGAGACGTTGATCTTGAGTGCGCCCTTGGAGCCGCCGAAGGGCAATTCCATCAGGGCGCACTTGTAGGTCATCAGGGCGGCGAGCGCCTCGACCTCCTCCTGGTCGACATTCGGCGCATAGCGGATGCCGCCCTTGGCCGGCGCCGGATGATTGGTGTGCACCGCCCGCCATCCCTCGAAGGTGTACATCCGTCCGCGAAGCCGCACGCCGAAGCGGGCGATATAGGTCTCGTTGCAGATCTGGATCTTCTCGGGCAGCCCGTCCTGCATCGGCACCAGCTCGGCGGCGCGCAGGAACATGGCATTGACGTCGGCCAGGAAGCCGCGATGCCCGGCGCGCCCTGGAGCATTCCGATTCGAGCTCATCCCTTATAGACTAGCTCGCAGAGGCAAGGTTCCCAAATACGGCGGAATCCTGCGGTTTTCTACGTGTTTGTGGCGGAAGCCTCGGGGCGGCTGGCGGCTTGGCCGACGGTCAGGGTCAGGACGCAGGAATAGCCCTCCTCCCGATAGTCCGACTCCCAGCTTCCCTGGAATTGCGAGCGCACGAGCCCGCTGATGATCTTGGTGCCGAGCCCGGTGTCGTCGGGCTGTTTCGCGGCCGGACCGCCGGTCTCCCGCCACTCGATCACGAAGGTCTCGTTATCCTTCCAACGGGAGGTGACGGAGACCTGCCCACTCCGCTCCGACAGGCTGCCGTATTTGGCTGCGTTGTTGGCGAGCTCGTGGACGATCATGCCGAGGGAGACGGAAGCGCTGGCGTCGAGAAAGACATCGTCGCCAACCACACGAAGACCATCGGAGCGGGCGGTGTCGAGATAAGGCTCGATCTCCTCGATCATGATCTCCCGCGCCGAGCTACCCTGCTCGGATGCCTGCATCAGGCGGTCGGTCGAACGCATGAGGCAGGTCATGCGGCTGTCGATACAGTTCACCAGCTCAGCCGGCGTTTCCGCCTGGGTCTGGCACAGGGTCATGATCGCCCGCACATTGGCGAAGACGTTGCGGATCCGGTGGCCGGCTTCGCGCAGACGCAGCTCCATCTGCTGCTCCAGCCGGCGCCGCTCGCTGACATCCCGGAAGACCATCACCGCGCCGATGATCTGGCCCTCGCCGTTGCGGATGGGGGCAGCGCTGTCGTCGAGTGGCAGCCGTCCGCCGGCGAGACAATTCAAGACGGCCCTCTCGGTGAGCGCAACGATATGGCCGGCAGCGAGAGCTCTCCGCAGCGGCGGTTCGAGCCGTTCGTCACTATCCTCGTCGCGGAGATCGAAGACCTCCTCGATGGGCTTGTTTACGGCGTCGGCCTCGGACCAGCCGGTCAGCCGTTCGGCGACTTCGTTCATGAACTCGACGCGGCCCGCCCCATCGCAGGCGATGACGCCGTCGCCGATGCTCGCAAGGGTCTGCGCCAGCCAGGCCTGACGGGCCTGGGCGCCGGCCTCAGCCTTGCGCAGACGTTCGGAGAGGCGAGTGAAGGCCAGGAGGCAGGCTCCCGTCGCCCATATGGCTGCGATGGTGACGACGGTGTTGACGAGCAACGCCATGGGAGATTGGCCGGCGCTCAGGACACTCAAAGGCACGGCGAGCGCAAGCAACGTCGACAGCCCGCACATCCCCAAGATCGCGACCGGGCTGCGGCGGCCGAATGTGGTGAGGACGGCCAGAACGTAGCAGGCGCCGAGCCCACCCCTTAACGGAAGCAACAGCTCCGCGACGAAGGCCGCGACGGCGAGACAGAGACCGGCCCAAGGCAGGAAGACGACCAGTCTGTTTGCTGTGTCGCCCTTGGATCGCAACTCTTTGAGCCGATCCGCGTATGTCAGACTCATCCGCGGCTCTCCGCGCGAAGGTCCGGTCGTCGTCCCCTGCCGTTCATGGCCGGGAATATGCTGAGACTTTTCGTGGCCGTCTGTCGGATACCCGACATTTCATCGAAGTTGAAAGTGCTAGGAACCGCCGCAAGAAAAAGGCTGGATTTGTATGGCTTCATCCAACGGATATCTGAACCGTATCCTCCGCAATCTTCCCGAGAGCGCTCTCCAGCTTCTGGAACCGCATTTGGATCAGGTCCGGTGGGGTCCGCGAGAGTTGATCCTGGAGGCTGGAAGTCAGATCACTCACGTCTACTTCCCGCAGACTGCGGTGGTGTCGCTGGTTTCACCCTTCCTGGACGGCCGGATCCCGGAGCTTGCGAGCATCGGACGGGAAGGAATTTCCGGTTCGATCTCGGCCATCGGCAGCCGGGCTGCCTTCAGCCGCTGGACGGCACAGGTTCCAGGCACCGCTCTACAGTGTCCCGCCAGCGTCTTCGAAGACGCGTTCGAGCAGAACAAGGCGCTTCGCCAGGCCGCCATCTGCTACATGGAGGCGCTGCACTGCCAGACCATGCAGTCGGTGGCCTGCAATGCCATGCATCCGGTGGAGGCGCGCTGCTGCCGCTGGATCCTGATGATGCGCGACCGGACCGATACGGACGAAATTCCGCTCACCCAGGAGTTCTTGTCGGAGATTCTTTCGGTGCATCGCTCCAGCGTCTCGCTGACCATCGGGACGCTGCAGGAGGCCGGTTATCTGCAAGCCAAGCGCGGCTCTATCCGCATCCTCGACCGGGCGGGTCTGGAGAACGTTTCGTGCGAGTGCTACCAGATCGTCCGCGACCGGTTCGAAGCGCTGCTGCCCGGCACATTCGAGCAGCTTTGAACTCGCCGGTAGGTGGAGCGCCTTAGCTGTCGTCGGCGGGGAGCTGGACAGACTCGCCCAAGGTCTCCTTCAGATAGAGACTCTTCACCAGGACGAAGACGGCAACCGTCATCGGCGCGGCGACGAGCACGCCCAGGACGCCGAACAGGATCCCGAAGGCCAGCACGGAAAACACGAAGAGCGCGGGTGGGATATGCACCATCTGCTTTTGGACCTGCGGGATGATAACGTTGGATTCCACCTGCTGGATGGCGCCGTAAAGCACGAGGGTCCACAGCGCCGTCGTCGGGCCGACGGTGAGCGCCAGGAGGACGGCGGGCACGGCGGCGAGGAACGGGCCGAAGAGCGGTATGAACTCCAGCACCGCTGCGACGAGGCCGAGCGCGATGGGCGCCGGCACGCCGAGCAGCCAGGTGCCGAGCCCGACGAGCGTGCCGACGATCGCCATGGAGATCAGCTGACCGCGGAGCCAGAGCCGCAATGCGGCGCCGCATTCGGTCAGCGCGTTGTCGGCCTCCGAGCGGCGGGAGGGCGGGACGAGCTCGACGAGGCCCGCCTTGTAGGTCTTCGGCGCGATCGCGAGGAAGTATCCGGCGAGGACAACAAGCACGAGGGTGGTGAGCGCGCTGAGCACGGTCCAGCTCCAGCTCGCCACGGTGCCGAAGAGCCGTGTGATCCAGCCTTCCGATTGATCGGGCGTGAGCTCGTTGAGCTCCGGCAGATCCAGGCCGAGCTGGGCTTCGAGCGCATCGAGGCCGCGCGGGATGCCGGCTTTCAGTTCGCCGATCTGGGACGTTACTTGCGTGCCGGCGAGCCAGATGACGGCCGCGACACCGAGGATCACGACGACCGCCACAAGGGTGACGGCCCAGTGCTGCGCGATTCCCGTCGTCTTGGCGATCCAACCGGCGGGCGCGACCATGACCACCGCCAGGATCACGGCGGCGAAGGCGAGAACCAGCACGTCGCGGAGCATCCAGAGCAGGAGCGCCAGGGCCACCAAGCCGATGACGATCAGCGTACGGGCGATGAAGCGGCGGATATCCATAGGGTGCTCCGCGATAGGGGTGGCATGGGGACAGGCGCCGGCCCGGCACGACCGCTCTCGGACCTGCCGGGCCGCGTTCGCCACCTGTCAGGCGGGATGAGCGCTAGCTCTTGTCCTCATCTCGGTCGTGATGGTGCTCATCATGGTCCTCGCCATGGGCCGTCTTGCCGGCCGGGGTGACGAGATACCATTCGGCACCGAAGCCTTCGACGTCCTGGCCTTTGGTGTCGCCGGGCTCCTCGTCCTTGACGAAGTAGTAGAGCGGCCAGCCGTTGTAGGTGACCTGATGGATGCCGTCCTCGCGCTCAAGAACGCCGAGCTTCTCCTTATTCACGCGATCGCCGGTATCCTTCTTCTCGGAGACGCGTAGCGGAGGCCAAGCCTTGGCGCATTTGTCGTAGCAGGCGCTCTTGGCCTTCGCGTCACCCTTTCCCTGGGTGTCCGCCTTGAAGAGATAGACCGAGCGGCCAACCTGGTCCGTCAGGTACGGACCGTATTTGTCGCTCTCGGTGACGGTCAGGCTCGTCGCGTCTTCGCCGCCGGGACCGCTTGCGGCACGATCGTCGGAGCCGCGCCGATCGTTCTGAGCCTTGTCGATGTTCCCGGCGTCGGCATCGGTCATGGCAGCGGCCTGTCTATCGTTGCCCGCGTTGCGCTGGTTGCCTGCGCGATCGTTACGGACACGGTTCTGCTCCATGGTGCCGGTATCGGCATCGTCGGCCATCTGATCGCGGTCGAACTCGTCGAGCTGCTCGACCTCGTCCTGGTCGTAGCCGACGTCGTAGCGATGCCGCTGAGCGTCATAGCCATCGGCCCGATAGGGTACGGCGACAAAGCCGCCGCCATAGGCCGCATCGCTACTCACGACCACGGCATGAAGCTGAGGCCCGACGAAGATAAGGTCGTCGATATAACCGAAGGGTTCGCCGTTCGGCAGATAGGCATACTCATCGAGCAGCCGGGTCGCCTTCCAGACTTTCGGACCCGTCGCAAGATCGGACGAGACGGTCTTCATGTCGCCCGCGCCCTTCTTGCCGATGACCTCCTTAAACGGGGAATAGTCCTCCACGTCGTCTTCCAAGACCGGGGTCTCGACGGTCTCAAGATCGGGGCTGATATAGAGACGATCCCACGGCACGGCGACATGGGTGTCGCCGATATCGATGAAGCCGCCGACCTCGGCGATCACGGCCTGCACCTTGCCGTCGTCGCTGATCAGGACGTTCTCCAGATCGCCGATGTCGTCGCCATTCCCGCCGTAGACTTCGGCCTCGTCCAGGAGACGTTCCAGGCTCCACCCGGTGCCGTAGATGCGGTCGTAGTTCCAGTCGCCGATCGCGATGACGGGTGGGTTCGCCCGATCGGTGTTCTCCATCTGGGCCGACTGGGTCTGACCGGCCTGCCTGTTGTTGTCCGCTTGGGCCCATGCGGGCGAGGCGCTGATGGCTGCGGCCAGCGCGAGTGCGAGACTGGCGGTCGCCACTTTCGGCCACTCCATGGGCAGGCGTGCTGCCGTTCCTCTCAATCTTTCTCTGGAAAGCGTCATGTTCGTTCCTCCTCGTTTGGCGGCCACGCAAACGGAGAGTGCCGAATGACGCGGCCGGGTTCTTGGAGGGCCAACTCAACCCCCCGCCCCATTGTTCAGGGACGGTACGGAAACGGACCTAAATAGCTGCGCCGATCAGCGAAGAAGGCCGGCGCAGGGCAGATCCGAGCAGAAGGGGCCGCTTATTTTTTGGGAAAGAGGAAGGTCGCCACGGCACGCATGCCCCAGTCGGGGCCGCCGTCGGGGCCGTCGAGATAGGCGCGTCCGCCGACGCCCAGCTGCACCGGCTGGTGTCCGAGGTGATAGATGCGGCTGACCACGAGATTGAGGGGGATCGAGTTCTCACCGGCCTCCCAATCGAATGTCGCCTCCATGTCGAAGGTCAGGCTCGTGGAGTCCTTCCAGGTATAGGTGATGAAGGGCTGCAGATAAGCCTGGTTCACCTCCGGCATGAACTCGCCGCCCGAGGCGTCGGCATAGGACCAGACCTGGTTGGCGAGGGCGCCGTAGGTCCAGCCCGATTGCTGCTTCAGGATCACTGCGGTGGGGCCGACGCCCAACTTGCCGGTGCCGAGAGCGCGTTCGGTCGCGGTCGGCCAAAGGAAGGCCGGGCCCACGCCCCAGATGATTCCGCTCTTGGTGGATTTGGGCGACAGGAAGAAGCTTTGCAGGGTGTCGCCGAGGCCGAACTCGCTGTCGAGCCCGGGGAAAGCGGCCTGGAAATCCATGACCGGCATGATGGTGCGGGTGATGAGGTTCCAGTCCTCGGACACACTCACCGGAATCACCGGCTGGATATTGAGCTTACTGTACTCGGCATCGAGCTCGCCGATGCAGCAATCGTAATTGTACTGAAACGGTACGCTGATCAGGTTGGCGATTGGGTTGGCCAGTTGCTCGGCCAGAGCGGCCGTCTCATCGGCGGCTGCCGGCGAGGCGAGAACGAACGCCGCGAAGGCGATGCCCGCGCCGCACCAGACGCGGCGCAGAAATCCTGCGCTGCTGCCGGGACGTGGCGGATGGATGCGGTCCGGCTCGCTCAATCGTTCAAGCCCTAGGGTGGATTGGACTCGGTATTCAGCCGCTACTCTAGCACTGCATTGCAAAGTCGGACGCGGCGGCGCGCGATATCGTGTGGACAACTTGGAGCTGCCAGAAGCCGCCTCCACGCCCCCGTCACCTCAACATCCCGATCACCCTTCGAGGTGCGACAACTTGACATCGGAGGCATCGCTGGGTAGCCGCATTTCTTTCCGAGGTAATCGCCCCGCCCGTTTTTGGGGCACTTGCATATTCGAAGCGCAATTTTGCAAAGGACTGATCATGGCCTCTTCGCGGACTGTCGGAACCGATCGGCGCGAGGTTCTTGCCGGACTTGCGGCGCTTCTTGCAGGGGCTTCCCTGCCCTTCCCCGCTTTCGCACAAGGCACGCCTTCGAAGGGTGGGGACGCAGCAGCGCTGCCGTTGGGCAAGCCTGAGCCCTATTCTTTCGAAATCCTGAAGGCGCGCGCCGAGAAGCTCGCCTCGGAGCCTTACAAGGCGACGCCGGTCAAGTCCGCCGACATTCTCGAAACGGTGGATTTTGACGCCTATCAAAAGATCGCGTTCAAGCCTGAGATGGCGCTCTGGCCGAAGATCGATACGCCGTTTTCCACCCAGCTCTTCCATCTTGGCCGCTACTTCAAAGCGCCGGTGGAGATGCATGTGGTCGAGAGCGATAAGCAGCAGAACATCGGCTACGACCGGGATGCCTTCACCTTCAAAGACGGCGCCATGCGGAAGAAGCTGCCGGAAGATCTCGGCTATGCCGGCTTCCGCCTGATGGAGCCCGGCGGCAAGGCCGACTGGCTGGCCTTCCTCGGCGCGAGCTACTTCCGGTCCGCCGGTCCCGACGGCCAGTACGGCATGTCGGCGCGCGGGCTTGCCATCGACACCGGTCTGCCGCGCCCGGAGGAGTTTCCGCATTTCTCCGGCTTCTGGCTGCACCGTCCCGAGCCTGGCGCCGAGACCATGGTCATCGATGCGCTGCTGGAGAGCGAAAGCTGCACCGGCGCATATCGCTTCGTGATCTCCGGGCCGAAGACGGTCGTGATGGACATCACCGCCAATATCTATGTTCGGAAGGACATCGAGCGGCTCGGCATCGCGCCGCTGACCAGCATGTACTGGTACGGCGAGACGATCCCGCGCCCCAACAAGGATTGGCGCCCTGAGGTGCATGACAGCGACGGGCTCGCCATGTGGACCGGCGCCGGGGAGCGGCTGTGGCGTCCGCTGAACAATCCGGAGATCACGCGCACCAGCACCTTCACCGACAACAATCCGAAGGGGTTCGGCCTGCTGCAGCGCGACCGCGACTTTGCGGAATATCAGGACGACGGCGCCTTCTACGAGAAGCGGCCGGGCGTCTGGATCGAGCCGGTGGGCGATTGGGGCAAGGGCGAGGTCCAGCTCCTGGAGATCCCGACCGACGACGAGATTTACGACAACATCGCCGCCTATTGGAAACCGGCCGAGCCGATCACCGCCGGCAGCACCCATACTTATGAGTACAAGCTTCACTGGGTGGCCGAGGAGCCCTACCCGCCGCAGGTCGGCCGGGTAGTGGCGACGCGCCTCGGACAGGGCGGCACGCCGGGCCAGGAGCGGCCGGACAACGTGAAGAAGTTCATCGTCGACTTCGAGGGCGGGCCGCTCGCCAAGCTGGAGCAGCGCTTCGACGTCGACGCGGTCGTCGATGCCTCCCGCGGCACGGTGGACAATCCGTTCGCCATCAAGGTGGTCGGCACGGACCGCTTCCGGGCGATCTTTGATCTGGAGATCGAGGGTGACGAGCCGGTGGATCTGCGGCTCTACCTGTCGCTGAACGGCGAGACGCTGACGGAAACCTGGCTCTATCAGTATCTGCCGGCGAGCGCCCCTCCGGTGCAGCGCTCCTAGGCTTTAGGGGCCTTAGGCCGGCGGAAAGATTTTCGCGCTATACTCCGCCGTTACTCGGATCTCGCAGCGGGTCCGCCCAATGCGACCGGCGATGCGGCTTCGGCCCGGCTTTCTGCGCTCCACAGTTTGCGCCCGTGGGACTCACCGCCCAGGCCCGCGACGTTATGGCGGCGGGGAAAGCCGCTTGACCGTTGGTGCGGAGCCACATTTTGCGCAAAATAGGATGACACGTAGGGCCGATCTCATGGCTGATTCAGACGGCTGATTTCAGTAGGTTAGGACATTTGGTCCGGCCAGCGTTCGCTCTACACACGTCAAGACGAAGATAGATGTCCGCAGAACTTGCGTTCAATCGAAGTGCCGAAGTCGATTACGGCGTCGTTGAGGAAGTCGCTCCCGGCGTACGGCGTATCGTGGCCAATAACCCGGGTCCGTACACCTTTCTCGGCTCCAACACCTATCTGGTGGGCGAGCGGGACGTGGCGGTGATCGACCCCGGTCCGGCCGACCCGGCGCATCTCGACGCGATCGCCGAAGCCACCCGCGGGGAGCGGGTGAGCCATATCCTCCTGACCCACCGCCACCGCGACCATTGCGACGGTGCACGGCCTCTGCAGGACCGGCTCGGCGGCGAGCTGCTCGCCTTCGGCCGCCAGAAGTCCGGCCGGCCGATCAACATTCCCGGTATCGAGGGCTTCGTTGACGAGGCGCTGCAGCCCGATCGGTTCCTGGAAGACGGGGACGAGGTCAAGGGGCGCGGCTGGAGCCTGGACGTGATCCACACGCCGGGCCATGCGCCGGATCATCTCTGCTTTGCCTTGGTCGGCCAGCGGACGGTGTTCACCGGCGATCACGTGATGGGCTGGAACACCACGGTCATCGCGCCGCCGGAAGGCAGCCTCGCCGATTTTCTCGCCTCGCTCGAAAAGCTGATGGGGCGCAACGACAAGGTCTTCCTGCCCGGTCATGGCGGGCGCATCCAGACCCCGCAGCGGGTGGTGCGCGCCTATATGATGCACCGGAAATGGCGCGAGCAGACCATCCTCGCGTGCCTCGAGGATGGGGTGAAGCACATCGCGCCGATTGTCGACCGGCTCTATGGCGGTCTCGACGGCGGGCTGAAGGGCGCCGCGGCGCTCTCCGTCTTCGCCCATCTGGAATATCTGATGGAGCGTGGTCTGGTGACCTGCGAGGGCAACCCCGGCCTGCTCAGCACCTACGAGCTCGCCGACCACCCGACCGGCCGCGCGTCCTAGGTCTTACCGCCGACAGCATTCGTGGATAAAAGCCACGTCATCCTGACGCACACCCAGGATGACGATGAAGATGGTTTAGCCCCCCCTCACCCCGACCCTCTCCCCACGGGGGAAAGGGAGACCCTCGGTGAAAACTCTAGCGCGGGGTCTTTCGCGTCGGTATCGGCACGCCGGGCTCTGCGTCCAGGACAGGCTGCTCGCCCTTCCGGATGCCCTCGCGAATCTCGTCGAACAGCGCATCGATCCGCGCGGCGTTGGTGCCGATGTCGTGGTTGCCGTAGCGGGAGATCGAGCGCACATCGATGGTCGCCGTCGCTTCGTCGCCCACCACCTCCACCACAACGTCGTCAGTGAAGCCCATGACCAGCGTATGGGCCTCCGCCTGGATGTAGCCGAGGCTGTTCTGCACCGGCTGCTGCATGGTCACGATATCCCAGTTCAGCCGACGCATGGCCTCACGCACCAGCCCGAAACTCTCCGCGGCCGACCGTTCCAACACCAAGGGGCGGATATTGGGATAGGCCTCTTGTTGCGCGGCGATGGCCCATTCCCGCGGCGGCCGAATGGGATTGGCATCGGCCGGGCGGACCGAAAGATCCTTGAGCGCGATGGGCCGCTCCGGCGTGGTGGCGGCCTCGGTCAGGGCGGGATGGGTGAAGCCCTGGGCGATCAGCCACAGGAAGGGCGCCAGGCCTATGCCGGCGAAGATGATCGCGAAGACGGGATCGCTGCTGCCGCGGCGGTCGCCCCGCCAGATGCGAATCAAGCCTACCAGGGTGAAGGAGAGCGAGATCGCAAGTCCCGCGAAGCAGACTGCGAGCAGGTTGATGGCAGCTTTGGTCCCGAGCGAGGCGAAATAGTGCAGCCCGGCGGTGAGCAGCATCAGAAGCAGGAAATAGAGGGCAAGCCTGCGCCCCCAGATGGATGCGCGGGAGACCTTGAGCGGAAAGGGCGCCGTCATGTCGCTTGCCTTAAGAGAGGTAAGGGCTCCACCGTCCCCTCCAATTTCAATAGTCTACCGCCCATCGGCTCGTCTCAGTCCCCCAAGGCTCGCAAAGACCCGCAAGGCTCGCAAATACCTGCAAGAGAAGTTTCACGAGGATATTCATGCCGCCGCTCCAGCCCGATCAGCAAGACGACATCGCCAGCCTCGTTCACCCTTATACTAACCTTTCGGCATTTCGCGAGAGCGGGCCGACGATCCTCACCCGTGGCGAAGGCGTCTATGTGTATGACGGGCAAGGCCGCCGCTATCTGGAGGGGCTGGCCGGGCTCTGGTGCACGGCGCTGGGCTACGGCAACGAGGAGCTGATCGAGACGGCGAAGGAGCAGCTCTCCACGCTTTCCTTCTCGCACCTGTTCGGCGGCAAGAGCCACGAGCCGGCGATCCAGCTCGCGGAGAAGATCAAGCAGATCGCCCCCTGCCCCGTCTCCAAGGTGTTCTTCACCTGCTCCGGCTCGGAAGCGAACGACAGCCAGGTGAAGCTCGCCTGGTACTACAACAACGCGCGGGGGAAGCCTGAGAAGAAGAAGATCATCTCCCGGGTGAAGGCCTATCACGGCGTCACCATCGCCAGCGCCAGCCTGACCGGCCTGCCGAACAACCATCTCGATTTCGACCTGCCCTATGGCGGCCGGTTCCTCCATACGAGCTGCCCGCATCACTACCGTTTCGCCGAAGCGGGCGAGAGCGAGCGGGAGTTCTCGGCCCGGCTCGCGGCGGATCTCGATGCGCTGATCCAGGCGGAGGGGCCGGACACGATCGCCGCCTTCTTCGCCGAGCCGGTGATGGGGGCCGGCGGTGTGATCGTCCCGCCGGAAGGGTATTTCGAGGCGATCCAGGCGGTGCTCGACCAATACGACATCCTGTTCATTGCCGACGAGGTGATCACTGGCTTTGGCCGACTCGGCACCATGTTCGGCTCCGAGGCGCTCGGCATGAGACCGGACAGCGTCTCCCTCGCCAAGGCGCTGACATCGGCTTATGCGCCGCTGGGCGCAGTGACCGTCTCGGAGCCGGTCTACGAGGCGATGCTGTCGGAGAGCGAGAAGATCGGCACGTTCGGCCACGGCTTCACCTATGGCGGACACCCGCTCGCGGCGGCGCTGGGGGTGAAGGCGCTGGAGATCTACGAACGGGAGGATATCGCCGGACGGGCTGCGAAGATCGCGCCCCGCTTCCAGGCCCGGCTGAAGGCGCTCTCCGATCATCCGCTGGTGGGCGAGGCCCGCGGCATGGGGATGATCGGCGGGGTGGAGCTGGTGGCCGACAAGGCGACCAAGCGGCCTTTCGATCCGAAGCAGTTCGTGGGTGCGAAGGCGGCCGCCCTGATCCAGGAGCAAGGGCTTATCATCCGGCCCATCGGCGACACGATCGGCATCTGCCCGCCGCTGATCATCACCGAGGAGCAGATCGACGAGCTGTTCGACGCGCTTGCGCGCGGCCTCGACGCGGCGGAGGAGCTGGTGCGGCGCGAGGCGCTGCGGGCGGCTTAGGCGATTGGGGCTCGCTTGCTCAGAAGCCCCCCAATTACAGCGTCATCCTGAGGCGCTCGGCGTGCAGCGCCGAGCCTCGAAGGATGACGAGTGAGTGTGTGGCTGACCAGTCGGCTCCACCCTCAATGTCATGCCCGGACTTGATCCGGGCATCCACGCCATTACAGCGCAGCGAATTCGGCGGTCATTTGGAGGACCGGAGCGAGTTGAGAAGGAACGGCATGGATTGCCGGGTCGAGCCCGGCAATGACGAGGCAGAAGTACTCAGCTGCTAAACGTGCTGGCCGCCGTTGATGTGAAGCTCCGCGCCGTTCACGTAGCTCGACTGCTCGGTGCAGAGGAAATAGATGGCCTTGGCCACCTCCTCCGGCGTGCCGAGGCGGCGCATGGGAATCTCTTCGACCAGCTTGTCGGTGCCCGGCGACAGGATCGCCGTGTCGATCTCGCCCGGCGAAATAGCGTTCACCCGCACACCGCGCGGCGCGAAGTCGTTCGCCATCTCGCGGGTGAGCGACGCGAGCGCGGCTTTGGAGGTCGAATATGCGGCGCCGGCAAAGGGGTGCACGCGGGAGCCGGCGATGGAAGTGACGTTCACCACCGCGCCTTCCGCTGCGCTCAGCTCCTCCAAGAGGCCGCGGGCCAGCATGACGGGCGCGAAGAAGTTCACCTGGAACACCCACTGCCAGTCCTGCACCTCCATCTCGATGGTGCCGAGACGGCTGCCGTCGTCGCCCTTGGGCGAGATGCCGGCATTGTTCACCAGCGCGTTCAGCCGGGAGCCTTGCGCCTTCAGTCGGTCGCGCATCTCCGCGATGGCTTCCATGGTGTTCTTGGAATCGGACAGGTCGACCTGGATGTGGTCCTCGGGCCCCGCTTCCCAGGGGCAATTCTCCGGGAAGGGATGGCGCGAGCAGGTGATGACCCGCCAGCCGGCGGAGGAGAAGCGCTTGACGGTCGCATGGCCGATGCCGCGGCTGGCACCGGTCAGGATCAACGTCTTGCGCTCTTCGTTGGGGATGACGGTCATTCGCTCTCGCGACGGCTCCTTCAGGACAGGTTCGCCCTAAGATAGGGATTTACGCGGCTTACGGGTAGAGCCGCTCTCGCTTCCAGGGGTGGTCCGGCGATTCCCGGCGGAAGACCATCCGGTCGTGGAGGCGGAACTCCCGGCTCAGCCAGAACTCGATCTCGAGCGGCACGATGCGGTAGCCAAGCCAATGGGGCGGGCGCGGCACGGGACCGTCGCCGAACTCCGCCTCGCGGGTCTTCACCGCCTCTTCCAGCACCTCGCGGGAGGGCAACGGCCGGGATTGCTGGGACGCCCAGGCGCCAATGCGGCTTTCCCGCGCCCGGGTGCCGAAATAGTAGTCCGCCTCCTCCGGGGTGGTCAGCTCCACCTTGCCGCGGGCGCGGATCTGACGGCCGAGCGCCTTCCAGTGGAAGCAGATGGCGGCCTTGGCGTTGGCGGCGAGCTCGCCGCCCTTGGCGCTCTCGGAATTGGTGTAGAAGACGAGCCCCTCGGGCGTGAGGTCCTTCAGCAGAACCATGCGCACATTGGGCATGCCGCTCGCATCCGCCGTCGCCAGCGCCATGGCATTCGCCTCGGGCGGCTCGCTGGCGTGGGCCTCCTCCAGCCACTGGGCGAACAGTGCGAAGGGATCTTCCACCTCGGCCAAAGCTTCGGCGGCAGCGGTCTTCAGGTCGGAGTTTTGCTGATTTTCGGCCATATCGATGGCGGTCTTCTATCGTTTCGCGCAGCTTTTGCAATTTCTGATTCGGGCGGGCCGAATTTTCATCCCCTTCCGAGACTGGCATTTACGGTTTGCTCACCCTGTTGGATCAGGATGGGTCCCGTTGATAGTTGGCGCAGCCCGTGTATTGGGCTGGCGCTTCTCGTAGGGACGAAATTGTTATGCGTACGTTCCAATGGAACGCTCCTATCATCATGGGGGCGGGCTGCCTGGCGTTATCCCTTCTGGCTCCCGCCCCTTCCCTTTCGCTGGCCCAGGAGCAGCCGGCATCCCACACCATGCGGCGATCGGCGGCGCTGGACCTTGAGCCCGTGCCTGGCGTGTCCTTGCGCGGACCGGCCTGGTCCGACAAGCGCCACAGCATGACGGAGCCCGCGACCATCACGGCGCTGCGCTCAAAGCTCGACAAGAGCGATCGCGACGTGGCCTTCAAGGCGCTGGAGATCGCGCTGACGCAGCTCGGCGACGGGGCGACGCTGGTCTGGAAACGGCCGAAGAGCGGGCTTTCCGGGATCATCAAGACGATCTCGGCCTTCCGCGACGACGAGGGCCGGATCTGCCGCAAGGTAAGCTACGCGATCACGCTCGGCACTTATGAGCGCGAAGTGGCCGGCACGGCCTGCCGGGACGGCGACGGGAGCTGGACCCTCGACGGCTGAGGGGGCCTGCCCCGGGCAAGCCCCCGCTAACGATGGGAAGCAGTTCGCCCTAGCCTCACAAGGGGCGGCCATCTTATAAGGCACAACCTTCTATCGACCCGACGCGCTTTCTGCTTTAAAGCGGGCGCGAAACAGGGGGATGTGTCCATGGCCGGAACCGGCAATCTCATGGCGGGAAAGCGCGGCATCGTTCTGGGTGTCGCCAACAACCGCTCAATCGCTTGGGGAATCACCAAGGCCTGCGCCGACCAAGGCGCGGAGATCGCACTCACATATCAGACCGATGCGCTGAAGAAGCGCGTCGAGCCGCTTGCCGAGCAGATCGGCGCGAAGCTGGTGCTGCCGTGCGACGTGAACGACGAAGCCTCCATCGATCGCGTCTTCGAGGCGCTCGAGAAGGAATGGGGCACCATCGACTTTCTGGTGCATGCGGTGGCCTTCTCCGACAAGTCGCAGCTCGACGGGCGTTACGTCGACACGACGGAGGAGAACTTCACCATGACCATGAAAATCTCCTGCTTCTCGCTGACGGCGCTGGCCAAGCGCGCCGAGAAGCTGATGCCCGACGGCGGCTCCATCATCACGCTGACCTATTACGGCGCCGAGAAGGTCATGCCCCATTACAATGTGATGGGCGTGGCGAAGGCGGCGCTGGAGGCAAGCGTGCGCTACCTCGCCGCCGATCTGGGCGAGAAGGGCATCCGCGTGAACGCCATCTCGGCCGGGCCGATCAAGACCCTGGCCGCCTCCGGCATCGCCGATTTCCGCTATATCCTGAAGTGGAACGAGTACAACTCGCCGCTGAAGCGCACGACGACGCCCGAAGAGGTCGGCGACGGCGCGCTCTATCTGCTTTCGGACATGGGCCGCGGCATGACCGGCGAGGTGCTGCACATCGATTCCGGGTACCACATCATCGGCATGAAGCGCGAGGACGCGCCGGATATCGAGAAGGTGGTGGAGTAAGGTTGGTTGGGCCTGCTCCCTCTCCCCCGTGGGGAGAGGGTTGGGGTGAGGGGGGAGCCCCTCGCCGCATCTTGTCCCCTCACCCGGATGCGACGCATCCGACCTCTCCCCGGCGGGGAGAGGTGAAGAATGGCGGGCCGATAAGAATTTGTTGCGCCCTCCGCGCTATACTCACCAACTTGCCGCGCCACATCCGCAACTCTAAAACACAGCCATGTCGCACAACACGTTCGGCCATCTTTTCCGCATGACGACCTGGGGCGAAAGCCACGGGCCGGCGATCGGCTGCGTGGTGGACGGCTGCCCCCCAGGCATCCCGCTGACCGAGGCCGACATCCAGGGCTTCCTCGACAAGCGGAAGCCCGGTCAATCCCGCTTCACCACCCAGCGGAAAGAGGCCGACGAGGTGGCGATCCTGTCCGGCGTCTTCACTGACGAGGAGACCGGCAAGCAGGTCACCACGGGCACGCCGATCGCGCTTGAGATCCAGAACACGGATCAGCGCTCGAAGGATTACGGCGACATCCAAGACAAGTTTCGCCCGGGCCATGCCGACTACAGCTACTTCGTCAAATACGGCGTGCGGGATTATCGCGGCTCGGGCCGGGCGAGCGCCCGGGAGACCGCCTGCCGGGTCGCGGCGGGCGCTGTTGCGCGCAAGGTGCTGCCGGGCGTCACTATCCGCGGCGCGCTGGTCCAGATGGGTCCTCACCCGATCACGCGCGAGAATTGGGATTGGGGCGCGGTGGATGAGAACCCGTTCTTCTCGCCCGACCCCAACATCGTCTCGGAGTGGGGCGAATATCTCGACAGTCTGCGCAAGGCCGGCAATTCCTGCGGCGCGGTGATCGAGGTCGTGGCCGAAGGCGTGCCGCCGGGCCTTGGCGCGCCGGTCTATGGCAAACTCGACCAAGATATCTGCTCGGCGCTGATGAGCATCAACGCGGTGAAGGGCGTGGAGATCGGCTCGGGCTTCGCCACCGCCGCCATGACGGGCACGGAGAACGCGGACCGCATGCGCCCCGGCGACGACGGCGAGCCGGTTTTCCTTTCCAACCATGCCGGCGGCGTGGTGGGCGGGATCGCGACCGGGCAGCCGATCGTGGCGCGCTTCGCCGTGAAGCCGACCTCCTCCATCCTCACGCCGGTCGAGACGATCGACAAGGCGGGCAACGAGACCGACGTCTCGACCAAGGGCCGTCACGACCCTTGCGTGGGCATCCGCGCGGTTCCCATCGGCGAAGCCATGATGGCGCTCGTGCTGGCGGATCACTTCCTGCTGCATCGCGGGCAGACCGGGAAGGGTTAGGCTCGGGCCACATGGTTCGAGACGCGAGCCCGGAGCAAGCCCGGGCATGACGAAGCACCGTGGCGCGCGTTAAGCACTGCATGACCTACGAGAAAATCGTCATCCTCACCGGCGCAGGACTTTCGGCGGAGAGCGGGCTCGGCACGTTCCGGGGCGCCGGCGGGCTGTGGCAGGAGTACGACCTGGAAGAGGTCGCGACGCCGGAGGGCTTCGCTCGCAATCCGGTAAAGGTGCACGATTTCTACAATATGCGCCGGGCGTGGTTAAAGAAGGCGGCGCCGAACCCCGCCCACCATGCGCTGGCCCGCCTGGAGCAGGAGCATCCCGGCGAGGTGCTGATCGTCACTCAGAATATCGACGGGCTGCACGAGGCGGCGGGCTGCTACGCGCCGATCCATATGCATGGCGAGCTCGCCTCGGCCCTCTGCGCGGAATGCGGCAAGAGCACCCCGTGGGACGGGGATCTTTCGCTGCAGACGCCCTGCCCCTCCTGCGGCGCTTCCGGCGGCATGCGGCCCGACGTGGTCTGGTTCGGAGAGATGCCGCGGGAGATGGAGCGGATCGCGGAGGCGCTCGCGGCTTGTGATCTCTTCGTCGCCATCGGCACCAGCGGCACGGTCTATCCGGCCGCCGGCTTCGTCGCGGAGATGGGCGATGCGAACAGTGCGGCTTCCAGCGTGCGTGCATCGGTCTGCTCCATCACGGTCACTCTGGCGTCTTCGCGCAGGCGCGGGTGCAGCTGGCTCTGGCCGACATCGACGGCATAGACGTGGGCGGCGCCGCGGGAGAGCAGCACATCGGTGAAGCCGCCGGTCGCCGCGCCGATATCCAGGGCGGTGCGCCCTTCCGCATCGAAGCCGAAGGCCTCCAGCGCCGCCGCCAGCTTCAAGCCGCCGCGGGAGACATAGGGCAGCGCGTCTTCCGTCATGACGATGTCCGCGCCCTCCCAAACCTGCTGTCCCGGCTTCATGGCGGCGGCGCCGTCGACGGTGACGCAGCCCCGCTTGATGGCGTCGGCGGCGCGGGAGCGGGTCTCCGCCAGACCGCGCGAAACCATCAGCTGGTCGAGGCGTTTTTTTGTGTAGCAGGGCAATGGCTTTGCTCTTAAATGACGATTCGCGCCGGAGCCGTTCCGGCCGATCTTCAAGGTTGCCTTTCAGACGTTTGCCTCAAACGTTTGTCTTCTGGACTTTGCCTCCTGGCAGAAGCGCAAGGACGAGCCGGCCCGGCCCCTTCGCGCCTTGGCATCGGGCCTTGGAATCACCCTCCATGATGCTGATCAGAACCTATATCGCGCCGAGCGCCATTCAGGGAATCGGTGTCTATTCGCAGGACTTCGTGCCGAAGGGCACGCTGATTTGGGGCCTGCACGAGCAGCTGGATATTCAGATGTCGGCGAACGATATTCTCGCCCTCCCCCCGCATATGCAGGAATTCATCCGGGTCTACGCCTATCCTCATCTGGAGCGGGACGGCTATGTGGTCGTCGATTCCGACAACGGCCGGTTCATGAACCACTCGGATCTGCCGAACACCGATTTCCGCGATTTCTATCACGGCTATGCGCTCTACGATCTGCAGCCCGGCGAGGAGGTGACCTGCGATTACCGGGAGCTGTTTCCAAACTTCCAGGGCTTCGGTCCGCAGGGCGAGGAGCTGTTGCAGGCGGTGGGCGTTCCGGGCGAGATTGCGCTCGCCGGAGCGGTTCCGGTCGCCGAGCCGGCAGCCGATTTCGTGCATAAGCGGAGCGCCTGAGCGTAGAGATGTCGACCATGGCAAAGCTTGCCTTTTCCCAGCCCGAGACGGCTTCCGATCGGTCGGACGCAACCGCCTATCTCTCGCCGAAATGCGAGGTGGTGGAGGCCCCGGAGAAAGGCGGCCATGCCGTATTGGCGAAGGATCCAATCGTCCGGGACGAACTCATCGCCATGTGGAGCGGGCGGATCATTCCTGGAGAGGCCATTGAGACGGTGGCGGAAGAGCTCCGTCACCGGGTGGTGCAGGTCGAGGAGGATCTCTACCTGGTGTCGCTCACCCCGATGGAAGGGGCGGATCTGATCAATCACTCCTGCGAGCCGAATGCCGGGCTGCGGGGCCAGATAGCCCTCGTCGCCATGCGCGAGATCGCGCCCGGCGAGGAGATCACCATCGACTATGCAATGTGCGATGGCTCGTCCTATGACGAGTTCCCCTGTTCCTGCAACGCTGCGACTTGCCGGGGCAAGGTGACGGGTGAGGACTGGAAACGGCCAGAATTACAAGCGCGTTATGCCGGCTACTTCTCACCTTATTTGCAGCGCAGGATAGACTATCTTAAAGATGAGCCCCGCTAAGCTTAGACAATAAGCATCACGGCTTGAGGAAACGCGATTTCTGTTATGGCGAAAGTTCTGACCAAGGCCCTGCTCGTCCTGGCGGTTGCGGCCCTGCCCTTCTCCGCCCTTGCGCGGACCCAGGAGAACGCCGTCTGGTCGGCGGAGTCGGCCGGAGATATGACGTCCCTGCGCTATGGCGCGTTCGATCAGGATCTGCCGCTCATGCAGCTCACCTGCTTCAACGAGCTGGAGATCGCTGTTCTCGATATCTATGACGATGTCGGTACTGCGAAACCCGGCGATCCGGTGGAGATCGAGCTCGCTGTCGGCAGCATCTCAGCGCCCCTGAAGGGCGAGGCGGCGGAACAGGTCGAGAGCGCCGAGGTCTACGCCGAGGTCAGCGACTTTCCGATCAAGCCGGTGATCAACGTGTTTCGCGCCGAGGGGCCGCTGACCGTGAAGATAGGCGAGACCACGCGCACCTTCGAGGGCGTCGGGCGCGACGAGGCGCTGAAGACCTTCACAGAGACTTGCGAGCTGGATTGACCGCCGGCCGACCGAGTTGAGCTGGGCTCAGCCTAAGCCCGGCTCGGCGCATCCTTCGCGACCTCTCCGCCCAGCGCGGCGAACACCGTCTGCACGATCCCTGCCGCATCGAGCCCCGCGTCGGAATACATCTGCGCGGGCTTGCCCTGGTCGATGAAGATATCGGGCAGGGTCAGGGTGCGGACGGACAGACCGCGATTGAGAAGCCCCTCCCGCGACAGCGCCTCCAGCACGGCACCACCGAAGCCGCCGGAAGACCCTTCCTCGATGGTGACCAGCACCTCGTGGCTCTGGGCGAGCTTGCGGATCAGCTCCAGGTCGAGGGGCTTTGCGAAACGCGCATCGGCGACGGTGGTGGAGAGACCGTAGCCGGCGAGCTGCTCGGCGGCGGCACTTGCCTCGCTCAGGCGGCCGCCGAAGGAGAGCAGCGCCACCTTGGAGCCTTCCTGGAGCACCCTGCCCTTGCCGATCTCAAGCGGCTCCGGATCTTGCGGGATCTCCACGCCGGTGCCCTCGCCGCGCGGATAGCGGAAGGCGATAGGGCCCTGATCGTAGGCGGAAGCGGTGGCCACCATCCGGGTCAGTTCGGCTTCGTCGGACGCCGCCATCACCACCATGTTGGGCAGGCAGCAGAGGAAGGCCGTGTCGAACGTCCCGGCATGGGTGGGGCCGTCGGCGCCCACCAGCCCGGCCCGGTCGATGGCGAAACGTACGGGCAGGTTCTGCACCGCCACGTCGTGCACCACCTGGTCGTAGGCCCTCTGCAGGAAGGTCGAATAGATGGCGGCAAAAGGCTTGTAGCCTTCCGCGGCTAGACCTGCTGCAAACGTCACCGCGTGCTGCTCGGCGATGCCGACATCGAAGGTGCGCTCGGGAAAAGCCTCGGCGAATTTGTCGAGGCCGGTACCGGACGGCATGGCGGCGGTGATGGCGACGATCTTGTCGTCCTTCTCCGCCTGGGCCATCAGCGCGTTGGCGAAGACCTTGGTGAAGCTCGGCGGCTTGCCGGTCGCCTTCTCCTGAGTGCCGGTGATGACGTCGAACTTGCCGACGCCGTGGAACTTGTCGGCGGAGACTTCGGCCGGACCGTAACCCTTGCCCTTCTGAGTCACGACGTGAACCAGGATCGGTCCGCCCTCCGCATCGCGCACATTGCGCAGCACCGGCAGGAGGTGATCGAAATTGTGCCCGTCGATCGGACCGACGTAATAGAAGCCTAGCTCCTCGAACAGCGTGCCACCGGTCCAGAGACCCCGGGTATATTCCTCGGCGCGGGCGGCGCGGCGCTCCCAGCTTTTCGGCATCTTATGGGCGAGATATTTCGCCCAGTTGCGAATCTGGCGGTACGCCCCGCCGGAAAGGAGCCGCGCGAGATAGGCGCTCATGGCGCCGACGGGCGGTGCGATGGACATGTCGTTGTCGTTGAGAATGACGATCAGGCGGGAATCCATGGCGCCCGCATTGTTCATTGCCTCATAGGCCATGCCCGCGCTCATGGCGCCATCGCCGATCACCGCCACCACGTTGTAATCCTCGCCGGAAAGGTCCCGCGCCACGGCCATGCCGAGGCCGGCGGAGATCGAGGTGGAGGAATGGCCTGCGCCAAAAACGTCGTACTCGCTCTCAGCCCGCTTCAGGAAGCCTGAGAGGCCGCCCGGCTGGCGCAGGGTGCGGATGCGGTCGCGGCGGCCGGTCAGGATCTTATGAGGATAGGTCTGGTGGCCGACATCCCAGATCACCTTGTCCTTGGGCGTGTCGAAAACCTTGTGGAGCGCAATGGTGAGCTCGACCACGCCGAGGCCGGCGCCGAGATGGCCGCCGGTGACGGAGACGGCGTTTATGGTCTCCCGGCGAAGCTCTTCGGCGAGCTGCTCGAGCTGGTCGTCGTCGAGCGCGCGCAAATCTGCCGGCAGGTGGATTTGATCGAGCAAAGGGGTATCGGTGTCGGCGCTCATAAGGCCCCTACTTGGCGGATTGCGAAGAAATGCGGGAGAAATCCATGGTTATCGTCATTTATCGGCCTTCTCCAGCCGTGGCAACTCTACCGGTTCTCGCGCCCCGGCATCGCACGATTCATCACGTTGCGCTCCAGAAACGGACAAAGCGGGGCCGGATCGTGGCGCGGGCGCTTTGCCGATCTTAACGTCCTATAAGGAGCTTGCCCTACTATCTGGGGAAAATCCTTTTGAATTGAAAGGCTTCTCCTATGACTGGATGTGTCGGCTGCCGGGACGACATCGCACTGCCCTTCGAGTTCAAGATGGCCTTCCAGCCCATCGTCGATCTTTCCAAGGGCCGGATCTGGGGTTACGAGGCGCTGGTGCGCGGGGCGAACGGAGAGCCCGCGATGTCGGTCCTGGACCAGATCTCCGACGAGACCCGTTACAAGTTCGACCAGTCGGCCAGGGTGATGGCGATCGAGACGGCGGGCCGGCTCTATCGGGGCCGCGATCTGAAGCTGTCCATCAACTTCATGCCGAACGCGGTCTACGAGCCGACGGCCTGCATCCAGAAATCCCTGGCGGCTGCCAAGCGGGTCGGATTTCCCCGCCAGAATCTGATGTTCGAGATCACCGAGGATGAGCGGATCTCCGACACCGCGCATGTGCAGAACATCCTCACCACCTACCGCAAGTTCGGGTTTCTGACGGCACTTGACGATTTCGGCGCCGGCTATGCCGGGCTGGGCCTCCTGGCCGAAATGCAGCCGGATATTCTGAAGATTGACATGAAGCTTCTGCGCGACATCCACCGCTCGACCGCCAAACAGGTCATCGTGTCGGGGATCGTCTCCATGGCGCGGGCGCTGGAGATCACCGTGCTGGCGGAAGGCGTGGAAACAAAAGATGAGCTCGCCGTGCTCCGGGCGGGCGGCATCTCGCTTTTCCAGGGCTACTACTTCGCCAAGCCTGCCCTGATGGCCCTGCCGCCGGTCCCGATGCTGGAAGAGGTGAACGCGGGCGCCCTGCGCCACTAGAGCGCCTATTCCTCCACGTCGAGAGGTTCGGTGCCTGTTGCCTTGCCGTTGCCGTCGAGGGAGATCTTCTCGACCTTGGCTTCGGCCTTGCGCAGCAGCCCGTCGCAATGGAGCTTCAGGGCTTCGCCGCGCTCGTAAATCTCAATGGAATGCTCAAGCTCGACATCGCCCTTCTCGAGGCGCTCGACGATACCTTCGAGCTCCTTGAGAGCCTGCTCGAAGCTCATGTCCTTGATGTCGGCGTGATCGGTTGTCTGTGCCATGCCCGCTTTATCGGGTCTCCCGGCCGCCGGATCAAGAGGCGCCTATCGTCTTGTCCGCTGGAATTGACGGCTGGTATTCGTCGGGATTGGAACCGCGTCATCCTGAGGTGCGCGGAACGCGCGCCTCGAAGGAGGCGCGGCCGGTGCTTATCGTTCATCCTTCGAGGCTCGGCGCTTCGCGCCGAGCACCTCAGGATGACGAATGAGGCAGCTGCGCCCACCTAGCATAGCGATCGGCTGATTCCGGCTTCGTAGAAGCTACTGCAGCGGGACCGAGCGAAGGTGGAACTCCGGGTGCGGCTCGTCCTTCTTCGCCTCGTCGAAGAGATAGGAGAGCTGGCCTTCGGCCACCCAAACCGAATCGCCGACCACCGTCACGCCGGTCGGCTCCTTGAAGCTTTCGATCGTCTCGACTTCGACGCCGTCATCCTGCACCGTAATGCGGTCAAGCTTGCCGCTGCCCTCGACCATCACGAAGCCACCATCGATAGGCCGCATCCCGTCGGGCTTGGTGAGTTCGCCGACGTCCAGCTCGGTGAGATCCTTCGCCTTGCCGTCTTCCACATCGACGCGGAACAGCTCGCCGGCATTGTAGGTGTTCACATAGAGATCGCCGTCGGGGCCGAAGGCGAGGCCATCCGGTCCGCCCTTCAGGGCCGGGTCGGTGAGCCAGACTTCGAGCTCCTCGGCGCCCGGCGAGAGCTTCAGGATCTCCGGCGCGGCGATATTGGTGACATAGGCTGCACCGTCTTCGCCGATGGCGATGTCGTTGCACATGGATTTCGCGTTGGGGAGCTTGTAGCTGACCTTGCCCTCGCCGGTCTTCAGGTCGAAGCCCTTCAGGTAGCTTCCTTCAACGTCGTTTGGTCCGTTCAGGCCGATGCTGGAGGCGTCGTTGGAGCAGACCCAGAGCATGCCGTTCTTCTCATCGGCGAGAACGCCAAAGGTGGAGCGGGTGGCGAACATGCCGGGCACGATCCAGATTTCCGCCTTGCCGTCGGGCGAGACCTTCAGGATGCCGCCTTCCGAAATGCTGCTGGCATAGAGGGTGCCATCCTTCGTCGACGTAATGCTCTCCGGGAACGGATGCTCCTCGGGCAGCGCGATGGCGCCCTCCTCGGCGCGCAAAGCGTTCGGCGCGGCGGCGATGCAAAGCGCCAGGACGGCAAGCAGATTGGCGGCGGTGGAAAGTCTCATCATTACCTCGCTGAAATATGCAGAACGTTCTCGATGCCGGTCAGTTTCGACGGAAAATCGACGAAAGGGCTGACGGCAAGAGACACTACAAGAGAACAGGACAAGAGAACAGAGGAATCTGGCGCGCTAGCGGCCGGCGGCCATCAGCGCCTTGACGTGGAGATCGGTGGAGCGGGCGAGCGCTTCCAAGGCGTAGCCGCCCTCGAGCATGGAGACGGCGCGGCCGTCGCAATGGGTGTCGGCCACTTCCATCAGCCTCTCCGTGATCCAGCCGAAATCCTCGTCGTTCAGTTCGATCTGGGCCAGGGGATCGCTCCGATGGGCATCGAAGCCGGCCGAGATCAGCAGAAGATCGGGTGCGAAGCCATTCAGTGCCGGGATGATCCGGTCGTCCCACGCCGCCCGGAAGGCGTCGCTGCCGTCGCCGGGATTGAGCGGCGCGTTGCAGATATTGCCGACGCCGGTCTCGTCGATGGCGCCCGTGCCGGGGAAGAGCGGCATCTGATGGGAGGAGCCATAGAAGAGGTTCTTTTCGGTCCAGAACGCTTTCTGGGTGCCATTGCCGTGATGAACGTCGAAATCGACAACGGCGACCCGCTCCGCCCCATAAGCCGCACGCGCATAGAAGGCGGCGATAGCAATGTTGCTGAACAGGCAGAAGCCCATGGCGCGGTCCGGCTCGGCGTGGTGGCCGGGCGGGCGGACGGCGCAAAAGGCGTTCTTGGCCTTGCCCGTCATGATGCGATCGACCGCCTCGATCCCTGCGCCTGCGGCGCGAAGGGCGGCGTCCCAGCTGCCCGGCGAAACCGCCGTATCGGGCTCAAGCCGGAAATGTCCCTCCAGCGGAATGTCGTTCTGCACCTCCTCGATGAACGCACGGGGATGCACCAGCGCGATCGTGTCGAGGGAGGCCTTGGGCGCCTCGACCCGCACCAGATCGGCGAAGGCCTCATCCTGCAGCGCGCGGGAGATGGCGCGCAGGCGATCGGGCCGTTCGGGATGGCCCGGCCCCGTATCGTGCTTCAGGCAATCGGGGTGGGACAGCAAAAGGGTGCTCATAGGGGTTTGTAACGTGCGGCGATCCGGATCGGCAACTTGCGCCGGCGTTCGGTGGCTTTGACCCTCGACCTTGTCGGGCGAACTTGACCCTTGCGGTGGAACGCGGGAAGAACGCGTGAGACCCGAGGAAAGCGAAGAGAATGCAGGTCGTTGCCAGAAGCGATAACGATTTCAGCCGGGCCGCCCTGGAGCTGGCCGCGGGCGAGCTCGTCGCGTTTCCGACCGAGACCGTCTATGGGCTCGGCGCCAACGCCCTCGACAGCGCGGCCGTGGCCCGCATCTTCGCCGCCAAGTCGCGCCCGCGCTTCAACCCGCTGATCGTCCATGTGCACGACTTCGGGGTGGCGACGGAGTATGCGGAATTCTCCGCCCTCGCCGAGGAGCTGGCGGAGGCATTCTGGCCGGGGCCGTTGACCCTCGTCCTGCCGCGCCTGGAAAATTGCGCGTTGAGCCCGCTGGTTTCGTCCGGTCTCGACACGGTGGCGCTGCGGTCGCCGGCCCACAAGGTCGCGCGGCGGCTGCTGGAAGCAGCCCAGCTTCCTATCGCAGCCCCCAGCGCCAACCGTTCCGGCCGCATCAGCCCCACCTCCGCGGCGGATGTCGAGGCGGAGCTGGGCGATGTTCCGGCGATGATCCTGGATGGCGGGCGCTGCCCGCTAGGGCTGGAATCGACGGTCATCCGCATCGCAGAGGACGGGCCGCAGATCCTGCGCAGCGGCGCACTTCCGCGGGAGGAGATCGAGGATGTGCTTGGGCGGAAGCTGACGAGCTTCGGCGGCGAGGAGGGCGCGCCGCTCTCGCCGGGCCAGCTTGCCAGCCATTACGCGCCCGACAGCGCGATCCGGTTGAATGCGAAAGATCCGCAAGCGGGCGAAGCATTGATGGCGTTCGGTCCCGATGCCCCGGCGTTCGAAGGCCCGACTATCAACCTCAGCGAGAGTGGCGATCTTCATGAGGCGGCGGCGAACTTCTTCTCGGCCTTGCGCGCGCTGGACGAGACGGGCGCGGAGCGGATCGCGGTGATGCCCATCCCGTTCGAAGGGCTGGGCGAGGCGATCAACGACCGGCTGCAACGGGCAGCCGCGGAGCGCTGAGCCGAAGCCCATGGCGCAGCCTAAGCCCCCTTCCCCCGACGTCCTGCAGCGCTTCGTCGAGATCGTCGGCGCCGATCACGCCATCACCGACCCGGCCGCGATGGCGCCGTACCTGCACGAATGGCGCGACCGGTTTCATGGGCAGGCGGCGCTGGTGCTGAAGCCCGGTACGGTCGACGAGGTGTCCAAGATCCTGGCGCTGGCCAACGAGACGGGGACCGCGATCGTGCCGCAAGGTGGCAATACGGGTTTGGTCGGCGGGCAGATCCCGTCGAAAGCGGGCGATCAGGTCCTGCTCAATCTCTCGCGGCTCAATCACATCCGCGACGTCGATCTCGCCGGCAACTGCATGATCGTGGAGGCGGGCCTGGTGCTGGCGAAGGCGCAGGAGGTGGCGCTTAATGCGGGGCGGCTGTTCCCGTTGCGGATCGCGTCGGAAGGAAGCTGCCAGATCGGCGGCGTGCTCTCGACAAACGCGGGTGGCACAGCGGTGCTCGCCTACGGCAATGCGCGGGATCTCGTGCTGGGGCTGGAGGTGGTGCTGGCGGACGGGCGCGTCTGGAACGGCCTCAAATCCCTCCGCAAGGACAATAGTGGCTACGACCTGAAGCACCTCTTCATGGGGGCGGAAGGGACGCTCGGCATCATCACCGCCGCGGTCATCCGGCTGTTTCCGATTCCGGCCGAGACGGCAACGGCGATGGTCGGATTTGCGTCTCTCCAGGATGCGGCGTCCTTTTTCGACCGGGCGTACAAGTTCGGCGCGACGGAGCTGACGGCCTTCGAGATCCTGCCGCGGATCGGCATCGAGTTCGTGACACGCCATTTCGAGGGGACGAAGGATCCGCTCGCCGCGCCGCACCCTTGGTACGGCGTCATCGAATTCTCGTCCTCCAATGCCGATGCGGGGCTTGCCAAGGGCGTGGAAGGGTTGCTGGCGGAGGCGCTCGAGACCGGCGAGATCGCCGACGGCACCATCGCCCATTCCCTCGATCAGGCTGCAGCCCTCTGGCGTCTGCGGGAAAACATGAGCGAGGCGCAGAAATACGAAGGGGGCAGCATCAAGCACGACGTCTCTGTGCCGGTCGCGGACATTCCGGAATTCATCACCCGCGCCGATCAGCTGATCCAGCTCATGGTGCCGGGCGCGCGGCCCGTACCCTTCGGCCACTATGGCGACGGCAACATCCACTACAATGTCAGCCAGCCGCCCGGGCAGGATAAGGCGATCTTCCTGTCCCATTGGGAGGCGGTGAATGCGGCTGTGCATGAGATCGTGCTGGATCTCGGCGGCTCGATCTCGGCGGAGCACGGGGTGGGCCAAGCCAAGCGGCACATGCTGCCGCACGCGAAATCCGAGGTGGAGCTGGAGCTGATGCGGGCGATCAAGCACACCCTCGACCCTAAGGGGATTTTGAACCCCGGGAAGGTTGTTTAAAGCAGCGCCGGTTGGACGGGTTGCTGGATGCCGGGCTCGTCGATCTTCGAGTTGTTGATCCGCGGATCCATCTCCTCGGCCTGCAGAAAGTCGTCCGGCGCGGGCTTCAGCAGCTGCGACGCCGCCTCGAGTTCCGTCTCCTCGCCGCCGAGCCAGGTCTCGAACTGTTCGGGACGCAGGATCACCGGCATGCGGTCATGCAGTTGACCGACCACCTTGTTCGCACCGCAGGTGAGGATCGCGACGGTGTCGATCTCGCCGCCGTTCTTTCCGTCCTGCCAGCATTCCCAGATGCCGGCGAAGCCGAACAGCCCGGCCTCGGGACGCGAAAAGAGGAAAGGCCGCTTGGCGCCCTTCGGCCCGGTCCACTCGTAGAACCCGTCGGCGGGAAGCAGGCATCGGCGGCGCTTGAAGGCCGCCCGGAAGGCCGCCTTCTCGGCCACGGTCTCGCTCCGCGCATTGATCAGAACGGGCGGGCGCTCATCGCCTTTCACGTAGGCGGGGATGAAGCCCCAGCGCATCAGGACGAATTGCGGAACGCCTTCGGACCCGCGAATCACCACCGGAACAGGCTGGGTCGGCGCGATGTTGTAACGTGCGGGGAAGTTCGGATGCTCGCGATACGCGAAAAACGCACGCACCGCGTCAGGGGGAGCCGATAAAGTGTAGCGAGAACACATAGTTGGCTGGATCCGTAACCCTTTGGTAACCCTGTTGCGCGGAGACTGGCGGCCTGATGGGGCTAAAGCGAGACTATAAGATGTTGGGGCGGCAACCGAAGGATGACAAGCCCGACGCAGCCGAGCTGGAACGGGATGTCAGCCGCGAAGACATCGTGGCGGCGTTTCGGTCGGCGATGGTCAATCATTTCCGGTCGCATATACCCGGCACCAACATCAACGAGACCACTCTTCTCGCCAGCGATTACCTGAATCATTTCCACGAACTGGTGATGCTTCTTGAGGCGGTGGCTTCAGATCCGGAGGAGTTCTCCGAGGATCTCGCGGGCTGGCGCCCGATCACCTATGAAGAGCACTTCACCTCCTCGGGCTTTCGCGACAAGAACCTCGCCATCGCCGCATATCGGCGCGCGCCTGAGGATATCCGGCGGGCCTTCGACCAGGCGGTCGCGGAGCTCCATGCGGAGGCCGGCACGCTGGTCGGCGCCGTCTATGTCGAGCTTCAGAGCGGAGACCGCGACGCCCTCACCCAGCTTTGCTTCGACGGCTCCATGCGCCTGCGCGATTTGATCCATGCCGCCAACGCCATCGCCATTGGCGAGGTGGGGGCCGCACGGCAGAGCGAGCCTGAGGACCAGGCGAACGGCCAAGACGCCATCGACGCCCTCTTCGACAAGCGCTAGGGCTTCGGCGAAGGCATTCGGCGGTCTCGATGCGGCACTCGCTTCGGCTGGATTTCGCCACGGGGAAGCGCTAGTCAAATCGGATGGATCCACGGGTCAAACCGCTCGCGCTTGCGCTTGCCGCCCTCTGCTGGCTCGGCATCGGCCTGACGGCCGGCATGCCGGTGGCGAAAGCGCAGTTTTTCTGGTCGCCCTGGTTCAACGACAAGCCGCGCTCGCGGCCCACGCGCCCGCCCGAGCCGGCGCCTGTCCCCGCACCGCCCCCCGGCAACGACCTGCCGCCCATCGAGCCGCAGGCCGAGCTTCCGCCGCCTCCCCCTCCCCCGGACGACCGGCCCTATGACGACAAGCTGCTGCGCCTGGCGGAGATCCTGGGCGCCCTGCACTATCTCCGGGAGCTTTGCGGCGCCGACGAGGGGCAGCTCTGGCGCAAGCAGATGGAAGGGCTGGTGCAGAGCGAGGGGACGACCGCCGTGCGCCGGGCACGGCTGGTGAATTCTTTCAATGACGGGTATCGCGGCTTCCGCCGAACCTACCGCAACTGCAATCAGTCGGCGACCATCGCCATCGAGCGGTTCACGGACGAGGGGGCGAAGATCGCCCTGGCGCTGGCGAGCCCGTCCGGCACGGATGAGGCGGAAGACGCCGATACGGAATCGGACGACGCGGCCGAGGCGGAAGAGGGGTCTGAAGAAACCGAGACCCAGGATACGGCCCAGACGCGGGAGTAGGCCGGCCCGCATAAACCTTACCGGTTAACTTTTTGGTCACTCTACCCGGCAGCTTCCTTAGCCACATGGTAGTGAGCGATGACACATACGCGTTCGCGCGAGGGAGAGCCGAATTGCATCGCACACTATCAATCAACGAGACCATCGCCGAGCTTGGCGATGACGACCATAAGCATGCCGCGCTGTCCTACATCCTCGATGCCTGGGAAGAGGCGCTGCTGGACGGGATCGAGCCTGAAGCGCTCGCCAATGCCGCGCTGTTCGCGGCGTTCGCCGATCTGATCACGATCTATGGCGAGGAAGCGGTGGCGAAGATGGCGGGCAATCTCTCCCGCCGAGTCACCAATGGCGAGTTCACGCTGAAGCGCAGCACCCACTAGACGCCAACGCGGCACGCCCCAAGCTCCACCGCAATCAGAACGTTTCGATGGTCGCCTTGACCAGCAGGGCCAGGCCGAACAACAGCAGCACCGATCCGGTGAACCGGTTGACCATGCGCAGCCGGCCTTCCGTCAGCCGGTGGCGGATGATGGCGATGAGCTCCGACAGGCCGAGCCACCAGAGAAGGCTGCCGCCCATCACCGAGGCAACCACGATCAGCGCCTCGACATAGCTGTCGAGCCCGCCGATCCACGACCCCAGACCGCCGAAAATCGCCAGCATGCCGAGGATGGCGCCGGGATTGCTAACGGTGAGGACGAAGGTTTGGGGGATGATCCCCATATGCCGCGACAGGGAGGAGCGGTCCTCCGGCGCCACTTCGAGCACGGGCCGTGCCATGAAGAGCGCCACCCCGAAGGCCAGCAGAATCAGGCCGCCGATGACCTGGATCCAGAGCGAATAGTCGATCATCAGATCCGAGACGGCGGTCAGGCTGAAGGCGGCGATGAAGGCCAGCATGCCGTCGCCCAGCACGGCGCCGAGGCCTGCCGCCAAGCCGCCGGAGAAGCCCCGCGCGACGGCCCGCTGGATCACCAGGATGTTGACCGGCCCCATGGGAGCGGCGACAACGATGCCAATGATCAGGCCGGCAACAACAAGCTGAATGCCCGAAAGGACGATTTGAGCGCCGGTGATCAAGTCGGTCTAGACCTCTTGCGGGACGGGATGCGGGGAAAGCGCGGCTTGCCCTAAAACTGCCGCGCGGCAGGGTGTGATATTCGATCCGCCGATTGGGGAGCGATGCATGAATCTCTTCAGAAAAACGATCATCGGGGCCGTGTTTTCATTGGTAGCGGGCACCGCCATGCTTGTCTACGGCTACAGCCTCACCTCCTCCGCAAATGCGGAAGACGCCGAAAAGCCGACCCCATCAGCCCCCTTCCCTGCGGCCAACGAGCAGGTTCAGCCGAAGAGCAGCGGGCCGCTGCCGGTCCCTGAAGACGCGAAGACGGCTGCCGATTCGGAAGGGGGAAACGCAGGGCCGAAGCCACAGTTCGACCTCGCCACCTTGCCGAAGCGGGTGCAGGAGAACCTGGCGCAGATCGTCGAGGCGGCGCAGACCGGGAATCTGGAAGCCATGCGGCCGGTGCTGGAATCCAACGGGCTGAAGCCCATGGTGCGGAACGGGCCGAGCACCGATCCGATCGCCTACTGGAAGGAGCAGTCAGTGGATGGGTCCGGCCGGGACATCCTCGCGGCCATCCTCAACGTATTCTCGTCGGGCTATGTCGAGATCCAGCAGAACGACAGCACGATGTATATCTGGCCCTATTTCGCCGAGCGTGATCTCACCAAGCTTTCGCCCGTCGAGCAGGTCGAGCTGTTCCGCATCGTGCCGCCGAAACAGGCGGCGAAGATGATGGAAACCGGCAAATACACCGGCTACCGCGCCGGCATCTCGGAGCGCGGAATCCTCCATTATTTCAAAAAGTAAAGGGTAGCTTCTACACGCCTGGCTCAGGGATGAGCGCCTCGCCGAAACGGACCGGGCGCCCCTTGGGCTCGCCGAGCTCGCCCTCCCACATGGCGCGATAGCCGCGAATGATCGTGCCCACGGGCCAGCCTTTGACACGGCGGCCAGCGAAGGGCGTCCAATCGCTCTTGCTCGCCACCCAGCCGTCTTCGATCGTCTCCTCGCGCTTCATGTCGACGACGGTGAAGTCCGCATCGTAGCCGACCGCGATGCGGCCCTTGCAGGCGATGGAGAAGAGGCGCTGGGCGCCGGCGCTGGTGAGGTCGACGAAGCGGGCGAGGCTGAGCCTGCCCTGGTTCACCTGATCGAGCATCACGGGGACGAGGGTCTGCACGCCGGGCATGCCGGAGGGCGAGGCCGGATACGGCTTCGCCTTCTCTTCCAGGGTGTGGGGTGCGTGATCGGAGCCGAGCACGTCGACGACACCCTGCTCCAGCCCCCACCACAGCAGCGACTGATGGGACGCGTCCCGGAGCGGCGGGTTCATCTGGGCCTTGGTGCCGAGGCGGGCGTAAGCCTCGCCGGCCTCCAGCAGAAGATGCTGCGGCGTCGCCTCGACGCTCGCGACGTCCTTGTGCAGGGCGAGGAGCTCCATCTCAGCACCGGTCGAGACGTGGAGCACGTGGATACGCTTGCCGGCGCGGCGGGCGGCGCGGATCAGCGCGACGGTGGAGCTAAGCGCAGCTTCCGCATCGCGCCATTCGGTGTGGCTGGCGGGGTCGTCCTCGCGACGGACGTCGAGGCGCGACTTCAGCCGGCCCTCATGCTCCGAATGGAATGCGGCGCGGCGGCTGATCTGCGAAAGGACC
>Ga0310345_10000385_pt1 | contig 70381 bp, 67 predicted proteins | sample HC15DNA20500_MG_FD_204667 | JGI IMG/M metagenome (GOLD analysis project Ga0310345, IMG submission 204667) | Marine microbial communities from station ALOHA, North Pacific Subtropical Gyre - HC15-DNA-20-500_MG | ecosystem: Environmental > Aquatic > Marine > Oceanic | place: Pacific Ocean: North...
CTTTTTTATTGCCGTCGGACTCTCACCAGGGACCATGTCCCAGGTTATTCGCTTCGCTCACCCCTTCGGGGCCGCGCTGAAGCGCGTTCTGCTGGCGCAGTCGAGTCCAGGTCGCGGAGCCAAACTTCAAAGCCTCGGTTGATACCGGGGCTTTTTTATTGCCGTCGGACTCTCACCAGGGACCATGTCCCAGGTTATTCGCTTCGCTCACCCCTTCGGGGCCGCGCTGAAGCGCGTTCTGCTGGCGCAGTCGAGTCCAGGTCGCGGAGCCAAACTACAAAGCCTCGGTTGATGCCGGGGCTTTTTTATTGCCGCCGGACTCTCACCAGAGACCATGTCCCAGGTTATTCGCTTCGCTCACCCTTCCCCGCGGCCGCGCAGCGCACATTCCCGCTAGCGCGCCGATCCCAGATTGCCGAACCCTACTCGGTCAGCGGCTCGCCCAGCCGCTGACGCCACCAGCCCTGCGCAATCAGCGAACAGCCCCAGCCCAGCAGCACACCCAGCACATTGGCCAGCATGTCCCAGCGCGAAGCGGTCCGGTAAGGCAGCAAGCCCTGCCCTATCTCGATCGACAGTGCAGCGACGAGCGTCAGGCCCAGCCCCCATAGGAACGGTACCCGCGGAAACGCCAGGCGCAGCGTAAAAGCCAGCGCGGCGAAACCCAGCAGATGATGCAGCTTGTCCTGCTGATCGAACAGTTGCGGCACCGGCTCCGGCTTCAGGCCGTTGAAAAGGACGACCGCCAACACGATCAGAAAGGGCAGCATTCGCATATAGGGCATCGGGTGGCGTCTCTCACTTCAAATGGGCGAAACAGAACAGAGGGTAAACGCCCTCACAGCGAACTGTGACTGCGAAAAAACCATAATGATCAACGACGTCAGCCGAGCGGCATTTTTTCGAGACGCAGCACAAACAAAAATGCCCGCATCCTTCGATGCGGGCATCAGGCAACACCTACGCGATCAGCCTGGGCTCAGGCTTCGGCCTTGCCAACAGCGGACTTGATCAGGGTCTGCAGCTCACCCTTCTCGAACATCTCGAGGATGATGTCGCTGCCACCGACCAGCTCACCGTTCACCCACAGCTGCGGGAAGGTCGGCCAGTTGGCGTAGGTCGGAAGGTTGGCGCGGATTTCGGGGTTCTGCAGGATGTCGACATAAGCGAACTTCTCGCCACAGCCCATGACCGCCTGGGTCGCACGAGCGGAGAAGCCGCACTGCGGGGCGTTGGGCGAGCCCTTCATATAAAGCAGGACCGGGTTGTTGGCGATCTGTTCTTTGATGGTTTCGATGATATCCATGGAGTACCTCGGCTAGACACGGTTGCCGTGCATTGTAACGGAAAACGCGCGGGAAAGCCGAGCGTAGGACTCGGCTATGTTGTCGCGCAAAGGCCGCCAATACTGCGATTCAGCCGGCCGGAGGCCGGTGGGTCGAGGATTTGCGCCTGTGCTCGCTTTCTGGATAAGATCGCGCCTTTCCCGTTTCGTCGCTCCCCGTGCGACCCCCAGTCGTCGGTCCCCTTTTTCTGTCGAAAAGCACTGGATCGCGCTGCGGCAATAAAGGTAGTTGATATGAGCGCAAGGCATTTTCTCTCACTGATGGACTGCACGCCCCAGGAGCTGAACAGCCTGGTCCGCCGCGGCATCGAGCTGAAGGATCTGCGCGAGCGCGGCGTCCTGTTCGAACCCCTGAAGAATCGCGTGCTGGGCATGATCTTCGAGAAAGCCTCGACCCGCACCCGCCTGTCCTTCGAAGCCGGCATGATCCAGCTCGGCGGCCAGGCGATCTTCCTCTCCCCGCGCGACACCCAGCTCGGGCGCGGCGAGCCGATCAGCGATTCGGCCATCGTCATGTCGCGCATGCTCGATGCGGTGATGATCCGCACCTTTGCCCACTCGACCCTCACCGACTTCGCCGCCAATTCCAGTGTGCCGGTGATCAACGGCCTGTCCGATGACCTGCACCCCTGCCAGCTGATGGCCGACATGCAGACCTTCCATGAGCACCGCGGCAGCATCGCCGGCAAGACGGTGGCCTGGATCGGCGACGGCAACAACATGTGCAATACCTATATAGAAGCTGCCATCCAGTTCGACTTCCAGCTGAAGGTCGCCTGCCCCGAGGGCTACGAGCCCGACGCCGAGCTGATGGCACGCGCCGGTGATCGCGTGCAGGTGATGCGTGATCCGCGCGAAGCGGCTGCAGGCGCACACCTGATCAGCACCGACGTCTGGGCCTCCATGGGCCAGGAAGACGAAGCCGCTGCCCGTCTGGCCACGTTCCGCCCTTATCAGGTGGACCGCGCCCTGCTCGATTGCGCCGCCGAAGACGTGTTGTTCATGCACTGCCTGCCAGCCCACCGTGGCGAGGAAATCAGTCACGACCTGCTCGATGATCCGCGCTCGGTCGCCTGGGATCAGGCCGAGAACCGCCTGCATGTGCAGAAGGCTCTGCTGGAGTTTCTCGTCGAGCCGGCCTACCACCACGCATGAAACACGAGCCGCCGCTGCTGCAACTGCGTGACCTGGCCTGCGGCTACGGCGAGCAGAGCATCGTCCAGCACCTGAACCTGCATCTGAACCGCGGCGACATCGGCTGCCTGCTGGGTCCGTCCGGCTGCGGCAAGACCACCACGCTGCGCGCCATCGCCGGCTTCGAGCCGGTGCACCAGGGCGAGATTCACTTGGCGGAGTCGGTCATCTCCCGCTCGGGCTTTACCCTCGCGCCGGAGAAACGCCGCATCGGCATGGTGTTTCAGGACTACGCGCTTTTTCCCCACCTCACCGTGGCGGAAAACATCGCCTTCGGCATCCGCAAGCAGCCTGACTGCTCGCGAATCGTTGGCGAGATGCTCGAGCTGGTGCACCTGAGCGCGCTCGGCAAACGCTATCCGCATGAGCTTTCCGGCGGTCAGCAGCAGCGCGTGGCATTGGCCCGGGCGCTGGCGCCGGAACCGGCCTTGCTGCTGCTCGACGAGCCCTTCTCCAACCTCGACGTGGAACTGCGCCGACGCCTCAGCCACGAGGTGCGCGAGATCCTCAAGGCGCGCAACACCAGCGCGATTCTGGTGACCCATGACCAGGAAGAGGCCTTCGCCGTGAGCGATCAGGTCGGCGTTTTCAAGGATGGCCGGCTGGAGCAGTGGGACACCCCATTCAATCTCTATCACGAGCCGCTGACACCCTTTGTCGCCAGCTTCATCGGGCAGGGGTATTTCATCCGCGGACAGCTGCTGGACCCTGAAACGGTACAGACCGAGCTAGGCCCGATTCGCGGCAACCGTGCCTACAACTGGCCCGCAGGTAGCTCGGTAGACGTGCTGCTGCGCCCGGACGATATCGTCTACCGACCGGAAAGTCCGTTGCGGGCACTGATCGTTGGCAAGACCTTCCTCGGCGCGTCCACCTTGTACCGACTGCAGCTACCCACCGGCAACCAGCTGGTGGCCATCTTCCCCAGCCACGCGGACTACCCGACCGGGCAGGACGTCGGCATCGCCATCGCGGCCGATCATCTGGTGGTGTTTCCGGCCCAGGGCAGCGTCGCTGCCCGCGACATACTACCGACCGCCGCGGAAGCCCGCTGAACCGCGCAGCTCAGGACATTGCCCTGCTGACGGCGTACCGGCATCAGCCGTCCGCTCGCCCCTTCTGCCGGCGCTGGCGGAAGAACTCGCTGAGTACCGCGCCACACTCCTCCGCCAGCACGCCGCCCTCGACCAAGACACGATGGTTGAGAAAGGCCTGCTCGAAGAACTGACCGCGACTGACCACCACACCCGCCTTCGGCTCGGTGGCGCCGTAGACCACCCGTTGGATGCGCGAATGCACGATCAGACCGGCGCACATGCTGCACGGCTCCAGCGTGACGTAGAGCGTCACGCCGGGTAGCCGATAGTTCTGCAGCGCCTGCGCCGCGTCACGCACCGCAACCATTTCCGCATGGGCACTGGGGTCGTGCTGCGAGATCGGGCAGTTGAAGCCGCGCCCGATGATCTGCCCATCCTGCACCAGCACAGCGCCCACCGGTACCTCACCCAACGCGGCACCCTGCGCTGCCAGCGCCAGGGCTTCGCGCATGAAACGCTCATCCTGGCTGCGGTCGATGATCTGCGGCCTCCTCACGACTGTGCCCTGCCCTGTTTCATACCACCTCGATCGCGGCCATCAGGCCGGTCTCCATATGGTCGATGACATGGCAATGGAACATCCAGGTGCCCGGATTATCGGCGACCAGCGCGATGCGTGCCGTCTCGTTCTTGCCCAGCAGGTAGGTGTCAGTGAACCAGGGGTCGATCTTGCGTCGGTTGGACGAGATCACCTGGAAGGTCATGCCGTGCAGATGGATCGGATGCTGATACTGACTGAGATTGCGCAGCTCGAAGATGTAGTGACCATCCTTCTTCAGCGTCGCGATCGGCCGCTCGGCGCAGCTCTTGTCGTTGATGTCCCACGCCTGGCCGTTGATCTGCCAGAACGTGTAGGCCGCCCCCTGCTCGACATCCGCTGAAAGATGGCCAGCCCACTCGAAATTGAAGCGCAGCACCTCGGCCTGCTGCAGGTCGGGCACCGCGACCGGGTTGGCCGGCAGTGCCGACGGCCAGTCGCCAGTGGCCTCGTCATGCGCTACCGAGCGCAGCGTGGCCAGTCGCAACGGACCGTTGCGCAAGGACAGCTCGGTGCCTGCCCGCGGCACCTTGAGCGCCAGGTCGATGCGCATGCCCGGGCCGAGCCAGTACTCCTTGCCCAGCGGACGCGGCGCGATCGGGTGGCCGTCGAGCGCATAGATGCGCGCCTCGCCATTCGGCAGGTTCAGCCGATAGGTCAGCGTACTGTCGAGGTTCAGCACGCGCAGCCGTACGACCTGCCCGGCCGGCAGATCCAGCAACGGAGCATGTCTGCCATTGACCGTCGAAAGCACCCCGGGTGTGCCTCCGCGGGCCGCCTCGCGGGGCACGCTGAACTCGGTGAAGGCGCCCTGCTTGTCGATGTGCCAGCTCTTCAGATTGAGCGTGCGCTCGTGACGGAAGCCGCTCGGTTCGCGCTCCTCGACGATCAGCGGACCGACCAGCCCGCGCCCCAGCTGCGCGGCGCTGCTGGTGTGCGGGTGATACCAGAAGCTGCCGGCATCGTGCAGCTGGAAGCGGTAGTCGAAAAACTCCCCGGGCAGGACCGGCAGCTGCGACACATAGGGCACGCCGTCCATTTCCAACGGCAGACGGATGCCGTGCCAGTGAATGGTGGTGGGCTCCGGCAGCTGGTTGATGAAACGCACGCGCAGCCAGTCACCCTGGCGACCACGCAGCTCGAGACCAGGCGCCTGCCCGCCATAGGCCCACGCTGGCGTTACGTGGCCGGGCACCAGCTCGACATCCAGCGGCGCGGCGATCAGTTCATAGTCGTGGGTGGTGATATCGGCCGGGCGACCGAGCCAGTAGCGCGCACCGCTACCGGCCAGGCCGACCACACCGAGGCCGGCCAGGCCGGCGAGAATCTGTCTACGGGTAAAGGACATGCATGGGCTCCAGCCAGTCCGAATTCATGGGCCCATCAGGCTCGACGCGCCTCTCTGCGGAGGCTGCGCATAGCATGAGGGCAGCCTGGGCTGCCCTCATTGCTTCAGATCACTCCCACTCGATGGTCGCCGGCGGCTTGCTCGACACATCGTAGGTCACGCGGGAGATGCCTTCGATTTCGTTGATGATGCGGTTGGACACCTTCTCCAGCAACTCGTATGGCAGGTGCGCCCAGCGCGCGGTCATGAAGTCGATGGTCTCCACCGCGCGCAGCGCGACGACCCAGGCGTAGCGGCGGCCATCACCCACCACACCGACCGATTTCACCGGCTGGAACACCACGAAGGCCTGGCTGGTCTTGTGGTACCAGTCGAAGTTGCGCAGCTCTTCGATGAAGATGTGGTCGGCGCGACGCAGCAGGTCGGCGTACTCCTTCTTCACTTCGCCGAGGATGCGCACACCCAGGCCCGGACCCGGGAAGGGGTGGCGGTAGACCATGTCGTAGGGCAGACCGAGTTCCAGGCCGATCTTGCGCACCTCGTCCTTGAACAGTTCACGCAGGGGCTCGACCAGCTTGAGGTTCATTTCTTCCGGCAGACCACCGACGTTGTGGTGCGACTTGATCACATGGGCCTTGCCGCTCTTGGCGCCGGCAGACTCAATGACGTCGGGGTAGATGGTGCCCTGGGCGAGGAACTGGATGTTGTCCAGCTTGCTGGCCTCGGCATCGAACACGTCGATGAAGGTACGCCCGATGATCTTGCGCTTCTTCTCCGGATCCGCCTCGCCTTCGAGGTTGGCCAGGAACTGCGCCTCGGCGTCGGCACGGATCACCTTGACCCCCATGTTCTCGGCAAACATGGCCATCACCTGGTCGCCCTCGTGCAGGCGCAGCAGGCCGTTGTCGACGAAGACGCAGGTCAGCTGGTCGCCGATCGCCTTGTGCAGCAGCGCCGCGACCACCGACGAATCGACACCACCGGAGAGGCCGAGCAGAACGTTGGCATCACCGACCTGAGCACGCACCTGGGCGATGGCGTCCTCGACGATATTCGACGGCGTCCACAGCGCTTCGCAGCCGCAGATCTCCAGGATAAAGCGCGACAGGATGCGACCGCCCTGGCGGGTGTGGGTCACTTCCGGGTGGAACTGCACGCCGTAATAGCCACGGGCATCGTCGCCCATGGCGGCGATCGGGCAGCTCGGGGTGCTGGCCAGGATGTGGAAGCCGGTAGGAATCTCGGTGACCTTGTCGCCGTGGCTCATCCACACATCGAGGCCGAACACGCCGTCGTCATCCATGTGGTCTTCGATGCCGTCGAACAGCTTCGACTTGCCGACCAGATCGACGCGGGCATAGCCGAACTCGCGAACATCGGAGCCCTGCACCTTGCCGCCGAGCTGCTCGGACATGGTCTGCATGCCATAGCAGATGCCGAACAGCGGCACACGGAGATCGAACACCGCCTGCGGCGCGCGCGGGCTGCCTTCCTCGTGAACCGACTCCGGGCCGCCGGCGAGGATGATGCCGCGTGGCGCGAAGGCACGGATGTCGTCCTCGCTCATGTCCCACGGATGCAGCTCGCAATACACGCCGATCTCGCGCACGCGGCGAGCGATCAGCTGGGTGTACTGGGAACCGAAGTCGAGGATCAGGATGCGGTGGGCGTGAATGTCTTGGTGAGCCATGAGCTTTCCTTCGGAAAGAGCCTGAAGCTGAAAGCCGGAAGCTGGAAGCCGAAACCAGGATTTCTCCCGGCTCCCGCTGCCAGCTTCCGGCGCCTGTCTAGCTGAGCGGATCAACCCACTCGGTAATTCGGGGCTTCCTTGGTGATCTGCACGTCATGCACGTGCGACTCGGCCATGCCGGCACCGGTGATGCGCACGAACTGCGGACGGGTGCGCATGTCGTCGATGGTGGCGCTGCCGGTATAGCCCATCGAGGCACGCAGGCCGCCCATCAGCTGATGGATGATCGCCGCCAGCGAGCCCTTGTACGGCACGCGACCTTCGATGCCTTCGGGAACCAGCTTTTCGGCACCGGCCGACGAGTCCTGGAAGTAACGATCCGAGGAGCCCTGCGCCTGGGACATGGCGCCCAGCGAGCCCATGCCGCGGTAGGCCTTGTAGGAGCGGCCCTGGAACAGCTCGATCTCCCCCGGAGCTTCTTCGGTACCGGCGAACATCGAACCCATCATCACGGCGTTGGCGCCGGCGACGATGGCCTTGGACAGGTCACCGGAGAAGCGGATACCGCCGTCGGCGATCATCGGCACGCCGGTGCCTTCCAGCGCGGCGGAAACGTTGGCAATGGCGGAGATCTGCGGTACGCCGACACCGGCGACGATGCGGGTGGTGCAGATCGAGCCCGGGCCGATGCCGACCTTGACCGCGTCGGCGCCCGCCTTGACCAGGTCCAGCGCGGCTTCGGCGGTGGCGATGTTGCCGCCGATCACCTGCACCTGCGGGAAGTTCTCCTTCACCCAGCGCACGCGATCGATCACGCCACGGGAATGGCCATGGGCGGTATCCACCACCACCACGTCGACGCCCGCCGCGGCCAGCGCCTCGACGCGGTCACCGGTGTCGGCACCGGTACCGACCGCCGCACCAACACGCAGACGGCCCTGGCTGTCCTTGGAGGCCAGCGGGTAGGTCTTGGCTTTCTCGATGTCGCGGAAGGTCACCAGGCCGCGCAGATGAAAGTTGGCGTCGACCACCAGCATTTTCTCGATGCGGTGTTCGTAGAGCTTGGTCTTGATCTCTTCCAGACCAGTGCCCTCGAGCACGGTGACCAGCTTGTCCTTGGGCGTCATGATCGCCGCGACGGAATCACCGGCATTCGGCGTGAAGCGCAGGTCGCGGCCGGTGACGATGCCCACCAGCTCCTTGCCGGACACCACCGGGAAACCGGAGAAACCCAGCTCGTAGGCCTTGCGCAGCAAGTCGCTGATCTTGGTTTCCGGGGTGACGGTGACCGGATCGTGGACGATGGCGGTCTCGTGACGCTTGACCTTGCGCACCTCGGCAGCCTGCTGCTCGATGCTCATGTTCTTGTGGATGATGCCGATGCCGCCTTCCTGGGCCATGGCGATGGCCAGGCGGGCTTCGGTGACGGTGTCCATGGCCGCGGAAACCAGCGGAATGTTCAGCTCGATTTCGCGGGTCAGGCGGGTCTTGAGGCTGACATCCTTCGGCAGAACCTCGGAATATCCCGGGATCAGGAGAACATCATCGAAAGTCAGGGCTTCTTGGCTGATACGCAGCATGGCGGGGGCTCCCAGGCGGGAAAAAGGAAGCGCGGCATTATACCCACGCACCCCATCGCGCTCAATGCGGATGTGAGGTATGTCGCGCACGGCAAAATGCGCGGCATCGCCGGAATGACCGAACGGTCACAGCTGATCGATCACCAGCGCTACAGGAAAGCCCAGACGTTCGGCGAACTCGTCGAGGAACGACTGACGCAAGCCGGCCTCACCCCATCCGTTGAAAATGAAGCCCAGGTTGGAAAACGCGCAGGCCGGAATGAACAGGAAGCCATTGATATCGTCCTCGAAGCCACATTCCGGACAGCTGAAGTTGTCGGTCTGCTTAGGCATCCACTCGTCGAGGCTTTCGAACAACGCTTCGCCAATCTCGCGGCGGCACTCCGGGCAGCCCGCTTCCTCGGCGAAATCCCGTGTCGGCGTGTAGATGCAGCGCTTGGTGACCACTTCAAGGCCGTTGATGGCCGCGCCAAAGGGCAAGCGCTCCGGATGCTGCACGACGCTACGCGCGCCGGAAGCGATGGCGTAGCCCATGCCGCCAACACCGCGGCCGCAGGTGGTCGGCAGCGCCTCGACGATACGCCGCTCGGCCAGCCAGCGCAGAATCATCCGCGCCTTGGCTTCGTGCGCAGGAAACGTGGAAATGCGCGGCACGATGATCGCTTGACTGTGGCTCATGACGGCTCGGAACGGGAGATGAAGAAAGGCCGCGCAGCTTAGCGCCGCGCGTTGGCCGGTCAAGGCCCGCTGGACGGACGCGAAGCAGATTCGGTTTCCGCCTGGCCGCGCCCGGCTTATCATCGCCGCCATGCTCAAAGATCCCTTCCAGCGTCTCAATCTCGATCGCGAAGTGCTGACCGTCAGTCAGCTCAACGGTCGCGCCCGCCTGTTGCTCGAAGACGTGTTCGCCCAGGTCTGGGTCGAAGGCGAGATTTCCAACCTCGCCCGCCCGGCCTCCGGCCACATCTATTTCACCCTCAAGGACAAGAACGCTCAGGTGCGCTGTGCGCTGTTCCGGCAGAACGCGGCGCGGGTTCGCCAGGCCCTGCGCGATGGCCTGGCGGTGCGGGTGCGCGGCAAGGTCTCGCTGTTCGAGGGCCGTGGCGACTACCAGCTGATTCTCGACACGCTGGAGCCGGCTGGCGACGGCGCTTTGCGCCTGGCCTTCGAGGCACTCAAGGAAAAGCTCAGCGCCGAAGGCCTGTTCGCAGCCGAACGCAAGGCCGCCCTGCCCGTGCATCCGCGACGCATCGGCATCGTCAGCTCGCCGACCGGCGCGGTGATCCGCGACATCATCTCGGTGTTCAAGCGCCGCGCGCCGCAGGTCGAGCTGACCCTGATCCCGACCGCCGTACAGGGACGCGAAGCCACCGCGCAGATCGTTCGCGCGCTGCAGCTGGCCGACGCCCAGGGTTTCGATGCGCTGATCCTCGCTCGCGGCGGCGGCTCGCTGGAGGACCTCTGGTGCTTCAACGAGGAAGCCGTGGCGCGTGCGGTGGATGCCTGCGTTACACCGATCGTCAGCGCGGTGGGCCACGAAACCGATGTATCGATTGCCGACTTCGTCGCCGACGTCCGCGCCCCAACGCCATCCGCGGCTGCCGAGCTGCTGGCCCCCAGCAGCGCCGACCTGCAGCAGCGGCTGAGCGGGCTGCAGCAGCGCCTGGTGCTGCGCATGCGCGACCGCCTGCACCGCGACGCCATGCGCCTGGAAGGCCTGACCCGCCGCCTGCGCCACCCAGGTGAACGGCTGCAACAGCAGGCCCAGCGCATCGACGACCTCGAGCAGCGGCTGCTACGTGCCGTCGACCGTCGGTTGTGCAGTGGTCAGGAGCGTCTGGCCCGGCTGGAAACGCGACTGGCCGCGCAACATCCGGGGCGTTCACTGAATCTGTTGCGCCAGCGACTCGAACATTTGTCCTCACGCCTGCCACGGGCGATGCAGGCCAATCTCAAAGGCCGCCGCCAGCAGCTGCAGGGCCTCGTACAGACGCTCAATGTGGTCAGCCCGCTGGCCACACTCAGCCGCGGTTACAGCATCCTGTTGGACGGGCGCGGCCAGGCGATCCGCAGCGCCAGCCAGACCGAGCCTGGCCAGCGCCTCAAGGCCAGGCTCGGCGACGGCGAGCTGGACGTTCGGGTGGAAGACAATCATCTGCAACCGGTCACCCTGCCACTGCTCTAAGCAAGCCGCGCCAGAAATTTCCTGACATCCCTGGCCCTTTCTCTTGCCCGAGGTTTACGCGAGGATTGGGCCATTTTCCGCAACGGACCCGCCCATGCCTCGTGTCTTCGCCCTGCTGTTCTCCCTCGCTCTTGCACTGCCTGCGCATGCCGAAGGCTTCATCACCCGTCTACTGAACAAGCCGGTACCCGGCGGCGTCGCCGTGATCGAACTCGGCAATGGCCCGCGCGCACCGCAGGCACGCTACCAGGGCAAACCGACGCTGGTGATACGCGAGGACGGCCAGCGCTGGATTGCCATCGTCGGCATCCCGCTGTCGGTCAAGGCAGGTACCCAGCAACTGGAGGTCAATGGCCGCAGCACGGGTTTTCAGGTTGGCAGCCGCGACTATCGCGCCCAGCACATCACCCTGAAGAATCAGCGCCAGGTCAATCCGAATCCGGCAGACCTCAAGCGCATCGAGCGCGAGCTGGACGAACAGACCCGCGCCTACCGGCAGTTCAGTGCCAACCAGCCAACCAATCTGCTGTTCGATCGCCCGGTGGACGGACCTTTGTCCTCGCCCTTCGGCCTGCGCCGTTTCTTCAACGGGGAGGAGCGCAACCCGCACTCGGGCCTGGATTTCGCCGCCAAGACCGGCACGCCGATCAAGGCGCCGGCGGCCGGCCAGGTCATACTCACCGGCGACTATTTCTTCAATGGCAAGACCGTGTTCGTCGACCACGGTCAGGGGCTGATCAGCATGTTCTGCCATTTGTCCGAGATCGGCGTGAAGGTCGGCGATCAACTGGCGCGCGGCGAGGTGCTCGGCAAGGTCGGCGCGACCGGCCGCGCCACCGGCCCGCACCTGCACTGGAATGTCAGCCTGAACGATGCCCGCGTCGATCCGGCGATCTTCATCGGCGCCTACAAACCCTGAACCACGAGGAAGCACTGCGATGCGTATCAAGGCAACGGATTCCACCCTGCTGATCATCGATATCCAGGAGCGCCTTTTTCCGGTGATCCTCGACAATGCCGCCATGGCCGAGCACACCGCCTGGTTGCAGCAGGTGGCGCAGCGGGTCGGTGTGCCGGTGCTGCTGACCGAGCAGTACAGCAAGGGCCTCGGCCGGACGATCGCTGCGCTGCGTGACGGCGTGGAGGACACCGCGATCCTCGAGAAGCTGCACTTCTCCGCAGCCGGCGACGGCGAGCTGTTCAAGCGCCCCGGTGGCGAGCGCCGCCAGTTCGTTATCTGCGGCTGCGAGACCCACGTCTGCGTGCTGCAAACGGTGCTCGACCTGCGCGAGCGCGGCAACGAAGTGTTCGTCGTCGAGGAAGCCGTCAGCTCGCGCCGTGCCAGCGACAAGGCCCTGGCGCTGCAGCGCATGCGCCAGGCCGGCGCGCAGATCGTCTCGCGGGAGATGGTTGCCTTCGAGTGGATGGAGCGCGCCGGCACCGAGTTGTTCAAGACGATCAGCCGCGAGTTCATCCGTTAAACCAGCGCCGCCAATCGCAGCCCGGGCACACCGCTGGGGCCGCCCGCCCACCCTTCGATGGAGAAACACATGTCTGACGATCTGGCCACCTGGCTGGACTGGCTCAGAGCCCATGCCGAACTGCAGACCCTACTTGCCAGCGCCACGCTGATCTTCGCCGCCTGGCTATCCAACTGGATCGTCAAACGCATCCTGGTGCGCGGCCTCTACCGCCTGTTACGGCACACGCGCGATGGCGAACTGCAGGATTTCGGCGTCATCAAGCGGCTGTCGAACATCGTCCCGGCACTGGTGCTGTCGATCGGCGTAAGGACGGTCCCCGGCCTGCCGGACGCTGCGGTGACCGTGGTGCAGAATGTCTGCGGCGGCTTCATCGTACTGACCATCGCACTGGCCCTCGGCGCGGTGCTCGACATCATCAACGTGGTCTACCAGCGCCGGCCGGACGCCCGCCTGCACCCGATCAAGGGCTACCTGCAGGTGGTGAAGATCGTCATCTACGCCATCGCGACGATCCTGATCATCGCCACGCTGATCGATCGATCGCCACTGATCCTGCTGTCCGGCCTGGGTGCCATGGCAGCGGTATTGATGCTGATCTTCCAGGACACCCTGCTGTCGCTGGTGGCCAGCGTGCAGATCACCTCCAACGACCTGATCCGCGTCGGCGACTGGGTGGAGATGCCGCAGCTCAACGCCGACGGCGACGTGATCGACATCGCCCTGCATACGGTCAAGGTGCAGAACTGGGACAAGACCATCACCAGCATCCCGACCAAACGCTTCATTTCCGACTCGTTCAAGAACTGGCGCGGCATGCAGGAAAGTGGCGGTCGGCGCATCAAGCGCAGCCTGTATCTGGATCAGCAGAGCGTGCATTTTCTCGACGCCGAAGAGCGCAAGCGGCTTTACCGCTTCAGCCTGCTGGAGGATTACCTGGTCAACAAGCGCAAGGAGATCGACGAGTGGAACGCCAAGCTCGCCGAGCGAGGGCAGGACCCGGTCAACACCCGCAGAGTCACCAATCTGGGTACGTTCCGCGCCTATGTCGAACGCTACCTGCGTGCCCATCCCGGCGTGCATCAGAACATGACGCTGATGGTGCGCCAGCTGAGCCCGACCGCCGATGGCCTGCCGCTGGAGATCTACTGCTTCACCAACACGGTGGCCTGGACACAGTACGAGGCGATTCAGTCGGACATCTTCGACCATTTGCTGGCGATCCTGCCGGAGTTCGGCCTGCGGGTATTCCAGCACCCGAGCGGTGGGGATATGCGGGACTGGCGTGATTCACTGATACCGCGCGGTAATGCCGCGCTGCAGCAGCCGGATGAGCACCCGACCGGGGAGAAAAGCTAATCGTAGGTTGGCGCTGAGGCACGAAGCGTGTGGCATCACCTTGGGCACTGCCCATTGCGTCATCCCTGACGCCAGCGCCGCCGGTGGCACCATCGCGCCCCGCGCCTCAGCGCCAACCTACGTCCGGAGCGGGGACGCCCCGCTCCTTTACCGCTAGCGTTGCATTCAGAAGCTCATGTCGACCCGCGCCCAGTACGTGCGCCCAGGCTCGTTCACTCGACTGGTGGGCTCGAGGCCGTAGTCGGCGAAGCCGGCGCTACCGGCGAGGTTGAGATGCTCGCTGTAGTTCTTGTCCAACAGGTTGTCGATGCCCGCGCTGAGCTTGAAGTGCTGGTTCACGCGATACGCGCCGTTGACCGCCAACACGCCGAAGCCGGCGGACTCGTCGAAGTCCTTGCCGACCACGGTGCCCTGGTTCTCGGCGACCCGCCCCTGCGAGGCGACCACGCGCCAGAGACCGCTGGTGCTCCAGTTGTCTCGCTCGTAGGTCAGACCCAGGCGCCCTTCCAGCGGCGGGATCTGCGGTAGCGCGCGATCGTCGCTGCGGTTCTCGCCCCAGGCATAGGCCAGGCTCGCATCCCCCTTCCAGTTGCTGCTGAAGCGGTAGCTGGCGCCCATCTCGGCACCGGCGATGGTCGCGTCGACGTTGCTGACCTCGGCGCGGAGCATGCCGGGCATCACACCGGGTACGTAGCTGAACAGGATGTAATCTTCCACCAGCCCGGCATAGGCTGAAACCCAGGCCTCCAGCGGCCCCTTGGCATACTGCAGGCCGACGTCCAGCTGTGTGGTCTTCTCCGGGCGCACGGAGTCGAACGGCTGCACGGTGCCCACTGGCCCCGGGTTGGAGACGAACAGCTCCCAATAGTCGGGGAAGCGTTCGGCATGGCCGAGGCCGGCATACCAGGTCGCCGGGAGGCTGGTGAGTTCTTCCTCGTAGCGCACGAAGCCGCTGTAGAGCGTGTCACGCCGAGTCTCGCCGGCCGTTGGGTTGTCCCAGTTCTGGCTGATCGGCATGCCCATCATGTTCTTCAGCGTTGGATGATGGCTGCGGAAGAAGGCGCGTTCATCGGTCGCCTCATGCAGGTCCAGGCGCAACCCGCTGATCAACTTCTCGCGCTCGCTCAGCTGCCAGCTCAGCTCGCCGAACACGCCGTAGTTGTGCAGCATGGCATCCGGCACCCACGGCAAGGCGTCACTGCCTGCAGCCGCGACCATCTGATTGACGTGCAAAGTCGGATCCATGACTTTTCGGTGTTCGCTGCGCTGCGCATCGACACCCGCCTTTAGCTCCACATCGGTCCATTGCCAGGTACCGACCAGTCGTCCGCCGAGGGTGCGGCGGTCCACGCGCGAAAGCGTCGGAACCGTCATCATCGAGGTCGGCACGAAGTCGCGCAGGCTGTAGTTGTCCATGATGTGGTCGGCGTAGTTGTAGTAGACCTGCGCCTCGAGGCCATAGAAGGTCTCACCGATGTTGGTCTTCTCGAAACGCAGGCCGAGGCTTTCGCGCTGGAACTGGCTGCCGTCCATGCCGCGCCCTGCGTAACGCGCATAGCCATCGCCGCGACCTGCGGTCAGTTCGACGAGCGTGTCCGCATCCGGCGTCCAGCCCAGGGCGACATCGGTGTTCCACTTGTCGTAGCGCGACGGCATGGTGTCGCCATTGCCGTCGTCGTAATCGTCGGCCTGAGAGCTGTTGGCCATCAGCCGCGCGTAGCCCTGGGCGTTGCCCGCCGCGGCATCCAGGTTGCGGTCGAAGCGCCCGTTGGAGCCAGTCAGCAGACTGCCGTTGATGCGGTAGTCGGGCTCACTGAACTGCTCAGCCTCACGCTCGAACAGCACTGTGGCTGCCGACGCACCGGGGCCCCAGAGCACGGTCTGCGGCCCCTTGATGACGGTCAGCTTGTCGAATGTATCCGGGCTGATATAGGAACTGGGCGAATCCATGCGGTTCGGGCAGGCGCCGAGCATCTCGCCGCCGTTGGAGAGCAGCTTGAGGCGCGAGCCGAACATGCCGCGGAATACCGGATCGCCGTTCACCCCGCCGTTGCGCACGGCGGAGAAGCCGGGAATGGTCTTCAGATAGTCCGCGCCGTCGCTGGCCGGCATCGGCTGGCGGGGAATCTTCGGATCGGTAACAACGGTGAGTGGCGACTGCTGGCTGACACCGGTAATGACCATCGGTGCCAGTTCGACGCTGTCGGCCTGCTCGCCGTGGGCGGCATGATCATGCTCGGCCGCCAGCGCGCCACCGGCGAGCAGCGCCAGGAGTGCGGCATGGGCAACCTGCCAGCGCAAACGGGACGGCTGGACTGAAAATGATTCGGACAGGCGCGCACGCGCCGCACGGCCATGAGTAATGCTGGACATAGATACTTCCACTTCTGCGTGTGATTGAGCCGCCAGGAAGGCGGCTGATGAACATCAGCAATGCAGAAGCGGGGGCGCACGGGGATGACCACTGCTACGGCGCGTGGCCGGCGGCAGCGGTTGCTCGGGAAGCGGTTGCAGAGTGCCTGGCTCATGCCGCGGCAAGACCAGGTCGACGGATAGGCTGAGCGGTGGATTGAGCGTCAGCAGTTCGCAGTAGCCGCAGAGTTCCAGCGCGGCCAACCATGCCGGTTCCCCTGCACGCGCCTGGCCATGATGACCGTGGGCTGCGGGCTCATGCTCGGCATGATGGTGATGCTGTGCGCTAGCTTGGGCGGCCTGGACGGCGGAGTACAACGGGCCGACATGAATCATCAGCATGGCGAACAGGCCAAGCCAGATACTCATTGTCGATAGCCGTTTGCGTGTCACCGGCATGTCCTTGGTTGACCCGAGCCAAGCCCGCGGGAGGTGCGCGGATGATCGCATGTCCGCCGTGCCTCGTCCGCTGCGACATGAGGCCGCAAGTTGCCAGAGCAATCCAAAGCGAACATCCTCGAGCGCAACGGGATAAATCCCCACCCAGACGAGAATATTGAAATAAAACACCAATTTTCTTCGATCTATTGCAATGAGCGCATGCGAGGCAATAGCTTTGCACCATAAACCGACGCCCGCACCGGGCAGACAAGTTGCTTAGCTCGAGCTTCACCTGGGGAAACGCCATGACCATGCTCAAGAATCCATCGACTAAATACCGCGCCTTCCCGGCCATCGACATCCCGGACCGCACCTGGCCGTCGAAGTCCATCACCCAGGCGCCGATCTGGCTGAGCTCCGATCTGCGCGACGGCAACCAGTCGCTGATCGAACCGATGGATGCCGCGAAGAAGATGCGTTTCTTCAAGACCCTGGTGCAGGTCGGCCTCAAGGAAATCGAGGTGGGCTTCCCCTCCGCGTCTCAGACCGATTTCGACTTCGTCCGCGAGCTGATCGAAGGCGGCCACATCCCCGATGACGTCACCATCCAGGTGCTGACCCAGGCGCGCGAGGATCTGATCACCCGCACCTTCGAGTCGCTCAAGGGTGCCAAGCAGGCCATCGTCCACTACTACAACGCCACCGCGCCGGGCTTCCGCCGCATCGTCTTCAACCAGGACAAGGCCGGCGTGGTTCAGATCGCCGTGAACGCCGGCAAGGTCATCAAGCGCCTGGCCGAGCAGAATCCGGAGACCAACTGGCGCTTCGAGTATTCGCCGGAAATCTTCAGTTCCACCGAGCCGGAATTCGCGGTCGAGGTATGCAACGCGGTGATCGAGGTGTTCCAGCCGACGCCCGAGCAGAAGCTGATTCTCAACCTGCCGGCCACGGTCGAGGCCGCCACTCCGAACATCTACGCCGACCAGATCGAGTGGTTCTGCCGTCACATCGACCGACGTGACAGCGTGCTGGTCAGCCTGCACACCCACAACGACCGCGGCACCGGCGTCGCCGCCACCGAGCTGGGCCTGATGGCCGGCGCCGATCGCGTCGAGGGCTGCCTGTTCGGCAATGGCGAGCGCACCGGCAACGTCGACCTGGTCACCGTGGCGCTGAACATGTACACCCAGGGCGTCGACCCGCAGCTGGACTTCTCCGACATCGACGCCGTGCGCAAGGTGGTCGAGGAATGCAACCAACTGCCGGTGCACCCGCGCCATCCCTATGTCGGTGACCTGGTGCACACCGCGTTCTCCGGCTCCCACCAGGATGCGATTCGCAAGGGCTTTTCCCAGCAGGATGCGGAAGGCGTCTGGGAGGTGCCGTATCTGCCGATCGACCCGGCCGACATCGGTCGCAGCTACGAGGCGGTGATTCGCGTCAACAGTCAGTCCGGCAAGGGCGGCATCACCTTCCTGCTCGAGCAGGAATACGGCATCAGCCTGCCGCGACGCATGCAGATCGAGTTCAGCCAGGTGGTGCAGAAGGAAACCGATCGCCTCGGCTTGGAGATGAGTGCCAAACAGATCTACGCGCTACTGGAAGCCGAATACCTGCAAGCGACCGCTCCCTACACGCTCAAGGGCCATCGCCTGCAGGAAGAGAACGGCACCAGCGCGGTGGACGTGGAAGTCGCGGCTGATGGCGAAGTCGCCCACTGGCGCGGCATAGGCAAGGGCCCGCTGGAGGCGCTGGTAGCGGCGTTGCCGGTCAAGCTGGAGATCATGGACTACCACGAGCACTCCATTGGCGCCGGCAGCAACGCCAAGGCCGCGGCCTATATCGAGGTTCGCCTGGATGGCGAGCGCCCGCTGCACGGCATCGGCATCGACGAGAACATCACCACCGCCAGCATCCGCGCCCTGTTCAGCGCCATGAACCGGGCGCTGCGCGAAGCGCAGGTGGCAGCGGCCTGAGGCTGATCAGGCAGGTCGCTTACCCTGCCCTTGTAGATCCAGCGTAACGACGGGCGCCATCCGCGATGGCGCCCGTTTTCGTTTCCAGCCGACAGCGCTCGTCGCCCAGCAGCTGCGAACAACTGAACTGTTCACCTCCCAACGCCCTCCCAATTCGGTCACCAAGTCGGACCACCCACAGTCCCTTTCCGACAGAAACACGTCAGTCATCGGCAGGATTGTGCAAACGCCCTGCGCCCGTCGCCGTTAGGCTTGGCCGACATATACCAATCAACCAAGGAGCCGCCATGAGCAATACCACCGCATACGCCGCCCTCGACCCGAACAGCCCGCTCGCACCCTATTCGTTCTCGCGCCGCGAAGTGGGGCCGAATGATGTGAAGATCGACATCCTCTACTGCGGCGTCTGCCATTCGGACCTGCATACCGCACGCAACGAGTGGAACAACACCCTGTATCCCTCCGTGCCCGGCCACGAGATCGTCGGCCGCGTGAGCGCGGTCGGCGCGAACGTCAGCAAGTTCAAGGCGGGCGATATCGCCGGCGTCGGCTGCCTGGTCGACAGCTGCCGCAGCTGCTCCTCCTGTGGCGAGGGGCTGGAGCAGTATTGCGAGAACGGCTTCGTCGGCACCTACAACGGTCCGGCCTTCGGCGGTGGCGAGAACACCCTTGGCGGCTATTCCGACAACATCGTGGTGGACGAAAAGTACGTGCTACGCATCAACCACACCGACAACCTCGCCGCCGTCGCGCCGCTGCTTTGCGCGGGCATCACCACCTACTCGCCGCTGCGCCAGTGGAAGGTCGGTCCGGGGCAGAAGGTCGGTGTGGTCGGCCTCGGCGGTCTCGGCCACATGGCGGTGAAGATCGCCAACGCCATGGGCGCGAAGGTCGTGCTGTTCACCACCTCTCCGGACAAGCGCGAAGACGCGCTGCGCCTTGGCGCCGCCGAAGTGGTGGTATCGAAGAACAAGGAGGAGATGGCGGCGCACGTCAACAGCTTCGACTTCATCCTCAACACCGTAGCCGCGCCGCACAACCTCGACGCCTTCGTGAATCTGCTCAAGCGCGACGCCACCATGACGCTGGTCGGCGCACCGGCATCGCCGCATCCGTCGCCCAGCGTGTTCGGCCTGATCTTCAAGCGCCGCCGCATCGCCGGCTCGCTGATCGGCGGCATCGCCGAAACCCAGGAGATGCTCGACTTCTGCGCCGAACACGGCATCGTCTCGGACATCGAGATGATCCGCATGCAGGACATCAACGAAGCCTACGAGCGCATGCTCAAGAGCGACGTGAAGTACCGCTTCGTCATCGACATGGCCACCCTGAAAGCGGCCTGATCGTTCGGCTGGCGGGCCCAGAGGCGCGCCAGCCCTTCCCTCTTTCATGCGCAGCCGCTAAGGTCGCCGACCTTCGTCGTGGAGGCGGCATGCGCTATCTGATCTTCGTCACCCTGCTCTGGGCCTTTTCCTTTAACCTGATCGGCGTCTACCTGGCCGGCCAGGTGGACAGCTATTTCGCCGTGCTGACGCGGGTGGTCCTCGCCGGGCTGGTGTTCCTGCCATTTACCCGCTGGCGCGGTGTCGCCCCCGGGTTCATTGCCGGCGTGACCCTGGTCGGCGCGCTGCAGTTCGGCGTCACCTACCTGTGCCTGTACATGAGCTTCAACGTGCTGACGGTCGCCGAGGTGCTACTGTTCACCGTGCTCACGCCACTGCACGTGACGCTGATCGACGATGCGCTCAACCGGCGCTTCAACCCCTGGGCAATGGTCGCGGCAGCCGTCGCGGTGTTCGGCGCCGGGCTCATCCGCTACGACGGGGTATCCGGCGATTTTCTCGGCGGCTTCCTGCTCATGCAGCTGGCCAACTTCACCTTCGCCGCCGGCCAGGTGGCCTACAAGCATCTGGCGCAGCGTTATCCCTCTGACGTGCCGCTGCATCGCCGCTTCGGCTACTTCTTCCTCGGCGCGCTGCTGATCATGCTACCGGCGTGGCTGTTGTTCGGTAACGTCGAGAAATTGCCGACCACCACGACGCAGTGGTCCGTACTGGTCTGGATGGGCGTGCTGGCCACCGCGCTGGGCCAGTTCTGCTGGAACAAGGGCGCCACGCTGGTGGATGCCGGTACGCTGGCGGTGATGAACAACATGTCGGTGCCGGTAGGCCTGGTGCTCAACCTGCTGTTCTGGGGCACGACGACCAACCTGCTGCTGCTCGCGGTTGGCGGCGCGATCATTCTCGCCTCCCTGCAGATCAACCGCCTGGGCCATATGAAGGCCTGATGACATCATGCAACCCTTTGATTTTTATGATTTTTACTTAAACGAAAGGTAAGATGCCGGCCCGCGCATGGATGCGACACTCGTTCAGTTGTCGAGAATTCCATGCGCCGCCTCAGTCTCTTTCTGCTTGCCCTGTTCTGCTGCACCAACACTTACGCCGATGCACCTCGCACCTTCCGCGAAGCGAAGAAGGTGGCCTGGACCCTCTATGCCGACCGCCCGGTGGACTTCTACTGCGGCTGCAGCTTCAAGGGCAATCGCATCGACCTGCGCAGCTGCGGCTACGTCCCGCGCAAGCAGCCCAAGCGCGCTCAACGGGTGGAGTGGGAGCACATCGTGCCGGCCTGGGTCATCGGACATCAGCGTCAATGTTGGCAACAGGGCGGACGCAAGCACTGCACGGCCAATGATCCGGTGTTCAGCCGAGCCGAGGCCGACCTGCACAACCTGGTCCCGGTGGTCGGCGAGGTGAACGGTGACCGCAGCAACTTCGGCTTCGGCATGCTCAGCGAAAAGCCCAGCCAGTACGGTGCCTGCCCCTTCGTGGTGAACTTCAAGCAACGCACGGCCATGCCACCCGAGTACAGCCGCGGCGCCATCGCCCGCACCTATCTGTACATGAGCGAGCGCTACAAGCTGCGCCTGTCGAAACAGGACCGCCGCCTGTACGACATCTGGAACCGCCAGCATCCGGTCAGCGAATGGGAGCGCACGCGCAACCAGCGCATCGCCTGCGTGCAGGGCAATGCCAATCCCTTCGTGGGCCCGACTGATCCGCGCAACTGCCACCGAGGCAAGAAGGCAGTCGCCGCACGCTGAACCGCGACCGATCGCCTGCTTGCCGTATCCCGCACATAGCGCCATGCTTGCCAGCACTCGGCCAGGGCGGGACAAGATGCCACGAACCAACCTCAACATAGCGCTCGGGCTGGCGGTTCTGCTGGCTCTGATCGCTTCAGGAATAGACCCATACGATCGCGCGACCTGGTTGCTGGAAGTGGCACCGGTGCTGATCGCCGCGCCGATTCTGCTTTCCACCTACCGCCGCCACCCACTCACGCAATTGCTCTATGTGCTTATCGCAGCCCACGCGCTGGTGCTGATTCTGGGTGGGGCCTACACCTATGCGCGTGTGCCGCTCGGTTTCTGGGTGCAGGAGCTGTTCGAGCTGAGCCGCAACCCCTACGACAAGCTGGGGCACTTCATGCAGGGTCTGGTTCCGGCGCTGCTGGCGCGGGAAACCCTGCTGCGCGGACGGTACCTGTCCCATGGCTGGATGCTCGATCTGCTGGTGGTCTGCGTGGCCCTTGCCATCAGCGCGTTCTATGAGTTGATCGAGTGGTGGGTGGCCCTCGCGGCCGGACAGGGGGCGATCGAGTTCCTCGGCACGCAGGGCGATCCCTGGGACACCCAGTCGGACATGTTTCTCGCCCTGATCGGAGCCCTGAGTGCACTGCTGCTGTTCGCCAGGTTGCATGACCGTCAGCTCGCGGCGCTGCCGGGAGCCGAAGCTGCGGCAACCCGGCCATGATCCATCGCATCGGTGCCGACGCCCTGCTGCTTCTGCACCTGGGGTTCATTCTCTTCGCGCTGCTGGGAGGCCTGCTCGCACTCTGGCGTCCGCGGGCAATGCTCTTGCATCTGCCGGCAGCAGGATGGGCGATATTCGTCGAGCTGGCCGATCGCGGCTGCCCGTTGACCCGCTGGGAGCAGCTACTGCGAGCGCGCGCCGGCGATGCCGGTTACAGCGAAGGATTCATCGAGCATTATCTGCTACCGCTGCTTTATCCCGACTGGCTCACGCTGCCGGTGCAATACGTGCTGGCTGGGGTGGTCGTACTGTTCAATCTCGTGGTGTACGGCTGGGTTTGGTTTCAGCGGCGCCGGAACACCGCCGAAGCGCCCTGAAGGCACCGGCCGGTCAGGGCTTGAGCTCGAACGCGTCCCCGTCATGGTAGGCCGGGAAGCGCTCGCGGAACGCGGCCAGGTCGCGTGCCCGCAGCGTGCAGCGAAGCACCGCGTCGCTGTCGCCGCCGTTGAGCAAGGTATCGCCCTTGAAATCGAGCACCTGGCTGTCACCGCTGTAGGGGTAGCCCTTGCCATCCTCGCCGACCCGATTGACCGCCGCCACGTAGCAGAGGTTTTCGATGGCCCGCGCCGGCAGCAGACGATTCCAGGCGTCGCGGCGCGCCGCTGGCCAATTGGCCGTGTAGAGCAGCAGGTCGGTGCCGTGCGGATCGCGGCTCCAGACCGGGAAGCGCAGGTCGTAGCAGATCAGCGGACGCACCCGCCAGCCGTTCACCTCGAACAGCGCCTGTTGCAGCCCTGGCGTGTAGTGCTTGTGCTCGCCAGCCATGCGGAACAGGTGGCGCTTGTCGTAATGCAGCACCTCGCCGTCCGGCCGGGCCCAGAGTAGGCGGTTGCGATGGCTGCCGTCGGCGGCCTCGATGATCACGCTGCCAGTGACCACTGCCTCCAGCCGCGCCGCCTGACTGCGCAGCCAGGCATAGGTCGGCCCCTCCTCCGGCTCGGCCAGGGCCGCCGAGTCCATGGAAAAGCCGGTGGTGAACATCTCCGGCAGGACGATCAGATCGGCACCGCGGGCCTGCTCGAGCAGGCCCGCGAAACGCTCACGGTTGGCATCGGCATCCTGCCAGACCAGCGTGGTCTGAATCAGGGCCAGTTCGAGATCGGGCAGGTTGTTCAGATCGCGCATAGTCGTTCCGCCGCCTGACGCAGCGTCTCCTCTCGTTTGGCAAAGCAGAAGCGCACCAGCCTGAGATCGGCCGGCGCATGCTGGTAGAACACCGAGATCGGGATGCTCGCCACACCGTGCTCGCGGGTCAGCCATTCGGCCATGGCGACGTCGTCGAGGTCGGGGCGGATCGCCGAGTAATCGGCCAGCTGGAAGTAGGTGCCAGCGGCGCGGGTGAAGCGGAAGCGGGAGCCAGCCAGCAGGTCGCAGAACAGGTCGCGCTTGGCCTGATAGAACGCCGGCAGCTCGCGGATGTGTTCCGGATGCGCCGCCATGAAGTCGGCCAGGGCCCATTGCAGAGGCGTGACGCCGGTGAAGCTGACGTACTGGTGCACCTTGCGCAGCTCGCTGCTGAGAGCAGGCGGCGCCATCACGTATCCGGTCTTCCAGCCGGTGACGTGATAGGTCTTGCCGAACGAGCTGATGACGAAGGCACGCTGATACAGCTCCTCGTGACGCAGCACGCTGGCGTGCTCCCGGCCGTCGAATACGAGGTGCTCGTAGACCTCGTCGCTGAGCAGATAGATGTCGCGCTCGCGGATCAGTGCCGCCAGCCGTTCCAGATCGCTGCCATCGATCAACGCACCGCTGGGATTGTGCGGGGTGTTGAGCACGATCATCCGCGTGCGCGGGGTTATGGCGTCGGCCAGTCGCTGCCAGTCGATCCGGAAGTCCGGCAGGCTCAGCTGCTGGTGGATACAGGTACCTCCGGCCAGTTGCACGGACGGCTCGTAACTGTCGTAGCAGGGATCGAACACGATCACCTCGTCGCCGGGGCGGATCACCGCCTGGATCGCGCAGAAGATTGCCTGCGTGGCGCCAGGGGTGATTGTGACCTCGCTGGCGACGTCCACCTGCCGTCCGTACAGGCCGGCCACCTTGGCCGCCACCTGCTCGCGCAGCGCCGGCAGACCGGTCATCGGCGCGTACTGGTTGTGGCCGCTCATGACGTGGCGAGCGACGGCCTCGCGCAGCGCCTCGGGACCATCGAAGTCGGGAAAGCCCTGGGAAAGATTCAAGGCACCGGTGTCGGCCGCGAGCTGCGACATGGTGGTGAAGATGGTCGTGCCGACATTGGGCAATTTACTGGTGAGCATGACGATCGTCCGACAGGCCTGCCGTTTGAGACTCGGCAGCGAAGGCGGACAGGATAGCCGATGAGCGCGCCCCGATACGAGACGCGGCGGCCGACCGCCTGCCCGGGCTGCTACAGTTCAGGCAATGGCCAACCCCACCGACCGTAAGGAACCTCAATGCCGAACCTTTCCGTCAGCGCCCTCTGGAGTGACCTGCAAGCACAGGCGCAACGCGCCTTGGACAGCGAGCCGACCCTGGCCACGATCGTCAGTCAGAGCATCCTCGATCAGCCCGACTTCGGTGGTGCGCTCGCCCACCGTATCGGCCATGCCCTGGCCGACGGCGCCGAGCAGAGCCATACCCTGACCGATCGCTTCGCCGGCCTGCACCATCAGCTTCCTGTGCTCGCCGAGACGGCCTGCTGCGACCTGCAGGCGATCGTCAGCCGCGATCCGGCATTCGACAGTGCACTGGAAGTGTTCCTGTTCTCCAAGGGCTTTCTGGCACTGCAGGCGTATCGCATCGGACATCAGCTGCATGGTCGCGGCGAGCGCTTGCTGGCGATGTTCATCCAGGCGCGCTGCAACGAACGGCTGGGCATCGACATCAATCCGGCCAGCCGTATCGGCAGCGGGATCATGCTCGACCATGGCACCGGGATCGTCATCGGCGAGACGGCGGTGGTCGGCGACGATGTATCGATCCTGCAGGGCGTGACGCTGGGCGGGACCGGCAAGGAAGGCGGCGACCGTCACCCCAAGGTGCGCAGCGGCGTGATGATCGGCGCGGGCGCGAAGATTCTCGGCAATATCGAGATTGGCGAGGGGGCCAAGGTGGGTGCCGGCAGCATCGTCCTGCACCCCGTTGCGCCGCATACCACCGTGGTCGGCAACCCAGCGCGCCAGGTCGGCAAACCGCGCCACGCACGACCGGCCCTGGACATGGACCAGTCGTTCGACGGAGATGGCTGAGCGATCAGCGCTTCTTGTCGCGGCGCTTCTTCTCGGCCTTCTTGTGGTGTGACATGAGGCGGCGCTTCTTGTTGACCTGGCGGTCGGTGAGCGTGTTCTTCCTGCCCTCGTAGGGGTTGTCACCGCCCTTGTACTCGATGCGGATCGGCGTGCCGACCAGCTTCAGTACACGCCGATAGGTGTTCTCCAGGTAGCGCGTATAGGACTTGGGCACCGCCTCGACCTGGTTGCCGTGGATCACGATCAGCGGCGGGTTGGCACCACCCAGGTGAGCATAACGCAGCTTGATGCGCCGGCCGTTGACCATCGGCGGCTGGTGCTCGCGCACGGCGTCCTCGAGGATCTGCGTCAGGCGGCTGGTCGGCCAGCGGGTGATCGCCGACTTGAACGCGGCCTGCACCGACTTGTACAGGTGCCCTACCCCGGTGCCGTGCTTGGCTGAAATGAAATGGATGTCGGCGTAGTCGACGAAGAACAGCCGGCGCTCCAGCTCGGTCTTCACGTAGTCTTTCTCGCCCTGCTCCATGCCGTCCCACTTGTTCAGCGCGATGACCAGGGCACGGCCGGTCTCCAGCACGAAACCCAGCAGGTTGAGGTCATGCTCGACGACACCTTCACGGGCATCCATGACGAAGATCACGACGTTGGCGTCCTGGATCGCCTGCAGCGTCTTGACCACCGAGAACTTTTCCACCGCCTCGAAGATCTTGCCGCGACGGCGCACGCCGGCAGTGTCGATCAGGGTGTACTTTTCCTCGTCGCGCTCGAAGGGGATGTAGATGCTGTCGCGCGTGGTGCCGGCCTGATCGTAGACGATGACCCGCTCCTCACCGAGCATGCGATTGACCAGTGTCGACTTGCCGACATTGGGCCGCCCGATGATGGCGATCTTGATGCCTTCCTTCTCGCTCGGACCCGGGATGCGCTTGGGCTCCTGGCCTTCGGCGACGACTTCCTCGCCGTCCGCGGGCTCGCTGCCCTCCTCGCCTTCCTCGGTCTGCTCGGCATCATCGCGGGGGAAGATGCCGAGTGCCTGCTCGAGCATATGACTGATGCCACGCCCATGGGCGGCGGCAATCGGTAGCGCGTCGCCCAGGCCCAACGGGCTGAACTCGGCACGGGCGATGTCCGGATCGACGCTGTCGACCTTGTTCGCTACCAGGAAGCAGCGCTTGTTCCGCTTGCGCAGGTGTTCGCCGATCATCTGGTCCGCGGCGGTCAGTCCGGCGCGGGAGTCGACCATGAACAGTACGGCATCGGCTTCCTCGATGGCCTGCAGCGATTGCTCGGCCATCTTCGCATCGATGCCTTCCTCGTCACCGGAAATACCACCGGTGTCGATCACGATGTAGGTGCGCCCCTGCCACTTGGCCTCGCCATATTGGCGATCACGGGTCAGCCCGGCGTACTCGGCGACGATGGCGTCGCGGCTCTTGGTCAGGCGATTGAACAGGGTGGATTTGCCGACGTTCGGACGACCCACCAGGGCGATTACGGGAACCATACGGCTCTCCACTGCGATATTTCAGAAAACACGAAGGCCGCTGCAAGGCAGCGGCCGAATATTCATGGCTCCGCCAGGCGGAGCCGGCGGCTCAGCGGGTGGTCAGTCAGCCTGACGGATCGTCAGCGCCACCAGCTTGCCGTCATTGGCGAAGGCATACAGCCAGTCACCCTCCACCACTGGGCGTGCCCGTACACCAGAGCTGTCGATCCGCTCGCGAGCGACAAAGCGGCCATCGACCTGACTCAGGAAATGCAGATAGCCTTCCCGGTCACCGACCACCACATAGCTGGACAGCACCGCAGGGGCCGAAAGCTGACGACGGGCCAACGAATCATTGCGCCACAACGCGGTGGTGGAGCGCTCGTCGATGCCCTCGACGGTACCATCGGCCAGGCTCAGGTAGACACTGCCATAGCCGAGCGCCACTCCGGAGTAGCTGGATGCGTCACGCTGCCAGAGCACTCGGCCGCTTTCCAGTTCCAGCGCTGCAGCGCGGCCCTGGTAAGTCGCGACGTACAGCGTGCCGCCAGACAGCAGCAGGCCACCATCGATATCCACCACCCGCTCCAGCTCGGAGCGACCTTGCGGTATCGCCACTCGCTGCTCCCAGACCGGCAAACCGCGGCGGGTGTCCAACGCAATGACCTTGCCGCTGGAAAGGCCGGCGATGGCCAGCTGATTGGTCAGCAAAGGCGCTCCGGTACCGCGCAGGGTGAGTACCGCGGGCGAGCTCTCGTAGCTCCAGCGCTGCGCACCTGTGTCGATTTCCAGGGCGATCAGCCGATCGTCCTGAGTCTGCACCAGTACGATATCGCCGTTGACGGCCGGTGCAGCCAGCACTTCGCTGCTGACCTGGCTGCGCCAGCGCTCTTCGCCGGAGCTCACATCCAGCGCCAGCACCTCGCCACGCAGGGTGCCGATCAGCACCAGACCGTAGCCGGCACCTACCGCACCCGACACCGGCGTATCCAGCTTCTTCTTCCAGTTGACCTTGCCGGTCAAGCGATCCATCGACACCACCAGCCCCTCGACATCGGCGGCGTAGATCTGGTCGCCATAAACGACGGGCGTCAGCAGGTTGTAAGTCTCGCCCTGTCCTTCACCAATCGAGCGGCTCCACTCCTTTTTCAAGGAGATTTCTTCCTCGAACTTGGTCAGCTCGGCCGGCTCCGGCTCTTTGGTGTTGTTGCTGCTGCAACCGGCGGCCAGTACGGCCAGGGTCAGCAACGCGGCAGTCTTCCAACGCATCGATTACGCCTCCCCTCGGGCCAGATCATCCAGTTTCATTTGCAGGCCGCCGATGGCCGCATCCTGGGACAGCGACTCCTTGGCCTTGCTGTAAGCGGCATGCGCCTCGTCATCGCGACCGAGTTGCACCAACAGGTCACCCTTGAGTTCCTCACGGCTGGCAGCGAAGGCTTTGTCAGCCTCGCCGTCCAGCAGCTTTAGCGCTTCATCCGCCTTGTCCTGCGCCGCCAGTACCCGCGCCAGGCGCTGACGGGCGAGCTCGTCCAGCGTCTTGTCGGCTGGCTTGTCGAGGATCGCACGCAGTTCGCTTGCTGCCTCATCGAGACGACCGGCCTCGACCGCTACCTTGGCGATGAACAGGCTGCCGTACTGCGCATAATGCGTCCCGGCGAAATCCTTCTTGAGCAGGTTGCCCAGACGCGAAACTTCGGCGGCATCGACTTCACCCGACTCCAGCGCGGCAGTCAGCAGCTGCTGGTAGAGGACCGAGGCACTCTGCGCCTGATTGATCTGGTGCTTCTGCCAGAACTGCCAACCGAACACCAATACCAGGGCAATCACGGCGCCGAGCATCAACGGCTTGCCGTTGCGCTGCCACCACTCTTTGATCTGCGCCAGTTGCTCTTCTTCAGTACCCGAGGTCACGCTGTCACTCCTTTTTATTCGCTAAGTCTCAGACCTGCTCGAGGCAGGCAGCCAGACGCTCGGGCAGAGCATCCCAGGCAATGCTTTGTTGCTCGCTGTCGTCGCGCAGCGGCTTGCAACCTACCACGCGCCCGGCCAGTTCGTCGTCACCCAGAATCAGCGCATAGCGCGCACCGCTCTTGTCGGCCTTCTTGAACTGGCTCTTGAAGCTACCGCCGCCGGCATTGACCAGCAGGCGCAGCCCCGGCAGCTCGTCGCGCAGGCGCTCGGCCAGGGCCAGTGCGGCCAGCTCGGCGGCCTCGCCGAATGCACAGATGTAGGCATGCGGCGTCGGGTTCAAAGCGTCTGGCACCAACCCGAGGGTCTCCAGCAGCAGCACCAGACGCTCGACGCCCATGGCGAAGCCGACACCCGGCGTCGGCTTGCCGCCGAACTGACTGACCAGGCCATCGTAACGCCCGCCTGCACAGACAGTACCCTGCGCACCCAGCTTGTCGGTGACCCACTCGAAAACGGTGCGGCCGTAGTAGTCCAGGCCGCGAACCAGCTTGGGGTTGATCTCGTAAGCGATGCCGACTGCATCGAGACGCGCTTTCAGGCCTTCGAAATGCACGCGCGACTCTTCGTCGAGGTAGTCATGCAACGTCGGCGCATCGGCCAGCAGCGCCTGGGTCTGGGCATTCTTGCTGTCGAGAATGCGCAAAGGATTGGTCGTCAGGCGACGCTGACTGTCCTCGTCGAGCTGCTCGAAACGCTGTTGCAGGTAGGCCACCAGGGCATCGCGATAACGCGCACGTGCTTCACTGGAACCCAGGCTGTTGAGCTGCAGCGTCACTGCATCGGCGAGGCCGAGCTGCTTCCACAGGCGCGCGGTCAGTACGATCAGCTCGGCATCGATATCGGGGCCCGGCTGGTTGAACACCTCCACACCGATCTGGTGGAACTGCCGGTAGCGACCCTTCTGCGGTTTCTCGTAGCGGAACATCGGCCCGGTGTACCACAGCTTTTGCACTTGCCCGCCACCGGTCATGCCATGCTCGAGCACGGCGCGCACGCAGCCGGCGGTGCCCTCGGGACGCAGGGTCAGGGACTCTTCGTTGCGATCGAGGAAGGTATACATTTCCTTGTCGACCACATCGGTGCCCTCGCCAATGCCGCGGGCGAACAGGTCGGTGAACTCCAGGATCGGCAGACGGATCTCGCTGTAGCCGTAGCTGTCCAGCAGCTGCGCGAAGGTGCCTTCGAGGTAGCGCCAGATCGGTGTCTGCGCAGGCAGGATGTCATTCATGCCACGAATGGCTTGCAGGGACTTGCTCAATGGGATTCCTTAAAGATCAGCTGCGCGCGATAACCGCCGCGTCGGACGCAAGCTTCTCGGCGGCCTTGCGCCGGATAAGCTGCTCCAGCTCATCGACGAGGTTTTCGTTGTTCAGTTTCTGCGCCGGCTTGCCATCGATGTAGACCAGGTTGTTCGGGCTGCCACCGGTCAGGCCGACGTGGGCCTCCTTGGCTTCGCCCGGCCCGTTCACCACGCAGCCGATCACCGCGACGTCCATCGGCACCAGCAGGTCCTCGACGCGGTTTTCCAGCTCATTCATGGTCTTGACCACATCGAAGTTCTGCCGCGAACAGCTCGGGCAGGCGATGAAGTTGATGCCGCGCGAGCGCAGACGCAGGGACTTGAGGATATCGAAACCGACCTTGATCTCCTCGACGGGGTCGGCCGCCAGCGACACGCGAATGGTGTCGCCAATACCTTCGGCGAGCAGCATGCCCAGGCCCACCGCGGATTTCACCGTGCCGGAGCGCAAACCGCCCGCCTCGGTGATGCCCAGGTGAAGCGGCTGCTCGATCTGCCCGGCCAGCAGCCGATAGGCTTCCACCGCCATGAACACATCGGAGGCCTTGACGCTGACCTTGAAGTCCTGAAAGTCCAGACGGTCGAGATGATCCACGTGACGCAGCGCGGATTCCACCAGCGCCTGCGGTGTCGGCTCGCCGTACTTCTTCTGCAGATCCTTCTCCAGCGAACCGGCGTTGACGCCGATACGGATCGGGATGCCTTTGTCGCGGGCAGCATCGACCACGGCACGGACACGATCTTCGCGGCCGATATTGCCTGGATTGATACGCAGGCAATCGACGCCGAGTTCGGCCACGCGCAGGGCGATCTGATAGTCGAAGTGAATGTCGGCAACCAGCGGCAGCGTCACACGCTGCTTGATCCGGCCAAAGGCTTCCGCGGCTTCCATAGACGGCACCGAGACCCTTACGATATCGGCGCCGGCATTGGCCAAGCGCTGGATTTGCCCGACCGTTGCGTCGACATCACAGGTTTCGGTGTTAGTCATGCTCTGTACGGAAATCGGCGCATCGCCACCGACCGCAACGCCACCCACCCAGATCTTGCGGGATTGGCGACGCTTGATAGGAGATTCGGAATGCATGATCACTGTCCGAGCTTGAGGCGCGCTGTCTCGCCGCGCATATGAGAGGCGAGGCTCACGGCCTCACCGTTGTAACTGAGCTGAGCACCGCGGGCATATCCCAGATGCACATCCAGCGGCGCCTTGCCGCTGACCGTCCGGCTGGTTCCGGCCTTGGCCAGCGCGCTGTAGAGCACACGTCCTTCCGCGTCCGCTACCCGCGTCCAGCAGTCAGCAGTGAAACGCAGTTCGAGAACCGCCTCACCGGGTACCGTCGCGCTGGCGCTTTCCGAGGTCTCCACTGGCACGGCTGCATTGCCGGAAGGCAGCTCGACCGGCGTAGATTCTGCCGGCGAGGACGCAGCGCCGGACTCAGACTCGCTCAAGGGCAGCGATTGAGCCGCCTCTACACCCGCCTCGCCGGGATCGGCATCGGCATCGGTCGAGGCCTGCGAGCTCTCGACAGGCGTCGACATTTCCCCAGGCGACAAGGCTGATCCTTGTTCCGTCGGCTCCGCCAGCTCGACCGCAGCATCCTCATCCGCCCGATCGAGAAGATGGATTTCGGTCGTCCCGTCCGCACCCTCCACTTCGATCCGCTCCAGGGCGGAAACTGGCGGAGTCAGGGCCTCACGGGTTGAGCGCTCCTGCCACCAATACCAGGCTGCCGCAGCAAGAACGAGGAGCAGCACGAAGCCGAACAGGCGCATGAAGCTACGCGACAGCCGGCCCGGCTCCTCGATACGGCCGAGACTATTGACGTTACTGCCAGAAGCATTGGTACCCGTGTGCAGATCGAACTCCTGCACAAGACGGGTCTGATCAAGCCCGAGCAGCTTGGCATAAGCCCGCACATAACCACGGGCAAAGGTGTGTCCCGGCAACTGGCTGAAGTCGCCGGCTTCGATACGAGCCAGCGCCCGCTCGGTGAGATTCAGTTGCTGCGCTACCGCCGCGAGGGTCCAGCCCTTTTCTTCACGCGCAGATCGCAGCGTCTCGCCCGGGTTGTTGCCCATTGGTACAGCGGATTCTTGGTGCGGCGCGGTCATCGTTGCTCCGAAAGATATTGCTTGTACTCATCCGTGCCGGGATACAACCTTCTCAACTGCAGTCCGAGGCTCGCAGCCGTGTCGCGGTCCTGATGGATGTTGGCCAGGCGAATGCCAAGCAACAGGCTACGCGCATTCTGCTCGGCCAACTGGCTGAAGCTGTCGTAATAACGTTTCGCAGGAACGTACTGCTTGTCCTCATAGGCCATGAGCGCGAGCTCAAGCAGGGCTCGCGGTTGCCGGCTGTCGAGACGCAGAGAGCGGCTGAAATATCGTTCGGCCTCGTCCCGCTGCCCCATCTGCAGCGCAGTCATACCGAGGTTCTGAAAGACCCGCGCACGCTCCGGATACAGGTTGTCCTCGGCGGCCTGGCTGAAACGCTCCATCGCTTCGGCATACCGTTTCTGCTCGAACAGAAAGCTGCCGTAGTTGTTGAGGATACGCGCGTCCTTGCGAGCGGAGAGCGCCTCGCGATAGTGCTTGTCGGCCAGATCGTTCTCCATTTCGGTCTGGAACACCAGCGCCAGCGCGGCATGGGCGTCGGCGCTACGCGGGTCGATCTCCAGCGCCTTGCGTAAAGGGGTCTTGGCGCGGCCGGCAGCGCCTTGCTGCAGATAGCCGATACCCAACTGGATGTAGGCATCACGCGCCTCACGCCGCCCCTGGTCGGTCTTCAGCGGATCAACGGTGCCAGAAGACACACAACCGGCCAACAGGCCGGTCAGTACAAGCAGCAGCGCAGCGCGCAGAGTCATCAGCATCCCCCTCAGGATCGGTTCGAAGCCATGTGCGCCGCACCCGGCTCGCTCTGCAGCTCGCGCACAGCGATGTAACGCTCGCTTCGACGCGTCCGGTCCAGAACCTGGCCGACCAGCTGACCGCAGGCCGCGTCGATGTCTTCGCCGCGGGTGGTACGCACCGTCACATTGTGCCCGCCTTTGTGCAGGATGTCCTGAAAACGGCGGATGGCATTGTTGCTCGGCCGCTCATATCCGGAATGAGGGAACGGATTGAACGGGATCAGGTTGATCTTGCACGGAATATCCGCCAGCAGCGCGATCATCTGCTCGGCATGCTCAGGCTGATCATTGATGCCCTTGAGCAGCGTGTACTCGATGGTCAACACACGCTTTTCGCCGAGCCGCGAGATATAGCCTTTGCATGCCGCCAGCAGCATGTCCAACGGGTACTTCTTGTTGATCGGCACCAACTGGTCGCGCAACGCATCGTTCGGTGCATGCAGTGACAATGCCAGAGATACGTCGATGACCTTGGCCAGCTCGTCGATCATCGGCACGACCCCGGATGTCGACAGCGTCACCTTGCGCTTGGAGATTCCGTAACCGAGGTCGTCCATCATGATCTGCATGGCGGCGACGACATTGTCGAAATTCAGTAGCGGCTCGCCCATCCCCATCATCACCACATTGGTGATAGCGCGATCGATTTTCGCCGGGATGGAGCCGAAAGATTTGTTGGCAATCCAGACCTGACCGATTACTTCGGCCGCTGTCAGGTTGCTGTTGAAGCCTTGCTTGCCGGTGGAGCAGAAACTGCAATCCAGCGCGCACCCGGCTTGGGAGGACACGCACAGCGTTCCACGTCCGCCCTGCGGGATGTACACGGTTTCCACACAGCTGCCCGAGGCGACGCGCACGACCCACTTGCGGGTGCCATCGCTGGAGATGTCTTCACTGACGACCTCCGGGCCGCGAATCTCGGCGCAGGCCTTGAGCTTTTCGCGCAGGGCCTTGCCGAGATTGCTCATGGCATCGAAATCATCGACGCCAAAGTGGTGAATCCATTTCATCACCTGACCGGCGCGAAAACGCTTCTCTCCGATGGACTCGAAGAAGCTTTCCAGTTGCGACTGGGTCAGACCCAGCAGATTCACCTTACCGGTCGTGGCAATCATTGGATTCACCTTCGCTCACTCAGCGAATGCGTGCGCACACTTCGGTGGCAGCGAAGAAGTAGGCGATTTCGCGGGCGGCCGAGGCTTCCGAATCGGAACCGTGAACGGCGTTCTCGTCGATGGAGACAGCGAAGTCAGCGCGGATGGTACCCGGAGCAGCTTCCTTCGGGTTGGTAGCACCCATCAGCTCACGGTTCTTGGCGATGGCGTTCTCGCCTTCGAGCACCTGAACGATGACCGGACCGGAAGTCATGAAGGCAACCAGATCCTTGAAGAAGCCACGCTCGCTGTGCTCGGCGTAGAAACCAGCGGCTTCGCGCTCGGACAGCTGAACCATCTTGGAAGCGACGACGCGCAGGCCGGCCTTCTCGAAACGGGTGGTGATTTCGCCGATCGCGTTCTTGGCGACAGCGTCAGGCTTGATGATGGAGAAGGTGCGTTGCAGGGCCATGTAGGACTCCAAAACTGATGGGTTAAAGCGAACGAGTAAACCCGCGGATTATACGCGGGTCGCTGGCAAAACATAAGGGTAGAGGGCAGTACCTGGACGAGCCGACCGGCCGCCGAACGGCTGCATCGGCCGCCTTCCAGGCAGGAGCGAAAAACGCGACGACCTACTCGGCCTCTTCAATCCAGGCAGACTGGATCGCTTCGAGCACCTTCTCGCCGCCTCGCCCTGGCTCGTCGGCAAAGTTCGGCAGTTCCATCACCCAGCGATGCAGATCGACAAAATTCACGAAGCGCGGGTCGACATCGGTCTTGCTCTCGGCCAGCTCGATGGCGATCTCTTGTACATCCGTCCACTTCAGTTGCATGGTCCGCTTCCTCAATGCCCTTCCGACACCTGATTGATCGTGTACTTGGGTATCTCCACGACCAAGTCGGTATCAGCCACAACCGCCTGACAGGAGAGCCGCGAATTCGGCTCCAGTCCCCAGGCCTTGTCGAGCATGTCATCTTCGAGCTCGTCTGACGCCTCGAGCGACTGGAAACCCTCGCGGATCACCACATGACAGGTCGTGCACGCGCAGGACTTCTCGCAGGCATGCTCGATATCGATGCCATTGCGCAGCGCGGCATCGAGCACAGTCTCGCCAGCCTGAGCATCGATGACAGCCCCTTCGGGGCAATGGTCAACGTTAGGCAGGAAAATGATTTGCGGCATTCGGGTTAATCCTCGATATCGTTGAGCCGCCGCCCGGCCAGCGCGGCCTTGACGGTGGAGTCCAGACGACGCGCAGCAAAGGCGTCGGTGATCTGGCTCAGGCGTTTGGTCTGGCGCTCGATGGCGGACACGTCCTGACTGTCGAGCAGCGTACGCAACTCTTCCATCTGCGCTTCGATGGCAGCGCGCTCCTCAGCAGCAAGCAGGCGCTCGCCATCGGCTTCCAATGCTGCCTCGACGGCCTCCAGCAGACGCTGAGCCTCAACCAGCTGCTCACGCAAGGCGCGCGCATGACGATCGTCGTCCGCCTTGCGGAACGAATCCTCCAACATTCGGGCTATTTCGCCGTCGGTCAGCCCATAAGACGGCTTGACCTGAATATTGGCCTCGACCCCTGACGCGAGCTCTCGAGCAGAAACACTGAGCAGACCGTCGGCGTCGACCTGGAATGTCACGCGAATCTTGGCAGCACCCGCAACCATCGGCGGAATGCCGCGCAGCTCGAACCGCGCCAACGAACGGCAATCAGCGATCAGTTCTCGCTCGCCCTGCAGCACGTGAATCATCATGGCCGTCTGGCCATCTTTGTAAGTGGTGAAGTCCTGGGCACGAGCCACCGGTATCGTGGTGTTGCGCGGAATGATCTTCTCCATCAATCCGCCCATGGTTTCCAGCCCCAACGACAGCGGGATCACATCGAGCAGCAGCAACTCTTCGCCATCACGATTGTTGCCAGCCAGCGTTTCGGCCTGGATCGCGGCGCCGATCGCCACGACTTCATCAGGATCGATATCGGTCAGCGGCTCACGACCGAACAGCTGCCCGACCGCGGAGCGCACCCTGGGCACCCGCGTCGAGCCGCCCACCATGACCACGGCGGTGATTTCTTCAAGCTCCACGCCGGAATCACGCACAGCGCGTCGGCAGGACTTCAGGCTACGCGCAACCAAGGGCTCGATCAGGGAATCGAAAGTTTCCCGGCGCAGCTCGCCCGACCAACCAGCGTAATTGATCGTGACCGCATCAGCCGAACTGAGCCGCTCCTTCGCATCACAGGCGAGCTTCAGCAGCTCGCGCTGGCTACCCGGAGTCAGGTCGCCGGAGACACCAGCCTGCACGACGATCCAGTCAGCCACGGCATGATCGAAGTCATCACCACCCAGCGCGGTATCGCCGCCGGTCGCCAATACTTCGAACACCCCCTTGGTCAACCTCAGGATCGAGATATCGAACGTGCCACCGCCCAGATCGTAGATCGCGACGACGCCCTCTGCTTGCCGATCTAGGCCATAGGCCACAGCCGCAGCGGTCGGCTCGTTGAGCAGCCGCAGCACGTTGAGCCCGGCAATACGCGCGGCATCCTTGGTTGCCTGGCGCTGAGCATCGTCGAAATACGCCGGCACGGTGATTACTGCACCGACAAGCTCGCCCCCCAGACTGGCTTCTGCCCGCTGACGCAACGTTCGAAGTATCTCAGCGGACACCTCAACCGGACTCCTGGCCCCCTGCACCGTCTCGATGAAAGGCATTTGCGATTCGCCTTCGCGGAAACGATAGGGCAACTGCTCCCCGAGCTGCTTGACGTCGGCCAACCCACGCCCCATCAGGCGCTTGATCGAACTGATGGTATTGAAGGGATCGCTCGCCGCGGCAAGCTTGGCTTGCGCACCCACCTCAACATAATCAGGGTGATAACGCACGACAGAAGGCAGAATCACCTGTCCTTCGGCGTCGGGCAGCGGCGCGGTGATACCACTGCGCAGCGCAGCCACGAGGGAATTGGTGGTGCCCAGGTCTATTCCTACAGCCAGGCGGCGTTGATGAGGCTGTGGGCTCTGTCCTGGCTCGGCAATCTGAAGTAAGGCCATGTCTGTCTGATATCGGGCGCAGCGTCTGGCACTGCGCGGGGTTAATCGTCGAGGCGCTCTTCGAGTTGGCGCACTTCCTGGGTCAGCTTGTCGAGAAACTGCATTCGCCGCACCAGCCGTTCGGCATCGGCGCGACGCGCCGGAAGTTGCCAGACCTGCGCAAAGTCGTCGTTCAGCTTTTGCTGGGCCTGCTTGAGCCGCGACTTGAAGGCAGCGACGCCATCCAAATCCGCCTGTTCATGGAGCTCTTCGAGCTCCTCGCGCCAATGCATCTGCTGCATCAGGAAATCAGGATCCTGAACCGTGGCCTCCAGCGGCACGTCATGCCCTTCGAGGGCTAGCAGATAGCGCGCCCGCCGACTCGGAATCCGCAGCGTCTGGTATGCCTCATTGAGATTGGCAGACCGCTCGAGCGCTTGACGCTGCTCGCTTTCGCTGGCATCCGCAAAACGGTCGGGATGAGTCTGACGAGCGAGCTCGCGGTAACGATCGGCTAGTCGCTCAAGATCCAGATCGAAATCCGGCTTCAGCTCGAACAACGCGAAATGACAAGGAGTACCCACAGCGTCCTCAGATGTTGAAGCTCTCGCCGCAGCCGCACTCGCCACGAACGTTCGGGTTGTTGAACTTGAAGCCCTCGTTAAGGCCTTCACGAACGAAATCGAGTTCGGTTCCGTCGAGATAGACGAGACTCTTGGGGTCGATGATCACTTTGACCCCGTGGCTTTCGAACACCGAGTCCTCGGCGGCGGTCTCGTCGACAAACTCCAGCACGTAAGCCAGACCAGAGCAGCCGGTGGTGCGAACTCCCAGCCTCACGCCCACGCCCTTGCCGCGCCCCTCAAGGGAGCGGCGGACATGCTGCGCGGCAGCGGGCGTCATGGTGATAGCCATCGCAACGCTCCTTTAAAGCAGACCTTTCTTTTCACGGTAGTCACGCACTGCCGCCTTGATCGCGTCTTCGGCGAGTACCGAGCAGTGAATCTTGACCGGCGGCAGCGCCAGCTCTTCGGCCAGCTGCGTGTTCTTGATGGTCTCCGCTTCTTCCAGGGTCTTGCCCTTCATCCACTCGGTAGCAAGCGAGCTGGAGGCAATGGCGGAGCCGCAACCATAGGTCTTGAACTTGGCATCTTCAATGACACCCTGCTCGTTGACCTTGATCTGCAAACGCATCACGTCGCCACATGCCGGCGCGCCTACCATGCCGGTACCGATGCTCGGGTCTTCAGCGTCGAACTTGCCGACGTTGCGCGGGTTTTCGTAGTGGTCGATGACCTTGTCGCTGTATGCCATGGTGAAAATCCTCTCTATATCAGGCGATGCGGCGTTAGACGCCAGTCAGTGGGCTTGCCACTCGACCTTGGAAATGTCGACGCCGTCTTTGAACATGTCCCACAGGGGCGAAAGCTCTCGCAACTTGGTCACGGCTTCGCAAACCTTCTGCGCTGCATAGTCGATTTCCTCTTCGGTGGTGAATCGACCAAAACTGAAGCGAATGGAGCTGTGCGCCAGCTCATCGTTGCGCCCCAATGCACGCAGCACGTACGAAGGCTCCAACGAAGCAGATGTACAAGCGGACCCGGAGGATACCGCCAGGTCCTTGAGAGCCATGATCAGCGACTCACCCTCGACGTAATTGAAGCTGAGGTTAAGGTTGTGCGGGACACGCGCAGTCATGCTGCCATTGACGTACAGCTCTTCCAGGTGCTCGACCTGCTTGTAGAAGCGATCCCGCAGAGCGCGAATACGCTCGTTTTCCTGAGCCATCTCCAACTTGGCCAGATGAAAGGCCTCGCCCATGCCGACCAACTGATGAGTAGCCAGGGTACCGGAGCGCATGCCCCGCTCGTGGCCACCGCCATGCATCTGCGCCTCGAGGCGCACACGCGGCTTACGGCGAACATAGAGCGCACCGACCCCCTTCGGGCCGTAGGTCTTATGAGCAGAGAAGGACATCAGATCGACTTTCATCTTCTCCAGATCGATCTCGACCTTGCCGGTCGACTGCGCCGCATCGACGTGGAAAAGAATGCCGCGAGAGCGCGTCAGCTCGCCGATGGCGGTGATGTCATTGATGGTGCCGATTTCGTTGTTCACATGCATGACCGACACAAGAATGGTGTCGTCGCGCAACGCAGCTTCAACCATCGCCGGCGTGACGATGCCATCCTCGCCCGGCTCGATGTAGGTCACCTCGAAGCCTTCCCGCTCGAGCTGTCGAGTGGTATCCAGTACCGCCTTGTGCTCGATCTTGGTGGTGACGATGTGCTTGCCCTTGGACGCATAGAAATGTGCGACGCCCTTGATGGCCAGGTTGTCCGACTCGGTCGCACCGGATGTCCAGACGATCTCCCGCGGGTCGGCATTGACCAGCTCGGCAACCTGACGGCGCGCATTTTCCACCGCTTCTTCGGCTTTCCAGCCGAAGGCGTGGGAGCGCGAAGCCGGGTTACCAAAATTGCCTTCGTTGGTGAGGCATTCGATCATCTTGGCAGCGACACGAGGATCCACCGGGGTAGTGGCGGAATAGTCGAGGTAAATCGGCAATTTCATTCAGATATCTCCTATCAGGCGGTCGCCCTGCTCATTCGATGGCGGACGCTTCTATCTTGTCCATTTGCGGCAACGAGCCCCCGGCCTTGCGCATATCCTGACGCAGAGCGACCTGCTGCACGTCCTGGCGATTGACCAGGTCGGCCAGACTGATGCCACTGAGGAATTCATGGATTCGATCACTGAGATCGCACCACAGGTGATGGGTCAGGCAGGTATCTCCGGAGTGACAGCCTCCCAAGCCCTGGCAACGCGTCGCATCGACGGATTCGTTGACCGCATCGATTACCTGAGCGACCTGAATACCGGCCATGTCGCGCGAGAGCTGATAACCGCCCCCCGGGCCACGCACACTGGTCACCAAAGCGCTGCGGCGGAGCTTGGCAAACAGCTGCTCAAGATAGGAAAGCGAGATCCCCTGACGTTCGGAAATATCGGCCAAAGAGACCGGACCATGCTGGGCATGGAGCGCCAGATCAAGCATGGCGGTCACGGCATAACGGCCTTTGGTGGTCAATCGCATCGGTCTGCACCAAGCATTACGGTTTGGCGCAAGTATGCTATTCCCGAGTATTTAAGTCAACTATAAGACCTATTGATTTAGTCGGGCTTTATCTGCCTGCAGGTGAAGATCTGCCCGATCGGAAACCGCCGCATGATACCAGCTGCTGCCAGCACTCGCACTTCATGCACGCGGCTCGCCGCCTTCGGATTTCACCTCCACGAAATCCTCCTCGCGCAGTTCGGGCAACTCCTTGGCGCAATAGTCACTCCCGAGCGCCTTGAGCGCGCCGCACATGCCCTCCAGACGCTCTTCAACCGCCTGCACGTGATCCAGCAACTGCCCAATCGCTCGCGCTACCGGATCGGGCATATCCTCGCTGACCCCATAGGCATCGAAACCGATCTTCTCGGCGATGGCCTTACGCCTTGCCTCCTGCTCGTCGCTGGACTTCACGATGATGCGCCCCGGTATCCCGACAGCCGTGGCGCCTGGCGGAACCTCGCGCGTCACGACCGCATTCGAACCGATCTTCGCGCCCGCCCCCACAGTGAAGGGGCCGAGAATCTTCGCGCCCGCCCCGACGATCACACCATCCTCGAGCGTCGGGTGGCGCTTGCCCTTGTTCCAACTGGTCCCGCCCAGCGTCACGCCGTGGTAAAGCGTCACGTCATCACCGATCTCGGCGGTCTCGCCAATGACAATGCCCATCCCATGGTCGATGAAAAAACGACGACCGATCCGGGCACCCGGATGTATCTCGACTCCGGTCAGCCAGCGCCCAAGATTCGACGACATGCGTGCCAGCCATTTCCACTCATGCGCCCACAGCCAGTGAGATAGACGGTGAATCCATACGGCGTGCAGCCCCGGATAACAGGTCAATACCTCGAACGCATTGCGTGCCGCCGGATCGCGATGGAACACGCTCTGAATATCTTCGCGCATGCGTTCGAACATCAGTCATTTCTCCGCTTGTGGGGCTCGCCACGGGCGGCCTTCTGTGTCTCGGTGAGAATACCGCGCAAGATGTTCATCTCCAGCTTGCTGATGCCGCTGCGCCCGTAGAGCCTGCGCAAGCGCGGCATCAAATGACGGGGCTTTGCCGGATCGAGGAAGCCGATGTCAATCAGCGTCTGCTCCAGATGACCGAAGTAGTTCTCCAACTCATCGACCGTGACCGGCTGCGCATCCAGCATGGCGGTAGTTTCCAGCTTCTCGACCTTCGTTGGCCGGCCCTCGGCAGCCAACCAGGCCATGCGCACCTCATAGGTCAACACCTGCACGGCCGCAGCGAGGTTCAACGAGCTGAACTGAGGATCGGAAGGAATATGCACGTGGTACTGGCACCGCTGCAGCTCTTCGTTGGTCAGCCCCGCGTACTCACGACCGAACACCAGCGCAACGTCGCTACCAGCAGCAGCCTGCTCCACCGATACCGCCGCGCACTCGCGCGGATCGAGCAAAGGCCACGGGATGCGACGATCGCGGGCACTGGTACCAAGCACAAGGCTACAACCAACCAGCGCCTCCTCCAGCGTGTCGACGACCAGCGCGGCATCGAGAATATCGGTCGCACCGGACGCCCGGGCGATAGCGTCGGAGCTCGGAAAATCTTCCGGCTCGACTAGCACCAGCCGCGACAGGCCCATGTTCTTCATGGCCCGAGCTGCGCCACCGATGTTGCCGGCATGACTGGTGTTGACCAGCACCACACGAATGTTCTGCAGCGACACAATTCTTCTCAGCTTGGAAACCAGCGGAAAGCTTACAGGAAGCCGCTCTTCATTCGCCATCCGCCAAAGGCCGCAGCAGCACCGGTCACGCTACATGCGGCAACGCTTTCCTGATAGAATTTCGCGCTTTCTTTAACGACCCAGGTAATTGATCCATGCAGCCCATGCTGAATATCGCGCTGCGCGCCGCCCGCAGCGCCGGCGAACTGATTGTCCGTTCCACCGATCGCCTGGATGCAATTTCGGTCAACGAGAAAGAGGCGAAGGATTACGTTACCGAAATCGACAAGGCCGCCGAGCAATGCATCATCAATGCGCTGCGCAAGGCCTACCCGAATCACGGCATCCTCGGCGAGGAAGGCGGGCTGCTCGAAGGCAGCGGCGATGGCGCCGATTACCTCTGGATCATCGATCCACTGGACGGCACCACCAACTTCGTTCGCGGCATTCCGCACTACGCCGTCAGCATCGCCTGCAAGTACCGCGGCCGTCTCGAGCATGCCGTCGTCCTGGACCCGGTCCGCCAGGAAGAGTTCACCGCGAGCCGCGGCCGAGGGGCAGCCCTGAATGGGCGCCGCCTGCGCGTCAGTTCGCGCAAGAGCCTGGAAGGCGCCCTGCTCGGCACAGGCTTTCCATTCAAGGACGGCCAGCTGGACAACCTGGACAGCTACCTGAACATGTTCCGCAGCTTGGTCGGCCAGACCTCAGGGCTGCGCCGCGCCGGCGCCGCCAGCCTCGACCTGGCCTACGTCGCAGCGGGTCGTTTCGATGCGTTCTGGGAATTCGGTCTTTCCGAGTGGGACATGGCAGCCGGCGCACTCCTTATTCAGGAGGCAGGCGGCTTGGTGAGCGATTTCAGCGGCGGCCATGAATTCCTCGAAAAGGGCCAGATCGTGGCCGGCAACACCAAGTGCTTCAAGGCGGTACTGACCACCATCCAGCCTCACCTCACGCCATCGCTCAAGCGCTGAGCCAAGCTGAGCGTCACGCATAAAAAAACGCCCCGTCGGGGCGTTTTTTTATGCTGCTGGTTTGCTTATTGCTGAGACAGCATCAACTGTCCATCCTGCACCGGTATCTGGCTGCCCGGATCACGATCCATTCGTACGCGACCAACCTTGCCGGCCAGATCGTACTTGACGTCATAGCCGACGATCTTGTCGTGTGTATCGGTCACCGTGCTGCAGCGGGTCTCGGTAGTGGTGTAGGTGCTGTTGGCCTGCATGCGCCCCTGCACCTGATTGCCGGCGTAACCACCGCCGACCGCACCCGCGACAGTGGCGATCTTCTTGCCGGTGCCGCCACCGATTTGATTGCCCAGCAGCCCACCGACAACGGCGCCGACCGCGGTGCCCGCAATACGGTGCTCATCTTGCACGGGCTTCTGCCGTGTCACCGCGACGTCCTTGCAGACTTCACGCGGCGTTCGGATGGTTTCCTTGATAGGTTCGACCGCCAGCACCTCGGCGAACTTCGGACCTCGATCGACCAAGCTATAAGTAGCGAAAGCTCCGCCAGCCGTGGCAACAACCACCCCAAGTGCCGTACCGACCAACATGGACTTGTTCACTGTGACATCCTCTTCCATCGGGCTGCGCCCATTCCGCAGCCTTGGACCGCGCAAGACAGCGGAAGTTCGGAGCGAGGATCAGGGACGGTCGTCGACCTCCTCTTCAGCGACCGGCGGGATGAGATCGTCACGCGTCAGCTTGAGCCAGACCAGCAGCATGCCTGCAACGTAGACGGAGGAGTAGGTACCTACGCCCACACCCACCAGCAACGCCAGAGAGAAGCCCCAAAGGTTCTCGCCCCCGAAGACCATCAGCGCCCCCACTGCCAGCAAGGTAGATACCGAGGTGGCCATGGTGCGCAGCAGTGTCTGGGTGGTGGAGATGTTGATGTTCTCCAGCAGCTCGGCCTTGCGCAGCATGCGGAAGTTCTCGCGGATCCGGTCGAAGATGACAATGGTGTCGTTCAACGAGTAGCCGATCACCGCGAGCACCGCCGCCAGCACCGTCAAGTCGAAGGAAATCTGGAAGAAGGAGAATACGCCCAGCACCACGATCACGTCATGGAACAGCGAGAGGACCGCACCCAGGCCGAACTTCCACTGAAAGCGGAATGCCACGTAAACCAGGATTCCTCCCAGCGCCAGCAGCATACCCAGGCCACCCTGGTCGCGTAGCTCCTCACCAACTGCCGGCCCGACGAACTCCACACGCTTGACGCTGACCGAGTTACCGCCATCGGCGTTACGCAAGGCGCTGGCGATACGCTCACCCAACTGAGGATCGTCGCCCGGCATACGCACCAGCACATCGGTGGTGGCACCGAAGCTCTGCACTACCGCATCGGTGAAGCCGGCCTGCACCAGCTGGCCGCGCACCTGCTCGAGCCCTACCGGCCGCTCATAGCCCAGCTCGATCAACGTGCCACCGGTGAAATCCAGACCGAAATTCAAGCCCTTGACCACCAGGCTCCCTAGCGAGGCGATGGTCAGCAGCACGGTGAGGGCGAATGCCAGATGGCGGACGCCCATGAAATTGATTACGCGTTTCATCGTGCTAGCCCCTTAAATCCACAGCTTCTTGAGATCGCGGCCACCGTAGATCAGGTTGACCATGCCGCGCGTCACGATGATTGCAGTGAACATCGACGTCAGGATGCCGATCGACAGGGTCACCGCAAAGCCCTTGATCGGACCGGTTCCCATGGCGAACAGAATGCCGCCGACCAACAAGGTGGTCAGGTTGCCGTCGAGAATCGCCGAGAATGCCCGGTCGAAGCCCTCGTGGATGGCCCGCTGAATCGACATGCCATTGGCGATCTCCTCCCGAATACGCGAGAAGATGAGCACGTTGGCGTCAACCGCCATACCCATGGTCAGCACGATACCGGCGATGCCTGGCAGAGTCAGCGTGGCGTTGAGCATCGACATCAGCGCCGTGAGCACCACCATGTTGAACAGCAGCGCGATGGTGGCAAGCAGACCGAAGAACTTGTAGATCAGCACCATGAAAATGGCGACAAAGAGGAAGCCCCACATGGCGGCCTGCACACCCAGCTTGATGTTCTCGGCGCCCAGGCTCGGGCCGATGGTGCGTTCCTCGGCGAAGTACATCGGCGCCGCCAGACCGCCGGCACGCAGCAGCAGGGCAAGCTCGGACGATTCACCCTGGCCATCGAGACCGGTAATGCGGAACTGACTGCCGAGCGGAGACTGGATCGTCGCCAGGCTGATGATCTTCTTCTCTTCCTGGAAGGTTTCAACCCGTACTTCCTGTTCGACACCGTCGACCATTTGCCGCACGTAGCGGGTCATCGGCCGCTGCTCGATGAAGATCACGGCCATGCTGCGCCCGACATTGCTGCGCGTGGCGCGATTCATCAGATCGCCGCCATGACCGTCGAGACGAATGTTCACCTGCGGACGACCGTTTTCATCGTAGCTGGCCTGAGCATCGGTTACCTGATCACCGGTGATGATCAGCGTGCGCTCAAGCTGCACGGGCGGGCGACCCTCTTCACGGAACTCGAACGTCTCGGTCGAAGCCCGAGAGGCATCAGGCTCAGCGGCGAGACGGAATTCCAGGTTCGCCGTCTTACCAAGGATGCGTTTGGCCTCGGCCGTATCCTGCACGCCCGGCAGTTCGACCACGATTCGGTTGGCGCCCTGGCGCTGCACCAGAGGCTCAGCCACACCAAGCTCATTGACCCGATTGCGCACGGTGGTCAGGTTCTGCTTGATCGAATATTCGCGAATTTCCGCCAGCTTGGCCTCGGTCAACGTCAACCGCAGCACCTGCTGGCCGTTACGCTCACTGGTAGCAAGCTCGAAATCGGTGAAGTTCTTGCGAATCAGCGCCTGCGCGGCAGCGAGTGTATCCTCGTCAGCGAAGCCCAGCTGCACGGCATTCTTCAGATTCGGCAGACTGCGGTAACGCACTCGCTCCTTGCGCAGCAAGCTCTTGACCTCGCCTTCCGAAACGTTCAGGCGCGTCTCGATCGCCTTCTCCATGTCGACTTCCAACAGGAAGTGCACACCACCAGAGAGGTCCAAACCAAGCTTCATCGGGCTAGCGCCAAGGTTGCGCAGCCACTCCGGCGTGGTCGGAGCAAGATTGAGCGCTACGACGTAAGCGTCGCCCAGAGCACGACGAACGATATCCTTTGCAGGCAACTGGTCGTCCTGGCGCTCCAGACGCACGAGACCGCCGCGCCCCTGTTCATCGAGCGACGCAGACTTGACGGCGATACCGCCATCTTCGAGCGCCTTGCTGATGCGTTCGAGATCTGCCGAACCGATCTCCTGCGCCGTGCTGGCGCCAGTGACCTGGATCGCCGGGTCGTCCGGATAAAGGTTGGGTGCCGAGTAAACGAAGGCAATCGCGAGCACTGCCAGAATCAGCAGGTATTTCCAGAGAGGGAATCTATTGAGCATGACGCAGCCCGTTTAATGAACGAGGGGCGCCTTGCGCGCCCCGTCGATATTGAATGAAGTCAGCTCAGATGGCTTTCAGAGTGCCCTTGGGCAGGGTGGCGGCGATCGCCACCTTCTGGAACTTCAACTCAACGTTGTCGGACACCTCGATCACCACGAAATCGTCAGCGACCTTGGTGACCTTTCCAGCGATGCCGCCGGAGGTGACTACCTCATCGCCTTTCTGCAGCCCGGCGATCAGATTTTTGTGCTCCTTCGCACGCTTGGCCTGGGGACGCCAGATCATCAGATAGAAGATGACCAGAAAACCGACCAGGAATACCCACTCGAAACCGGTGCCGGCAGGACCTGCGGCAGCCTCCTGGGCATAGGCGGCGGGAATCAGAAAGCTCATGTACCACTCCTGTTGCAGAAAGGATTGTGTTGTTCTGGCACGTCACGCAAGCGGCGGCGTTGGCAGGCCGCGCTTGGCATAAAAGGCGTCGACAAAGGCCGCCAATGTACCCTGTTGAATGGCGTCGCGTAAACCAGCCATCACCCGCTGGTAATGCCGCAGGTTGTGGATGGTATTCAACATGCTACCCAGCATTTCGCCGCATTTATCCAGGTGATGCAGATAGGCGCGGGAGAAGTGTTTGCAGGTGTAACAATCGCAGCCCGGATCCAGCGGCGAATCGTCGTGCTTGTGCACTGCGTTGCGAATCTTGATAACGCCGGTGTCGGTGAACAGATGGCCGTTGCGCGCGTTACGCGTCGGCATCACGCAGTCGAACATGTCCACGCCGCGTCGCACGCCCTCGACCAGATCCTCCGGTTTGCCCACGCCCATCAAATAGCGCGGCTTGTCGGCCGGCATCTGCGGCGGCAGGAAGTCCAGCACTCGGATCATCTCTTCCTTCGGCTCGCCCACCGAGAGGCCGCCAATTGCCAGCCCGTCGAAGCCGATCTCGCAAAGCCCTTCCAGCGAACGCATGCGCAGCGACTCGTGCATGCCGCCCTGGACGATGCCGAACAGTGCCGACGGGTTGTCGCCATGAGCGACCTTGGAGCGCTTGGCCCAGCGCAGCGACAATTCCATCGAGCGGCGCGCGACGTCCTCGTCAGCCGGATAGGGCGTGCACTCATCGAAGATCATCACGATATCCGAGCCCAGGTCACGCTGGACCTGCATGGACTCTTCCGGCCCCATGAACACCTTGGCGCCATCGACCGGCGACGCGAAGTAGACGCCCTCCTCCTTAATCTTGCGCATCGCCCCCAGACTGAACACCTGAAAACCACCGGAATCGGTAAGGATCGGCCCCTGCCACTGCATGAAGTCGTGCAGGTCGCCGTGGCGCTTGATCACTTCGGTGCCGGGTCGCAGCCAGAGGTGAAAGGTGTTGCCCAGGATGATCTGCGCACCGATCGCTTCGATGTCCCGCGGCAGCATGCCCTTGACGGTACCGTAGGTACCCACCGGCATGAAGGCCGGTGTTTCCACGGTTCCGCGAGGAAAGGTCAGACGCCCCCGACGCGCCTTGCCATCGGTGGCGAGTAGCTCGAAAGACATGTGGCAGGTACGACTCATCGGGTTTCCTCGGGACCGCGCGGTGCGGGGTTGCGGGTAATGAACATGGCGTCGCCATAACTGAAGAAGCGGTAGCGCTGCGCCACGGCCTCGGCATACGCCGCCATGGTTTCCGGATAACCAGCGAAGGCGGAAACCAGCATCAGCAGCGTCGACTCGGGCAGATGGAAATTGGTCACCAGCGCATCGACCACATGAAAGGTCTTGCCCGGGTAGATGAAGATATCGGTGTCGCCACTGAACGGCTTGAGCTCGCCGTCGCGTGCGGCCGTTTCCAGCGAGCGGACACTGGTGGTACCCACCGCGATCACCCGACCTCCGCGTGCGCGGCAGGCCGCCACCGCATCGACCACCTCCTGCGTCACCTCCAGCCACTCGTGATGCATATGGTGCTCTTCGATGCGCTCCACGCGCACCGGCTGGAAGGTGCCGGCGCCAACATGCAGGGTGACATAGGCAGTCTGGACCCCAGCATCGCGCAGCGCTCCCAGCAGGGCCTCATCGAAATGCAGCCCGGCGGTCGGAGCCGCCACGGCGCCGGCTCGCTGCGCGTAGACGGTCTGGTAGCGCTCGCGATCGGCGGCATCGTCCGGCCTGTCTATATAAGGAGGCAACGGCATGTGACCGATGCGCTCGAGCAGCGGCAACACGTCCTCGTCGAAGACGAGTTCGAACAGGGCATCGTGCCGCGCGACCATTTCAGCTGTGCCGCCACCGTCGAGCAGGATCTGAGAGCCGGGCTTGGGGGACTTGCTCGAGCGCACATGCGCCAGCACGCTGCGATTGCCGGTCACGCGCTCGACCAGGATCTCCAGCTTGCCGCCCGTAGCCTTCTGCCCAAACAGCCGCGCCGGAATGACCCGCGTATTGTTGAAGACCATCAGATCACCGGGCCGCACGTAGTCCAGCAGATCGGCAAAGTTGCGGTGCGACATCTGCCCTGACTCACCGTCGAGCACCAACAGCCGGCTCGCTCTGCGCTCGGCAAGTGGATGACGGGCAATCAGGACGTCGGGGAGCTCGAAGTAGAAATCGGCGACTTGCATGGGCGGTTTCGGGGCGCGGAAAGGGCGCAGATGTTATCCGAAACACGTCGAGCTGACCACGCCAAACGATTGACCACTCAGCCCGGCATCCCTATACTGCGCCGCCACTGTGCCTCGATGGCGGAATCGGTAGACGCAGCGGATTCAAAATCCGCCGTTGGTAACAACGTGAGAGTTCGAGTCTCTCTCGGGGCACCATCACAGTATCAAGCCAGTGTTCGGCGAACTTAGATCGATACGCACACGGGCAATTAACACCCAGTTCCACCGCCTTCTCGCTGACTGACAAACAATGCAGCCAGCCGTGGCCTTGACGATCCGCAGCAGCGGAGCAGCACGTCAAACCACCCTTCACAAGCGCCGAAATGGCGCCGCCTGGACAGGCAAATTCTATGGCTCCGAGGGGTTGGCATTCCCCGGCGAGTTATCGTAGAGTGTGCCCACTGTGTTTGCATGGGTCGCTGTTGAATCGTGACCTGGTGCAGTAGATCTTCAGATCCGCTACTCCGCTCGACTCTCTTACTCCTTGCAACCAGTTCCAGCCTCCTGTTTTTGCGGGAAGCAATTCTACTTTTGAGTTTCAAGGATACAAAGACATGTCGAATCGTCAGAACGGTACCGTCAAGTGGTTTAACGACGAGAAAGGTTTTGGTTTCATCACTCCCGAGAGCGGTCCGGATCTGTTCGTGCACTTCCGCGCGATCGAAGGCAACGGCTTCAAGAGCCTGAAAGAAGGCCAGAAAGTCAGCTTCATCGCCGTGCAAGGTCAAAAGGGCATGCAGGCCGACCAGGTTCAGATCCTGGGCTAAGCCTTCTCTCCGAAAAGCCCCTGATGGCAACATCAGGGGCTTTTTTATGCGCGCAATTCCGTAGAATGCCCCGCCTTCCACTTGATCGAGACACGCAATGCGCCGACATCTGCTGAGCCCGCAGGGCCAATTCCCCGCCGCCGGTCTGATGCGACGACTGGCAGCAATGTTCTATGACAGCCTGCTCTGCATCGCCCTGATGATGGTGGTGACCCTGTTCTATCAACAGGTGCTGCTGCGCCTGCTGTATGGCAGTGAACAGCTGAAGATGCTCGCCGAGGCCGGCCGCCTGGACATCGACCCCCTGCTTTCGACGCTACTGCTGTTCAGCCTGTTCGGCTTCTTCGCCAAGTTCTGGACCCACAACGGTCAGACACTGGGCATGCAGGTCTGGGGCATCCGTATCCAGAACAGCGACGGACGCGCCATCGATCTGTGGCAGGCGCTGCTGCGCTTCCTCATCGCGATCGTCTCGCTGCTGTGCCTGGGAATGGGTTATTGGTGGATGCTGATCGACAAGCAGAAGCGCACCTGGCACGACATCTACTCCGAGAGCCAGGCGGTGCAACTGCCGAAGAACATTCACAAGAAATAATCGCAGCGCCCGGCCGTCTCTCATGACCGGGCGCTTGCCCCTCAATCCATCGCGACCGCCATGCGCGACGGCGTAGCCTCAGCCGGCGCGCCTCAGCAACCAGGCGCCGATCAGCGCACAGACACAGGCCGGCAACACCACCGCCAGCAGCGGCGAGAAACCGAACACCTGGCTCGCCGGCCCCAGCAGATCCTGAATGATGCGGAACACGAAGCCGACGACCACGCCGGTGAAGATCCGCTGCCCCAGCGTCACCGAACGCAGCGGCCCGAAGATGAAGGAAATCGCCAGCAGCACCAGCGCAACGGTGACCGCCGGCTGTAAAACCTTGGTCCAGAAAGCCAGCCAGTAACGACTGTTGTTCAGCCCCTGCTCGCCCAGATAGTGGATATAGCGCCACAAGCCGGTGATCGACAGCGCCTCCGGCTCCATCACCACGGTGCCGAGCAGCTGCGGCGTCAGCTGGACGTCCCAGCGCTCCTCTGGCGCGCGCATGACTTCGGTGTGATCACCACGGAAGTGAGTGGTGGCGATGTTCTCGAGCCGCCAATGGTCGCCCTGGTAGCTGGCGCGGCGCGCAAAACTGGACGACAACAGACGACGCTCTTCGTCGAAGCGGTAACGCGTGACGCCCACCAGCACACCGCCGGGCTGCACCGCGTTGACGTGCACGAACTCGTTTTCCTGACGATGCCACAGCCCACGCTTGCTGCTCTGCGCCTCACCTGCCCCCTGCGCCAGGGAGCGCCTGGCCTGGGCGATGTCTTCGCTCAGCGGCGCGACATACTCGCCGATGAGGATTCCGGCGACGAGCAGGACGAGCATCGGCTTCATCACCGATAGCACGATGCGTCCCAGGGAAACCCCGGCGGCGCGCATGATGGTCAGCTCACTACTGCTGGCCAGCGTGCCGAGACCGATCAGGCAGCCGATCAGCGCCGCCATCGGCAGCATTTCGTACAGCCGGCGCGGCGAGGTCAGCAGGACGTATTGCAGAGCGTCACCCAGACCGTAGCTGCCCTGGACGTCACCCAGCTCGTCGATGAACGCGAACAACAGAGCCAACCCAACGATGATGCCGAGCACCGTGAGGATGGCGAGAAAGACATGGATACCGATATAGCGATCGAGCTTAACCACGAGCCACCTCCAGCTGCGCGTGGCGCTTCTTCATTCGCAGCCTGATCGGCTCCCAGAACAGCATCAGCAGGCCGATCGCCAGGAACAGCCCGTGCACCCACCACAACCCCAGAGCCATGGGCAGGCGACCCTTGTCCAGCGCGCCGCGCACCGCGATCAGCAACGCGAGATAGGTCATGTACAACAGGATGGCCGGCAGTAGCTTGAGGAAGCGCCCCTGCCGTGGGTTGACCTTGGCCAGCGGCACGGCGAGCACGGTGACGACGAACACCAGCAGCGGCAATGACAGCCGCCATTGCAGCTCGGTTCGGTGCCTGAGGTTGTCGCTGCCGAGCAACTCGTGGGTCGGCATGGCCTCGCGCTCGCTCAGCTCCATGCTCACCTCCGGCTTTGGCAGCAACACACCATAGGTGTCGTACTGGATCGCCCGGTAATCCGCCTGCCCCGGGTTACCGTCATAGCGGTAGCCATTTTCCAGGATCAGATAACGACTACCGTCCGGTTGAATTTCCTGACGCCCGCTTTCGGCAACGAGCACGGACAGCCCGCTTTCCTTGCCGGTCTGGCGTGAAACATTGGTCTCGGAAATGAACACCCCGCCCAGTTCGCTACGGTCGGCCGACAGCTCACGGGTATAAGTCACGCGCGAACCGCCGCGCAGGGTTTGGAAACGCCCCGGAACGAGGGTGTCGAACTCGGTCAGCGAATCCTGCTGACTGAGAATGCGCTCGACCTCGGCGATCCCCTGCGGCGCCAGGCCCAGACTCAGCCAACCGACCAGCGCGGCGACCAGCGCAGCCGGCGCCAAGCTGTAGACCAGCAGCCGGCGCTGGCTCATGCCGGTAGCCGAAAGCACGGTCATTTCGCTTTCCAGATAGAGGCGCCCGTAGGCCAGCAGGATGCCGAGGAACAGCCCCAGCGGCAGGATCAACTGCAGAAAGCCCGGCAGGCGGAAGCCCATGATCAGCAGCAGCACGCCCGGATCGAGCACCCCCTGCGCAGCCTGGGCCAGATACTTGATGAAGCGGCCGCTCATGATGATCACCAGCAGCACGGCACTGACCGCGCTCATGGTGATCAGCAGCTCTCGGGACAGGTAACGAAAGACGATCAAACCAGACACTCCAGGGTTGTCAGGCTCTGGCGGCAACGCTCAAACTAGCCGCCAGTTGCCGGCCCGCCGCAGCAGACCGTTGGAATTGGTAATGGCGCGCAAGTCGCGTCGGCGCGATCACTGACAAGCTCAGGTGATTGCAACGTTTCTAGCCTAGCGCAGTCGCTAACAACGACCGAACAGGCGAACCACCGGAAAATAAGCCCGGCATTATCCTGCAAACCCGACTCTTTGTCTTGGGGACACCACGTCATGGAATTTGTTGTCAAAAGCGCCAAAGCCTCCACCCAGAAGACCGCCACCCTGATTCTGCCGCTCGGCGAGAACGGCCTGCTCGGCAGCGTCGCACAGAGCGTGGACAGCGCCAGTGCCGGCGCGCTCAGCACTGCGCTCAAGCGGGGCGACATCCAGGGCAAGCCGGGCCAGACGCTGTTGCTGCACGGCCTGCCGGGTCTCAAGGCCGAGCGAGTACTGCTGGTCGGCACCGGCAAGGCGGATGAGCTCGACAGCCGCCAATGGCGCAAAGTGGTCAGTGCAGCGTTGGCGGTCATCAAGAACCTGGGTGGCGGCGATGCTGCTTTCGCCATGCAGGACGTACAGGTCAAGGGGCGCGACAGCTATGCCCGTACGCGCCTGCTGGTAGAAATCATCGCCGACGGCCAGTACGTGTTCGACCGTTTCAAGAGCAAGAAGGCCGAACCGCGTGCACTGCAGAAGATCATCCTGCTCTGCGACAAGGCCGAACAGGCCGGCGTCGAGCGTGCCGCCAACGAGGCTTCGGCGATCGCCACCGGCATGGCCTTCACCCGCGACCTGGGCAACCTGCCGCCGAACGTCTGCCATCCGACTTTCCTCGCCGACCAGGCCAGGCAGCTGAGCAAGGCCTACAAGAACGTCAAGCTCGATGTGCTGGACGAGAAGAAACTGCGCGAGCTCGGCGCCGGTGCATTCCTCGCAGTATCCCAGGGCAGCGACCAGCCCGGCTGCATCATCGTTCTGCAGTACAACGGCGGCAAGAAAGGCGACAAGCCCTATGCCCTGGTCGGCAAGGGCATCACCTTCGACACCGGCGGCATCAGCCTCAAGCCGGGCCTGGGCATGGACGAGATGAAGTACGACATGGGCGGCGCCGCCAGTGTGCTCGGTACGCTCAAGGCCGTGCTCGAACTGCAGCTGCCGATCAACCTGGTCTGCCTGCTGGCCTGCGCCGAGAACATGCCCAGCGGCGGCGCGACTCGTCCGGGCGACATCGTCACCACCATGAGCGGCCAGACCGTGGAAATCCTCAACACCGACGCCGAAGGCCGATTGGTGCTGTGCGACACCCTGACCTACGCCGAGCGCTTCGAGCCACGCGCCGTAATCGACGTGGCCACCCTGACCGGCGCCTGCATCGTCGCGCTGGGCAGCAACACCTCGGGCCTGCTGGGCAACAACGACGAGCTCATCCAACAGCTGCTGCAGGCCGGCGAGAGCGCTGCCGACCGCGCCTGGCAGTTGCCGCTGTTCGACGAGTATCAGGAGCAGCTGGACAGCCCCTTCGCCGACATCGCCAATATCGGCGGGCCCAAGGCCGGCACCATCACGGCCGCCTGCTTCCTCTCACGCTTTACCAAGAAGTACCCCTGGGCCCACCTGGACATCGCCGGCACCGCCTGGACCAGTGGCGGCAAGGAAAAAGGCGCCACTGGCCGCCCCGTGCCCCTGCTGACCCAGTACCTGCTGGACCGGATCAACTGATGAGCCCCATCACCGCGTGTGACACCGACCGGCACAGCCCCACGCTGACCGGCCCGGCGGGCGCTCGCCCATGACGCGCATCGAGTTCTACGTACTGCCGGACGACAACCCGCTCGGGCGGCTGCGCGCCGCCTGCCAGCTGGCGGCTAAGGGCTGGCAGCATGGCCTGCAGGTGTTCGTCCGTTGCAGCGACGAAGAACAGTCGACCCGGCTCGACGAGCTGCTCTGGAGCTTTCGCGCGGAACGTTTCATCCCGCACGAACAGTACGCCGAGGCGGTGCAGGCGCCAGTGGTCATCGGGCTCGAACAGGAACCACCGACCGCCCAGGGTCTGCTGATCAACCTGGCACCGACACTCTCGGCACATATCGACCGCTTCAGCCGGGTCATCGAGATCGTCAACCAGGAGCCGCAGCTGCTGACCGCCTGCCGGGAGAATTTTCGCCTGTATCGGCGCCAGGGCTATGATCCAAAAAGGGTCGAGCTCTAGCCGCTCCAATTTAGATAGCAAGGGATACCCCCTGGCAAACAGCCGGGATGCACCAGCCCGGAACCACGCAGATGACACCGAAAGCCCCGAACAAACCCGCCGAACTGCTGAGCGATCTCGAATCCATTCGCGCGCTGCTCGGCGACGATTTCCCCGACACCGCCGCAACAGGCGCCCCCGTGGATCCCGATAGCATTCCGCTGCTCTCCGATATCGTCGAACCCGGGCCGGCCATCGCAGCCGCCACCCCCAGCGACGACGAGCCACGGGAAACCAGCGTGCGCAGCGCCTTCCGCTCGCTAGCCGAGCGGCATATCGATCACGAGTTGCGCACCGCCGCCAATCTGATCCTGCAGGAAGTGATCGACGACTTCGTGCCGCAGATCGAGGCCGAGCTCAAGCGCCGCCTGGAAAGCCGGATCGACCGGCTGGTGCGTACTCCGCCGCCCCGCCCCTGAGCCATCCCGCGCCAATGCAGAGTTAATCCGCACGGCCGCGAAATCTCGCGGCCGTTTGCCTTTATACTTGCCCGTTTTTCCGACCAGCCGTTTTAAGGGTCCCGCCGCATGGACAAGACCTACCAGCCGCACGCCATCGAGACTTCCTGGTACCAGACCTGGGAATCGAACAACTACTTCGCCCCACAAGGCTCCGGCGAGCCCTACACCATCATGATCCCGCCGCCGAACGTCACCGGCAGCCTGCACATGGGCCATGGCTTCAACAACGCAATCATGGATGCGCTGATCCGCTGGCGCCGCATGCAGGGCCGCAACACCCTGTGGCAGCCAGGCACCGACCATGCCGGTATCGCCACGCAGATGGTGGTCGAGCGCCAGCTGGCCGCCCAGGGCACCAGCCGTCACGACCTGGGACGCGAGAAGTTTCTCGAGAAGGTCTGGCAGTGGAAGGAAGAGTCCGGCGGCAACATTACCCGCCAAATCCGTCGCCTGGGCTCGTCGGTGGACTGGTCGCGCGAGCGCTTCACCATGGACGACGGCCTCTCCGAGGCGGTGAAGGAAGCCTTCGTCCGCCTGCACGAGGATGGCCTGATCTATCGCGGCAAGCGCCTGGTCAACTGGGATACCAAGCTGCACACCGCCATTTCCGATCTGGAAGTGGAGAACCACGACGAGAAGGGCCACCTCTGGCACCTGCGCTATCCGCTGGCCGATGGCTGCAAGACCGCCGATGGCCTGGACTACCTGGTGGTCGCCACTACCCGTCCGGAAACCATGCTCGGTGACGCCGCCATCGCGGTGCACCCGGAGGACGAGCGCTACAAGAGCCTGATCGGCCGTCATGTCATGCTGCCGCTGGTCAATCGCCTGATTCCCATCGTGGCCGACGATTACGTCGATCTCGAGTTCGGTACCGGCTGCGTGAAGATCACCCCGGCGCATGACTTCAACGACTACGAAGTCGGCAAGCGCCACCACCTGCCGCTGATCAACATCTTCGACCAGAATGCCTGCATCCTGGCCCGTGCCCAGGTGTTCAACCTCGACGGTTCGGTGAACGACAAGATCGACGCCAGCCTGCCGGACGGCTACGCGCACATGGATCGCTTCGATGCGCGCAAGGCCATCGTCGCCGAATTTGACGCCATGAGCCTGCTGGAGAAGATCGACGACCACGCGCTGAAAGTGCCGCGCGGCGACCGCTCGGGCACCATCATCGAGCCCTGGCTGACCGACCAGTGGTACGTTTCCACCAAGCCGCTGGCCGAGAAGGCCATCGCCGCCGTGGAAAGTGGCGAGATCCAGTTCGTGCCCAAGCAGTACGAAAACATGTATTTCAGCTGGATGCGCGACATCCAGGACTGGTGCATCAGCCGTCAGCTCTGGTGGGGGCATCGCATTCCGGCCTGGTACGACGAAGCCGGCAACGTCTATGTCGGCCGCGACGAAGTGGAGGTGCGCAGCAAGTACAACCTCTGCAACAACGTCGAACTGCGTCAGGATGAGGATGTGCTGGACACCTGGTTCAGCTCCGGCCTGTGGACCTTCTCCACCCTCGGCTGGCCGCAGCAGACCGAGTTCCTCAAGACCTTCCACCCCACCGACGTGCTGGTCACCGGCTTCGACATCATCTTCTTCTGGGTCGCCCGAATGATCATGCTGTCCACCCACCTGACCGGGCAGATTCCGTTCAAGACCGTCTACGTGCACGGTCTGGTCCGCGATGGTCAGGGCCAGAAGATGTCCAAGTCCAAGGGCAACGTGCTCGACCCGCTGGACATCGTCGACGGCATCACCCTCGATGAACTGCTGACCAAGCGCACCAGCGGCATGATGCAGCCCAAACTGGCCGAAAAGATCGCCAAGCAGACCCGCGCCGAGTTCCCCGAAGGCATCGCCAGCTACGGCACCGACGCCCTGCGCTTCACCTTCTGCTCGCTGGCATCCACCGGTCGCGACATCAAGTTCGACATGGGCCGCGTCGAGGGTTATCGCAACTTCTGCAACAAGATCTGGAACGCAGCCAACTTCGTCTTCGAGAACACCGAAGGCAAGGACACCGGCGCCAACGACGAACCGGTCGAGCTGTCCTCGGTGGACCGCTGGATCATCTCCGCGCTGCAGCGCACCGAAGCCGAAGTGACCCGCCAGCTGGAAGCCTTCCGCTTCGACCTGGCCGCACAGGCACTCTACGAGTTCATTTGGGACGAGTACTGCGCCTGGTACCTGGAGCTGGTCAAGCCACTGCTGTGGGACGAGACCGCCAGCGCCGAACGCCAGCGCGGTACCCGCCGCACCTTGGTCCGTGTTCTGGAAACCGCGCTGCGCCTGGCCCATCCGTTCATGCCGTTCATCACCGAGGAAATCTGGCAGCGCGTCGCGCCGCTGGCCGGCAAGTCCGGCCCAACGCTGATGCTGCAGCCCTGGCCGGAGTTCAACCCGGAGCGCATCGACGAAGCCGCCGAAGGCGATATCGAGTGGGTCAAGGCCTTCATGCTGGGCATTCGGCAGATCCGCGGCGAGATGAACATCTCCATGGCCAAGCGTATCGACGTGGTGCTCGGCAACGCTTCGGCTAGCGACCAGCGCCGCCTGGCGGACAACGAGCCGCTGCTGAAGAAACTGGCCAAGCTGGAAAGCGTGCGCCTGCTCGGCGACGGTGAAGAAGCACCGCTATCGGCCATTGCGCTGGTGGGTGACATGCAGGTGCTGGTGCCGATGGCCGGCCTGATCGACAAGGATGCCGAGCTGGCGCGTCTGGACAAGGAGATCGCGCGACTGGACGGTGAGGTCAAGCGCGTCGGCGGAAAACTGTCCAACGCCGGCTTCGTCGACAAGGCGCCGGCAGAGGTAATCGACAAGGAGCGCGCCAAGCTGGCCGAGGCCGAACAGGCCAAGGCCAGGCTGCTGGAGCAGCGCCAGCGGATCGCCACGCTCTGATCCGTGAAGCGGCAAAAAATGAAAAGGCCAGCCCGAAAGGTGCTGGCCTTTTTGCTTAAGGAGGTCATCTTGATTGATGACAAGTTATTACCGGCAAGGCTGTTACACTATGTCGCACACGAAACACCCTTTTACAAACTGGCAGGCCGTTAAAGCCCAGACGATCAGCTCGACAACATGAAATGAGCCCTCAGCAGCGAGGCGTGATGCCTGATGCATTCCGCTGACGCGCGACCGTTTTCCCGTGGCAGGCGACTGCCTCACCTTCGCGGTTCCCGACTTGTTTCACCAGTGACAGCCAATCGTGCCCCTGCCAGCCGCCGAGGCTGCGTCGCCACGTCCGCATGCCCGGCAAGGTTCCTTAAGATGGAGTCCCTCCGATGTATGCACTCATGGCTGTCGTGTTCGTCATAGGCTATCTATGCATAGCCTTTGAACATCCACTGAAAATAGACAAGGCCGCCGCGGCGATCCTTACCGCCGTGCTCACCTGGACCATTCTAGTACTGGGCGCCGACCACATCCTGCCGCTGCTGCAGCATGGTAGCCATGACCCGGCCGACTCGTCGGCGGTGGTGGTGGAGGCGCTGCGCCACCACCTGGGCGAAGTGTCGGAGATCCTCTTCTTCCTCCTCGGGGCGATGACCATCGTCGAGCTGATCGACTCCCACGAAGGCTTCAAGGCCATCACCGACCGCATCCAGACCCGCAAGCGCGTACACCTGCTGTGGATCGTCGGTTTCCTCACCTTCTTCCTCTCCGCGGCGCTGGACAACCTGACCACCACCATTGTCATGGTCTCGCTGCTGCGCAAGCTGATCCGCGGCCGTCCTGAGCGCTGGCTGTTCGTCGGCGTGGTGGTGATCGCGGCCAACGCTGGCGGCGCCTGGTCACCGATCGGCGATGTGACCACAACCATGCTCTGGATCGGCAGCCAGATCACCGCCTCGGGCGTAATCAGCGGACTGTTCCTGCCGAGCCTGGTCTGCCTGCTGGTGCCACTGATCATCCTCAGCTTCACCCTGCGCGGCGAAGCGCCACGGCCGCGGCCGCGTGCCCACCTGGCCGAGAAGCACCCGCCGACCACTACGGTGTTCGAGCGCAACCTGGTGCTGGGCCTCGGTCTCGCCGCCCTGCTGTTCGTGCCGGTGTTCAAGACCGTGACCCACCTGCCGCCGTACATGGGCATTCTCTTCGGTCTCGGCGTGCTCTGGGTGACCACCGAATTCATCCACCGCAACAAGAACGCCGAGGACAAGCACCCGCTCTCGGTGGTCGGCGTACTGCGCAAGGTCGACACGCCCAGCGTGCTGTTCTTCCTGGGCATCCTGCTGGCGGTTTCCAGCCTCGCCACCGCCGGCCATCTGACCCAGGTTGCCACCGCGCTGCGCGAATCGCTGGGCCATATCTATGCGATCAACTACGCCATCGGCCTGCTCTCGGCCGTGGTCGATAACGTGCCGCTGGTGGCTGGTGCCATGAAGATGTACCCGCTGGTGAGCGAGAAGATGTTGGCGGCAACCGCTGCAGAAGAACTCGGCTGGATGTCGCAATTCGTCGTCGACGGCAACTTCTGGGAAATGCTGGCCTACTGCGCCGGCACCGGCGGCAGCACCCTGATCATCGGCTCGGCCGCAGGCGTCGCCGCGATGGGTATGGAGAAGATCAGCTTCACCTGGTACATCAAGCGCGTCAGCCTGCTGGCCTTCCTCGGTTACACTGCCGGCGCCGCGACCTACATCGGCATGCTCGCCCTGCGCTGAACGTAGCGAGCCCGGCCAGGTCGCTGTCCCCACAGACGACCTGGCCAGGGACCTTCCATGACCGTCAGCAAGACCAAAACCAGCTTCTACCGCCGACTCTACGTCGCCTGGCTGATCGACAGCGGCACCGCCTGCAGCGTCCCGGCGCTGATGGAAGCCACCGGTATGCCGCGCCGCACCGCCCAGGACACTCTGGCCGCGCTGACCGATCTGGATATCGACTGCGCCTTCGTCCAGGACGAAGGTGAACGCCACAACGCCGGGCACTATGTGATCCGCAGCTGGGGCGCCATCGACAAGGGCTGGATCGAACGCCAGCTGCCGCAGATCAAAGCCGTCCTCGACTACCCCTGATTGCCATGAACGGCGATCTGCTTCTGGTCCTCGCCCTGCTGGCCGGCTGCGTCGGCCTGTTCGTGCTGAACAGGCCGCGCATGGACGTGGTCGCGCTGCTGGCCATGGTCGCCCTGCCCCTGACCGGCGTGCTCAGCGTGCAGGAGGCATTGGCCGGCTTCAGCGATCCGAGCGTGGTGCTGATCGCCGCACTGTTCGTCATCGGCGACGGCCTGGTACGCACCGGCATCGCCTACCGCCTGGGCGACTGGCTGATGCGCGCCGCGGGCAGCAGCGAAACGCGCCTGCTGGTGCTGCTGATGCTGGCGGTCGCCGGGCTCGGCTCGGTGATGAGTTCCACCGGTGTGGTGGCCATCTTCATTCCCGTGGTGCTGGGTATCGCCAACCGCATGAAGGTCTCGCCGCGGCGCCTGCTGATGCCGCTGGCCTTTGCCGGCCTCATCAGCGGCATGCTGACCCTGGTGGCGACGCCGCCGAACCTGGTGGTCAACAGCGAACTGCGCCGCGCCGGGCTCGACGGCTTCGCCTTCTTCGATTTCACGCCCATCGGCCTGGCGATCCTGCTGCTCGGGATTGGCTACATGCTGCTGGCACGTCGCTGGCTCGGCTCCGACAAGCACGGCCCGGCCGTGGAACCGCGACACACCCTGGCCGATCTCGCGCGAGATTACCGGCTCGACGAGCGCGAGCGGCGCCTGCGCGTGCTGCCCGGCTCGATCCTGGCCAATCAGGCACTGGACGCCCTGCGTCTGCGCAGCGAGTACGGCATCAACGTGATCGCGGTAGAGCGCCACGAACGTTTGCGCAACCTGCTGCTGATGGCCACCGGCAATACCGAACTGTTCGTCGGCGACGTCTTGCTGGTGGACCTGGCCAGCCCGGCCATCGGCCTGCTTGGTGCCTACCGCGAACTCGGTCTGGAGCCGCTGCAGCTGAGCACCTCCTACTATGCCGACCACGCCCGCGAGCTGGGCCTGGCGGAAGTGGCGCTGCCACCGGATTCGCGCCTGCCGGGCAAGACCATCCAGCAGCTGGGTTTTCGCAGCCGGCACAAGCTCAACGTCGTCGGGCTGCGGCGCAATCGAGAGGCGCTGCAGGGTCTGCTGGTGGACGAGAAGCTAAAGCCGGCCGACACCCTGCTGGTTGCCGGCAGCTGGAAGCACATCCACCGCTTGCAGGGTCTGAGCCGCGACTTCCTGGTGCTAAGCCTGCCGGCGGAGGTGGACGACGTGGCGCCCGCGGCCAACCAGGCGCCATTCGCCCTGCTCGGCCTGGCGCTGATGGTCGCACTGATGGTCAGCGGCCTGGTGCCCAACGTGCTGGCGGCGCTGATCGGCTGTCTGGTCATGGGCCTGTTCCGCTGCATCGACATGGACAGCGCCTACAAGGCGATCCACTGGCAGAGCCTGGTGCTGATCGTCGGCATGCTGCCGTTCGCCCTCGCGCTGCAGAAGACCGGCGGCATCACCCTGGCCACCTCGGGACTGGTCGGCCTGCTCGGCGATGCCGGGCCGCACGCGCTGCTCGCCTGCCTGTTCCTGCTCACCGCACTGATCGGCCTGTTCATCTCCAACACCGCCACCGCCGTGCTGATGGCGCCGGTGGCGCTGGCCACCGCCGAACAGCTGGGTGCCTCGCCCTATCCGTTCGCCATGATCGTCGCGCTCGCCGCCTCGGCCGCCTTCATGACGCCGATTTCCTCGCCAGTGAACACCCTGGTGCTCGGCCCGGGGCAATACCGTTTCGGCGACTTCGTGCGCATCGGCGTGCCCTTCACCGTGCTGGTGATGATCGTCGCGGTGCTGCTGGTACCGCTGGTGTTTCCGCTCTGAGGGCGGCATCGCGCAGGGCACCGTGACGCTCAAAGTGGCATGGCGGGCAAGCGGCACAGCCGTTAAGCTCGGGGCCTCATTCGAAAAAGAACAACTCCATGCCTCAACGCGTCGCGCTGTTTCCGGTCCTGCTGGCCGGTGCCATTCTCTTGCTGGTCGTCCATGGCCTCGGCCGCTTCGTATACACCCCGCTGCTGCCCTGGCTGGTGGAAGACGGTCTGCTGAGCGTGCAGGAAGGCGCCAGCATCGCCAGCTGGAACTACCTCGGCTACCTGATCGGCGCGCTGCTCGCGGTGCGCTGGCACCGCGTCGCGCAGATCCGCCGCAGCCTGCCCTGGGCACTGGCGTTGCACGTGCTGAGCAGCCTGCTGCAGACCCAGGCCGAATCCGCCGATGCCCTCGCCGCGTTGCGCCTGGCCAACGGCATCAGCAATGGCCTGGTGTTCGTCCAGGCACCCTCGCTGATCCTCGAGTGGCTGGCACGCCAGCAGCGCGTGTCGGCCAGCGGGCTGGTCTACCTCGGGGTCTGCGTCGGCCTGATCCTGTCCAGCCTGCTGGTCAGCCTGAGCGACGGCTACCTGCTGGGCGCCGATCGCTGGTGGCCGGCGGCGCTGCTGTCGATACCGCTGGCCTGGTGGGGCTGGCGCCAGCTGGCGCGGCTGGACCTACCAACCGAGCAGGCACCCGCCCCATCCGCGACGACGCCGAGCGGCAAGCTGCTCGACCGCGCCAGCACGCCGCTGTTTCTTTCCTACGCCGGCGCCGGGATGGGCTACATCCTGCCGATGACCTTTCTGCCCATGGTGGCACGCCTGCAGGTGGAGCCCGGCGACTTTCTCATCGGCGGCAGCTGGCTGGTGGTGGCGCTGGCGACCCTGCCCTCGCCCTGGCTGTGGAACCGTCTGGGTGTGCGCCTGGGCGACGACATCGCCCTGCGCCTGAGCTATCTGACCCAGCTGCTCGGCGTGCTGGCCGCTCTGCTGTTGCCGGGTGCCGTCGGCATCCTGCTGTGTGCGGTGCTGGTCGGCGGTACCTTCCTCGGCACCGTGCTGCTGACCCAGCGCCTGGCCCGCGGGCTACAGCCGCATCAGGGCCCGCGGCTGTCGGCGGCACTGATCGCGCTGTACGGCCTGACCCAGCTCGCCGCGCCCTGGCTGACCAGCATCTGGATGGGCATGGGCGGCAGCCTGCACAGCGCCTTCTGGCTTGGCGCCGGCGCGCTGCTCTGGGGGCTGCTGTGGATGCTGATGGTGCCGCGCCGGCACTAGCCAGCCGAGGCGGTTGTGGGACAATGCGCGCCCAGCCGCCAACCTCCAGTCGATCAGATGCCACGCAAAACCTCGTCCCAGCCGCGCCCTGCCGAGCCGAAGGCCGTGCTGCATCCACGCAACCGCCACAGCGGCCGCTACGACTTTCCCAAGCTGATCGCCGCCTGCCCGGAGCTGGGCGAGTACGTCATTCTCAATCCCTACGGCAAGCAGAGCATCGACTTCGCCAATCCGGATGCGGTGCGGGTATTCAATCGCGCGCTGCTGCGGCAGTTCTACGGCATCCAGCACTGGGACATTCCCGCCGGCTACCTCTGCCCGCCGGTGCCGGGACGGGCCGATTACCTGCACGGCCTGGCCGACCTGCTGGCCGCCGATAACGGCGGCGTCATCCCGCGTGGCGCCGCGGTCCGGGTGCTCGATATCGGCACCGGCGCCAACTGCATCTACCCGCTGATCGGCCATCGCGAATATGGCTGGTACTTCACTGGCAGCGACATCGACGCCACGGCGCTGGCCTCGGCGCGCACCATCGTGGCCGCCAACGGGCTCGACAAGGGCATCGAGTTGCGCCGGCAGGACACGCCGAAGCAGGTCTTCAAGGGCATCCTGGCGGCGGAGGATCGCTTCGAGCTGACGCTGTGCAATCCGCCATTCCACGCCTCGCAGGCCGAGGCGGCCAGCGGCAGTCAGCGCAAGTGGCGCAATCTTGGCAAACTGGACCCGAGCCGCAAGCTGCCGAAGCTGAACTTCGGCGGCCAGGCGGCAGAGCTCTGGTGCGAGGGTGGCGAAGCGGCATTCGTCGCGCGCATGGCTGACGAGAGCCTGGCCTTCACCAGGCAGGTCTACTGGTTCAGCACGCTGGTATCGAAGGGCGGCAACGTGGCACCGCTGATGGCGCGCCTGCAACGCCTCGGTGCGCGGCAGGTTCAGGCTTTGGATATGGCCCAGGGGCAGAAGAAAAGCCGCTTCGTCGCCTGGACCTTTCTCGATGCAGCCGAACAGGCTGCCTGGCGCGCCGAGCGCTGGCCGCGGACCTGAACCGCGGCGGCGCTCGACTGCCGATGCATCAGACGGCGAGATCCCAGACCTGACGGTCCTTGAGCGCCAGCGTACGGATGTAGCGCGGCTCGCCGTTGATCTCTTCCAGTTCGGTCATCCCGGCCAGCTCGCCTACCACGCGGTATCGCTTGCCGACGCGCTTGTCCTGCAGCGGATAGAGCTTGGCGATTTGCTGGGCGAGTTCGGTGAGAGTGGACATCGGTTATTGCTCCATTGACTGCGTGCGGCAGGTATTTACCAACTGTTGATGACGGTTATGCGACAGCCGCGCCTGGAATCAGGGACCCGGACTGCCGCGTGTTCATGGGCGTGCACGCACAAATGCCGATAGCTTGCTGCTAAGAACCGGCGATTTGTTCTTAACTTCTTCTACGCCGCTTCGTCTTTGAGCAGTGATTGGCCGATTGATTCCCTACCCACCGTACCGTTTGGCGGCCGTTGCGGCCGCCGTGCCTGCAGGCAGGAAGGTTAGGAAGCACAGGAAAGGTTGGAACCGCCAGAACGGCGTGTTCTCAGCAGGTGCCCAGGCCCAGCTGCAGCAGCGCCAGACCGCCACGCTGCCAGCCCCACCAGGCGAGTAGAGCCAGCGCGCCCAATAGCAGGACACCGGCCGCGCCGAGCCAAAGCCGACGCATCAGCCGGCCTGCGCCGTACGCAACCTATCCACCGGCTGCTCGCGAATCGGCCAGTTCAGCAGCGCGGCGATCAGGCTGAGGGCGATCGCGATCTGCCAGACCAGGTCATAGCTGCCAGTACGGTCGTACAGCCAGCCGCCCAACCAGCCGCCGAAGAACGAGCCCAACTGATGGAACAGGAAGGCGATGCCACCGAGCATGGACAGGTTGCGCACACCGAACATGGTCGCCACCGTGCCGTTGGTGAGCGGCACCGTGGACAGCCACAGCAGGCCCATGGCAATGCCGAACGCATAGGCGCTCCAGATGCTCAGCGGCATCAGCAGGAAAGCACTGATTACCACCCCGCGGACCAGGTACAGCCCGGCGAGCAGCTTCGGCTTGGAATAACAGCTGCCCAGCCAGCCGGCGGTATAGGTGCCGACCACGTTGAACAACCCGACCAGCGCGAGCACGGTGGTGCCGACCTGCGCCGGCAGGTGCTGGTCGACCAGATAGGCCGGCAGGTGCAGACCGATGAATACCACCTGAAAGCCGCAGACGAAGAAGCCCAGCGCCAGCATGCGGAATCCGGAATGGCCAGCCGCCTCGCGCAGCGCCTCGCCCAGCGACTGCTGCGTACCGGCCGCTACCGGTGCCTGCGCGGGACTGCGCATCATGCCGGCGAGCGGCACGATCAGGGCGACCAGCAAGCCCAGCGCCAGCAGCGCCGAAGACCAGCCCAGCCACTCGATCAGTCCCAGACTGCCCGGCAGCATGATGAACTGGCCGAATGAGCCTGCGGCACTGGCGATGCCCATCGCCATACTGCGCTTTTCCGGTGGCACCGCCCGGCCGACTGCGCCGAGAATCACCGAAAACGAGGTACCCGACAGCCCCAGTCCGATCAGCAGCCCGGCGCTGAGGGTCAGCGTCATCGGCGAATCGGACAGCGCCATCAGCGCCAAGCCCACCGCATAGAGAATGCCGCCGATGAGCACGGCACGCGCGACGCCGAAACGATCGGCCAACGCGCCGGTGACCGGCTGCACCAGGCCCCAGATCAGGTTCTGCACGGCGATGGCGAAGGCGAACACTTCGCGCCCCCAGCCGAACTCGGCACTCATCGGAGGCAGGAACAGGCCGAAGCCGTGGCGTACCCCCAGCGAGATGGCGAGAATCAGCGAACCACCGGCGAGGATCCAGGCCGAGTTGCGCCATGCAGCAGTCATGAGCGTCATTCCTTGGAGAAAAGGCGAGCAGTTTACTCAGGATACCCAGAGCCTTAGCAACTGCTCGTCGAACTGTCCCGCTCGGTTAAACTGCAGCTGTTCTACCCACCTCTATGAGTGCCTCATGCCGATTCGCCACTGCATTGTTCATCTGATCGAGAAAAAGCCGGACGGAACCCCAGCCGTCCTCCACGCCCGCGATTCGGAGCTGGGCGAATCGCAGGCCATGGAAAACCTGCTGGCGGACCTCAACGAAAGCTACAACGCCAAGCAGGGCAAGGCCTGGGGCTTCTTCCACGGCGAATCCGGCGCCTATCCATTCAGTGGCTGGCTGGCGCAATACATGGAAGGCAATCAGGACTTCACCGCGTTCAGCCGCCAGGCCGTCGAGCACCTGCAGAAGCTGATGGAAGAATCCAACCTGTCCACCGGTGGCCACGTGCTGTTCGCGCACTACCAGCAGGGCATGACCGACTACCTGGCCATCGCCCTGCTGCATCACAGCGAAGGCGTGACGGTGACCGAGTCGCTGGATGTGGCGCCGGCCAAGCATCTGGACTTGGGCCAGCTGCATCTGGCGGCGCGCATCAACATCTCCGAGTGGCAGAACAACAAGCAGTCGAAGCAGTACATTTCCTTCATCAAGGGCAAGAACGGCAAGAAAGTATCGGAGTACTTCCGCGACTTCATCGGCTGCCAGGAAGGCGTCGACGCCCCGGGCGAGACGCGCACCCTGCTCAAGGCCTTCAGCGATTATGTGGAGAGCGAAGACCTGCCGGAGGAGCAGGCGCGCGAAAAGACCTCGGCACTGGTGGACTACGCCAGCACCCAGGCCAAGCTGGGCGAGCCGATCACCCTCGAGGAACTCTCCGGGGTGATCGACGAGGACCGCCCGCGGGCCTTCTACGAGCACATCCGCAACAAGGATTACGGCCTGTCGCCGGAGATTCCGCCGGACAAGCGCACCCTCAACCAATTCCGCCGTTTCACCGGCCGCGCCGAGGGGCTGTCGATCAGCTTCGAATCGCACCTTCTGGGCTCGAAGATCGAATACGACGAGGACCGCGACATGCTGATCATTCGCCAGCTGCCCACCCAGCTCAAGGACCAGCTCAAGCGCCGCAAGGACTGAATCCGCCATGCGCCTGCCGGACAGCCTGCTCGACGACTGCCTGTGCGACCCCGGCGCGCCGCTGGGGCGCGATCCGGCACGGGACTATGGTCTCGACAAACAGCAGGCACAGACGCAGCTGGCAGGCCTGAAGGACTGGCTGCGCGAGCAGCAGAGCATGCTCATGGCCAACCGACGTGACGTTCCGCTGCTGGTGCTGCAGGGGCCCGACTGCTCGGGCAAGAACGGCGTGGTGCGCCGCGTTCTCGCCGGCCTCGACCCGCTCGGCATGTCAGCCATCGGCTTCCAGGCGCCGAGCCCGGACGAGCGTCGCCAGGCATTTCTGCAGCGCTACCGCGAGCGCCTGCCGGCCCCGGGCACGCTCGGCGTGTTCAACCGCAGCTATTACGAGGCGCTGGTCAGCGATGTACGTGACGGCCTGTGCGCGGCGGCGGAGCTGCCACAACGCTACGCGGCAATCGCCGAGTTCGAACAGCAGATGGCCACGCGACGAATTCACCCGCTCAAGTGCTATCTGCAGCTTTCGCTCGCCGAGCAGAAGCAGCGCCTGCATAGCCGTCTGGATCATCCGGAAAAACGCTGGAAACTGACCCTCGGCGATCTGCGCGACCACCGCCACTTCGCCGAGCATCAGGCGCAATGGGCCGATGTGCTGAGGAGGACCCACCGCGACGCGGCACCCTGGTATGTGATTCCTGCTGACCATCGCTGGCTGCGCGACCTCATCGTCGCCAGCCTGCTGGCCCGCGACTTCGAACGCCTGGCGTTGAGCTGGCCGAGCGGCCCGGCGCCGTTCAACCATGCCGACCTGGACGGCACCCCATGAGCCGTTTCGCCTGGCTGCTATGGCTGCTATGGCTGCTGCCGTTGCTGGCGCGGGCGCAGGACGGCGGCGCGACGCCCGAGCCGTCGGTGGACGCGGTGCGTTTCACCGTGGCCAACGCCGAGTTCACCCTGATGCACGAAATGGGGCACCTGCTGATCAGCGAACTGCAACTGCCCGTGCTCGGTCGCGAGGAGGACGCTGCCGACCAGCTCGGTTTCATGGGCCTGTTCCTGCTGCAACGCGAACAGCACCGCGACGACTTCTACGCCAAGCTGATGGATGTCGCCGATTACTGGCGGCTGGAGTGGCAAGGCGCCGAGCGCAGCGGCACGCAGGTGCCGGTTTGGGACAGTCACGCGCTGGACGCCCAGCGTTTCTACAACATTGCCTGCCTGGCCTATGGCAGCGATCCGGACCAACTGGACTGGGTGCTGGAAGTCAGCGGGCTGCCGATGGAGCGCGCACTGTACTGCCCCGACGAGTACGAGCAGGTCGCCCATGCTGTGCAGTGGTTTCGTGAGCACTTCGGGCGCAGCAGCACGCAACCGCTGCGACACCGAATCAAGGTGGTCTACGACACGCCACCTGCGCACCTCTCCGGTGGTGCCGAGCTGCTGGCGAAGATCCGTGCCAGCGGCGAACTCGAAGCGGTGGCGGCCAAGGCCAGCGAAGCCTTCGCGTTGCCACGCGATCTGACCCTGCGCATGTCCACCTGCGGCGCCCCGGACGCCTGGTTCAACCGCATCAGCGGCGAACTCACGCTGTGCTACGAGCGCATCGCCTATTTCCGCGATCTGGCCGCCGAGCTGCCGAACGTGCGCCGCGCGGCCCCGGCGGCGCAGTAGGTCTCAGCGCGCCTCGATGCGATAGCCGCTGCGCGGGAAGTGCACATGCACGACGCCGGCGCGATCGTCGCTGCGGCGCAGGATCAGCTCCTCAGCACCAGCAAACACCAGCTCACCCTCGACCGGGTCGGCGCCGTAGTCCACCGCGGCGATCGTCACCGGCTGGCCTTCCTGGAAACCGTTCGGATCGACGAATGCTTCCTCGGGCAGCGCCGCCGGCTCGGCCTCGCGCGCGACGCGCACAGCATCCTCGCCGGACATCTCGCTGCTCGAGCCATGGCCGACGCCCAGCACCTTGCCCAGCCACGCATGGATATCCGGATAGCTGTCCACCAGCGGTGCGGTGACCGGCGTCGCACGCAGGAACCAGAGGCAGTGCGCGACCGCGAAATCCGCCAGCGAAGGCGCAGCGCCGAGCAGGAACTCGCCCTCCTCGCGCGCCAGCTGCTGTTGCAGGCGCGACATGAACACCGGCCAGTTGCTCTTGGCCTGCTCCAGCGGCACCCGGTTCACCGAGCCGTTGGCGAACAACTGCGCGCGGTCCTGGCTGAACACCTGGACGAACTCCTTGGGCACCTGGGCGAAGCGCACGGCCATGGATTCAGGCTGGAAGACCAGGCTTACGGCATTCAGGAACAGCACCGAGTCGGCCCACTGGGCAAGTGTCGCTGCGGTGAATTCCTGGCCTTCGGGGAACAGCGCCGGGGTGGCCTTTTCGGCCTCGAGTCGACGCGCGATCAGGGCGGTGTCGCAGTAGATGTCGGCGCCGACCTGCAGCACCGGGGTGCGCCGGTAACCCCCGGTCAGCGCGGTGAGA
>Ga0310345_10000386_pt1 | contig 69878 bp, 70 predicted proteins | sample HC15DNA20500_MG_FD_204667 | JGI IMG/M metagenome (GOLD analysis project Ga0310345, IMG submission 204667) | Marine microbial communities from station ALOHA, North Pacific Subtropical Gyre - HC15-DNA-20-500_MG | ecosystem: Environmental > Aquatic > Marine > Oceanic | place: Pacific Ocean: North...
CGCCCTGCTGGTCGGCTCCAAGCCGCGCGGCAAGGGCATGGAGCGCTCGGACCTGCTCAAGGCCAACGGCGACATCTTCTCGGTTCAGGGCAAGGCGCTCAACGACAACGCCTCGAAGGACGTCAAGGTACTCGTGGTCGGCAACCCGGCCAACACCAACGCGCTGATCGCCGCGGCCAACGCGCCGGACCTGGACAACAAGCAGTTCACCGCCATGATGCGTCTGGACCATAACCGCGCCCTTTCGCAGCTGGCCCAGAAGACCGACAGCCAGGTCACCGACATCGACAAGATGATCGTCTGGGGCAACCACAGCGCGACCCAGTACCCGGATATCAGCCAGGCCACCGTGAACGGCAAGGCCGCACTCGATCTGGTCGATCGCGATTGGTACGAAAACGATTTCATCCCCACCGTGCAGAAGCGCGGCGCGGCGATCATCGAAGCCCGCGGCGCCTCCAGCGCCGCCTCTGCCGCCTCTGCCGCCATCGATCACGTTCGCGACTGGGTGATGGGCTCTGACGGCATCGTCTCCATGGGCATCCCGTCCGACGGCAGCTACGGCGTCGCCGAAGGCATCATGTTTTCCTACCCGGTCATCTGCAAGAACGGCCAGTACGAAATCGTCCAGGATCTCGAGATCGACGAATTCAGCCGCGGCCGCATGAAGACCACCGAGGACGAACTGCGCAGCGAGCGCGAGGCCGTTGCCAACCTGCTGTAGTAGATCAGCACTCTGATCCAATTACGCCGGCATGGAAGCCGCGCCCATCCGGGCGCGGCTTTTTTTTGCCAGTCGGGCGGCTCAAACGACGTGCCTTTGCGCTGATATATTCCCTCAGGCCCGGGGCGACGCCGCGGACGTGTGTCGAGCGCTACGCCTCGCCCCGGTGTGGATGTGCACGTCTAGCAGCGAACACGCGCTACCGCCTCGCGCCAACCCTCATAGAGCGCATCCACTTCGCCTGCCGATTTCTTGACCTCGAAATGCCGTTCCGAACGCCAGAGATCGCCGATCGCGTCGAGCGAATCGTACAGGCCGACCTGCAAGCCCGCCAGATAGGCGGCGCCTAGCGCGGTGGTTTCTATGACCTCGGGCCGTTCGACCGGGGTCTGGAGAATATCGGCGAGACAGCTGCAGACGAGGTCGTTTGCGACCATGCCGCCGTCGACACGCAGCTCCCGTGGCGGCGATGCATCGTCGCCGATGGCATTGACCAGATCGCGGGTCTGGTAGCAGGTGGACTCGAGCGCGGCGCGTACGATCTGCTCGATACCGGTGTCGCGCGTGAGGCCCAGAATCGCGCCCCGCGCTTCCGGGTCCCAGTAGGGGGCGCCCAGGCCCGTGAACGCCGGCACGAGGTAAACGCCGCCCGTATGCTCGACCGACGACGCCAGCGCCTGGGTCTGCTCGACCTTCTCGAACATGTGCAGGGCGTCGCGCAGCCATTGAATGGCCGCGCCAGCGACGAATATCGAGCCCTCCAAAGCATACGTGGCTCGGCCGTCGATGCGATAGGCGACCGTGGTAAGCAGGCGGTGCCGCGATACCACGGCCTCCTCGCCCACGTTGAGCATTAGAAAACAGCCCGTGCCGTAGGTCGACTTGCACATGCCGGGCTGGAAACATGCCTGGCCCACCAGTGCGCCCTGCTGATCACCGACCAGCGCTGCGATCGGGATTTCCGCGCCCAGCGCGTCAACGGTGCTGTGACCGAAATCGCTCGCCGTATCGCGCACCTCGGGCAGCAGTGCGCGCGGAATGTCGAAGAACGCCAGAAGCTCGTCGTCCCAGGCCTGCTCTCGGATGTTGAACAGCAGGGTTCGCGACGCATTGGTGGCGTCCGTGGCATGAACCGCGCCACCGGTCAGATGCCATAGCAACCAGCTGTCGATCGTGCCGAAAGCCAGTTCACCGGCCTGCGCCCTGTCGCGCGCGCCGTCGACGTGGTCCAGCAGCCAGGCGATCTTGGTCGCCGAAAAGTACGGGTCGAACAACAGCCCGGTCTTTTCCTGCAGCCACGCTTCGGTCTTTTCGTCTGCGAGTTGGCGGCACCGCTCGGCGGTTCGCCGATCCTGCCAGACGATCGCGCGGTGAATGGGCTCGCCCGTTTCGCGATCCCAGACCACCGTGGTCTCGCGTTGATTGGTGATGCCACAAGCTGCGATATCGCTCGGCGCCAGGCCCGCGTCGCTGATCGCCTCGCGCGAAACGGTCAGCACATCGGACAGAATCTGCTGCGCGTCGTGTTCGACCCAGGCCTCGTCCGGGAAATACTGTTTGAACTCTCGCTGGGCGCGACCACGGATGTGCCCTTGCGCATCGAAAACAATCGCACGGCTGCTGGTCGTGCCCTGGTCGATGGCGAGCAGATGATTCGGGCGCATTGGCGGCTCACTCGTTTTGTGGAAGGATGCAGCTTCCGTGGTGTCTGCCTTGAAGGTCAACCGGTGACATACGAATCGCAGCAGGTCAGTGCCGAGGGCGGCACCCGGCTGGTGGCGTATCGCTGGCCCGCGAGCGTTCGTGCCCGGGCGTCGCTGGTCATCGTCCACGGCATGGCCGAGCATGCGCGCCGCTACGCGCGCTTCGCCCAGAAACTGGCCCGGCGCGGCATCGATGTCCACGGTTTCGATCTGCGCGGGCACGGCGCGACGACGCGTTCCGTCGACCACGGGTTTCTCGGCGACCGGACCACTTGGGACACACTGGTGGACGACGTTCAGCGCATCCGCCGCCGGGCGCGCGAGAACAGCGGTGGCGCGCCGGTATTCCTGTTCGGCCACAGCCTGGGATCTTTCCTGGGGATGAGCGTACTCCAGCAGCATGGCCACGAGTACGCGGGAGCGATTCTCAGCGGCGTCGACAAACCCGGGCGGCTGCAAACGCGGCTCGCGGCGCTGCTGGCCCGTATCGAGATCGCGCGCATGGATACGACAGGCGCCAGCGATCTGCTACAGCGCCTGAGTGTCGGGGCCTACGACCGACGCCTCAAGCGCCGTCTCGGCGACCACCGGCCCAACGGCTGGCTGTCGAGCGATGCCGCGGCCGTGACCGCCTATGAATCCGATCCGGACTGCGGCTTCGCGCTGCGGGCCGGCGCCTGGCATACGGTGCTTCGCGGCATCACCCGCAGCCAGTGTGCGCATGCGCGTCGTCGCATTCCGGTCGATTTGCCACTGCTGGTGATCGCCGGCGGCGACGACCCGATGGGACAGTTCGGCCGCGGCCCGGAACGCCTCACCCGCGCACTGGAAGGCGACGGTCAGCGCGACCTGCAACTGCGCGTTTACGAAGGCCGGCGGCACGAGTTGCTGCACGACAGCGCGGCCGATACGGTAACCGACGATATCCGAAACTGGATCGACGCCCGGCTTGGCGAACAGCCCGCCGCAGGCTGATCGACGCCCTATTTTCAAGGAGTCCGTATGCGCTTGTACGCACTGGCGCTGGTCGCGCTCAGTCTGGTCGTGTCGGCCACCACGGCCCTCGCAGCGCCCAAGGCCGACCTCTGGCCGCGTTGGGAGACGCACGACGCCGAATCGACCGCGACCATCGATCACGGCCGCTATGACGCGTTTCTGCAGAAGTACGTTGCCCCGCACGAACACGGCCCCAACGGCGTGCGCTACGCGCAGGTCAGCGACGCTGATCGCGCATCGCTGGGCGACTACCTGGAGGCGATGCAGCAGATCGATATCGCCCAGTACAGCCGCCCGGTGCAGCGCGCGTACTGGATTAATCTCTACAACGCGAAGACACTCGCGCTGGTGGTCGACAACTATCCGGTCGACTCGATCCGCGACATCGGCGGCGGCATCTTCACTTCCGGCCCGTGGAAGAAAAAGCTGCTGCAGGTCGACGGCGAGAAGCTGAGCCTCAACGATATCGAGCACCGCATCCTGCGGCCCATCTGGCACGACGGATTGACGCACTACGGCGTGAACTGTGCCTCGATCAGCTGCCCGAGCCTGCGCGCCAAGGCATACACCGCCGACAACCTGTACGCCGCGCTACGCGCGAATGCGCGGGATTACGTGAACAGCACCCAAGGCGTATCGATCGACGACGATGTAATCGTCTCGAAGCTCTACGACTGGTACGCGGCAGACTTCGGCAACAGCACGAGATCCATAATCAGCCACCTGCGACAGTATGCGAATCCGGACCTGTCTGCCCGGCTCGACATGCTCAACCGCATCGACCATTACGCGTACGATTGGGCACTCAACGACGAGGCCGACCTGTCGGGGTAGGCGCTGCGTGAGCCGCGGCGCGCTCTATTCGGGCGGGCTCAGCCGGTTCGGCGAGCGATCGGCGACGTCCACATGAGTTTGCCGCTGGGCGCACTCGCCTGGTTTGCCGAGCCGGCGTCCTCCATGGAGACCATGAGCTGCGCGGGCTGGTCCATGGATCGGGCCACATCGTCCGGCATGGTCATCTCGTGATCGCCGCGCGTATGCGGCCATTTACCGAGCAGCACGGGCGCGCCATTCTCGGGCTTGAACCACAGGCGCATTACCTTGCCTTCCGGCACGTCATAGTCGCCCATGGCGACCACTCTCATCTTGTGGCCGTTCTTCGGCGCGGTGACCAGCCAACTCATACCGGTCGGCTCGTCATAGACCACGCTGGCATAAGCGGGCTGCGGCGCTTCTGCCGGCGACGCCTCGCGTTCGGTCGAGCCGGTAAACAGCATCGCCGCCATGACCAGCGCGGCTACCGATGCCACCAGCGCCACGCCGCGCCAGATCGGCCCGGCGCTGTCGTTGGCTGCGGGCTGGCCCGGCGGCGCGACGCCCGCCTCGGCGGTGTCGCGATCGGGCGCCTGCAGGCCCAGTTGTCGGGTCACACCGTCCCACACGGCTGCCGGCGGCTCCACTGGCTCGGGCGCAAGGCCGAGCGCCCCAAGCCGCTGCTCCCAATAGGCCAGTTCGGCGCGTGCCTCGGCGTCGTGCATGAGCAGCGTTTCGAAGCGGCTGCGCTCACGCGCGTCCAGCGTACCGAGCACATACTCGGCGGCCTGGAGAATGCGTTGTTCCTGTTCGGACTCGGCCATCACGCGCGCTCTGCCAGGCATTCGCGCAGACGCATGAGTCCGCGGCGAATCCAGCTCTTGACGGTACCCAGGGGTGCATCCAGGCGCTCGGCAAGCTCCTGGTGCGTGAGTCCTTCATAGTAGGCGAGCAGCACGCTGTCGCGCTGCTGTGGTTGTAGCGTTTTCAAGCAGACTCTGATCGCGTCGAGCGATTGCTGGTTTTCGTTTTCCTCAAGCGGCGACAAGGCCTGCTCATCCTCGAGCAGTGTTGCCATCATGTCCGGCTCCTCCGGCATGGCCACTTCCGGGCGCTTGCGCCTGAGCACATCCAGCGCGCGGTAGCGGGCAATCGACAACAGCCATGTCAACGGCGCTCCCCTTTCCGGCGCGTAGGTATCGGCTTTCTGCCATACGCGCACATAAGCATCCTGAAGCGCGTCCTGTGCGCGCTCCGGGTTACGCAGGATACGCAGCAACAACGCATAGAGTTGCGAAGACGTGGCGGCATAGAGCCGCTGGAATGCCTGTTCGTCGCCTCGCGCGGTCGCGGAGAGCCACTCGGCAAGCTGTTCTCTCTCGGTCATGGGCTATACGCCTGCCGTCGCAGACGGGCACGGCGCGACGCCGCAGTACCGGGCTGATGCCGGCCGCGCGTCGAGACGACGTTCTAGGACGCTGGCACTACTCATGCGTGGACTCGCTATCCGTTTATCGGGGGTAGTTTGGCGACAAATCCGGCCCGACTCAATTGGGAGGCGGGCGAGGAACGCGGCCGGGGTCAGTTCAAGGCGCCGCCACAGCTGCTGCCCTGCCCGGCGGTGCAGCCGTAGCAGTGGTCGCCGATGGCGATCACGCGACGGGCGAAATCGGCGTCGATCAGCTCGCTCAGATGCACGGCCTCGCCGCCGCCAAGCGGCATGTCGAGCATCTGGTTGAAATCGCAGTCGTAGACATAGCCCTGCCAGCCGACGCTGATCAAGCCGCGGCACATGACGCTCGCCACGTTCTCGCTACGGTGCGCGCCGCGCAACAGGTCCATGTATTCGCCCATGCGCTTTTCGCGCAGCAGCATGTGGGCATAGCGTTTGATGGGCATGTTCGCGATCGTGAACAGATTGTCGAAAACAATACCGAACTTGTCGTCCAGAAAACGCTTGTAGTCGCTTTCGAGGGTGTCCTGTGGCGGCGGCAACGTTGGCGAGACCGGGTTATAGACCAGGTTCAGCGCCAGACCGCTGCCCGGCTGCCCGTAGCCCACGTCGTTGAGTTTCTGCAGCGCGGCAATGCTCGCATCGAACACGCCCTTGCCGCGCTGCGCGTCCACGTTGTCCGCCGTGTAGCACGGCAGGGAAGCAATCACCTCGACCTCGTGATCGGCGAGGAAACGGGGCACCCACGCGTAACCCGGCTCCTCGATGATGGTCGGGTTGCAGCGATCCATCAGATGCACACCCAGGCCCTTGGCCTCGGCCATGAACTCACGAAAATACGGATGCATTTCCGGCGAGCCGCCGGTGACGTCGAGGTTACGAATCCCCTGCGCCTGTATGAACTCGAGGGCGTTATCCATGGTCTCGCGCCCCATCAACTCCGTGCGCTTGGGACCGGCTTCCACGTGGCAGTGCGTACAGGCCAGATTGCACAGATAGCCCAGATTCATCTGCAGCGTGTGCAGCGCATCGCGACGTATGGGTGGGAAATCGGTGGCCGGGGCGGTGGTTGCTGTTGTCGTGCGCATGACGATCGCCTCGCGCTTGATTCGGTTGCACACGATCTTAGCAGGAGTTGAAAGCGCGGCGGTCGGCACGCACGTAGAATGCACCGACCCAACAGGATTTCATGCCATGCCGTACAGCTTTCCCGGTCATTATCCGGCCACGCGCCTGCGCCGCGGTCGCGCCCAAGCGTTCTCGCGTCGGCTTGCGCGGGAAACGCGTCTGTCGGTCGACGATCTCATCTATCCCGTTTTCGTGACCGAAGGCGAGCCAGTCAACGTCACCGCGATGCCGGGCGTGCAGCGCCACACGTTGGACGGTCTAATGCGCGAGATCACCGACGTCGCCGCGCTGGGCATACCGGCGGTCGTGCTGTTTCCGGTCATCGATCCGGACAAGAAAACGCCGGACGCCGAGGAAGCCGCCAATCCGGACGGCCTCATTCCGAAGGCGGTACGCGCGATCAAGCAAGAGTTCCCGGAGCTGGGCGTCATGACCGACGTCGCCCTCGATCCCTACACCAGCCACGGTCAGGACGGCGTCATCGACGGCGACGGCTATGTCCTCAACGATCCGACCGTAGACATCCTCGTGCGCCAGACGCTGGCCCATGCCGATGCCGGCGTGGATATCGTCTCGCCCTCCGACATGATGGACGGCCGCATCCAGGCGATGCGCGCCGCGCTCGAGGCCAACGGGCACGTCAACACGATCATCATGTCCTACGCGGCCAAGTTCGCGTCGAGCCTTTACAACCCGTTTCGTGAAGCACTCGGCTCCGCCGGCAACCTGGGCAAGGCCGACAAGCGCACCTATCAGGTCGACCCCGGCAACACCGACGAGGCGCTGCGCGAGGTCGCGCTCGATCTGAAGGAAGGCGCCGACATGGTCATGGTCAAGCCCGGGATGCCGTATCTGGATATCATCCACCGGGTAAAGGAAACCTTCGGCGTGCCGACCTTCGCCTATCATGTCTCCGGCGAATACGCGATGCTCAAGGCCGCCATCGAAAACGGCTGGCTCGACGAGCGCACCGCCGTGCTCGAGTGTCTGGGTAGTTTCAAGCGCGCAGGCTGCGACGGGGTACTGACCTATTTCGCCAAGGATGCGGCGCGGTGGCTGAATGAGTAGGCGTCCCTGCCTAACCGTCGCGACACCGTTGCGGGGCGAGCACACATTCGGCATACGGACGATGATCACGCACACTCGACGCCTCCAGAGCTGTATCACGTAGGACTTTGCGCATGACACCGCCCGCAATCGTGGCCGCTGTAGCAACGCTAGTTTCCATAGCGCTGCTTGTTTTAATCGCCGTGCGGATCAAGCGCCTCGGAAAGCAACAAAAGCGGATCCTGAAGCATCTGAAAGCCCTGGAGCAGGAAGGGCGCACGCGCGATATCAACCAGTTTCGCCAGATCGTTGCTCACGAAGAACTCCAGCGACGGATTGCCCCGGGCCATTCACTACCGTCGATGCGTGGTTGGGCAATTTCGCCGGATTTCGGGCTTTTGCTTACGGACCTGATCGACTCCAACCGCCCGAAGACAATCGTCGAACTTGGCAGCGGCACATCCACTTTGCTTTGCGCCTACCAGCTCAAAAAATTGGGCCGCGGTGAGGTCATCGCCATCGACCATGAACCCGCGTTCGCGCAGCAGACACGCGAGCAGATCCGCCGCCATGGCCTTGAGGACTACGCACGCGTCATTTCGACTCGGCTTCGCTCATCGGAGTATGTCGACCTGCAAGGCGAACCCATCGATTGGTATGACTTGGCGGCGGCGCAGCCATTACCCGATCACATCGACCTCATGATTGTCGATGGTCCGCCCATGAGCTATGGGGCGGATGTTCGCTACCCCGCGTTGCCCGCGTTCGAGCACCGATTGTCGGCGAACGCGGCTGTGCTGCTCGACGACGCCGCGCGCCCTGGCGAACAGCGAATTGTCGCGCGGTGGGCCAGCGAATTCCCCGATTTCAAGGTCGTGAACGCGGAAGCAGAGAAAGGGGCGGCGATTCTGTTACGTGCAGGCACCCCGGGAGAGGCCGATCATGCATCCGAAAACACCGGGGCTTGACTCGCCATGCACGAAAAAATGCATCCCGGTGCGCCCGATTTTCTGGTAATCACCGCTGCGTACAACGCCGAGCGATGGATCACGCGCTGTATCAGGAGTCTTGTCGCGCAGCGCGTTAATTTTCGGTGCGTTATTTGCGACGACTGCTCTGATGACGATACCCATGCAATGGCAAACGCCGCCGCGGCTGGCGATAGCCGATTCACGGTCGAACGCAGCCATCACCGGCGCGGGATGCTACATAACATCGACGATGCCATAGCGCGGCATACCCGGGATGCGAACGAAGTGATCGTGATTCTGGACGGTGACGACTGGCTCAAGCATGACCGCGTTTTCGACACGCTAGAGCAGCAATACCGCTGTCCTGATACATGGATGACCTACGGCAGCTACGAACGCTGGGACGGCAGTTGGCAACATCGCCTCGGCTGGGGCATCAAGCGCGGCCATGCGCGTCGCTACCCGGATTATATTTCCGAGAATAACTTCTATCGCTACTACACGTTTCTCGCATCCCACTTGCGCACTTTCCGAGCCTTCCTATGGCAACGGATTGATGCGGCGGATTTACGCGACGACGAGGGCAAATATTTCCAGAGCGCCTCGGATGTCGCCGCGATGATTCCGATGCTGGAAATGTCCGGGCCGGCACATGTGGTTTTCATTGAAGAGATTCTCGTTGTGTACAACAACGAAAATCCGCTGGGCATTCGCAACAGCGGGCGCAAGCTGACACAGAAAATTTCCGAAATGACAGTGCGCAGCCGCGAGCGTTATCGACCGATCGAACTCGCAGACGCCGGCAAGGTCAGCCCCTCGTGACGTCGTGCCGACGCAAGCCCAAACTGCCTCGACCGAGCTCGCCTTCCTCTCGAACAGAAATCAGGAATCACCGATGAGCCGATAATTTCCGGTGGTCTATAGCTGATCTGTTCAGAATTGGATACGCGCCATTTCGTGGCGCCTGCTGCAAGACCGGTTAATATATTCACGACGATTCGAGTCGTAGCTCGCCATGAACACTGAAACACCGCGAATGTATGATGAGTTGATCGACGTCAGCATAGTTTTTGCGACGTGCGATCGATGTTCACAGCTCAGAGAAACGCTCGACGCGTATCGGAAACTTGATACGCAAGGCATTCGATGGGAATTGGTGATCGTGGATAACAACAGCCACGACGACACCGATAACGTACTCGCACAAGCCAGCGCCGATCTACCGATAAACAAGCTGTTTGTGGCCGACCCCGGCCAAAACAATGCGCGCAACGCCGCCCTCCCCCATCTGCGCGGCGAGCTGGTGATTTTCACCGACGACGATGCGTTGCCCTCGCCCGATTGCATCAAAGGCTATCTGGCAGCAACCGAGCGCTGGCCCAACGACGCGATATTCGGGGCACGGATCGAACCGCGTTTCCCGCCCAATACACCAGCTTGGATACAGTCGCCGGATTTCACATTCTCATCGACTGCGTTTGCACGATACAGCCCATCCGACCACGAATCGCGTGTTAAGCGTCACCCCTACGGACCCAGCTTTGCAGTACGCCGCGAGGCGTTGGGTAACCACCGGTTTCCCACCCACCTGGGACCGCGCGAGGGTGCCTATGCAATGGGCGGCGAAGGGCACTTCCTGCGTCGACTGGCAGCCGAGGGCTGGGGCTACGTTTATGTGCCCGGCGCCCGGGTCGAGCACGTCATCAGGCCTGAGCAGGTAGAACCCGCCTGGCTCATCCGGCGCGCAAACAAGAAGGGACGTGGCCAGGTATATATGCCATCGACCAAGCGGCCCCGACGTATATTCTGGCGCGGTGTTTCACTTCGGCTGTGGTTCGCCACATTGCGCGCAGGTATTCGCTTCTGCGCCCTGTCGCCGTTTGTTACGAGCCGTGTAAGCACTATGCTCGGTATCAAGTTCGAGCTGCGCCGTGGCGAAATTCAAGAACGGCTGAGTCAGCGATCAAACCGTAAGCCGCCTGGGCCCCATGGTGACGGTTTGAGAAAACAATCTTCCGGTGCGCAATCAAGTACCGGCCATACCCGCAATCCGAATCAGGCATGACCAAAGACAACACGCCCTACGAACAAGCCTTCTACAACGACCGGCATCAGCAAACGCTGTATGCGGCGGAACGCCTCATCGAAGGTATAGAGCATGTTCTGCCGCCTGTCCGATCGGCCGTGGACATCGGCTGCGGTGTGGGAACCTGGTTGTCTGTTTTCAAGAATCGCGGCGTCGAACGCATCCAGGGTTACGAAGGCCCATGGGTGGACGAATCGTTACTAGCAATTCCGACTGACAGCTTCGAGAAACGCGATCTGACACAGGTCATACCCGCGCCGGGCGAGAAATTCGATATCGCGATGTCACTCGAAGTAGCCGAGCACTTGCCACCCGAAAGCGCGGCCACATTCGTCGAATCGCTCACCAATCTTTCCGACTTCGTGCTGTTCTCCGCCGCGATCCCGAATCAGGGTGGCCGGCACCACGTGAACGAGCAGTGGATCGAATACTGGCTCGAATTGTTCGAAGCAAAAGGCTACACAGGGCTCGACGTACTCCGACGCCGCTTATGGAACGACGAGCGCATTCAGCCGTGGTACCGCCAAAACGCCATACTGCTGGCCAAGCGTGATCGACTCGATGAGCTGACACTGCCCGATAGCCCGGACGCCCTGCAGCCGTTATCGCTGGTTCATCCGCGTAGTCTTGAGGACCGTGTCGCCGCATATGAGCGGGAAAAGGCGAAGATGCAGTCGCTGTCAGGTTCCTGGAAACTGTTTCGTCGCGCGATGCGGCGGGCCGCATCCGGCCATTAACCGGGGGGCACAGTCGACGAAGACGCGTCTGTTTCGCGAAGCACATCGGGTCGGTTTCGATGCAGCACTGCCAGGTTCAATAGCACGCCCAAAGCTTTGCCGTGATTTTCGGTGCCGGCGACGTGTTCCTTCCAGAGGCCAGTCGCATTGATCCAGGGTGCCAGCGCGGCCTGATCGATCTCATGCATGGCATGCTCGAACAGCGCCGCGAGATCCTTACGTCCCGTGATATCGCGTTTGAAATCGATGTATTTCCAACCGCGGTTGCCCAACGGCACGTCGAGCGCCGGAAAAACCTTGCTGAGCTTCGCGCGAAGCCGCCGCCGCCGCTTCACGCGCCGTTCATGCCGGCGGACAGCGTTGGGCGAGGCACTCAGGGGCAACCCTCCATTGACCGCTGTCGGCAAGCTGAAGAGTTGTGGAAATCCGCGTTGAAACATCTGCTTGAACAGATAGCGATCATCGCGTTGCGCCTTGTTTAGCGCCAGCATGAATGCTTCCCACTCCGGGTCGAGCATGGGCGCCACGCAGTCGTAGCCCGCGCGCATCACGATGGGGCGCATCAGGCACTCCTGACGCAAGGTATATCCGAGCTGATCGTCATAACTCAGCAATGATGCGTCGACAAACGGCTCCTGTGGCAGACAATCCGTTGGTTGAATGTCAGGGTGCGTGAGCACTTCCGTGCGTGAGTGGCGATTCGTTTTCGCGAAATGTCGCAGAGCGGCATCCCAGCTGTCGCTCTCGCCCCCACCCACATATTTACCTGCCAGGACGTCACCCAGATAGCCGTTGAGGTAGGTGGGCTCGGTGCCGAACCGATCGCTGATCACGCGATTGAAGTACATGTCTATCAAGAAGGAAACACGGCCCGGCTCGCGCGCGATCGCATCGATACAATCCCGGTCGACCTCGATATCGCGTAGATCAATCCGCTCGTTGGACATCCCGACGGCCTGCGCTATGGCAGGCGCGATTTCATAGTCGTAGGAACCGGGCACGCCGTAGGTTACGGTACGTATGTCGCGCGCGCCCTGACTGACCAGACCCGCGAGCACGGCGCGCGAGTCAAGGCCAGCACTCAGCGGCAGCACGAACGGCCCGTCCCTGCTATCGAGAACACGGCGACACACCCTTTTCCACAGATCTATGCCGTAATCGCAAACGGCGTCCTCGCTCAAACGTGACAGCGTTGCGCGCTCCGCGCGCGCGGCTTCGAGCGTCTCGATGGAAAATGGCAACCGGGGTGGCCGCCCCGGCCAATCGATGACATAGCCAAAGTGCAACATTGCACTGAGATTGGTGTTCACATATTCACTCATAGAAGTCAGTCATCGCCCTTGAGCCGGTTGGCCCTTGAAAGCCGTGCGCCTGAAAACGCCGACGCCGGTTTCGTTTAAGATGGCGCGACTCTACCATCTTGCGCACCGCGCGAATCGCGTTCTGCTTACCGTTACATCTGCCCTATGACCGACGTCAGTCTCGTCATCACCAGCTGCGGCCGGCTCGATCTGCTCGAGCGTACAATCGCGAGCTTCGACGCCCACAACACCTACCCGGTTGCTCGCTCAATCCTCGTCGAGGATTCCAACGATCGCGACGTATACGCCCGGGTCGAACAGGATTTCGGACACCTGTTCGATCGAATTCTCTACAACGACCCCAAGCTCGGCCAGATCGCGAGCATCGACAAGGCCTATGCCGAGGTCGACACGCCTTATATATTCCATTGCGAGGATGACTGGGCGTTTTTTCGAAGTGGTTTTATCGAAGACTCGCTAGCGGTACTGGCCGAAGACGAGCACATCATCACGGTATGGCTACGCGATCTTTGGGATACAAATCGTCACCGAATCGAACGGCCGATACGGCATACCCGAAGCGGCGTCATGTTCCGCGACGTTGCGGTGGAGGACGATAAGCAATGGCACGGCTTCACTTTCAACCCGGGCCTGCGTCGGCTTGCGGATTACGAGCGTGTAAAGCCCTTTGCTGATATCGGCCACGAATACGAAATCAATGTGCGTTATTGGGAATTGGGTTACTACGCCGCGATTCTAGAACAAGGGGCCACGGAACACCTCGGCAAACGGCGCTCTGAACGCAAGAAGGAGTTGGCTGGCAAGACGCGTTTAAAACATCGACTCAAGCGCTTGGTCGGACGCCGTTGACGCCGGGTCCCCCTCTGGTCACGACAAAGGGGCATATACCGCCACGGTGGGGTAACGAGTTGAGCAAACGTCATGTGCTTACATCGACGGCACCAACGACGAGAACCGGTGATTACATTCTTGAGTCGTCTCGGAAGGTGTCAAAAACGGGCCGCGAATGCTTTTTTTTTGGAAGCGACGCCGGCTTCGCTATACCGCTTCATGGAATCTTTCGCGAGTAAAAGCAAGAACCGGCGCTGTTTAATCGAAGCGATTTTCCGAACCACATTGTCAGCCGCCCCCCACTGACCGTCACACACAGCAACCTACCCTTGATTATCCGAGACCTTATTGTCGATCGGGACCGGTGGATATTCCGCGCGCCGACACCGTGGGATGCGCGGTATATCAGACAAGTTCTGAATGCGGATACCGTGAATGACAGTTCTTATGCCGTAATCATAGCGGCGGCTCACCCGCCGACAGCCGCCGCTGTGAAGCTCATCCGACCAAGAAGCCAACCACGCGACACGATACGGAAATATTATCGGTGCCAGGCTTTTCGCGAGTACGACGCAGCGCACCGTCTCGCCCAGTGGAGCATTCCGAGCATTCCGGTGCACGGCTGGGGGGTCGCGCTTGCACCAAACGCGCCCTATGAATCGATGCTGCTCATGGATTACAAGCCCGGCCACAGTAACGCGCGGCGCTATCTTGAGGATGAGACTGATAGCCACGCGCAATGGCAGCTACTGAATGCGATTGCCGAGGATGTCGCCACTATCTACATGCATGGCTATCATCACAACGATTGCCACTTGGGCAATATCATTGTCGATCAGACGGGCAATCGCACCTGGGTGGACAATGAATTACGGCGTATCCGCGGTCGCGACTCGCTCTTGCGTCGTTTCGATCAAACGCTCGGGTTACTTGATCGATCAGTCAAACAGGCAGTATCACCCCGCATGAAACACGCGTTTCTCACGCGCTGCAGGGTTTTGGTGAACGAGGCCCGCCCACGGTGACAATCCGCGGTTATTAGAACGCGGCCGATTCGTATACCGAGAGCGTCTGACTGAAATTGGTATCGGCCGTAACGACCGCTGCTTGTTCCAATAGCTGGTCGGCCAGTGCATGTCGCGCATCGGCGTTGCCAATGAGTGTCGCCAGTTGCGCGCGAATATTGTCCGGACTCGGCATCGCGGGTAGCGATTCGTATATATGTTTCGGCAATAGCTCGGTAGCTCCGACGCGCTGACTGGTTACCAAGGGCACACCGCACGCCATGGCCTCCTGCACGCTTTGGCCAAATTCTTCGACACGCGCGGGATGCGCACAGATATCGAGCGCATGGAAGTAGCGTTGCGGCTCACGGGTATGCGCAACAAAGCAGAGCCGGTCCGCAATACCAAGTTGCTTAGCGCGTTCAACAAAAGCCGACGCTCCGCCGCGTTTGCCCAGGACGAGCAAGCGACTGGCACGCTGGAGCGAGATTTCGAGGCCCGCATAAGCCTCGAGCAAGATATCGAGGCCTCTCTTTCGATAATCGCCTGACGTAACAAGTCCGATCAACACTTCATCCGTACAGCCCAATTCATCACGCACAGGCGTGCGATAACGCGCACGATCGGCACGATTGAATTGCTCCGGCCGATAGCCCGGATACACGATCGGCAGGCGTTCCCGCGCCACTCCGTAGCGAGCAGCCAGGTCGTCCTGCATCAACCGCGAATTGCAGATACAGCGATCAAACCCATCGACGCTGAAAATTTGGTCGTGAACTTCTGCGAGCGTCCCGCGGGCATCGAGCGTTTGGCCTTCCACGATTTCGTGAGCCAGATGCAGGCAGTTGTGCATGGAGAGCACATTCTGGCGGTAATGATGGCCGTGCCCCGCGACGAAGTCGTAGCAATTGCGATCAATGATTTTCTGCGCACGCTTGGCAAACCAACGCCATTTATATCGATTGAGCAAAGGCGCCCGACGGATTCGTACGGCCCGTCCCATATCAGCGGTGACGCCGCCCTTGCGGACCTTCTCGCCGATCAGATCAACATCATGACCCAACGCGCGGAAATACCGCGCGTGATCGGCAATCGTATTGTTTGTGCCCCCGATGTCGCCAATACCGCGAAAGACAATGGCGATTCGTTTGACGTGGGGGGTCATGGCCGCGCTCCGGGATCTAGGTGGCCACCGTGCACGAAGGCCTCGATCGATGCGAGCGCATCGCGGACATGGTCGTCAAACACGAACCGGCGCGACACGGCCTCGAGCGCTCGAGCACTCATGTTCCGATAGCGGTCACCATCTTCGAGACAAAACGCAATGGATTGCGCCAGTTTAACCGGGTCGACCACCCGGGGCGTATCGATCGCATCGGAAAACGGATCGTAGACATACGGCGGAAGATCCTCCTCGCCGCCACCGAGCTCGCGATAATCGGCGAGTGTCAGTGTCGGCTTCACACAAACGCCGGTTACACGGTCTTCGATCACTTCCACCAATCCGTCGACCGCAGCCACAACCGACGGTATGCCATACGCGCCTGCCTCCACGGCGATCTGGCCGAAGGGCTCGCGCAAGGCCGGATGTACTAGCAGATCGATACGCCGATAAAAGGCCGCCATATCCGCCACCAGGCCCTCGAACACCACGTGTGCTGACACATCCAGCCGCGTGACCTCGGATTGAAGCCGCCGCAGTTCCGGGCCATCGCCCGCGATGCGCAGACGTACGTTCCAACCCTGATCGCGCAGCCACGCCAACGCGTGCAGCACGAGCGAGACACCCTTGATCGGCTGCAAACGGGCGACCACACCGAGCGTGAAGCCGTCGCTTTCCGGCAGGCCACGGGGTGCGGTCGTGCCATTCGGCAGTAACGATGGCCGGAGCGCGTTATGCACGACACGGATCTGGCCACGGTATTTCCAGCGCAGCTCTAGCATGCGCCGTGCCGCCTGACTGTTGCATATGATCGCCGGGGCCTGGGCGAGGAATTGGCGCTTGTCGCGACTCTCTCCCGCGAACCAGCTCGCGCCGCGTTCCCAATAGATCGTGCGTTCGGGGCCCGCGGCAGCAAGCGTATCGAGGCTGTCACGCAGCCGATTCCAGATCACCACCGCGTCGGGCTGCGCGCACGAGATCAACCGCCTCTGGCGTGCCGCTCGTAGCAGTGCCGGCCATTTCGGCAACTTGAGCCGACCGATATATTTTTCAAACGTGACCGCAGCGCCCGAAGACTCGAGCCGCGACCGGATCAGCGGATGCACACGACGCCCACAAGCCACCACATGATGCTCGGGCACACCCTGCTCGCGCGCGGCACGCACAAACTCCACGAACTGCTGTTCGACGCCACCGGCGCCGTCCAGACTGACGTAGTGAACCAAACGCTCGAGACTCACGGTGAAGGCTCGAGGGTGCCGGTGGCCCGGTATTCGCGCACGGCCGCCATGACATCGTCGACGTGTTCATCGAAATCGAAGCGATTAGCGACATGATCGATCGCCGCATGACTCATGCCCGAAAAACGCTCCGCGTTATCGATCACCGTCATTACGCCATCAGCCAGCGTCGTTGGCTCGCACACACGCGGCGCTTCTACGGTATCGCGCGCCGGCACATATACCGCGGGCGGCAGCCCCTCCGTCACGCCACCCAGCTCGCGATAACGTGCCAGATCCGCCTCGGGTTGCACGCAAGTGCCCGTGATGCCATCGGCGACGACTTCGGGCAGTCCATCGACCGCCGTGCAGACGACCGGGCAGCCCATGGCCCCCGCCTCGGCCGCGACAACGCCGAAGGGCTCTCTCAGCGCGGGATGCAGCAATAGATCGATTTCGGAAAAGAACAACGGCATGTCCTTGACCACGCCGAGAAACTGCACCTGCCGCGCGATCCCGAGCGACTGCGCGAGCGACTCAAGCGCGTGACGCAGCGGCCCGTCGCCGGCAATCGACAGAGTCGCGTTCACACCACGTCGATGGAGTTCGACGAGTGTGTGCAACGCCAGACAGGTGGCCTTGACCGGCACCAGGCGGCTCGCGACCCCAATATGCAGCGGTCGGTTGCGTGGCAGGTGTTTGAAATCGGTCACGACGTGCCGACTGCGCATACCGTTCAGGCAGACACGGGCAACACCCTCGTAGCCCCAGCGCAGCTGCAGCATGCGTCGCGCTGCTCGCGAATTGCAGATCACCGCCGGCAGACGCGACAGCACGTCACTTTTGGCCCTGTCATCACCGGCGAGCCAAGCTGAACCGTGTTCCCAATATAGGCAGCGGCGCGCGCCGAGCGCATCCAATACACGCGGCTGCTGGTCGAGCCGATTCCAAAGCAGCGCGATGTCAGGCGCGAGGTGCCGTGCCAGCCAGCGATAGCGTGATCGGCGCAGGCCGGCCGGATGCTGGCCCAGCTTGAAGCCCAGCAGCTTCTTCTCGTAGCGCCAGTCCTCGAAATTCGGAAGCAGTTCGCGATGGTGGGCATGAACACTCGTACTGCAGGCAACCACCGACTGGAGCGCACCATGACGACGCGCCGCGCGCGCCGCAAAGGATGCAAACTGTTGTTCGACTCCGCCGAAACCGCTGAGGCTTACATAATGTGTCAGCCGTATTGCATCGCGAGCACTATCGCGCCCCATAAAATGATCTCTGGTAGATTCTCGCCGGCGTACACCCCCCCCTTGCATCAGCCTATGACGACGCGGGGCTGGTTGCTGGGTGGTTCCGTTGCCACAAGCACTCGCAGCGTTCGACGAAAGGTTTCCAAGACGAGAATGAGTAAAGCCTGTTGGATTATAGCAATCGTGATGCTGGGAGCCGCGACGCTTGCGGTTGCCAGCGGCTGTCGCTCGGGCTGGGAGATCCTGTTTTGCCTCGAGGGGCGCGCAACCCTGGGACCGTTCGTTGCGGGCACCGGCGAACTGATGCTAACGGAAGTGATGTCGCTGGTCGCCCGCCTCATGGGCCTGGTCGCTGCCTACAACGCCTATATCGAAGGGCGCGCCTGCAAGGTTCGCCTATCGGCACTGTTCATATTGTTCTTCGTCATTTCTTTGATCAGCGAAAACAATCTGATGAGAGATGACATACGACCGCAGTTTCTGCTCGTACTACTGGCTTGGTTATCGGCTGAACTGCTCGTTGCTCGTGCGCTTGGAGCCGTCTTTTTGATACTGCTGGGCATCGCGGTGCCCGCGCTAGGCCAACTGGGTGATCACACAACTCAGATCCAACTGGAGAATCTGTTCGATATCAGCGTGTCCGATCCGATCTTGGCGCCTTGGGCAGCCAGATTCGGCGTGTGGGAAGAGCCATTCGAATTCATTGGATGGCTATGTTTCCTGACAAGCGCGGTTATCGCGCTGGATATGCAGCCTAGCCGCCGCTATCGCATGACGTTCGCAGTTCTGACGATCATCGCGATTCCGGCGATCGCACTAGGCAACTCTCTTTTGCACCTTCGTGACGACGACGTCTATGAAGGCTTTCGCAAGATCGGCCTTTTCACATCGGTTGCCGGCGTCGCCTCCATGGGCGCAGCGCTATTGCTACGGCACGGCAGACAGGCAGGCCTGGCCCGTGCGTACTGCGTCATGTTTATTCTCGCGGCGTACTGGATTGCCGTTTACGCGCCGGCGGTCTATACCCATGAACACAGCAAGACCATGAGCTCCTGGCTGTGGATATTTCCGGTGTTCGCGGGTTACTACGCGCTCGTGAGCTTTAGACGGGCGTATGCGCGTGACGCAAGTCGCGCGCAGCGCGCCGTGCAGCGGGACGAATCATTCGCATGATGACTCACGCAAGCAGCGCCTCCTCCCGTATTCTCGTCATCGGCCCCATCTGGATCGGCGACATGGTCATGGCACAGAGCCTGTTCATGCAGGTGCGATCACGTCTGCCCGAAGCACATATTGATGTGCTCGCGCCGAAATCCACGGGGCAGCTGACGACGCGCATGCCCGAGGTGGATGACGTTGTGGAGATGCCGATCGGCCATCGTGAGCTGGCCCTTGGCGCGCGCCGGAAAGTCGCGGAGACACTGCGTGCGAGCGGCTACGACCAGGCGATCGTCCTCCAGCGCAGCGCCAAGGCCGCGCTCGTGCCCTGGCTTGCGGGCATTCCGCAGCGCACGGGGTATCTCGGCGAGATGCGCTACGGGTTGATCAACGACGTACGCACGCTCGACAAGACACGGTATCTGCGCAAGGTCGAGCATTACGCCCTGCTGGGCCTTGCACACGAAGGCCATGTCCTCGGTGAGCTGGCATTGCCGAAACTCACGGTCGATACCGACCGCCGCGACGCGCTCGTGGTCGAGCACCACCTGGACACGACACGCCCCGCGATCGGCTTTGCCCCCGGCGCCGCTTACGGCGGTGCCAAGCAATGGCCGGCGACGCATTTTGCCCGCCTGGCCGCGGAACTCGACCAACGCGGCATCGCGACCTGGATATTCGGCAGCGCCGCTGACCGGGCGCTCGCAGAGCATCTGGCAGCGGCCGCGCCGCGCCACGGCATCAATCTCTGCGAACGCACCTCGCTGATGGATATCGCCGATATCGCGTCGCTCACGAACGCTTTTGTGGGCAACGACACGGGCGTGATGCACCTGGCGGCGGCCACCGCACCACGGGTGCTGGCCATCTATGGCTCCACCCATCCCGACTATGCACCGCCGCTTGCGCCCGCCGAGGCACGCTTCTGGCTTGGTCTGGCCTGCGCGCCCTGCCGCGAACGCCAGTGCCCGCTCGGCCACAATGCCTGCATGCGCGACATTCCGGTCGCGGACGTGCTGCACGCCTGCCTCGACCCCGAAGTACGTGCGCTGCCGTCGCTGCACCACGCCAGCGGATCGGCCGCGCCGATTCAGCCCATGCCGTCCAAACAGACTTCGCCATGACCACAGCATGCGACCGCTACGCGGTGATCGGCCACCCGGTCGAGCACAGCCGTTCGCCCGCCATTCACGCGGCCTTTGCCGATCAGACCGGCGAACACCTTACCTACGATCGACTGCCGGCCGCACCCGATGCCTTCGTGACCACTGTCGATCGCTTTTTCGCCGAGGGCGGTTGCGGACTCAACGTCACGCTGCCCTTCAAGGCCGAAGCGGCCGCCTACGCGGATACATTGAGCGCACGCGCCGCCCGCGCGGGGGCGGTGAATACCCTGGCGCGGCGTGACGACGGCACCATCGTCGGCGACAACACCGACGGCATCGGCCTGCTCCGGGATCTGCGCGATAACCTGGCCGATATCGCCGATGCGCGAATACTCGTGCTCGGCGCGGGCGGGGCGGTACGCGGGGTGGTCCCGGTCCTGCTCGAGGCGCAGCCGGCCGCGCTGTGCGTCGCCAACCGCACCGCCGAGAAGGCCGAACGTATCGCAGAAGATTTCGCGGACCTGGGGCCGGTCTCCGGCCACGACCTGACCCGCCTGAGCGCCGGCTGGGATATCGTGATCAACGCCATTTCAGCAGGTCTCACCGGCGAAATGCCGGACATACCGGCAACCGTGCTGGATAACGCGACGGCGGCCTACGACATGATCTATGCCGATGCGCCGACGCCTTTTCTGCGCTGGGCCCGCGATCACGGGGTCGAGCGCAGACGGGACGGTTTCGGCATGCTCGTCGAACAGGCCGCCGAGTCCTTCAATGTCTGGCGCGGCGTATACCCGCGCACCGCAGAAGTGATCGCCGCGCTGCGTCCCGGCGGCGAACGGTACCGGCCATAACCGTTATAATCGCGTCGTCATGAACGCAAACGACCCGGTTCAGCATCTCGACCACGTCCTGCGCGGCGACACCTCGGGCGAACTTCTCGACCCGAAGGTTCACGCGCGTCAGTACAGCCACGTGCGCAAGGCGCACGAGACCGAGCTCGTCGAGGACTATGTCGAGCTCATCGCCGACCTGATCGATGCCAAGGGCGAAGCCCGCGCGGTCGAGCTCGCGCAACGCATGGGCGTGACCCAGGCCACGGTCGGCAAGATGATCCGCCGCATGACCGACGCCGGGCTGGTTACCAGCGAGCCCTACCGCTCGATCTTTCTAACCGACTACGGCAAGCAGGTCGCTGCCGAATCGCGAGATCGTCATATCGTCGTACTGCGTTTTCTGCGCGCGCTGGGCGTCTCCGAAGCCACCGCGCGCAAGGACGCCGAGGGTGTCGAGCACCACGTCAGCGCCGAAACCATCGACATCATGCGCGATTTCGTGGAACGCCACGGCGAAGCCACCGACAGCTAACGCGTGCATTCCGCTGCGCATGTCCGGACGGCGGTACTTAACGGCCGGCCCGTCGTCACCCATGACTGGCCCCGGCAAGCACCCGCCTGCCGCGCCATCCAGCAGTCCCTCGTCGCACACGTGAACACCCGCGACGATCTGCCCGCGGTGCATACACTGGGTGGCGTCGATATCGGCTTCGAGGATCAGGGCCGTACCACGCGCGCGGCCGTCGCGGTACTCGACGCACAAAGCCTGGCGGTTATCGAAACGACCCTGGCCCGGGTGCCGACGCGCATGCCCTATATCCCGGGTTTGCTGTCGTTTCGCGAGATTCCGGGCGCCATGGCGGCACTCGAGCAGCTCACTCGCCTGCCCGATCTGCTGCTGGTCGACGGCCACGGCATCGCCCATCCACGCCGACTCGGTGTGGCCACGCATCTCGGGCTGGTGACCGGCCTGCCTACCATCGGTGTGGCCAAGAAACGGCTGACCGGCACGCACGACGCGGTGCCGGACGTGCGCGGCGCCTGGGTGCCGTTGCGCGACGGTCACGACACGATCGGCGCCGTGCTGCGCTCGCGCGTCGCCGTTAAGCCGATCTTCATCTCGCCGGGGCATCGTGTGGGCCTGGAAAGCGCCCTCGGCTGGACGCTCAAGGCGCTGACCCGTTATCGGCTACCCGAGACCACGCGTGTCGCCGACAAGCTCGCTTCGGACCGCTGAGCGTACTTTTTTGCGGATTTTCGCAATTTTTGAGCGCATTCTGCGGCACTGATAGGCTTACGCACGGTCTCAGACAGTCCCTACGACATTCGCACAACGGATAAACCTATGATCAAACGCGCAACCACCATCATGGCCCTGGCGCTGGCAGCGCTGACGTTCGGCGGCATGCCGGGCATCGCGACGGCGCAGGACGGCGCTTCCGCCGATCAGCAGAAAGCCCAGCAGCTGATGCAGGAATATCGCCAGAAGGCGTCGAAGCTCCAGCAGATCCATAAGGAAACCATCCAGTCGAATCCGGAACTGGCGCAGCAGCAGCAGGACTTCGAAGAGCAGGTTCGCTCCGCGGTCGAGGACCAGGGTTACGACGTGGAAAAAGGCCAGCAGCGCGTCCAGGAAATGGCGCAGCAGCTGCAGTCGGGTGACCTGAGCGATTCCGAGCGCAAGGCCGTAATGAAGGATTTCCAGGCCGAGCGCCAGCAAATGGTCCAGGCCCGCGACGCGGCCCTGCAGAAGCCGGAGATCAAGTCTGCCGGTGAAGAGCTTCAGCAGGACACGCTTGCTGCGATGAAGAAGCAGGATGCGCAGACCGACCAGCTGCTCAAGGACATGGACAAGCTGCGCGGTGAACTGCGCGCCAACATGCCCGCCGGCGCCATGCAGGGCAACAACGGCTAAGCCGTCGCTCTGAAAGCGCTTGAAAAGCCCGGCCCTCGCGCCGGGCTTTTTTTGTGCCTGCGAGATGCGAAAGCGTCGATGGGCGGGCGTCTAATCGCGTCGTATCCGGCACGCCACGATCAATCGCTCCTCAAGTGCGGGACTATGCCCCGAACGCGGATGCAAATAGCGTAGCCAGACCGCGGCGCGTTGCGCGGCGCTTACGCACCACGGGTTGCGTCCATGCCGTTCGGGCCCACGACCGGCTCATCGCCACACCGGCTTGGAGATCGATCCTGCGGCTTCGCGATCTCAGGACGTGCGACACGCGGCCCGATGAGCACCGCCAAGGCTCGATGTACGCCGCGCAAGCCGCCCTTCCGCGCATAAAAAACCCCTGCACCGCTACGCGGCGCAGGGGTCGGCCCGAACTGGACTCCGATCGCGTGATCGATCAGTTGGCGTCGATGCGGGCGTCTGCATCCGCGCCGCCACTCACGCCCGCGCCGTAGTCACCGGACTGGCGCGGCGTGCCGTTCGACCCGGCCGCGCCCTCGATACGCGAGCGCGACTCGCCGTAGGCGTCGCCCGCCTTGCCGCGGGCACGCTCCTGCATCGCGGCTGCCTTGTCGCGCGCCTGATCGCGCTGGATTGCCGCTTCGCTACGAGCCTGACCGACACCATCGCGAGCGCGATCCTGCATCTGCTGGGCGCTGTTCTGGGCGCGCTCACGCTGGATGGTCGCCTCGCTTTGCGTCTTGGCGTTCACGTTCGTGCCCGCGTTAGCGTTGGCACGGGTCTGCGCGCTCGCACCGCCGACCGCGCCGGTCACGCCATTGACGGCGCCCGAGACCGCTTCACCGGTACGCGACTGTGTACGGCGAACTGCATCGCCGGCGTTTTCCTTCAGCTTGCGGGTGCCATCGCGCATGATGGTGTAGGTTTCGCCGCCGGATACCGCCGGACCGACGCTACCGGAACCCGAACTCTGGGCCTGCATGCCGGCCCGGAACTGCTCGCGCGTGATGCCCTGCGGCGTACCCTGCTCGGCGCGATCCTCAATCGTGTTGCTGGTGTCGAGCGACTCGTAGAGCTTGGAAACGGTCTCGCTGGCGGACGCTTCGGCGCGACTGAGCACGCCATCGCCGTTGCGATCCAGCGCGCTGAACTGCGTGTCCGCGGCCGCGCCGGCATTCACCTGCGCCTTGTTGCCGGCCGCGTTCGCGCCGGCGTTAACGCCGACGCCCGCCGAGGTGTTGCCCTGGGCGGCAAAGCCGGCGCTCGTGACCATCGCGAGGCCGAGTGCAATCGCTGTCTTCTTCATCATGACGTTTGTTCCGATACAACGTGAAAACGTGGGCCTACCCTAGCCCGCGGCACTGAATCGGTACTTAACGCCTGGCACGAATCAGCCGTCGCGCGACTGCTCGTCCTGTTGCGCCTCGACTTCGCGCATGCCCGGCACGAACAACCGCGCCATCCAGATCCCGATCTCGTAGAGCAGATAGACCGGCACCGCGAGCAGCGTCTGCGAAATGACGTCCGGCGGCGTGAGCAGCATGCCCACCGCAAAGGCGCCAACCACGACATAGGCGCGATAGCTGGCCAGCTGACGGGGCGTGACGAACCCGGCCCATACGATAAGGAATATGGCGACCGGCAGTTCGAAGGCGATGCCGAACGCCATGAACATGCCGAGCACGAAGTCCAGATAGGCCGAGATATCGGTCATCACGGCAACGCCTGTGGGCGCGACCGAGATAAAGAAGCCGAACACCACCGGAAACACGGCGTAGTAGGCGAACGCCATGCCGAGATAGAACAGCCCGGTACTGGAAATCAGCAGCGGTGTGACCAGCCGCCTTTCCTGGGCATAGAGCCCCGGGGCAACGAACATCCAGACTTGATAGAGCGTCCACGGCAGCGACAACGCCACGGCCAGCAGCATGGACAGCTTGAACGGCGCCAGAAACGGTGCCGCCACGCCGGTCGCGATCAGGCTGTTGCCCTCCGGCATGTGGGTGAGCAGCGGCCCGGAGAGAAACGTGAACAGATCACGCGCAAAATAGGCCAACGGCAGAAAGACCACCAGAATGCCGATGACGATGCGCAGCAGTCGCGTGCGCAGTTCCAGCAGATGGGCGATCAGCGGTTGTTCCTCGGCGTCGAACTCGTGCGAACTCATGCGCTGCGATCGCTACTGTCGGTATCGCCAGATTCGGGACGCGCGGCGTCGGCCACCGGGTTGGCGGACGACTGTGTCGCGCCGTCGCCCGTGGCCTTGTCCTCGATGCCGGACTTGGGCGTCTCCGGCGCAAGCGGTTCACGAATCGAGGACACCGTGCTTCGGGTGTCGGACTCGATCTGCTCGCGCGTGCGCCGCACCTGCGAACGGATATCGTCGACGTTGACCTCGCGCTCGAGTTCGCTGGTCAACCCGCGCACGTAGCCTTTCGCGCGCCCGACCCAGGTGCCGAGGGTACGCGCGACCACGGGCAGGCGCTCGGGACCGAGCACGATCAGACCGATCACCGCGATGACGGTCAGTTCCCAGAAACCGATATCGAACATGGCGGGTCAGTACGTATCAGTCGCGTTTTTCTTCTTCGACTTCGTTCTTCTTGGCGTTGCGCTGCTCGGCTTCCTCGACCGGCCCGGTGTTCGGCTTCGTCTTGCCGAGTTCGTCGACCAGCTGCGGATCCTCGGGGCGCTTGCGTGCGTCCTGGGTCGTCGTGTCCTTTTCGTCCTCGGCCTCGCTGTCCTTCATCGCCCCGCGGAAATCCTTGAGCGCGGAGCCCAGATCACCGCCGAGATTGCGCAGCCGCTTGGTGCCGAAGATCAGCACCACGATGACCAGAAGAATGAGGAGCTGCCAAATGCTGATACCACCAATCATGATTACCTCGTACTACTCAGTGGGCCGGCTCATTCGGCCGGCGTGTCCCCGTGACCGCGGGCGGCCTTTTCCTCGATGCCGGAAACGCCGAAACGTCGTGCCAGCTCGGCCTGTACCGCAGACGCGTCCAGGCCGCGAGACTGCAGAAGCACCATGGTGTGGAACCACAGATCGGCCACTTCGTGGATCAGATGCGCGTCGTCGTCCTCGGCGGCGGCTTCAACCACCTCGGCCGCCTCTTCCGTGATCTTGCCGGAAATCGCGGCCGTGCCGCCGGCATACAGCGACGCGGTGTAGCTTTTCGCCGGGTCGGCTGCCCGGCGCTTCGCAAGCGCAGCGTCCAGACGCCCGAGAATATCGGAATTACTCATGCAGACCATACATGTCCTTGGGGTCCACAATGACCGGGTCGCGGGTCACCCAGCGGCCGTTGTCGTAGACCTGGAAGAAACAGGACTCGCGTCCGGTATGACAGGCCACGCCACCGACCTGTTCGACACGCAGCAACACGGCATCGTTATCGCAGTCCAGACAGACCTCGACGATGCGCTGCACGTTCCCCGACGACTCGCCCTTGCGCCAGAGCTTGCCACGCGAACGTGACCAGTAGGTTGCAAACCCGCTGTCGAGCGTGGCAGCGAGCGCGTCGCGATTCATCCACGCCAGCGTGAGCACGCGCTGGGTGTCGACAGACTGGGTGATGGCAGGCACGAGCCCCTGCTCGTTCCAGGCCACGCGCTCGAGCCATTCGGGCTGCACCTGGCCGTCGGACGTTGTGTTTTCGTCGGTGTTCACGATGTCGATCGCTTTGGCGGAATGCCGCCATCCTACGCGCTTGCGTGGCGCAAACACAGGCCGTAAGTCACTGTTGCAAGTCGGTGGTGCGCGTTCTACTGTTGCCGCGCATGAAGATCATCATTTTGGGGGCGGGCGAAGTCGGCGCCACGCTGGCGGAGAATCTGGCCCACGAGGCCAACGACGTCACCGTCGTCGACACCGACGAAGCCCTGCTGCGCCCGCTACAGGATCGGCTCGATATCCGCGCCGTGCACGGTTATGCCGCGCATCCCGACATCCTGCGCAGCGCGGGCGCGAACGACGCCGACATGATCATCGCGGTTACCGCCACCGATGAAGTGAACATGGTGGCCTGCCAGATCGCGTACACGCTGTTCCATACGCCGACCAAGATCGCGCGTATCCGCGCGTCCGAATATCTGCTCGAAAACCGCCTGTTCCACCAGGACGCGATTCCGATCGACATGAGCATCAGCCCGGAACAGCTGGTCACGGACTACATCAAGCGCCTGGTGCAGTATCCCGGCGCCCTGCAGGTGGTCGATTTCGCTCAGGGCCGGGTGCAGGTGGTGGGCGTGAAGGCCTATTACGGCGGCCCGCTCGTCGGCAAGGAGTTGCGCGCGTTGCGCGAGCATCTGCCGCAGGCGGACACGCGCGTCGTGGCCATCTACCGGCGCGGCAAGCCGATGATTCCGGAAGGCGATACCGTGATCGAGGCCGACGACGAGGTGTTCTTCGTCGCCGCCCGGCGCAATATCAAGAAAGTGATCAGTGAACTGCGCAAGATCGACCGGCCGGTCAAGCGCATCATGATCGCCGGCGGCGGCAACATTGGCCTGCGACTGGCGCTCGCGCTGGAAAATCACTGCCAGGTCAAGATCATAGAAAACAATCCGGCACGGGCGAGCTGGCTGTCGGAAAAGGTCAACCGGGCGATCGTGCTCAAGGGCGATGCCGCCAACGAGTCGCTGCTGGTCGAGGAAAACATCGAGTCGGTCGATGTGTTCTGCGCGATCACCAACGACGACGAAGCCAATATTCTCTCAGCGATGCTGGCCAAGCGCCTGGGCGCGCGCAAGGCGATGTCGCTGATCAATCGGCTGGCCTATGTGGATCTGATCGAATCCTCCGGCACCCAGATCGATATCGCGATCTCGCCCAAGCAGTCGACCATCTCGGCGCTGCTGGCGCATGTGCGCCGCGGCGACGTGGTGCGCGTGCACACCCTGCGCCGTGGTGCCGCCGAGGCCATCGAGGCGATTGCCCACGGCGAACGCGACAATTCGCGCGTGGTCGGCCGGCGTATCGACGAGATCAAGCTGCCCCCAGGCACCACCATCGGCGCCATCGCGCGTGGCGACGAAGTGCTGATCGCCCACCACGACACGATCATCGAGTCGGGCGACCACGTGATGCTGTTCATCATCGAAAAGAAACACACTGCCGACGTGGAAAAGCTGTTCCAGGTCGGCGTGTCCTACGTCTAGCGCGACGCCGGGCGCATGGATCTGTCGCTGAACTACTATTTCGCGGTCGTGCAGCGGGTGCTCGGCCTGCTGCTGATGATCTTCTCGACCAGCATGCTGGTGCCCATGATCATGGGCCTGGCATACGGCGACGGCGAAGCAGACGCCTTCGTCATCGGCTTCATCATCACCCTGTTTACTGGTCTGGCCGCCTGGCTGCCGGTGCGCCATGTGCGCCGCGAACTCAAGATCCGCGACGGCTTCCTCGTCGTGGTGCTGTTCTGGCTGGTGCTGAGCCTGTTCGGTGCAGTCCCCCTGTATCTGGCCGAACGGCCGGATATCGGCGTTACCGACGCCGTTTTTGAGGCCGTTTCCGGGCTGACCACGACCGGGGCGACCGTACTCGTGGGGCTCGACACCCTGCCCCATTCGGTTCTGTTCTGGCGCCAGCTGCTGCACTGGATGGGCGGCATGGGCATCATCGTGCTGGCCGTGGCGGTGCTGCCCATGCTCGGGGTCGGCGGCATGCAGCTCTATCGCGCGGAGACGCCGGGCCCGATCAAGGATTCCAAGCTCACGCCCCGTATCCGTGAGACCGCCAAGGCACTGTGGTATCTGTACCTGTCGCTGACGGCGGTCTGCGCGCTCGTGTTCTGGCTGGCCGGCATGACCGTTTTCGACGCCGTCAGCCACGGCTTTTCCGCGATCGCGACCGGCGGTTTTTCCAACCACGATCTGTCACTGGGCCACCACGACGACCCCATCATCGAGATGGCCGCGATCGTCGCCATGATCGTGGGTTCGATCAGCTTCGGCATGCATTTCGCCGTCTGGCGCAGCGCCAACCCCCTGACCTATTGGCGCGATTCGGAAACCCGCACGTTTCTGCTGATGGTCGTCGGCGCGACCACGCTGGGCGCGCTCGTGCTGCTGATTGCCGGTACCTACGTGTCGTTGCCGAACGCGCTGATCAAGGCCATGTTCCAGGTGGTCTCGATCGGCACAACGACGGGCTTCACCACGACCGACTACTCGCTCTGGCCGAGTTTTCTGCCCATGTTCCTGCTGCTGGGCAGCTTCGTGGGCGGCTGCGCGGGCTCGACGACGGGCGGCATGAAAGTGGTGCGTTTCATTCTGTTGGCCAAGCAGGGCACCCGCGAGATCAGCCGCCTGGTGCACCCGAACGCCGAGATTCCGATCAAGATGGGCGGCAAGGTCATTCCCGATCGCGTGATTCAGGCGGTGTGGGGCTTCTTCGCGGTCTATATCACGGTGTTCGTCGTGATGTTCCTGATTCTGTTGTCGACCGGCCTCAACGAACTCACGGCATTCTCGGCGGTGGCGGCCTCGATCAACAATCTGGGCCCGGGCCTCGGCGAGGTATCGTCGAACATGGCCGGCCTGCCGGCGGTCGCGAAATGGGTGCTGTGCATGGCGATGCTGCTCGGCCGCCTCGAGATTTTCACCCTACTCGTGATTCTGACCCCGGCGTTCTGGCGTCGCTAGCCAACCGGCGTCTTCCGTCGGCGCTGATATCGGTACACTGTGCGCATGCCGATGAAAGACCAACTCGAGAAGCTGCTCGAAGCCGGCGAGGACAACGCGCTGCTGCGTTTTTCGCTGGGTGAACTGCTGTTCAAGGATGGCGACCACGCCCGGGCGGCCGAGCATCTGGCCGAGGCCGTGGCCCACGACCCGGACTATTCCGCTGCCTGGAAGCTCTATGGCAAGGCGCTGGTCGAGAACGGCGACCTGATCGCGGGTATCGACGTGCTCGAGCACGGCATAACGGTGGCCGAGGCGCGTGGCGACAATCAGGCGGTACGCGAGATGCAGGTCTTCGCCAAGCGCGCCCGCAAGCGGCTCGACGAGCAGGACGCCTGATGTCGGTTTATACCCGCGTCACCGAAAACGATCTGCGCACGCTGCTGGCCGAATACTCGATCGGCGAGCTGGAAGATTTCCGCGGCATCTCGGCCGGCATCACGAACACCAACTACTTCGTCGATACCACGACCGGGCGTTGGGTGCTGACCCTTTTCGAGCAGATGGACGACGGCTCGTTGCCGTTTTTCATGCAGCTCATGGATCATCTGGCCGGCCACGGCGTCCCAGGCGCGCATCCGGTCGCGCGTAACGACGGCGGCTTTCTCAGCGATGTGCGCGATCGTCCCGCGGCACTCGTCTACCGGCTCGCCGGGGCGAGCATCACCGCCCCCGGGGCACGCCACTGCGGCTCGCTGGGTGGCGTCGTCGCCGAAATGCATCGCGCGGTGCGTTCCTTCGGAGAGAGTCAGCGCAATCCGCGGGATCTCGCCTGGATCGCCCAGGCGCGCGAACGCCTCGTCGACCATCTCGACGCGGAAACCGCCGACCTGCTCGACGACGAGATCGCCTATCAGCGCGACTGCGCCCACACGGTGTACGCGGGCCTGCCCGAGGCCGTGATTCATGCCGACATGTTTCGCGACAACGTCCTGTTCGACGACGAGCGCGTATCCGGCGTCATCGACTTCTACTACGCCTGCCACGACTACCTGTTATTCGACCTGGCGGTGATCTGCAACGACTGGGCCTTCGATGAGTCCGGTACCTATGTGCCCGAACGCTGGCAGGCGTTCGCCGCCGCCTATCATCGGCGTCGCGCGCTGACGGCCGGCGAACATGCGGCGTGGCCTGCCATGCTGCGCGCCGCCGCGCTGCGTTTCTGGGCGTCGCGGCTCATCGACTACCATTTTCCGATGGACGGCGACGTTACCCATATTCACGACCCGCGCCCGTTCGAGCGTCTTTTGCGTGCCCATCGCCAGGCGGCGCCTGCGCTTGGCGACGCATTGCCCGCGCGCGAGACGTGATTGCGCTCATCCAGCGCGTGACCGAAGCCGCGGTCGCGATCGACGGCGACACCGTGGCCGCCATCGGCCCCGGCATGCTCGCGCTCGTTGCGGCAGAACCCGCCGACGACGCGCAACGCGCGGCCCGTCTGGCCGAACGGGTGCTCTCGTATCGCATCTTCGCCGACGACAAGGCGCGCATGAACCACAGCGCCTGCGATGCAGAACGCGCGGTGCTCGCGGTGCCGCAATTCACGCTCGCCGCCGACACACGGCGGGGCAACCGGCCCGGATTCTCCACCGCCTGCCCGCCCGATCGCGCCCGAGGCCTGTTCGACGACTTCATGGCGGCGCTGCGATCCCGTCACGGCATCGTCGAACAGGGCGTGTTCGGCGCCGACATGCAGGTATCGCTCGTCAACGATGGCCCGGTGACGTTCTGGCTGCAGGCCTGAGTACGCACGCCGCGTGCGCATTCGCGTTGCCCGGGCAATGGGCGTATTATCGCGCCTTCCGGGGTGATCCAACGCTTTGAATAGGCCATGACCGCGCGCCGCGCCACGATCGCACGTCAAACCAATGAAACCGACATCTCGGTCACACTCGACCTAGATGGCAATGCCGTGTTCAACGCCGATACCGGCGTCGGTTTCTTCGACCACATGCTGCATCAGATCAGCCGTCACGGGCTCGTCGATCTCGACGTCTGCGCCAAGGGCGATCTGCATATCGACGACCACCACACGGTGGAGGATGTCGGCATCTGCATCGGTCAGGCGCTGCGCGAAGCGCTCGGCGACAAGCGGGGCATCACCCGCTACGGCCACGCCTACGTGCCGCTCGATGAAGCGCTCGCGCGTGTGGTGATCGACCTGTCGGGGCGGCCCGGGCTGTTCTTCGACGCGACCTTCACCCGCGACAAGATCGGCACCTTCGATGTCGAGCTCGTGCGTGAGTTCTTTCAGGGGCTGGCGAGCGCGGCCGCGATCACGCTGCATATGGATGCCCTCAAGGGTGACAACGCCCACCATGTGGCCGAGACGCTGTTCAAGGCCTTCGGCCGTGCGCTGCGCGTGGCCGTGTCGGCCGACAGCCGCACCGGGGATGCCACACCGTCCACCAAGGGCAGCCTCTAGGCGCCCGCGGCGGGCGCGCATCGACCTCCTTCCTTTTCTTTCGAAGTCAATCTTATGGCAACCGTCGGCATCATCGACTACGGGATGGGCAATCTGCACTCGATTGCCAAGGCGCTGCGCTATGTGGCGTCCGACGAGCAGATCGAGGTCAGCTTCGATCCGGACGCGCTGTCGCGCATGGATCGGCTGGTGCTACCCGGCGTCGGCGCGATCGGCCATTGCATGGAAGAACTGCACCGTCTCGAGCTCGACGACATGATCCGCGAGCAGCTCGGCAAGAAGCCGCTCATGGGCGTTTGCCTGGGCATCGAGGCGCTCATGGGGCACTCCGAGGAATCCGGCGGCGTGGAATGCCTGGGCGCCTTTCCGGGCGACACCGTGCACTTCGCCGCCCCGGATGCCCAGCCCGACGGCGTGCGCCGCAAGATTCCGCACATGGGCTGGAACCAGGTCCGCCAGGAACGCCATCATCCGCTCTGGAAGGATATCGCGCCGGCCAGCTGGTTCTATTTCGTGCACAGCTACTACGTGGTGCCCAGCGACGAGCGTCATATCGCCGGCACCACCGACTATGGCGTACGTTTCGCGTCCGTGATCCTGCGGCCGAACGTATTCGCCGTGCAGTTTCATCCGGAAAAGAGCCAGTCGGCAGGCCTTCAGCTGCTGGCGAATTTTCTCGAATGGGACGGTTCCGCCTGAATCGATGTCCCAGCGATCGATCTTAGCTTCGACCCCATCCAAGCCGTAGACGAGGATTACCGGCGTGCTACTCATACCTGCGATTGATATCAAGAACGGCCAGTGCGTACGCCTGCGCCAGGGCCGCATGGACGACGTCACCATCTTCGACGAGGACCCGGTGGCCGTGGCCCGGCGCTGGCTCGACGAGGGCGCGGATCGCATCCACGTCGTCGATCTCGACGGCGCCAAGGCGGGCTATCCGGTCAACGACCGTGTGATCGGCGAAATCGTCTCGGCCTGCGGCAACGTGCCGGTCCAGGTGGGTGGCGGCATTCGCGACGAAGCCGCGATCGAGACCTATCTCGAACGCGGCGTCGAGTACGTCATCCTCGGCACGCGCGCGGTGTCCGAACCGCATTTCGTGGCCGATGCCGGGGTGGAATTCCCCCGCCATATCATCGTCGGCCTCGACGCGCGCGACGGCATGGTGGCCACCGACGGCTGGTCCAAGCTGTCCAACAACACGGTCGCCGAGATGGCCCAGCAGTTCGAGGCGGACGGGGTGGTTGCGATCATCCATACCGACATCAGCCGCGACGGCATGATGCAGGGCGTCAACGTTGAAGCCAGCCGCGCGCTCGCCGCCGAGCTCACCATTCCGGTCATCGCGTCCGGCGGCGTGACCCGCCTCGACGATATCGAAGCCCTGCTGACCGCCGAGGAAGACGGCGTCACCGGCGCAGTGATCGGGCGTGCACTCTACGAGGGCACCATCGATCTCGCCGAGGCACGCAAACTCGTCAACGACCGTAGCAGGAACCCCTGATTCAGTCATACGCAGTCGCGCCGGAGTCTCTTGCGCGCGGCTGGCAAGGAGTGAGGAGCGCAGTTTGCTCATTGCAAATAAACGACGAATGACGCAGTCCAGACGCGCGCAAAAGCCCGGCCTTTTGCCTTCAAGGCAAAAGGTTTGGCCCAAGCCGTCCGCCAGCGGCGTTACCCGGCTCGACCGTGGAGCCTGCCACGGCACATCGCCGGGCGCCTTGCCGGCGAACGGCCTGGGACGTAAACGCGATCCGCGTATGACTGAATCAGGGGTTCCAAAATGACCCTGGCCAAGCGCATCATCCCCTGCCTCGACATCGACAAGGGTCGCGTCGTCAAGGGCGTCAAGTTCCTCGAGATCAAGGACGCCGGGGACCCGGTCGAGATCGCGCGCCGCTACGATCAACAGGGCGCGGACGAACTGGTGTTTCTCGACATCACCGCCAGCCACGAGGATCGCGGCACGCTCATGGACGTGGTCGAGCGCGTGGCCGGCGAGGTGTTCATTCCGCTGACCGTGGGCGGCGGCGTGCGCACCCTGCCCGACGTGCGTCGCCTGTTGTCCGCCGGCGCCGACAAGGTGTCGATCAATACCGCCGCGATCTCGGATCCGAACTTCGTCTACGAGGCGGCCTACCGCTACGGCTCGCAGTGCATCGTGGTCGCGCTCGATGCCAAGAACGTGGCCAAGAAGCACGAACCGCCGCGCTGGGAGATCTTCACCCACGGCGGGCGCAAGTCCACGGGTATCGACGCCATCGAATGGGCCCAGAAGCTGGTTTCGCTGGGCGCCGGCGAAGTGTTGCTCACGAGCATGGACAAGGACGGCACCAAGTCCGGCTTCGATCTCAAGCTCACGCGCGCGATTTCCGACGCGGTCGACGTGCCCGTGATCGCTTCCGGCGGCGTCGGCAGTCTCGAAGACCTGCACGACGGCCTCGAGATCGGCACTGCCGACGCGGTGCTGGCGGCGTCGATCTTCCATTTCGGCACCTACACGATCCAGCAGGCGAAGGGCTTTCTCGCCGAACGCGGCGTGGTCGTGCGCGACCCGATCTACCGCTAGCCGGCCCGTGCCCGAAACGGTGCGCGGGCGCGCACCGAGCCGATCCGATATGCTCGGGCAGGCGCCGCTGATGATTCGGCGCGGAGAGCTACGGGCATGAAGAACAACGTCTTCGCCGCCGCCATTCTCGGCGTGTGTCTAGCCATCGGGCTGGTCATCGGCGGCAGCTATCTCAAGAGCGCGGCGATCCAGTGGAAATCCGCGGATCGCTCGGTCACGGTCAAGGGGCTGGCCGAACGCGAGGTTCGCGCGACGCTCGCCCTCTGGCCGCTGCATTTCACCGTGACCGGCGACGCGCTCGGCGAGGTCCAGCAGCGGGTCAATCGCCAGGCCGATATCATTCGCGCGTTTTTAACCGACGCCGGCTTCAAGACCGATGCGATCACCCTGACCTCGCCCGAAGTCACCGATCGCTACGCCAACAGCTACGGCAACCAGCGCCCGCCGAGCCGCTATTCCGCCGAGGCCACGATGCTTGTGCGCAGCGCGGCGATCGATGCCGTGAAGCAGGCCATGCCGCGCGTGGGTGAACTCATCAGCCAGGGCGTGGTGCTGTCGCCCAATTACAACTACCGCACCGAGTTCCTGTTCACCGAACTCGAAGACATCAAACCCGCGATGATCGCGGCGGCGACCGCCGACGCGCGCAAGGCCGCCAAGCAGTTCGCCCAGGATTCGGGCAGCCGTGTGGGCGCGATTCGCTCGGCCTCGCAGGGCTATTTCTCGATCTCGGATCTCGACAGCTATACGCCAGACGTCAAGCGCATACGCGTGGTCACGACCATCGACTACGCGCTGGAAGATTAGCGCGCACAAAAAAAAGCCCGGCCGCAGCCGGGCTTTTCATCGTCACGCGCGCGACGCGACTAGGTGGTCTGTTCTTCGTGCTTGCCCTCGGCGATCTCCTCGATCATTTTTGCGCAGAAGGCATCCAGATCGTCCGGCGTGCGGCTGGTGACGAGCGCCTCGTCGCAGACAACCTCGCGATCCACCCAGGTCGCACCCGCGTTCTTCAGGTCGGTCTGTACCGACGGGAAGGAGGTCAGCGTGCGGCCATCGACCACGCCGGCTTCGATCAGCACCCAGGGCGCATGACAGATCGCACCGACCGGCTTGTGCTGGGCAAAGAAGTCACGCACGAACTGCACCGCCGTATCGTTGGTGCGCAGCGTGTCCGGGTTGGCCAGCCCGCCCGGCAGGACCAAGGCGTTGTAGTCGCCCGCCGAGACCTGATCGACGGTCTTGTCGACCGGTTTCGGGTCGCCCTTCGGTTCGCCGCCGCTCTCGCCCTGGATCTTGCCGGCGTCCAGCGAGATCAACTCGACCTCGGCGCCGGCCGCCTTGATCTCGTCCCAGGGCTGCGTCAGTTCCGAATACTCGAAACCGTTGGTGGCCAGAAATGCGACCTTCTTGCCATTGAGTTCGTCGCTCATCACAACTCCGATTGGTTGAGGAATCACTACTCAACCTACCCTGCGGTTGTGCGCAACCGTTTCAACTCCGTAATGCTACGTAAGACCGTGACGCATCAGGCGCTGGCGCGCTCCAGAACCGCGTAATAGAAGCCGTCGAAACCGTGCATGCCGGGCGCGATACGCCGCCCCCGCTGCTCGGCAAAGCCCCAGTGCGCGTCGATCGGCACTTCGCGGGCGTCGTCGGTACGCGCGAGAAACGCGTCGACGATATCCACACCTTCCGCGCGCAGGATCGAACAGGTCGCATAGACGAGCCGCCCCCCCGGTGCGAGCGTGCGCCACAGTGCGTCGAGCATGGCGCGCTGGCGTTCGGCGGCAGCCGCGATGTCTTTGGGCCGGCGCAGCCACTTGATATCGGGGTGGCGGCGGATCACACCCGTGCCGCTGCATGGGGCATCTAGCAGGATCCGGTCGAACCCTCGACCATCCCACCAGCTATCGGGTTCGGCAGCATCGGCGGTCTGGGCCCGGGCGCGACAGCCGACGCGCGCGAGCGTCTGCTCGAGCGTCTGCAGGCGGTCGGCATCGATATCCAGCGCCAGCAGGTCGATATCCGTGCGTTCGAGCAGATGCGCGCTCTTGTTGCCGGGCGCAGCGCAGGCATCGAGCACCCGGTGGCCGTCCTGCGCGCCCAGCAACACGGCCGCCAACTGGGCCGCGCCATCCTGAATCGAGACACGGCCATCCGCGAAACCGGGCAGGTCCCGCGCAGCGACGGGTTCGTCCAGCGTCAAAACGCTGTCGCAGATGCGGGCCGCTTCGCAGCGCAGACCGGCCGTTTCCAGGGCACGCATCGCCACAAGACGATCGCCGTGACGTACATTTGCCCGCAGATGCATGGGCGCCGGCCGGTTACCGCCCTCGAGAATGCCAGCCCACTGGCTGCCCCAGTCCGCCTGAATTCGTTCGACCAGCCAATCGGGGTAGCTGTAACGCACGCCCGGCGCGCTGTCCTCGCTCGCCTTGCCGGCATCGCGTTGATGCCCGCGCAGAATGGCGTTGACCATGCCGCGCGCCTTGCCCAGCTTGAGCGGTGCGCTCGCCGCCACCGTTGCATGCACGGCCGCGTGCGGCGGCACCCGCATGGCTTCGAGCTGATACAGGCCGACCAACAGCAACGCGCGCAGCAACGGCTGCGGCTTGCGCGATAACCGCGGCGCCAGCAACGCCTCCAGGCGGCGATAGTCGCGCAGCACCCCGTAGGCCATGGCCGAGACCAGACCTCGATCGTTGGAAGAAAGATCGACGGATTGCTCGGCCAGAGCCGCGTCCAGACTGCGCCCATCGTCCATGACGGCCGCCACGACGCGGGCGGCGCCTGCGCGCGCGGCGGCACCCTCGGTATGCGCGCTATCGAGCGTGCCGCGACGCCTACTCAAAACGACAGCCAACCCAGTCGCGGCCATTGACCGCGGCAGCCGCATCCATGCGTTTCTTGCCCGGTAACTGCAACGTTTGCACGCGTAGGGTGCCGGCGCCCGTCGCGATATCGATACCCTTCGAACTCGCCGCGACCACGGTTCCGGGAGCCACGTCATGATTGCTTGCCGGCCCCGCCGTCGCGTGCCAGAAACGCACCGGCTGGCCGTCAAGCCGCGCATGGGCGACCGGCCACGGCACGAAGGCCCGCACGGCCCGCGCGATCTCGTCGGCGCGCAGGCGCCAGTCGATCGCCGCCTCGCCCTTGTCCAGGCGCCGCGCGTAGCAGGCCTGCGTGTCGTCCTGGGGCTCGGCGGTGATGCCCTCGGACAAACGGCCGAGCACTTGCGACAGCTCGCGCGCGCCCAGATCGGCCAGCGTGTCGTGCAACGTCCCCGCGGTGGTGTCCTCGTCGATCGGCACGGCGCGCCGCACGATCATGGGCCCGGTATCCAGACCGGCGGCCATCTGCATGAGCGTGACACCGGTCTCGCGGTCACCGGCCAGAATGGCGCGGGCGATCGGCGCCGCGCCGCGCCAACGCGGCAGCAGCGAGGCATGCACGTTGATACAACCGTACTGCGGCAGCGCGAGCACCTTCTTCGGCAACAGCAGCCCGTAGGCGACAACCACGATCACGTCGGGCGCAAGCGCGGCAAGTTCGGAAAACGCTGCCGCGTTCCGGAGCGATTCGGGCTGCTGCACGGCCACGCCGAGTTCGAGCGCGCGCTGCTTGACCGGCGAAGCCGCCAGCTTGCGCCCGCGCCCCGCGGGGCGATCCGGCTGGGTGAGCACGCCGGTCAGGCGATGCCCGCTGGCCGCGATCGCGTTCAGACAGGGCACGGCGAATTCCGGCGTACCGGCGAATACGATGTTCATCGGTGCGCTCATGGCAACTCACGGATGGCGGGCACGAACTACTCGTCGTTCGCGGCCGGCGCATTCTGGCGCGCGGCCTTGGCGAGCTTGCGGCGGATGCGCTCGCGCTTGAGCCGCGACAGCTGGTCGATATAGAGCCCGCCGTCCAGATGGGCGAGCTCGTGCTGTACGCATTGCGCGAGCAACCCTTCAGCGTCCATCTCGTACCGTTCGCCGTTGCGATCCTGCGCCGCGAAGCGCAGCCGCGCATAGCGTTTCACCTTGTCGTAGTGCTCGGGTACGGACAGACAGCCCTCGTCGACGGTCTCCAGATCGGCCTGCCAGAGGATTTCCGGATTGCACATGACGATGCGCTCGTCGCGCGCCTCGGAGCAGTCCATCACCGCCACGCGGCGCGTGTCGCCCACCTGGGTGGCGGCCAGGCCGACGCCCGGCGCGTCGTACATGGTCTCGAACATGTCGTCGATGAAAGTCGACAGCGTCTCGTCGAAAACGGTCACCGGCTGCGTGTTTTCGCGTAGCCGCGGATCGGGAAAATGCAAAATTTCGAGAATCGCCATATTCTGTCGGTGGTCAGCGTTGCAAATGGGGGCCGGCCATCAAGAAAATGCTTTCGATGGCCGATAACAGAGCACGCGGCAAGGCCCGTACCGGCGGTATTTATTGGGGGCGCGTCCTGGATGCGAGAGTATAACGATTTGAAACTGGCCATGAAGCTGGCGGGCGCGGGCTTCGCGCTCGCGGCAGGCGTTCTGGCCACCGGCTGCGCAAGTCAGCCACCCACCACAACCGAGACGCCCGCCGAACCGGCACCCGCACAGCCGCTGCCCGAACGCAGCGCTCCCGTCGCCCGTGAAACCGCGATTGCCAGCCAGATCCGCGCCGATGCGCCGCTGCGCTACGTGGTCAAGAAAGGCGACACGCTCTGGGACATCTCCGGCTACTACCTGCGCGATCCGTGGTACTGGCCGCAGCTCTGGTACGCGAACCCGGACATCGAGAACCCGCATCTCATCTATCCGGGCGACGTGCTCATTCTCACCCGCGGACCCGACGGCGCGTACCAGCTACGGCGTGCCGGCACGGAGCGCCTGTCGCCCCGGGTACGCGAACGCTCGCTCGACTCGATCGCAACGATTCCGCTCGACGCGATTCGTGCCTTCATCACCGGGCCGCGGCTGGTCAGCCAGGATAAACTGATGGACGCACCCTACGTGGTGTCGTTCATCGACGAACATCTGGTCGGCGGCAAGGGCACGATCAGCTATGTCCGGCACGTCGATGCCAGCGGCCACAGCGCGCAGAACTACAGCCTCGTGCGCGATGCCGGCCCCTACAAGGACCCGGAGACCGGCGAGATTCTCGGCCAGCAGGCCGTGCCCGTTGGCGAGATACGCATCAACGCCTTCGATGCAATCTCCACCGGCGTGATCACCAAGAGCTACCGCGAGGCGCTGGTCGGCGATCGCCTGCTGCCGCTGGAAAACGAGGATCTCGTCCACGATTTCTATCCGCACGCCCCGGATCGCGCGATCGAAGGCCGCATCATTTCGGTCTACGACGGCGTCTCCGCAATCGGCCAGTATCAGGTGGTCACGCTCAGCGTCGGCAGTACGGACGGTATCGAACGCGGGCATGTGCTCGATATCTACGAGGCGGGACGTGTCGTGCTCGACTCGGTCGAGGGCGGTCAGGTGCGCCTGCCGGAACTCAAGTCCGGACAACTGCTTGTATTCAAGACCGACGAGCAGGTGAGCTTCGCGGTGATCATGCGCGCGCGCCGCGCAGTGCACATCGAGGATTTCGTGCGTACACCACAACGCTGAACCGGCTGTCGTGAGCGAACGGGACTGGCTGCGTCTGGCCTGCACGCCCGGTATCGGCGCCGCGCTGGGCGCCCGCCTGATCGAACGCCATGGCACGCCGGAACGCGTACTCGCGGCCGGCGACGCCCGCTGGCGCGAGCTCGGCGTGCCGGCGCCGGCGCGCGCCGCGCTCGCCGAACCCGACAGCGCCCGTACCGACGAAACCGAACGCTGGCTTGCCGAGCCCGATCATCACTTCATCACGCGAACGCATCCGCACTACCCGGACGCGCTGGCCGAACTGTCGCCGGCGCCCTCCTGGCTCTACGGGCTGGGCGACACGGAACTGCTGACCTATCCGGCCATCGCCATCGTCGGCAGTCGCAACCCGACGCCCGCCGGCCTGGAGGCGGCACGCGAGTTCGGCGCGGCGCTGGCTCGCGCCGGGCTGGTTATCGTTTCCGGACTGGCGCGCGGTATCGACGCGGCGGCTCACGAAGGCGCGCTCGCGGCCGACGGCATGACCATCGCGGTCTGCGGCACCGGCCTGGACCGGGTCTATCCAGCCATGCACAAGAATCTCGCTGAGCGCATTGCGGCCAGCGGGCTGCTGCTTTCGGAGTTCGCGCTCGGCACCCAGCCGACGCGCGGCAACTTCCCGCGTCGCAATCGCATCATCGCGGGGCTGTGCACCGCCACGCTCGTGGTCGAGGCCGCGCGCGCCTCCGGCTCGTTGATCACCGCGCGCATGGCCAGCCAGGCCGGACGCGACGTGTTTGCCCTGCCCGGTTCGATTCACAACCCGCTGGCGCGCGGCTGTCATCAGCTCATCCGCGACGGCGCAAAACTGGTCGAGACGACCGAACACATCCTTGAGGACATTGCCGGCGTTCTCGACGGCTATCGGCTGCACCACGCCGACGACGACGTGCCGGATAAAAACCAGCCCGGCCCGCAGGATAGCGACGCCGAAGCCGACGACCACGCCACCCTGCTCGCCGCGCTCGGCCACGCCCCGGCCCGGGTCGACGAGCTGGTGGCCCGCACCGGCTGGTCGGCGGATGCGGTATCATCCACGCTGCTCATCCTGGAACTGCAAGGCCGTGTGCTTGCCGGGCCCGGCGGCGCCTACACCCGCGCCAGCGGCGCCTGATCGCAGGCCATGACCGATCGATAACGGTTCATACACGACGGATCTGCGCCGATGAACGAAAACCTGCTCGACGTGCTGCTCTATCTGTTCGAGAACTTCTCGCTTGCGGATGCCGAACACATGTCCAGCGTGCGCGACGATCTCGGCGATGCCGGTTTCTTTCCGGACGAGATCGACGACGCGTTTGCCTGGATCCGGGCGACCGACCCGGACGGGCAATCCATGGCCGACACGCCCAGCGACGACGCCATCCGCGTCTACGCCGAGCGCGAGATGCACGTACTCGACGCCGAGTGCCGCGGTTATCTGGCCCAGCTGCAGCAGGCCGGCGTGCTCAGCGCGACCGCCCGCGAGATCGTGATCGACCGCATGATGGCGCTCGCGGAAGATGCCTTCGAAGGCGCCGAGATCGAGCAGCTCAAGTGGGTGGTCATGATGGTGCTGTCGTCGAGCGGTCAGGACCAGGCCTATGCCCGCATGGAAGCCATGATCCACGCCGAATCGCCGGGCGCCAGCCACTAGCGCGAGCGGCCTCGCGCGAGGTGACACGCTGCGTCACTTCGCGGCGCCGGGAGTTGACGCTGAACGGTCGCGCATGCTTCAAAGGCTGTGCTAGTGTGCTGCGCCCTGCGCCCGAGTGCAGGCCCATTCTTCAAATAGCGTGTATCGATGAGTCGCAATCTCGTCATCGTGGAATCGCCGGCCAAGGCCCGGACGATCGAGAAATATCTCGGCAAGGACTACGAGGTTCTGGCCTCGTACGGCCATGTGCGCGATCTGGTGCCAAAGGAAGGCGCGGTCGATACCGAGCACGATTTCGCGATGCGCTACGACGTGATCGATCGCAACGCGAAGCACGTCGACAAGATTGCCCGCAGCCTGAAGAAATCGGACGCCCTGCTGCTCGCCACTGACCCCGATCGCGAGGGCGAGGCGATTGCCTGGCATCTGCTGGAGCTGCTGCGCGAGCGCGGATTGCTGGAAGACAAGGAAGTCGCGCGCGTGGTCTTCCACGAGATCACCAAGAAGGCCGTCGGCTCGGCCGTGGCCAGCCCGCGCGAGATTTCCAGCGATCTCGTCAATGCCCAGCAGGCCCGTCGGGCGCTGGATTATCTGGTCGGCTTCAATCTCTCGCCGCTGCTCTGGCGAAAGGTTCAGCGCGGTTTGTCCGCCGGCCGGGTACAAAGCCCGGCCCTGCGTCTGATCTGCGAGCGCGACGCCGAGATCGAGGCCTTCGTTCCCGAGGAATACTGGAAGATCGAGGCCCGCGCCGAAAAGGACGCCCAGGCATTCGGCGCGCGTCTGCACCAGCTCGACGGCGAAAAGGTCGAGCAGTTCACCGTCAACAACCAGGGCAGCGCCGACGCGGCCTTCGAAAAACTCACGCAGGCGGCCCAGGGCCAGCTGCGCGTCGCCAAGGTCGACCGCAAGCAACGCAAGCGCAATCCCGCGCCGCCGTTCACCACGTCCACGCTGCAGCAGGAGGCCGCGCGCAAGCTCGGCTTCACGGCCAAGCGCACCATGCGCACGGCCCAGAGCCTGTATGAAGGTGTTTCCATCGACGGCGGCGAGGCCACCGGTCTGATCACCTACATGCGGACCGACTCGGTGAGTCTGGCCGCGGACGCAGTCAGCGAACTGCGGTCGATGATCGGCAAGCGCTACGGCGACAAGAACCTGCCGGACGCGCCTCGCAGCTTCAAGACCAAGTCCAAGAACGCGCAGGAAGCCCATGAGGCCATCCGCCCGACCGAAAGCGCGCGTATTCCGGACGAGATCAAGTCCAACCTCACCAGCGACCAGGCCCGGCTCTACGAGCTGATCTGGCAGCGCACCGTCGCCAGCCAGATGGTGCATGCGCTGTTCGATACGGTGTCTGCAGACCTGGCCACCAGCGGTGACGACCGCCACCTGTTCCGCGCCTCGGGGCGTACCCTGCGCGAGCCGGGTTTTCTGTCGGTTTACAAGGAAGGCAAGGACGACGACAAGGGCGACGACGACGCCGACAAGCGCTTGCCGCATCTCGAGGAAGGCGAGCTGATCAAGCTAGCCGAAATCGTGCCGACACAGCACTTCACGGAGCCGCCGCCGCGCTTCACGGAAGCGGCGCTGGTGAAAACCCTTGAGGAATACGATATCGGTCGGCCGTCGACCTATGCCTCGATCATTTCCACGCTGCAAGATCGCGAGTATGTGGAGATGGACGGCAAGGCCTTCATGCCCACGCCGCTGGGCAAGATCGTCAACAAGTTCCTGACCGACCACTTCACTCGCTACGTGGACTACGAGTTCACCGCCAATCTCGAGGATCGCCTCGACGCGGTCTCGCGCGGCGAGGAGAAGTGGCAGCCGCTGCTCAAGGAATTCTGGGATCGCTTCTCCGAACAGATCGATGCCAAGCAGGATCTGTCGCGCGAGGAAGTCGCCCAGGCGCGCGAACTCGGCACCGATCCGAAATCCGGCAAGCCGGTGATCGTGCGGATCGGCCGGTTCGGCCCGTTTGTGCAGATCGGCTCCAAGGACGACGAGGAAAAACCCAAGTTCGCCGGTCTGCGCAAGGGCCAGGACATGGACAAGATCACCCTCGACGAGGCGCTGTATCTGTTCAACCTGCCGCGCGATCTGGGCGAAACGCCGGAGGGCGAGGAGATTCAGGTCAACATCGGGCGCTTCGGCCCCTATGTGCGCTACGGGAAAAAGTTCGCCTCGCTCAAGGAGGACGACCCCTACACCATCTCCAAGGAACGCGCGCTCGAGGTCATCGCCGAGAAGAAGGAAGCCGACGCCAAGAAGCTGATCAAGCACTTCGAGGCCGAAGGCATCAAGGTGCAGCACGGCCCCTTCGGCCCGTACATCACCGACGGCAAGAAGAACGCCAGCGTGCCCAAGGATCAGGAGCCGGCGGACCTGACCCTCGAACAGTGTCAGGACATCATCGCCAAGGCGCCCGAGAAGAAAAAGCGCGGCCGCAAGGGCGCGGCCAAGAAGACGGCCGACAAGGCGCCGGCGAAGTCGACCGCCAAGAGTGCGGCCGCAAAGAAAAACGGTGCGGCGAAGACCACCAAGGCCAAGACCGCGACCAAGGCGAAGCCCAAGAAGACGACGGCCGCGAAAAAGCCGGCCGCCAAGACAGGCACCAAATCCGGCGGCACCACGTCGGGCAAGTCGCAGTCCTGATCGACCCAATGAACATCGGGCCCGCCATCGTGCGAATGATGGCACGGCGTGACGCGGAACCCTGCGCATGAATGCACACACGTCCAATGGTTCGGCGCGTGCGAGCGCCCATCGTCTGCGCCGGGCGGCGCGCGTGCTGGCCGCCGGCGGCCTCGTGGCCCACGCCACCGAAGGCGTCTGGGGCCTGGCCTGCGATCCGCTCGATCCGAAAGCGGTACTGCGCCTGCTCGCACTCAAGCGGCGCGACGTCGCTCGCGGGCTGATCGTGATCGGCGCAGATGCGGAACAGCTCGCGCCCTTCGTGGCCCGCGACGCCAACTCGGCCTGGGATCGCGCCATTCAGAGCTGGCCGGGACCGGCGACCTGGCTACTGCCGGCCGCGCCGAGCACGCCCTGGTGGCTCACGGGCAGCCACGACAGCATCGCCCTGCGTCATACCGCCCATGCCGACAGCGCCGCACTGTGCCGCGCCTTCGGCGGCGCTTTGGTTTCGACCAGCGCCAACCGCAGCGCCCACCCGCCGGTGCGTAGCACCTGGCAGGCCCGCGCACGCCTTGGCCGCGGTGTCGATTTCATTCTCGGCGGCGTGCCGGATATGCCGGGCCAGCCGAGCACCATCCGGGACGCGGCCGACGGCCGTGTGTTGCGTTAAGACTCACATGACGACCGCCGCAACCGATCCCGACCGCGTCATCGCCTGGTTTCGCGAACTTCAGGACCACATCTGCGAACGTCTCGGCGCTTTCGAGCCCGCGCAGGATTTTCATATCGATGCCTGGCAACGCCCGGCCGGCGGCGGTGGCGACACCCGCGTGCTCGCCAACGGCGAGACCTTCGAGCGCGCCGGGGTGAATTTCTCGCGCGTGACCGGCGACAACCTGCCGGCTTCGGCCTCGGCCCGACGCCCGGAGCTGGCCGGGCGCTCGTTCATCGCCAGCGGTGTGTCGGTGGTGGCACACCCGCGCAACCCTTATGCGCCGACCGCCCACGCCAACGTACGTTTCTTCGTGGCCGAGAAAGAAGGCGAACCGCCGGTCTGGTGGTTCGGCGGCGGCTTCGACCTGACGCCCTATTACCCGTTCGAAGCCGATGCCGTGGCCTGGCACGAGGCCGCGCGCGACGCTTGCGCGCCGTTCGGCGACGATCTGTATCCACGCTTCAAGCAGTGGTGCGACGAGTATTTCTATCTGCCGCACCGCGAGGAAACCCGCGGCATCGGCGGCCTGTTCTTCGACGATTTCGACGAACTCGGCTTCGAGGACAGCTTTGCGTTCATCCGCAGCGTGGGCCAGGCCTTCATCGACGCCTACGCGCCGATCGTCGAACGGCGCCGCGCGCACGACCACGGTGAGCGCGAACGCGATTTCCAGCTCTACCGGCGCGGGCGCTATGTGGAGTTCAACCTCGTCTATGACCGCGGCACCCTGTTCGGGCTGCAATCGCGCGGGCGCACCGAGTCCATCCTGATGTCGATGCCGCCGCTCGCCTCGTGGCAGTATGGCTATACGCCTGCACCGGACAGCCCGGAAGCCACGCTTTACGCAGACTATCTGCGACCGCGCGACTGGCTCCGCTGCGCCGACGAACAAGACCGGCCTTGATGCATATCACGCTCACCGAACTGCGCTATCTGGTCGCGCTCGACAAGGAACGCCATTTCGGCCGCGCGGCCAAGCGCGCCTTCGTCAGCCAGCCGACGCTTTCGGTGGCGGTCAAGAAACTCGAAGGCGAGCTCGGCGTGACCGTGTTCGAACGCAATCGCGGCGAAGCCCGGGTCACACCGATCGGCCGCCGTATCATCGAACAGGCCTATCGGGTGCTCGGCGAAGTCAGCACGCTCGAATCGGTGGCCGAGCAGGGCCGCGACGAACTCGCCGGGCCGTTGCGCCTGGGCGTGATCTACACCGTCGGCCCCTATCTGCTGCCGCACCTGATCCCGGCGCTTCGCGAAGCCACGCCGGACATGCCGCTGATCATCGAAGAGAACTTCACCGGCACGCTCACCCAACAGCTGCGCAATAACGAGCTGGACGCAGTGATCGTGGCCATGCCCTACGACGTATCGGGGCTGTCCACCTGGTCGCTCTACGACGAGTCGTTCGTGGTGGTCATGCCCCAGCATCACCCCTGGACCGCACGCGACACCATCGACGCGAACGATCTGGCCGACGAGGATCTGCTCCTGCTCGGGCCGGGCCACTGCTTTCGCGATCAGGTGCTGGCGCTGTGCGAGGACTGCCGGGATCGCGAGCGCGAGCGCCAGCCACAGGCCGGCTCCAGCCTGGAGACCATACGCCACATGGTCGCCAGCGGCCTCGGCGTGACCGTGTTGCCGCGTTCGTCGATACCTGGGCTATCCGAGGAATCGCGCCTGTTGGAAACACGGCCGTTCGCGGGCGAATCACCCACCCGCCGCATTGCCGTGGCCTGGCGCAAGAGCTTTCCGCGGCCGCGCGCGATCAACAGCCTGCGCAACGCCATCATGCAGTGCGACCCCAGTGGCGTGACGCTGTTGCCCGACGAAAAGGCCGTCAACATCGACGAAGAGGCCTTCGTCGAGTTCTGAACGCCCCGGCCTTTGCGGATCGCCCCGTGCGTTACACTCCCTCGCTGTGAACCGCTTCAACGCCACGATCGCCATGCGCCTGTTCCTGACGGCCGGACTTCTGCTGTTTGCCGGCACGAGCCTCGCCGCGACGACCGCCCAGCGCGATGCTTTTCGCGATGCGCTGGCCGCCGCGCAACAGGGACGGCTCGACAGCCAGCCCGGCCTGCGCACGCAGTTGCAGGGCTATCCGCTCTACGACTATCTCACCGCAGCCGAGCTGCGCTACCGACTGGATACCAATGCGGCCCCTGCCCTGGACAGCCGTATCCAGACGTTCGTGAACAACCACCCGGACCTGCCGCCGGCCGAAAGCCTGCGCCGCAACTGGCTGCCGAGTCTGGCGCGGCGCAACCGCTGGTCGCTGCTGCTCGAGAACACGCGTGACAGCGACGGCAGCACCGCCACCTGTCGCGCCGTCAACGCCCGAATCAAGCTCGGTCAGGCGCCGACCGAGGCCGCGCTCGAGCTCTGGCGCGTCGGCCGCAGCCAACCCGATGCCTGCGACCCGGTCTTCGCCTGGCTCGAACAGCGCGGCCTGCGCGGGCCCGAGGAGATCCTGCGGCGCGCCCGCCTGGCCGTACTCGAGGGCCAGTTCGGTCTCACGCGCTATCTCGGCCGCAAGCTGCCGGACAATCTCGCCGCCCGTACCGACCAATGGCTCGGCGTCGCGGAAACCCCTTCGAACCTGGCCTATAGCCAGCCGGGCCTCGACGGCGATATCGCCGTGTTCGCGTTTAAACGTCTGGCTCTGCGCGATCTCGATAAAGCCGCCGACCTGCTCAGCCCGCTGGCCGAGCGGCTCGATCTCGACGCCACCCAGCGACACGAGATGAAACGCTATGTGGCGCTGCTCTACGCCCAGGAGCACAAGCCGCAGGCGCTGGTGTGGTTCGCGCGCATGGATCACAGCCGCATGACCGACGACGACCACGCGCTCGGCTGGGAGATCCGCGCCGCGATCTACCAGCAGCGCTGGCCGCTGGTCGTCGACGCGATCACCGATCTGCCGCCCGCGCTCGCCGACGAAGAAGAATGGCGCTACTGGCATGCCCGCGCGCTGGAAGAGATGGGGCGTACGCAACAGGCGCGCACGATTTATGCGCCGCTGGCCGGCGAACGCTCCTACCACGGTTATCTGGCCGCCGACGCGCTGGACCAGGACTACAGCCTCAACGAGCGCCCGCTGACTGTGCAGGCTGCGGCGCGTGCGCGTGTCGAAGCCAGGCCTGCCCTGGAACGCGCGCGTGAATTGCGCGCGCTCGGCATGGATCACCAGGCCGGGCTGGAGTGGAACGCCGTGATCGACGATCTCGACCCGGCGGCACTCGCGCAGGCCGCGCGCATCGCGCATGAATGGGGCTGGCATTCGCGCGCGATCATCACCCTGGCGAAATCGGATTACTGGGACGATCTGGATATCCGCTATCCGACCCCCTACGACGCCGCCGTGCGCCAGTTTGCCGACGACAACGGGCTCGATCCGGCCTATGTGTTCGCCATCATGCGCACCGAATCGCTGTTCCAGCCGGAAATTCGCTCCTCGGCTGGCGCGGTAGGCCTGATGCAGCTGCTACCCGGCACGGCGCGTCTGGTCGCGCGCCGCATGGACGCCGCGCGTCCGTCGAGCAGCGCGCTGACGATCCCCGAAATCAACATCCAGCTCGGTTCCGGTTATCTGGCCCAGATGCTCGAACGCTGGGACGGCAATATCGCGATGGCGAGCGCGAGCTACAACGCGGGCCCCGGGCGTATCGAACGGTGGCTGCCGCGGCAGACCATGGACCCGACCATCTGGATCGCCAATATTCCGTACACGGAAACCCGCAACTACGTGCAGCGGGCCATGTCGCACATGACAGTATTCCAGTCGCGCCTGCACGAGCAGATCGTGCCCTTGAACGAGCGTATCGACGCCGTGCAGCCGGGCTACGGCGACGACACCGCCAGCCGCTAGGCCGCGCACATGGAGCGATATCTGGTCGGCGGTGCGCTGCGCGACGAATGGCTTGGATTGAGCGTTTCGGACCGGGACTGGGTCGTCGTCGGCGCCAGTCCCGAAGACATGGTGGCGCGCGGCTACAAGCCCGTCGGCCGCGATTTTCCGGTCTTTCTCGATCCGGACACCCACGAGGAACACGCGCTGGCGCGCACCGAGCGCAAGAGCGGGCGTGGCTACCACGGGTTCGTATTCCATACCGGCCCCGACGTGCGGCTCGAGGACGACCTCACTCGCCGCGACCTCACGATCAACGCCATCGCGCGGGCCGAAAACGGTACGGTCGTCGACCCCTGCGGCGGCCGCGCCGATCTCGAAGCTCGCGTCTTGCGCCACGTGTCGCCCGCTTTCGTCGAGGACCCGGTGCGTTTGCTGCGCCTGGCGCGCTACTACGCTCGCTTCGCCCCATTGGGTTTTCGCGTCGCCGACGAAACCATGGCGCTGCTGCGCGAGATGGTGGCCAGCGGCGAGGTCGATCATCTCGTGCCCGAGCGCGTCTGGGCAGAAACCGAACGCGCGCTCATGCACGACGAGCCGCAGCTGTTCTTCTATCTGCTGCGCGAATGCGGCGCGCTTTCGCGGCTGTTTCCCGAACTCGATGCGCTGTTCGGCGTGATCCAGCCGATACGCCACCACCCGGAAATCGATAGCGGCGTGCACACGCTGCTTGTGCTCGGCCAGGCCGCGGCCGCCGGTGCGCCGCTGGCGGCGCGCTATGCCGCGCTATGCCACGACTACGGCAAGGCACTGACGCCGGCACATGTCCTGCCCGGCCATCGCGGCCATGAAGCGGCCGGCGTACCGCGGGCCGAAACTTGCAGCGCCCGACTGGGCGTACCCAAGGCCTTGCGCGAGGCCGCCGCGCTCGTCGCACGCTGGCATACCCACGTGCATCGCATGCATGAACTGCGGCCGGCGACCATGCTGGAGCTATTCGAAAGCATCGACGCGTTCCGTCGTCCGGAACGGCTGGACGTGTTGATCGCGGTCTGCGAGGCGGACGTGCGCGGCCGGCTCGGCTTCGAGCGACGCAGCTACGATCAGCCGCGGCTCGCGCGCGCCGCGTTTGCCGCAGCCAACGCCATCAGCGCCCGACCGATCGCCGAATCCGGTTTACGCGGCCCGGAGATCGGCAAGGCCCTTCACGATCAGCGCGTGGCCGCGATCGCAAACGCGATCGGGCGCCGTTAGCCCGACCAGCCGAAGATCGCGAACAGCACGATGCCGAGGACCACGCGGTAGACCACGAACGGCATCATGCCCACGGACTGGAGCATGCGCAGAAAATAGTGGATCGCGGCGAACGCGCTCAATCCGGCGAGCAGCGCCGCCATGGCCATCGCCCCCCATGCCTCCTCGACCGGGCTCTGCAGCAGCAGCATCGTCTCGAAGACGATCGCGGCAGTCGTGATCGGAATGGCCAGATAGAACGCCACGCGCGCCGCCGCCTGGCGGTTCAGCCCGAAGGCCCGCCCGCCGAGTATGGTCATGCCCGAGCGCGAAGCGCCGGGGATGAGTGCCACCGCCTGGGCGAAACCGATCGCGAGATAGGCCCGCCAACCGATCTGCTCGGGCTCACGGGTGCAGGGCGCCCGCATGTCCACCCAGCCCAGCAGCAGGCCGAAGACGATGCTCGTGGTGGCGATGATGCCCGGCACGCGCAGCATCGACTCCCCCAGCAGACCGATGATCACACCGAACACGATCGCCGGCACGGTCGCCAGCACCAGCCCCCACGCCATCGCCACTTCCGCATCGCGGCGGCACGTCGTCATGGATTGCATCCAGGCCTGGCAGAGGTTCGCCACGTCGGTACGGAAATACGCCAGCACCGCGACCAGCGTGCCCAGATGCATGGCCAGGTCGAAACCGAGCCCCTGATCCGGCCAGCCCAGAAAATGCGGTACCAGAATGAGGTGCGCGGAACTCGAAATCGGCAGGAACTCGGTGATGCCCTGCACCACGGCGAGCACCACCATCTGATACCACTCCATAAACCTATCCGGACAGGATTCTGAATTGCGGACATTTTTCAGCGGCGCCGCAGGCCGGCGCGATGGGGCCGCACTATAGCGTGGCACCCGGCATTTGTCCGAAACGACTCACGTGCGAGACGTTCGATGCTGCACGCGATCGGTGGCATTGCCGTGACGGCGCAGCCGCCCCGCCAGGCACCGACTACAGCGCGAGCGGCGCCTCGGCGTCGAGCGTAACGGCCTCGAGCCGCAGGCCTGCGGTACCGAATTCGCCCCAGAGCTCGCGGTAGGTACGCCCCAGCGCCGGGTGGATGGCCGCGGGCGCCAGTTCCGACAGCGGCCGCAGGACGAAGGGGTATTCGAGTATGTCCGCGCGCGGCAGCTGCAGGGTAGCGTCATCCTGTATGCGATCACCGAAAAGCAGCAGATCGATATCCATCGTGCGCGAGGTCCGGCGCACCGCGCGGTCACGTCCGCAGGCCGCTTCGATATCGCGCAGCTGCGTGTGTACGCGCTCGAGATCGAGTTCGGTTTCGAAGGCCGCCACCAGATTCAGAAAATCCGCGCCCTCGAAACCCACCGGCGGGCAGCGATAGATCGGCGAGCGTCTGAGCGTGCCGAAGCTGCGTTCCAGCAGCTCGAGCGCCAGCCGCACATGGGCATGGGGCGATACGTTGCTACCGATGCCGATATAGACCTCGGTCATACCTCGCGTTGCCGCGTGATCCGCACCCCGACGCCGCTGGCCTGCGGCAGGGCACCGGGTTTGTTCACCCGGATCGCCACCTCGGGCACATCGAAATCTGCCAGCAACAGGCGGGCAACTTCCTCGGCGAGGGTTTCGACGAGCTTGAACTGCGACGCGGCCACGAAGTCCCGCACGCGATCCGCGACGGCCTTGTAGTCCAGGGTCTGGGCAACGTCGTCATCGGCGGCCGCATCGCGGGTCGAAAACCCGATGTCGAGATCGATGTAGACCCGCTGGGGCGCGGCGCGCTCCCAGTCGTAGACCCCGATGATCGTGTCGACCCCCAGCTGCTGAATGAATATCGTGTCCAAGTCGCCTCCCTTGTAACGACTCGCAGGCCGCCCGATACGGGTGGCCGGATCTGCGGTGCTGATTACGCGCAGCTTAGCACTGACGCCATGTGTTCCGGGCGTCACCGCCCGGGTCGCTCCAGCTACGAACACGCATGCGATACTGACGCACCGCGTTACCCAGCCCGCGTTCGATGCCGATCGTCCAGTCCGCGCTTGCCCCGCTGTTCCTGCTGATCGCGCTGGGCGCATGGCTCGGCTGGCGCGCATATCCCGGTGGCGATTTCTGGCCGCGTGCCGAACGACTGATCTACACGCTGCTGTTTCCTGCCTTGCTGATCGCGACACTGGCCACGGCGGATGTCGCGCGTGTGACGGTCCTGCCGCTGGCCGTAGTCGTGCTCGCACCGCTTCTGGCGATGGCCGGCCTGCTGTGGGCGGCGCGGCGGCGTCTTGCCCTGGGCGCCCCCGCTTTCACGTCTGTTTTTCAGGGCGCGCTGCGCTTCAACACCTATGTGGCCCTGGCCGGTGCCGCCGCGCTGCACGGCGATGCGGGGCTGACGATTGCCGCCGTGGCGATAGCGCTCATGGTGCCCACGATCAACGTGCTGTGCGTGCTGTGCTTCGTCGCCGCCGGCACGCTGGGCCACGCGAGCATCGGCCGCAGCCTGCGCGAACTGCTGCGCAACCCGCTGATCGTGGGCTGCGCGATCGGCATCACTCTCAACCTGAGCGGTATCGGCCTGCCGGGCGTTGCCGAACCGACCCTGCGTGTGCTCGGCCGGGCCGCCCTGCCGCTGGGCCTGATCACCGTCGGCACCGCGCTGCGACCGGCCGCAGTCTTGCGCGCGGGCCGCGCGTTCTGGCTGGCGACACTCGTCAAACTGATGCTGCTCCCGGCGCTGGCGCTCGTGCTGGCGTTGCTCGTCGGCCTCGACACACAGACCACGCACGTCGCGCTGCTGTTCACGGCCGTGCCCACGGCCACCTCGGCCTATATTCTGTCGCGCCAGCTCGGCGGGGACAGCGAACTCATGGCGGCCATAATCACTGGCCAGACCGTGCTCGCCATGCTCACGCTGATTTTCTGGCTGGGCGTGGCGGTCTAGGCCGGCGCCTCGATCGCGTCAGCCGGCGGCTTCAGGCTGTCCAGCGGCCAGCGCGCGGCGGCGTCCGCCGGCGCGATACCGGGGCGCATCTCGCGGGCGCGCAAACTGCCGACCAGCGCGATCATGGCCGCATTGTCGGTACAGAATTCGCCACGCGGGAAATGAGTGGAAAAGCCGTCGCGCGCGGCGCGCACGGACAGCGCCTCGCGCAGGCGCGCGTTGGCGCCGACTCCGCCGGCGACGACGAGCCGCGATGCCTCGCAGGCGGCTAGCGCTCGCGCGCATTTCGCTACCAGCGTGTCGATCACGGCCTGCTCGAAGCTCGCGGCGATGTCGGCGCGCGCGGATGGCGTATCCGGCGCGGCCTTGACCGCCAGCATGACCGCGGTCTTGAGCCCGGAGAAAGAAAAATCCAGGCCCGGCCGCTTGAGCATGGGTCGCGGAAACGCGTGCGCATCGCGACGCCCCTGCGCGGCGAGCGCCGCGAGTGCCGGCCCGCCGGGATAACCGAGCCCCAGCATCTTTGCGCACTTGTCGAAGGCTTCGCCGACGGCGTCATCCAGGCTTTGTCCGAGCAGGCGATAACGCCCCACACCGTCGACCTTGACCAGAAGCGTGTGGCCGCCGGATACCAGCAGAGCCACGAACGGAAACGCCGGGGGATCGTCCTCAAGCATGGGCGACAGCAGATGCCCCTCCATGTGATGCACACCCAGCACCGGCAGGTTGCGGCTCATCCCCAGCCCGGCCGCCACCGAGGCACCGACCAGCAGCGCCCCGACGAGACCCGGGCCGCGCGTGTACGCGATACCGGTCAATTCGGGGTGGCCGGACTCGGCCAGAACACGCTCGATCAGCGGCAGCGTCTTGCGGATATGATCACGCGACGCCAGCTCCGGCACCACCCCGCCGTAATCGGCGTGCAGGGCCACCTGGCTGTGCAGCGCATGGGCCAGCAGGCCGTGCTCGCTGTCGTAGATCGCGGCCGCGCTTTCGTCGCAGGAGCTCTCGATTCCGAGGATGACGTTTTTTCTTTGCAAAAGGGGTCGGCAGGGATTAGACTTCATCGCCTTATTCTAGCCGCCGGGTCTCGGATATGCCCATGGCTGGATGGACACAACTGTATTTTCCGGAGAGTGATTGCTCAATGCCTAGCGTACGCGTCAAAGAAAACGAACCGTTCGAAGTTGCACTGCGTCGCTTCAAACGCAGCTGCGAAAAAGCGGGCGTTGTCACCGAAGTACGCCGTCGCGAGTTTTTTGAGAAGCCCTGCCAGACCCGCAAGCGCAAGCGCGCCGCGGCCGTCAAGCGGCATGCCAAGAAGCTCCAGCGCGAGCAGCAGCGCTTCACGCGCCAGTACTGATCGCGGACTTCAGACCGACGCATGAAACAGCGGCTCCAAGGCCGCTGTTTTTCTTTGTCAGGCAGAATTCTTCGACAGGAGTACGCGCGTGAGCCTCAAAGCACAGCTTCAGGATGACATGAAATCCGCCATGCGGACGCGCGACAAGGAACGCCTTGCCGTGATTCGCATGCTCATGGCCGCGGTCAAGCAGCGCGAAGTCGACGAGCGCAGCGAGCTTTCCGACGCCGACGTGCTGGCGGTGGTCGAGAAGATGGTCAAGCAACGCCGGGACGCCGAGCAGCAGTACCGCGACGCCGACCGCCCGGAACTGGCCGACGCCGAAGCCGCCGAGATCGCGGTACTCGAACACTACCTGCCCGCCCAGCTCAGCGAGGCCGAAATCGATCAGGCGATCGAAAAGGCCATCGTCGAGAGCGAGGCCAGTTCCATGCGCGACATGGGCAAGGTCATGGGCGTGCTCAAGCCACGCCTCCAGGGCCAGGCCGACATGGCCGTGGTCAGCCAGCGGCTCAAGACACGGCTGCAATAACCGCGCTGCGCGGGCGCTTGCCTGCGACATGCCGATCGGGGAAGCTCGTGATCTGCGCTGAACCGGTCCTTGCGGGCAGGCCGGCCAGGCCGCCGCGCGATGTCCTGCAAACGCGGCTTCGCCACGCCGCGCTATCGGGAGGTTGAATCGCAATGGCGCGCATACCCCAGGATTTCATCGACCAGTTGCTCGATCGCACGGATATCGTGTCGTTGATCGACGCGCGCGTGTCGCTCAAGAAATCCGGGCACGAGTTCGCCGCCTGCTGCCCGTTCCACGACGAGAAGACGCCCTCGTTCACGGTATCGCCGACCAAGCAGTTCTATCACTGCTTCGGCTGTGGGGCACACGGCACGGCGATCAGCTTCCTGATGGAATACGATCGCCTGGAATTCCGTGATGCCGTCGAAGTGCTGGCCCAGAACGCCGGCCTTGAACTGCCGAAAGACGCCCAGGACAGCGCCCCGGCCGGGCCGCCGCGCGATCCGCTGTTCGATGCCATGGCGTTCGCCGACCGCTTCTACCAGTCGGTGCTGCGCCGCAGTCCGGCGGTTATCGACTATCTCAAGCAACGTGGCGTAACCGGCGCCATGGCCAAGCAGTACGGCCTCGGCCACGCGCCCGACAGCTGGGACGGCCTCACGCGAGAATTGCGCGACCGGCCGGCGGCCGAGCGTGCCGGGTTGCTCATCGAGCGCGACAGCGGCGGTTACTTCGATCGCTTTCGCAACCGGCTGATGTTTCCGATCCGCGATACCCGCGGACGCACGATCGCCTTCGGCGGACGCACGCTGGGCGACGACAAGGCGAAATATCTGAACTCGCCCGAAACGCCGCTGTTTCACAAATCCGATCACATGTACGGGCTGTTCGAGGCCCGACAGGCGCTGCGCGACCTGCCGCGACTGCTGGTGGTCGAGGGGTATATGGACGTGATCGCCCTGGCCCAGCACGGGTTTCCCAATGCGGTGGCCACGCTGGGCACGGCCACCACCGAATCGCATCTGACCACGCTGTTTCGGCATACCCAGGAAGTGGTTTTCTGTTTCGACGGCGACGCGGCCGGCGTGCGCGCCGCGCGCAAGGCGCTAGATCAAAGTCTGCCGGTCATGCGCGGCGCACGGCGCGTGCGGTTTCTGTTCGTGCCCGACGGCGAAGACCCCGATTCCATGGTGCGCGGCGAAGACGGCGCGGAACGCTTTCAAGCGGCAATCGACGCGGCCCGCCCGGCCTCGGCCGTGCTCATCGACGCACTGACCGATGGCGTCAGCCTCGATTCACCGGATGGCCGCGCCACGCTGATCGAAAAAGCGCGGCCCTACGTCAATGCGCTGCCCCCGGAAGCCTTTCGCACCGAACTGATCGGCGAACTGGCCCAGCTCGCGCGTCTACCTGCCGACGATCTGCGCGCCATGTATGCCAGCGCGCCTTCAAAGAGTACGGCACCGGTCGATAAAGCTACGAGAGAACAAAAGACTAGAGTGACGCCGGTGAGCCGAGCGATGAGTCTGCTGTTTGCCGATCCCGCGCTGGCCCGCCACGTGTCGGACCCTGCGGTACTGCGCGAAAGCGACAGCCCGGGGGCCACGATTCTCGCCCAGGCGATTGAGTTTTTCGCGAGCACCCCAAACGTATCGATATCGCAGTGGCTGGAGCGCTATCGCGAACACCGGTTCTTCGACCGGTTGCAGGAACTGGCCGCGACCACGCCGCCCGGCGACGACGACAGCCGCGCGCGCGAATTCGATGAAGCGATCGCGCATCTCGGCGCCAAGACTGCGTCGCAGACCACGCTGAGACAGCGCTACGACGCGCTGGTCGCCGCGCAGGCCCGTGGCCCGCTGGACGCCACCGCCGCGCAGGAACTGAAGGAATTGCACCACAAACTCAGGAGTGTTCGTCGCAATTCGGCCTGACCAACACGAACCCGACGAGCCGTTCGAGTCGCTCTCGGTAGTTCGAATTGTTACCATGGCCGGTTATCGCAGCGTTCGCCACGTCCCACGAGCCCAACATACGCAGCAGAGCACATGAGCAAAGACAAGAAATCTCAGCTTCGGCTATTGATTGCCCACGGCAAGCAGAAAGGTTATCTGACCTACGCCGAGGTCAACGACACGCTGCCTGACGATATCGTCGATCCGGAGCAGATCGAAGATATCGTCAACATGATCAGCGACATGGGCATCACTGTCCATGAGCAGGCACCGGACGACGACAGCCTGCTGCTCTCCGAGAATACCGTCAACGAGGACGATGACGACGACGCGGAAGAAGCCGCGGCCACACTGGCCGCGCTGGATCCGCAGTTCGGTCGCACCACCGATCCGGTGCGCATGTACATGCGCGAGATGGGCACGGTCGAGCTGCTCGACCGTCAGGGCGAAATCCGGATCGCCAAGCGTATCGAGGAAGGCCTGGCGGAGATGATGTTCGCCCTGGCCTACTTTCCGGCCACCACGGGGCGCCTGCTCGAGCTCTGGAGCCAGGTCGAGGCCGGCGACAAGCGTCTGACGGACGTGCTGGTGGGCTTCGTGGACCCGGACACCGGCGACCCCATCGTCAACGAGGACGAGTCCGCCGAGGACGAGGACGAGGAAGGCTCTGCGCCGGGCAATGACGGGCCCGACCCCGAAGAGGCCAAGGCCCAGTTCAAGAAGCTCAAGACGCTGCACAATGGCGCGGTCAAGACGCTGGACAAGCACGGCCGCGAGCATGAAGAGACCGAAGCTGCGCTGAGCAAACTGGCCACGCATTTCATGCGCTTCAAGCTGGTGCCCAAGACGGCCGACGATCTGACCCTGCAGCTGCGCACCACGATGCTCGACATCCGCAGCATCGAACGCGAGATGCTCCAGATCTGCGTGACCGAGGCCGGCATGCCGCGCCGCGATTTCGTGCGCCAGCTGCCCGACAACCTCACCAGCGAGGTCTGGCTCGACAAGCTGATCCGCGCCAAGCGCCGCTACTCGTCCACGATTGCCGGTCGCCGCGAGGATCTCGTGCGGGCCCAGGGCCGCATCCGCGAGATCGAGTCCGAAAACGGCATGAACGTCAATCACATCAAGGAAATCAACCGCAAGATGTCGATTGGCGAGGCCAAGGCCCGCCGTGCCAAGAAGGAAATGGTCGAGGCCAACCTGCGCCTGGTTATTTCCATTGCCAAGAAGTACACCAACCGCGGCCTGCAGTTCCTGGACCTGATCCAGGAAGGCAACATCGGCCTGATGAAGGCGGTCGACAAGTTCGAATATCGCCGCGGCTACAAGTTCTCGACCTATGCGACGTGGTGGATTCGCCAGGCCATCACCCGCTCGATCGCCGATCAGGCACGCACCATCCGTATTCCGGTGCACATGATCGAAACGATCAACAAGCTCAATCGCATCTCGCGCCAGATGCTCCAGGAAATGGGCCGCGAGCCGACGCCGGACGAACTGGCCGAGCGTATGGAGATGCCGGAAGAGAAGGTTCGCAAGGTTCTCAAAATCGCCAAGGAACCGATCTCCATGGAAACCCCGATCGGCGACGACGAGGATTCCCACCTCGGCGATTTCATCGAGGACATCAACGCAGTGGCGCCGGATGACTCCGCTTCGGGCGAATCGCTGCGCGAGGCCACGCACAACACGCTGGCCAGCCTCACGCCCCGCGAAGCCAAGGTGCTGCGCATGCGTTTCGGTATCGACATGAATACCGATCACACCCTCGAGGAAGTCGGCAAGCAGTTCGATGTCACCCGCGAGCGCATCCGTCAGATAGAGGCCAAGGCGCTGCGCAAGCTTCGTCACCCGTCGCGTGCCACGTTCCTCAAGAGCTTCCTCGACGAGTAGCGCGCAAGGCCAAACCTTCCCACGGGTCTCAAGAAAAACCGCGAGCGGCCGTCCTATAGATTTTGGGACGGCCGCACGGCGTATGGCGCACGGCTAATCCGGCGCGCTGACGCGCGCGTACTACGTCATGACTCCGCGTATCGTGGCCTGGCGCTCGCCCTGGCGGCGACGTCCTACCCGCCCGGGATCGCACCGGAGGGGGAATCGAACGTGTTCGGGACGTTACACCGTCAAACCTGGAACAGTCTGCTCGCCGCGGTAGCGCTCTTGGCTTTGCCGCTGGCCTGCGACATCGCCCAGGCACGGGACGTGCGTATTCAGGTCACCGATCCGCAAGGGCGCGCGCTGGCGAACGCCGCCGTCGCGCTGCGCTGGGACGACGCCCCGCCGCCACGGGACGACCCGCCGCCCGCAGTCATGAGCCAGCGCGAGATGACGTTCATCCCGCATGTGCTGGCGATTCCGGTCCATACCAGCGTGACTTTTCCGAACTACGACCCCACGCGGCATCACGTCTATTCCTTCTCGGAGGCAAAGACCTTCGATATCAAGCTCTACGTCGGCTTCCCCCAGCGCCCGGAATACTTCGACACGCCGGGCGTGGTATCGATCGGCTGCAATATCCACGATCAGATGCAGGCCTTCATCGTCGTCATGGATGCCCCGCGCATCGCGGTGACCGATAGTGCCGGTCAGGCACTGCTCACGGAGGTGCCGGACGTCCCTCGCGAGGTCGAGATCTGGCATGAGTGGCTCAGCCATGGCCAGACGGCTGTGGTTCGGGCGATGCCGGCCGATACTGATTTCATGCATGTGCCGATCGATATTGCACCGCCGCCTGCGCCGGCCCAGCCCGACGGCACGAGCCTGCAGGAACGCTTCAACCGGATCGCCCAGTGACGCTACGGCCGCACACCTTCCGTCATCAGCTGATCATCGCGCTGCTCGGGTTCGTGCTGCTGGCGGAACTGCTGGTCACTATCGCCATTCTGCATCGCACCTACGAACAGCGCGTCAATCAGGCCCGCGACACGCTGCAGGTCGCCGATCGCGTCCTCGACGAGCTCATGGCGCTGCGCGCCGACCAGTTGCTGTCCACGGTCAGCATTCTGGCTTCCGACTACGGCTTCAAATCCGCGATCGCCACCCAGGACGAGCCCACACAGCGCACCGTGCTGCGCAACTTCGGCAACCGTGCCCAGGCAGATCTGGCCATGCTGGCCGATCCTGCCGGCGGCCTGACCACTCTCGTGCCACGCACCCAGCCGAACGCGAGCGCCCTGCCTTTTCAGGAGGTTCTCGAAGGGGCCCGCCGCCTGGGCAGCGCCACCGGCCTGGTGATGGTCGACAAGCGCCCCTATCAATTCGTGATCGCCCCGGTGAACGCCCCACGGCTGATCGCCTGGATCGGGATGGGTTTCGCGATAAACGCGGACATCGCCCGCAATCTCGCCAGTGTCACCGGCGTGAACGTCGAGTTCATCGTGCGCGAAGGCACACGCGAGCTCTATCGCACCGGCCCGCAGAGCCGCGACACGCCGCCGGACATGCTTCGCAGCGCCGAAGCCTTTCTCGTCGACGAGCATTCCCTGTTCGACTCCGGGGCCACGCGGCTGGACGTCGCCCTGTCGCTGACCCGGGACACGGTACTGTCGCCCTACTACGATCTCGCCAGCAGCCTGAGTCTGGTGTTCGTGATCACCGTCGCGGTGAGCGCGCTCGTGGCCATGGGCCTGGCGCGCCGGCTGAGCCAGCCCGTGCGCGATCTCAGCGAGTTCGCCGAATCGGTCGCGGCCGGCCACTACCACGAGCCGCCGAGCGCGCAGGGCATCGGCGAGCTGGACGTGCTCACCGACGCGCTCAACGACATGCAGCACGCCGTGCGCCAGCGTGAGAATCGTATCCGCCATCAGGCCACGCACGATGCACTGACCGGGCTTCTCAACCGCAGCGCCGTACGTGACGTGCTCTACCGCCGCATGAATGCCGGAGAGCAGCTCACCCTGGTCCGCGTGGCCATCCACGACTTCTCGCGCATCAACGGGGCACTCGGCTACCGGCTTGGCGACGAAGTCCTCAAGACCGTGGCCGGCCGTATCAAGACGATCTGCAACACCACACACACACTCGGCCGCATCGAGGGCAACGACTTCCTCGCGCTGGTCGCCGACACCGACGACGACAACGCCTCGCAACGGCTGATCGACGCCCTGCGCAGCCAGGTGGAACAACCCGTCTATCTGCAGAGCACGTCGATTCAGATGCGGCTCGAAATCGGTGTCGTACGGGTGCCCGAGCACGCCGCAGACATCGAAGCCGCCTGGCGGCGCACGGTGATCGCCCGCAACGGGTCTCGCCAGCACCGCTGCGCCACGTTCGCTTACAAGCCGGGCATGGACGAAGCCCACCAGCGCGAACTCGCCATCATTCAGGGGCTCGCGCCGGGAATCGAGCGCGGCGAACTCTCGCTCGTCTATCAGCCGAAAATGGCGTTGGCCAGCGCGGATATTCATCAGGTCGAAGCACTGGCCCGTTGGGTACACCCGGAACTGGGCGCCATTGCGCCGGATGAATTCATTCGTCTCGCGGAGCGTTCCGGCCAGATCCGCCTGGTCACCGAATGGGTGGTCGCGCGAATCGCCGAGGACTTGGCCCGCTGGCAGCGCGAGGGCATGACGCTCGGCGTGGCGATCAACCTTTCGGCCGACGAGATTGCGCAAACGGCGCTGGACGAAACGCTTGCGCCGGTCTTTGCGGCCGCCGGCGACGGCCAGCTGATTACCCTGGAAGTCACCGAAAGCGCGCTGCTGCGCGAACCGGATACCGCGCTGCAGAACCTGCGCGCACTGCAGGCCCGCGGCGCACGCATATCCGTGGACGATTTCGGCACCGGCTATTCCTCGCTTGCCCAGCTCAAGCAACTCGCGCCCGACGAGCTCAAGATCGACAAGTCCTTCATCAGCCAGCTCGCGGATACGCCGGCCGACCAGTTCATAGTCGACCTCATCATCGACCTCGGCCACAAGCTGGGGCTCGACGTTGTCGCCGAAGGCATCGAAACCGCCTCGGCCTGGCGTTACCTGTCCAACAAGGGCGCAGATCTCATGCAGGGCTATTTTCTGGCCCGGCCCATGCCCGCCACGGAACTCGGCGCCTGGTTCGCCGATCACCAGGCCAACCTCGGCCGCTGGCTCGACCGCGCTGCCGACCGCAAGACAAGCGTATGACGGCCGCCCATCGCGTATCTGCCGGCCTGGTTGTCGTGCTGCTCGTCGGTTGGGCGAGCTATGCCCAGGCCGTCGGCAGCCGTCTCTGGGCCACCGGCGGCATCACCAATATCAACGGTGCCGCCGGCGGCGGCATCACGACCTGGGCCGTGCTCAACGGTTATGCGAGCGATACCGAATCGACCGTGAACGTCGCCGTCTCCAGTGCGCAGGTGGATGACTTCCGCGTCGAGACCGTGAGTATCGGCTTCAACTGGGCGAACCGACTGGCGGTCACGGTTGCCCAGAACCGGCTGTCGGTGCGCCCACTCGACACCACGATTCGCCAGCAGACCATCGGTCTCAAGCTGCGCCTGGCGGGCGAAGCGCTCTATGATCGCTTCGGCCAGTACAGCGCGGGCATGCAGTACACGCACAATGCCGACTTCGGTATCCCGGCACTGCTCGGCGCCCGCGACTCCAACGGCATCGATTTCTATCTGGCCGCCAGCAAGGTATTTCTGGCGGCCGTTGCCGACCGAAACGTCATCGTTAACGCCACGCTACGCGCGACACGCGCCAATCAGCTGGGCCTGCTCGGCTTCGGCAGTGCACGCAACGACGAGTACGCACTCGTCGGCGAGTTCAGCGCCGGCGTGTTTCTCGATCGGCGCTGGCTGCTCGGCGCGGAATATCGACAGAAGCCGGACAACCTCGAAGCAGTTGCTGAAGACGACTGGAAAACGCTTTATCTGGTCTATGCGCCTTCGCGTCTGCTAGCGTTCACGCTCGCGTATGTCGACCTCGGCCGCATTGCCGGCTTCGACGATCAGGACGGATATTTCCTGTCTCTGCAGAGTGGCTTCTAGGCGGTGTGCATTCGCGCCCTTATCACAGCATGCACGGGCGGCCGACGCGCGATCCCGGGATTGGTCTTTCTCGTCGGCGTTCTTCTGACAGGCTGCCAGACTACGCCGCGCGCCGCGCCGGACACCTTCTACGTGCAGCTCGGCGAACGCGCCGGCATCGCCCGGCTGACCGAAACCCTGTTGCTCGATATTGCCGCCGACCCACGGCTCGTCGATGACTTTCGTGGCACCGATATCAACCGCCTGCACCACATGCTGACCGATTTTCTCTGCGAGAACACCGGCGGCCCCTGCACCTATACCGGTGACGACATGGCCAATGTCCACCGCGGCCTCGACATCACCAGCACCGAGTTCAATGCCCTGGTCGAAAATCTCGTGCGCGCGATGGAAAAGCAGCACCTGCCGACCGGCGTGCAAAATCGCCTGCTCGCCCGCCTGGCGCCGATGCGCCACGATATCGTCAACGCCCCGCAGCCACCCTCGCCGGAACTTAGGGCGCTTATCCTTGGCGACCTTGAGCTATCCCGCTATAGTGCACCCCGCGTCGATCAGGGCCTGTAGCTCAGTTGGTTAGAGCAGGGGACTCATAATCCCTTGGTCGCAGGTTCGAGTCCTGCCGGGCCCACCATTAAACACAGCAGCTTAGGGGATTATCAGACAGTGCTCTTCAGTCTGTGGTTGCTGTTTGGTTACTGATTCGCGGCAACTTTGCCACCACGCTCTCCCATCTTGCCGGATCCGCATGCGCATAGCGGCTTGTGACGGTTAGAGAGGAATGGCCCAGCAAGTCACGAATGCTGGTCAGTGCCTCACCTTTGCTGGCTAGCAGCGATGCGTAACAATGTCGAAGGTCGTGGAAACGAATATCAGGGCGGCCCATCTTCTCTCTAGCTTTCTCGAATGCGCCACGCACCCTGTCACACGTCGTATAAAACGGCAGACCTTCTACTAGCGGCAGGGCTTCGTCTGTTAAGGGAATGACCCTCGGCTTGCCGCTTTTGGTCTGATCAGGCCTCAGCATGATGCGACCGTTGTAAACATTTGCCGGCTTCAACCCCATAAGCTCCCCTCGCCTCATGCCTGTTAGCATCGCTAACAAAATCACTTTCCGTTCGATCCTGTAGCGTTCTGGCACCGCGTCCAGCAGCTCCGCGAGTTCCATCTCTGTCAGGTAAACATGGCGCTCGTTCTTGGGGGCAGGCTTACGAAGCTTGCCGTCGAGCGGCAAGTCTATCCAGTCCCACTCGCGGTACGACAGCGACAGCACCCTCTTAACGACCTGAATCCGATTGTTGATGGTCGACTGCGCTAGCCCCCTCTCCTTTAGCGCCTTCTGCATCCTGCGCGCCGCGTCTAACAGCTCCTGCCCGATAATCACGCCTGGAGCGTGCTCATCCATCCACGTAGCAACCAAAAGAATGTGTTGCTTCTGCGAACGAACATCGTATTCGGCGACCAGACGTTGCACCCCAACCGAAAAGGTGTACTTAGGCTTGCGGCCCATAACGCCGTTAAACCTATCTTCTTGACGCTGAGCCTCCTCTTTCAGCGCGTACTGCCTTGCTTCTCCTTCTGTGCGAAAAGTTCGCTGAGTACGCTGGCCGTTGACTGTGCAGCGGACGACCCATTTTTCGCGATCTCTTCTGTACGAGACTGTATATCCCATTTCCGATCCTCATTTCTTTGAGGATCGCGCCTGCAACGTCGAGCGTACTCCTCAATCATCTCATGCTCAAAACGAACGGCATTGCCAAGCTGTACGAAGCCGATATGGTGCTTGTTGCTATAGGTCCAGCTCAGGCTCATGCCTAGTCGTTCTGCGACTTGTTCAGGCCGCAGCAGCGCCCTGGCCATAACACGCACCTTCATTGGTTGGCTTGGTGGCCAAATGATCGCGAACCGAGAGGGTATTTACTCGTTGGCTGCTAAGGCGCAAGCTTGACGCAAGCAGAGATATAGAAAATTTTTCGAAGACATGTTAATGGCCCACGCTTTGTCGGTGGATCTCATTCCGACACTTGGGTCGCACTGCTATCTATGCGTCTTGACTGGTGAGGACGGGCGGCGGCTGGCAGAGTCGCGAACCATATAACGCAAACCACGGGAAGCATTGACCTCAGACCGGTCGAATACCACGACACGGCCTTGTCTCGTATCCCTAAGAAGAATGTTTTGGAGGCGATCGAAGAATGAGTGGTAGTACGGAAGAACACCCAGCGCGTGAGCGTCGAGGTCGTGTACAAGCGCCCTCTGTCGCAGCAATGAAGCAAGTCGGTATCGAATTAACTAGGCTCGCTAGGGAAGTAGCGGAAGGGGTGTTCGAGCACGTGGGGCCGTCAACTTCACAGGCCCGAGAGGCTCGACTTAACAAGCTTTTGTCTGACATGGAATGCGGTTTAATTCTGCCTGATCAAACGATAGAGCCTATCGCGTTGCGCCAGGGCAAAGCGGCCATCGCCGAGAAACGCGATCACCACGCGGATCGCGCCCTGCGCCAAGCAGCGGCGGTGAGGCATATATACCTCAAGATTCTTTCTCCGGAGACTTCTCCGTTTATTAACGCCGGTGACGAGAGCCTGGTTAATACCTTTCAGCGCATGCAGTCGGCCCTGTTAGAGGCACAGCGGCACCTGACAGCTCTAGACATACTGAAAAATTTGGAAGGTAAACATTACAGTCAGCGCGCGAGCAAAGGGGGCCACGCCAAACCAAGGCCTGCATCGGAGCAGGATCAGGAAACGCTTCTGGGCGTGATGATAAAGAACATGTTGTACAACGATCCTGATGCGATCAAACGTACTCAGGGTGGTCTCGCGGAGGTGGCGCACCAGTGGGCAGAGAGGATCTTTCGGCTCAACCGGGAGTTCCAGTTCCTCGACATCAAGTCGCTGGGCCGACTCCAGTCCGAGATCCATAGCTTATTGCTAAAGCGTTTGAAGGCTGGACAGGGCTTCAGCGATCTTTCCATTCAGCGCCACGTTATGGCCACTCAGCTACGGGGCCGTTACGACGCTTTCGACAGCGAGGATACCGCTCGTATCAAGGCGGAGTTGAGCTACGAGCGGGGCTTTCGAGAAGGAGCCCAAGAGTTACTGGCATACCTGTTAGAAAAACGTTTCGGAGATCTGCCCGACGCGGCGCAGGATATGATCCGCGCGATGGACAGGGTTGACGACTTGCAAAGGCCCTTGGATAGGCTGCTCGATGCTGCGTCGTGGCAAGACGTGCTGCGAGAGAGTGAATCTCCCTCTTGAAGTAGATAGCACTTGCCGCCCCGGAGGACGGCAAGCGAACGGTCATCAGAGCGCGTTCATCGCCGGCGGACCTAGCCACGGCATCAGGTCGATATAGCGGGTTCGCCCGTCAGTAAACACCGCGAGCTGCTGCTGGGGAATGAGCACATCTAAGGCCGCTTTGAGTCGCTTTTTGTCGCGTAGTGGTCGCGGTGCTCGCTGCCTCACCTCGTTATACCGTACGAAGCGCCAGTTGAACTGCCGAAGCTCATTGAGCCACTCGTTCAGGCGGAACGCGTCCTTATCCTCCTGCGGAGGCGGCATGAAGACTTGTCGGAAGTCTCCTGAGTAATAAAGGCAGAGATCCGTCGCCATTCGTACCGTTTCAGACGCGATGCCCCCCTGATACCCTTCGAACAGGTGAATCAATGCCGCAATACGGGCCACGTTTTCCGCGAGCTTCGAGCCATGATCGGGACAGGCCTCAAAAAACCCGCCCGGCGCCATCTGTCGCTCGATTTCGTTGGCCATCTGCACCCAACATGCCGCCCCTTGCTCGTTAAACTCGAGTACCTCTCGCGGCGTCTCCGGCGCCTCAGCCAGGATCAGGTTGTCTCGCGTCAACGCAGCCAATCTCGCCACAGCCTGCTTCCAGGCCCCCGATTCCAAAGGAGCGGCCAACGAATAGAAGCGATGACCGCGAACCGACGGCGGCGCGCAGACAATAAAGCGAGCGAGCATACCGGAATCCCTTGCCTGCTGGCCGTGCGTTTCCATGTACTCCTGAAGGATGCCCGGCTGTGCCATCACCAGCAGCATTAGCCGGGCGTCGTCTAGCTCGATCTTCTCCTTGCTTGCCCGTGTAACGATCGTGCTACCCCCACTCCACAGTGAATTGATGTGGCCGCGTGCTCGGTTCATGGCACCCTTGAAGAAGAGCTCCGCTTCGTCGGTGGCCAGGGCCCCGCTCGGTATCGCAGTGTCCAGAGCCGACAAAAGCGCTTCAGGCGTTGTGTCCTCGTACAACAGCCGGAACTCGCGGGGTCGCTCAGGCCGATTTTGATGCAGCTCGCGCAATGCGTGCCGCTCGCGCTCCGCCGCCCCGCCCTTGATCTTCTTGCGGCAGATCGCCTGGGTCAGCAGCTTCTCCTCTGTCCGCCATTCCTCCACCTCCCCTTCGTAGGTGTTTAGTCGCTTGCGCCACTCCCGGCGATGCTCCCGCTGCGCTTCCAGGACAACATGTAAGACTTTGTCGTACAGCGGAGACTTGCCCTCGCCAGAACCAGCGACACCTAACACGTTGACCGTCGTTGGCATGACCGTCCCGTAGGGCATCTTCAGGTCGTAACGACCCTGAGCCACCATGCTCACACCTGCCAGCAGGGTGAGGACGGTGAGCTCCAGCGACACCTGGCAATTCTGACTGAGCTCATCACTTGATTGCCACAGCAAGGTTGGGGCGAGTCGCTCGGCACTGAATTGACCAGGGGCGGGCAATACCGCTTGGATAGGGGTAATCATTATCACTCTCTTGCGTTTGAGTTTGGTTACCGCCCAAACCTCACAGGGCGGCCGACAGAGAGTGATGATTTTTACTGAGTACTTAGCCCGATCTACTTAATAGGCAGAAAACGACAAGCACGACTATTGACAATCTACTTACCACTATGCTTTAGAAATCTATCTTTTCGAGGATAGCGCACTTTCCATCGCGGTTATTCCGGCTACAAATAGCCGGAATAACCGCGATGAAGGAGACTGGCGGGCTTCGGTCATCATGCGTCGAGCATCTAGCCCACAAGGCACGAGAAAAATAAATAGACTATTTTGTTATATCGATCAGGTCGAGTATGCGATCGATGACTGGTAAGCGTTTGCTATTCCGCGCGCTTGCCGCCGAGCCTCGCCGCTGGCGGAGCCAGCAATCCGTGGCGGGGAAAGCTAGGTTTCTTGGGAGTAGGCTGCGAACCACCGCCGAAGCAACGTCGCGCCCGGCGCCTTTGGCATACGTCGAAACTGAAGCCACTCCTCCAGGGTACGATGGGGCACGCCCAGCTCCTCGGCCATTCGCACCTGGGTGATTTTGCGTTGCTTGGCTAGCGCCTTAGCGTCACGTATCAGCTGCCGCTTCGGCTCCTCCCTCTCCATCGTATCGAGTCGCCGCTGAGCGTCATCGTGCGCGGCCGCAGAGTCCTGCCAGGGCAGAAACGGGCTTTCGTTTCGCTGAGCAGCGTCTGCTGCGCTCTGGTGGGTGTTTTGCTGGAAGCGGAACGGGAACATTGCGTGCTCCTTATCGGTGAGCTACAGAAGGCTTCCCCAGACAGGGCAGACCGTTATGTAATGCGAGCGTGATCTAATCCCGGCATTGGTCGTCGGCGGACGAATTGCCCCACTTTTTTACGTGGCTGCCGGGGCGTGTGCACACCATATGCACGGCGCGAGAAGCTGACAGCTTTGATCAGATGTCAATGTCGCCGTAAGACCGAGACGCTGAAAACTGGCGCGGTCGTCCCGGGCGCGGCCCTTCAGGCAGGAGAGGCGCTTGACTTGTTTGGAACGTGCGCCCCGCCACTAGCATGGCGGCGTATTCGTCGATCTTGGTCAGATAGCGGGCGATGTGATCCAGCCCGCGCTGCTTCTCGAAATCGTGGTAATCGATACTTCCCAAGGCGTTGTAGTGATAGACGCTCTCGGCGTTTCGATTGCAGTTATGGTAATGACCCTGCCCACCCGTGATTGAGCACGCCCACAGCTCGCCGATCTTGCGGGCTCGGGTAATGTCCTCCCGCACCTGGTGGCCATCGAAGAAGAATAGAACGTGGTAATGAAACCCTTTCTTCGGGCGCCACTCCAGCTTCCAGGCGTAGCCGAGTAAGTGATCAAACAGTGCGTGCGTGTGGAACATTCGACACAGTTGCTCGCGATGATCGCGCGCCGTTTCGTAGTCGATGTATGGGCCGTCCAATGAACTGGACCCCATAATTCGGACAGAGCACTAAGTGATGATCTGCTCCACAATGGCCGCACCCGGCCAAGGAGCAACTATGCGACGCAAACGCCGTAATCACTC
>Ga0310345_10000387_pt1 | contig 69794 bp, 54 predicted proteins | sample HC15DNA20500_MG_FD_204667 | JGI IMG/M metagenome (GOLD analysis project Ga0310345, IMG submission 204667) | Marine microbial communities from station ALOHA, North Pacific Subtropical Gyre - HC15-DNA-20-500_MG | ecosystem: Environmental > Aquatic > Marine > Oceanic | place: Pacific Ocean: North...
GAGCGGTCCGGTTCGGGCATGAGCATCGACAGGTTGCGACCGATCACTTCGGCACTGCTGTAGCCGAAGATCTGCTCGGCGGCGTGGTTGAAGGTCTCGATGATGCCGCGCGCGTCGATGATGATGATGGCGTCGATCACGTTGTCGATCAGCATGCTCAGGTAGCGTTCGCGCTGCTCCATTTCTTCGCGGGCCAGGGCCTGATCGGTCACGTCCCAGATGAAGCCGTCGCACCACCCGAGCGGGTCGTCGCGCTCGCGCAGGACGCGGGCCTTCTCGCGGACGTAGACGGTCCGGCCTTCGGCATTGAGCAGCCGGTAGACGCCCTCGAAGGTGTCCTGCTCGGCGTGCTGTTGCGCCAGCGGCAAGTCGTCCGGATGAATCAGGCTGGCGTAGCTGCGCACGCGATCGCCGACGAAATCGCTGGCCGGATAGCCGGTCAGGCGCTCGATGCCCTCGCTGAGGTAGCTCATGCGGCGGCGGCCATCGTTACGGCAGCGGTAAACCACCCCGGGCAGGTTGCCGACCATGGCGCGAAAGCGGCTTTCGCTCTTCTGCAGCGCGCGGGTGGCCTCCATCAGCTCGGTAATCTCGGTGACGAAGCCGTGCCACAGGACGGTGCCGTCCGGCAGGCGTTCGGCCGTCGCGCGGCCCTCGGCCCAGATCAGGCCGCGCTGCGGATGCTGAATGCGGAACTCGACCGAGCCGGTGCCCGCGCGTATCGCCAGGCGTAGCAGGGCAGCCTTCAGGCGCGGCAGATCCTGTGGATGAACATGGGCCAGCGCTCGTGACGGGTCCTCGAACAGCCGCTGCGGGTCGATGCCGTAGAGTTCGCGCGCGCCCTCGCTGACATAGAGAAAGGCGTAGCGACCGCTGGCGAAGCGCTTGAGCTGAAACACCAGTCCCGGTAGCAGGCTGGCGATCTTCTGCGCGCGCACCAGCAGCCGCTGTCGCCGCCGCGCCTGTTGCTGCTGCACGAACTGGTGCTGCCGCTGCGCACTGAAGCGCCGCTGCAACAGCACGGCCAGCATCAGCAGCAGCACCTCGGCGATGGCCCAGGCGAGGCTCCATTTGATCAGCAGGCGTTGCTCGGCCTGCAGGTGCTCCTCCTGCATGGCGCTGATGTCGCGCCAGACCAGGCTCGCCGCCAGCGGCTGCCCCTGGGGCTCACTCTGCAGCGGGATCTGGTTGAGCATGAAGGTGCGCCCGTCGGCCTTGAGCAGGCGCAAGGCCATGCCGCTTTCCGGCTCGGGCAGCAGGCCCTGTTGCGCCCAGGGCAGGATCTGCGTGGCCGAGTGCTCGATCAGCAGCCAGTCGCTGCCCTTGCCCAGCTGGACCCCGCTGGGCACATCCGCGCCGGCGTTCTGCAGTACCTGTCGATTGACCACCAGCGCCAGTCCCGCCGCCAGCTGGTCGCTCAGCGCCGGCAGTTCCGGCAAGACGCTGTAGCCGACTTCCAGCGCGCCGATCACCGAGCTGTTCGGCCCATCCAGGGCGCGCAGGGGGATGATTGCGCGGGTGCTGGCGCCGAGTGCGTCGATCTCCAGCCCGGTCTGGACGATGCCGTCGCGCAAGGCCCGTTGCAGCATCGGCCGTTGCGCCGCGCGCGGATCGGCGAAGTGCTCGGGCCGCTGCATGCGCAGCAGGGTGACCCCGGCCTCGCCCCAGAACACCTGCAGCTGCATGGCCTGATGCCGCTGCATCGAACTCCAGGCCGGCGCCAGCGCCGATCGCAGCCGCTGACGCAGCCGCTCGACACGGGCGTCATCGAGCGCCAGACCGTTGCGCAGGGCGCTGTCGATCAGGCGCACCTGGCGCAGTACCTCGGCATTGCCGGCCAGCGCGGTGGCGACCATGTCGGCCTGGCGTCGCTGGTTCAGCTGTGCGCTCTGCAGCGCGAGGCTCTGCAGTTCGCCATGCGTGTCGACTTCGAGCAACCAGGCGGCATCGCGTGCACGGTAGTCGTTCAACGCCAGGCCACCGAACAGCAGGACCAGCAGCAGACTGCCCAGCGCGAAGATCCAGCGGGGGGATACACCGGTATTCGTCATGGCTGTGCGAGCTGATCGCGTGTGGTGTTGCGCGCGACGTACGACGTTTGCATGAGCCGCAACTTTCCAGGCAAAAAAAACAATGATAGCTCTATGCCATCAGAGCCGATAGCTCGGCCTTCCGGTCACTGACGTGATCGACGCACAGGCGTAGCGATTGAAATGGAATGTGATCAAAAAGACATCAGGTTTCGGATGGTCGGTCAGGTCGCCTCTGGACTCGCATTGGCGGGGTGTTAGGCTGCTGACAAGGTGTACGCGGACGAAGGTATCGTCGGCGCACCGTTATCCATGAGGCACGCCGTTACCATGTGGCACACCGGTTTACTCGACCTTTCGGTCTGGCAACTCATCGCGACCACGCTGCTGCTGACTCACGTCACCATCGTCAGCGTCACGGTCTACCTGCATCGCTACTCGGCCCACCGCTCGCTGGAGTTGCACCCGGCGCTCAAGCACTTCTTCCGTTTCTGGCTGTGGCTGACCACGGCGATGAACACCCGCGAGTGGACCGCCATCCACCGCAAGCACCACGCCAAATGCGAAACCCCGGACGACCCGCACAGCCCGGTGCACAAGGGCCTGGCCACGGTGGTGCGCAAGGGCGCCGAGCTGTACATGGCCGAGGCGAAGAACGAGGAGACCCTGCGCATCTACGGCAAGAACTGTCCGGACGACCGGATCGAGCGCAACCTCTACTCGCGCTTCCCCAACCTCGGCATCGTGCTGATGCTGGCCATCGACCTGGCGCTGTTCGGCGCCCTCGGCCTGACGGTGTGGGCGGTGCAGATGATCTGGATTCCGTTCTGGGCCGCCGGTGTGGTCAACGGTCTGGGCCATGCGGTCGGCTATCGCAACTTCGAATGCCGTGATGCCGCGACCAATCTCGTACCCTGGGGCATCCTCATCGGCGGTGAAGAACTGCACAACAACCACCACACCTACCCGAACTCGGCCAAGCTCTCGGTGCGCAAGTGGGAGTTCGACATGGGCTGGGCATGGATACGTCTGTTCAGCATGCTTGGTCTGGCCAAGGTCAACCGTACCGCACCCATCGCTCATCGCGTCGAGGGCAAGCGGCATCTGGACATGGACAGCGCCATGGCGATCCTCAACAACCGCTTCCAGATCATGGCGCAGTATCGCCGGCTGGTGATCGTGCCGCTGGTTCGTCAGGAGCTGTCCCGCGCCGACGCCTCGCTGCGCCACCGGCTGCGCCGCGCCAAGCGCCTGCTGGCACGTGAACCGAGCCTGCTGCAACAGGAGCAGCAGGCACATATCGAGGTCATGCTGGAGCAGAGCCAGGCGCTCAAGGTGATCTACGAGAAGCGTCTGGCGCTGCAGCAGATCTGGACGCGGACCAGTGCCAACGGCCACGACATGCTGGCGGCCATCAAGCAATGGGTACAGGAAGCCGAGGCCAGCGGCATCCAGTCGCTGCGTGAGTTCGCCGAGCACCTGCGGACCTATTCGCTGCGGCCATCTGTCGTCCCGGCATGACCTTCGATCGGCTCAAGCCCGGGGCGTAGCGGCGCCCGGAACTTTGCCTGCTGCAAGCTCTCTGAACAGCACTCTTACATTGCAGTACCGCCACCTGGGTGGCGGTCGTTTCAGGAAGAAGGCTATGCAGCTGGCGAGCAACCAGGGTGATTCGAGAATGAGCATGCTGCCGGGTAGTGATGCGCAGACGCTGCTGGCGTTGATGCACGCGCGCGCGGAGGCGGAGCGTCTGGGAGAGCGAGAGCAGTTGTTCAGCACGCTGCTGGGCGGCGTCAACGCGGTGCTCTGGGCATTCGACTGGCAGGCGCAGCGGATGATCTATGTCAGCCCGGCCTACGAGCGCATCTTCGGCCGCTCGCCAGCGCTGCTGCTGGCCGACTACGGTGAGTGGCGCAACGCGATCTACCCGGACGATGTCGAGTATGCGCAGAAGTCGATGCTTGCCGTGCTCGATGAGGGTGCCGTGGAGACCCGCGAGTACCGCATCATCCGCGGCGACGGTCAGCTGCGCTGGCTGAGCGATAAGTGTTTCCTCGGCCGCCGCGCCGAGCATGGCCACGGCCCGATCATCGTCGGCATCGCCGAGGACATCACCGAGAAGAAGCAGCTCGAAGGCGAACTGCAGCGTCTGGCCACGACCGACGTACTGACCCAGAGCAGCAACCGTCGCTACTTCTTCGAGTGCGCGCGAACCGAGTTCGAGCGTGCCCGGCAGTTCGCCTCGCCGCTGGCGTTTCTGCTGCTGGACATCGACGACTTCAAGCGCATCAACGATACCCACGGCCACCAGATGGGCGATCAGGTGCTGCAGAAGGTCGCCCGCTGTGGCGCTTCGGTCCTGCGCCAGAGCGACCTTTTCGGCCGTATCGGCGGTGAGGAGTTCGCCGCCTTGCTGCCCGGCTGCCAGCCGGACCTGGCCGAGCAGATCGCCGAGCGCCTGCAGCGCGAGATCGAACGGCTGGTGTTCACTGCCGAGAATGGCGAGCGTTTCCGCGTCACCGCCAGCCTCGGTCTGACTTACCTGAAGGCCAGCGACCCCGAGCTAAGCGCGGTATTCGCCCGCGCCGATGCGGCGATGTACACCGCCAAGCGCCTCGGCAAGAACCAGGTGATCGTCGGCTGACGCGGCTGTTAGCCGAACCGCTCGTCATAACCGCGACCGAGAAACTGGATCAGGCAGAAGCCGTGTCCGAAAGGGTCGGCCAGCAACGCCAGGCTGCCCCAGCTTTCGGTCGTGATCGGCTGTTCCAGCCGCGCACCCTGGCGATCGCCTTTGCCGTGGCGGATTCGATATCGTCGACGACGAAATCCAGATGCACCGGCGTCCAGTGCCGCCCGTAGTGGCGCTGCTGGCTGCCGTCCGGTGTCGCTGCGCTGTCGGCGTTCTTTTGCAACAGGTAGATGGGCGCAGGGCCGCCGAGCAGTTCCACCGCGTACCCGCCCAGTCTGCGCCCGACCTGCAGGCCGAACAGCGAGCCGTAGAAATCCACGCCCCGCTCCAGGTCGTCGACGTCCAGGTTGACCAGAAAGTCCATCGGACCCTCCCTGCCTGGCGCCATGGCCCAGGCGCGCCGTTCTGCCGTTAGCGCACGAAGGGCGCCGGTTGCTGCTGGGTGATGCAGTGGATGTTGCCGCCGCCCAGAAGAATCTCCCGACCCGGGACCATGACCACTTCGTGCCCAGGGAATACCTCAGTGAGGATGCGCTCGGCTTCGCCATCCAGTGGATCGCCGAACGCCGGCGCGATGATGCCGCCGTTGACGATCAGGAAGTTCACGTAGCTGCCGGCCAGGCGGATCGACGGGTCGCGCGGCTGGCTGCCATCCAGTGCCTCGACACCGGCGCACTCGGCGGCCGACGCATGCAGCGGGCCGGGGATCGGCATCCTGTGTACGGTCAGCGCGCGTCCCTTGGCGTCGCGTGCGCCCTGCAACACCGCCAGGGCGGCCTGGCAGCGTGCATAGTTCGGGTCGTTGGCGTCGTCGGTCCAGGCCAGCAGCACTTCGCCCGGACGGACGAAGCAGCAGAAGTTGTCGACGTGGCCGTCGGTCTCGTCGTTGTAGAGGCCGTGCGGCAACCAGATGATGCTGTCGACCGCCAGGTGCTCGCGCAGGACCGCCTCGATCTGCTCACGGGACAGCTGCGGGTTGCGGTTGCGGTTGAGCAGGCACTCCTCGGTAGTGATCAGCGTGCCTTCACCGTCGACATGGATCGAGCCGCCTTCGAGCACGAAACCTTCGGTGCGATAGCGATCGCAGTACTCGATCTCGAGGATCTTGCGCGCCACCTCGTCGTCGCGCTGCCAGTCGGCGTAGAGCCCGCCGTCTTCGCCGCCCCAGGCGTTGAAGGTCCAGTCGACGCCGCGCAGACCGCCGTTGTCGTCGATGACGAAGGTCGGTCCGGTGTCACGCACCCAGGCGTCGTCGCTGCTGATTTCCACCACGCGGATGCGCGGGTCGTCCAGCGCGGCACGCGCCGCCAGGTATTGCTCGGCGCTGGCGCAAACGGTCACCGGCTCGAAACGGGCGATCGCCTTGGCGACGGCGGTGAACGCCGCCTGCGCCGGTCCCGCGTTGTCCCGCCAGTTGTCCGGGCGCTGCGGCCAGACCATCCAGGTCTGGCTGTGCGGCGCCCATTCGGCGGGCATGAAGTAGCCGTCTTGGCGGGGCGTGGAACTGAGGGTGGTCATGGCTGAGATCCTGGTAGGGTGGAAAAACGGCCGCAGGCCTTTTCCACCATGTGCGTCCCTGGTGGAAAACGCTGCGCGGTTTTCCACCCTACGTTCATTCCGACGGCAGCGAGCCGTCGAGGGTCTTGATCGAGCCGTACAGGTTCGGCCGGCGATCGCGGAACACGCCCCAGGCGCTGCGGATGTGCTCCAGCTGGTCCAGGTCGAAGCTGTGCACCAGCACGCCCTCGCTGGTTTCATCCATCTCCTCGACCTTGGCGCCGAACTGGTCGGCGATGAACGAGGAGCCGTAGAAGGTGATGTCGTAGCCGTCCTGCTCCTCGCGGCCGATGCGGTTGCTGGCGATCAGCGGCATCAGGTTGGCGCCGGCATGGCCCTGTTGCACGCGCTGCCAATGGTCGCGGGAAGTGATGCTCGCATCGTGCGGCTCGCTGCCGATGGCGGTTGGGTAGAACAGCAGTTCGGCGCCCATCAGCGCCATGCTGCGTGCGGTCTCGGGGAACCACTGGTCCCAGCAGATGGCCACGCCGATCTTGGCGTAGCGGGTGTTCCACACCTTGAAGCCGGTGTCGCCCGGGTTGAAGTAGTACTTCTCGTGGTAGCCGGGGCCGTCCGGGATGTGGCTCTTGCGGTAGACGCCGAGCAGCTTGCCGTCGGCATCGATGATGGCGATGGAGTTGAAGCGTGCCCGCCCGGCCAGCTCGAAGAAGCTGATCGGCAGCACCACCTGCAGTTCGGCGGCGAGCTTCTGGAAATGCTGGATCGCCGGGTTCTGTTCCACCGGTGTGGCCAGCTGCAGGTATTGCGGATTGGGCTTCTGGCAGAAGTACGGTGTCTCGAACAGCTCCTGGATCAGGATGATCTGCGCGCCCTTGGCGGCAGCCTCGCGCACCAGCCTGTCGGCATTGGCGATGTTGGCCTGGCGATCCCAGGAACAGGCCATCTGGGTGGCGGCTACGGTAACGACTCGGGACATGGAGCACCTCGCGGCTGCGGTTGAAAGGGCGGCGGCTATCGAAGGCGCAAATTTATTCGATAGTTATCCGGATTGATAGTGATCTGAAAGTATTTAAGACCGTTTAGGAACGCCGTTTATCGATATCTATCGATTAACGCTCGGCGATTCCCGCTTCGGCAGGCACGGCGGCAGATACAGGCCCAGATAGGCATCGAACACCCGCATGCCTTCCTCGGCCATGCGTGGCGTCAGGCTGCCGTACAGCTGTATGGATCGAGCATAGACGCGGTCGCCGAGTTCCACGGCCAAGGCGAATACATCGATGTCCTGCGGCAGCGGAGGCAGGGCGAAATGCCGCTCGAACACCGCCTGCATGGCCTGGCCGAGTTCCAGATCCAGGCGCTGGTCGGTCTGGGTGACTTCACCGAGACCGTGTTGCGCCAGGATCAGCTGGCGGGCGGCGCTGTCCTGCTCGTAGACCTTGAGCATGCGCTGTTCGATCAGCCGCGACAGGTCGCGCCAACTGGCCAGGCTGTGGTGATCGATGGGCTGTTCGAGACTCGCTCTGAACGTTGCGTGCACATCCGCCGTAAGCGCCGCGAGCAGTGCCGGCACGCCGGAGAAGAAGTGATAGACGGAGGAAGGCGGAATGCCGGCATGCTCGGCGACGGCATACACCGACAACGTCGCGGCACCCTGCCCGGCGAGCAGTTCACGGGCGCTGGCGAGGATCTGGCGAATGCGCGCCTGGCTGCTGGCGCGTGGGCGGCGACTGGTGGTCGCGGGGCTGGGCTTGGTCATCGGCCTATTTGAAGCCAGCCCGGCGGCGGATGCAAACCGCCGTGGCGGTCGCCCCGCAGCACACGGGCCTGCGGCTAGACGGTATGCAGATACCAGTTGTACTCCAGGTCCGAGATCGAATGCTCGAACTCGGCCAGCTCGCTCTCCTTGCAGGCGACGAAGATGTCGATGTAATCGGGGCTGATGTAGCGCGCCATGATCTCGCTGTCGTCCAGCTCGCGCAGGGCGTCGCGCAGGTTGGTCGGCAGGCTCTGCTCGACCTGCTCATAGGAGTTGCCCTCAATGGGGTCATCCGGCTCGATCTTGTTGGTCAGGCCGTGGTGCACCCCAGCGAGGATGCCGGCAAGCAGCAGGTAGGGGTTGGCGTCGGCACCGGCGACCCGATGTTCGATGCGTACCGCGTCGGGGCTGTCGGTCGGCACGCGTAGCGCCACGGTGCGGTTGTCCATGCCCCAGCAGGGCGCATTGGGCACATAGAACTGCGCGCCGAAACGGCGATAGGAATTCACGTTCGGGCAGAGAAAGGCCATCGAGGCGGCCATGGTCTGCTGCAGGCCGCCGATGGCGTGGCGCAGCGGTTGACTGTCCAGCGGGTTCTCGGTGGCGAAGATGTTGTTGCCATTCTTGTCGAGCAGCGAGATGTGCACGTGCAGACCGTTGCCGGCCTGGCCCGGATAGGGCTTGGCCATGAAGGTGGTGTCCATCTCGTGGTCATAGGCGATGTTCTTGATCAGCCGCTTGAGCAGCACCGCGTAGTCGCAGGCCTTGATCGGGTCGGCGACGTGATGCAGGTTGACCTCGAACTGCGCCGGGGCGCTTTCCTTGACGATGGCGTCGGCAGGGATGCCCTGCTCCTTGGCGCCTTCGAGGATGTCCTGCAGGCAGTCGACGTACTCGTCGAGATCGTCGATCAGATAGACCTGGGTCGAGTGCGGGCGCTTGCCGGAAATCGGCGAGCGCGGCGGCTGCGGCCGGCCGTTAATGTTCTCCTGATCGATCAGATAGAACTCCAGTTCGAACGCGGCGCAGATGGTCAGGCCCAGTTCGTCGAACTTGCTCACCACCTGGCGCAGCACCTCGCGCGGGTCGGCGAAGAAGGGGTCGCCGTCACGCTCGTGCATGGTCATCAGCAGCTGCGCGGTGGGGCGCTTCTGCCAGGGTTCCTTGCACAGCGTGTTGGGAATCGGGAAGCAGGTGCGGTCGGAGTCGCCGATGTCCATGCCCAGACCGGTGCTTTCCACGGTGATGCCGTTGATGTCGAGGGCGAACAGCGAAGCGGGGAGGTTGATGCCCTTCTCGTAGACCTTGTGCAGGCTGGCGCGCTCGATGCGCTTGCCGCGCACGACTCCATTCATGTCGGTGATCAGCAGATCGACGTACTGCACCTCCGGGTGTTCCTTGAGAAATGCGTTAGCTTCGTTGAGCTGAACGGCACGCGGCGGGGCCATGATGAATTACCTTAATTGTTAAAAATTTCAATCATCAGATGCTTGTCTGGGAGTCAATCGAAAAGCCTGATCACTGTCAATAGTAGCCGGCTGGCGCCCCATGAGTGCCCATGCTGGGCCTTTTTTGGGGCATCCTTGCGCTGTGACGAGCGCAGCGCACGCGGCCGAAGTTCGGGCTATTGTCTATAAAAATGAACAAGACTACTCTCCGGTATGCCCCATTCGAACGACGAGTATCCCATGTCGCGCAAGCCTCTGATCGGCGTATCGGCCTGCACCAAGCAGCTCGGCCACCACAGCTTTCATATAGCCGGCGACAAGTACCTGCGTGCCGCGGCGATCGCCGGACTACCGCTGGTGATCCCGGCACTGGACGAGCTGATCGATCCCGCGACCCTGCTGGAAAACTTCGACGGCCTGCTGTTCACCGGCTCGCCGTCCAACGTCGAGCCACATCACTATGGTGGGCCAGCGAGCGAACCGGGCACTCATCATGATCCGTTTCGCGACCGCCTCACCCTGCCGCTGATCCGCGCGGCGGTCGAGGCCGGCATTCCGGTGTTCGGCATCTGCCGGGGCTTTCAGGAGATGAACGTGGCCTTTGGCGGCACCCTGCACCAGAAAGTGCACGAAGCCGGCCCCTATCAGGATCATCGCGAGCGTCCCGAGGATCCGCTGGATGTGCAGTATGGTCTCAGCCATGCCTTGCATGTGCAGCCAGGCGGGCTGCTCGAGCGCCTCGGCCTGCCGCCGCAGATACAGGTCAATTCGGTACACGGACAGGGTGTCGAGCGCCTCGGTGCCGGCCTGCGCATCGAGGCGCTGGCCCCCGACGGGCTGATTGAGGCATTTTCCGTGGAAGCCGCGCCGAACTTCGCCCTCGGCGTGCAATGGCATCCGGAATGGCAGGTCCACTCGCACCCGCACTATCTGGCGCTGTTCCAGGGCTTCGCCGAAGCCTGCCAGGCACGTGCACGACAACGCTGAGGCCGACCCCGTACGGCCACTTCCCAGCAACCCGAGGTCAACATGAGTATCAAGCTCGACCAGCTCACCGGCTGGCTGAAAGAACGCAAGATCACCGAAGTGGAGTGCCTGATCAGCGACCTGACCGGGATCGCTCGCGGCAAGATTTCACCGACCAACAAGTTTCTCGACGAGAAGGGCATGCGCCTGCCGGAAAGCGTGCTGCTGCAGACCGTGACCGGCGATTACGTCGAGGACGACATCTACTACGAGCTGCTCGACCCGGCGGACATCGACATGTTTTGCCGGCCCGATCCGAACGCGGTGTTCCTCGTGCCCTGGGCGATCGAGCCCACCGCCCAGGTGATCCACGACACCTACGACAAGATGGGCAACCCTATCGAGCTGTCGCCGCGCAACATCCTCAAGCGTGTGCTGAAGATGTATGCCGATCGCGGCTGGCAGCCCATCGTCGCGCCGGAGATGGAGTTCTACCTGACCAAGCGCTGCGAGGACCCGGACCTGCCGTTCCAGCCGCCGATCGGTCGTTCCGGTCGCCAGGAAACCGGCCGCCAGTCGTTCTCCATCGACGCCGCCAACGAGTTCGACCCGCTGTTCGAGGACATGTACGACTGGTGCGAAGCGCAGGGCCTGGATCTGGACACCCTGATCCACGAGGAAGGCACCGCGCAGATGGAGATCAACTTCCGTCACGGCGAGGCGCTGCACCTGGCCGACCAGATCCTGGTATTCAAGCGCACCATGCGCGAGGCAGCGCTCAAGCACAACGTCGCCGCCACCTTCATGGCCAAGCCGATGACCGGCGAGCCGGGCAGCGCGATGCACCTGCACCAGAGCGTCATCGACCTCAACACCGGGCGCAATATCTTCTCCAATGAAGACGGCTCCATGAGCCAGCTGTTCCTGCACCACGTCGGCGGCCTGCAGAAGTACATCCCCGAGCTGCTGCCGATGTTCGCGCCGAACGTCAATTCGTTCCGCCGCTTCCTGCCCGATACCTCGGCGCCGGTGAACGTCGAATGGGGCGAGGAGAACCGCACCGTGGGCCTGCGCGTGCCGGATTCCGACCCGCAGAACCGCCGCGTCGAGAACCGCCTCGCAGGCGCCGACGCCAACCCCTACCTGGCCATCGCCGCTAGCCTGCTGTGCGGCTACATCGGCATGGTCGAGCAGCTGCCACCGAGCCAGCCGGTCAAGGGCCGCGGCTACGAGCGCCGCAATCTGCGCCTGCCGCTGACGCTGGAAGCGGCGCTGGAGCGGATGGAAACCTGCCGCGAACTGGAGAAATACCTGAGCCCGAAATTCATCACCGGCTACGTCGCGGTCAAACGCGCCGAGCAGGAGAACTACCACCGCGTGATCAGCTCCTGGGAGCGGGAATTCCTGATGCTGTCGGTGTAAGGCCGCTTCCGCCGGAGCCGGCCGCAGGGTGGATGCGATTTTGGCGTTCACCGACCATGCACGAACTTTAACGAGAGGTGACTGATGAGCGATTCGCAAACCCTGCACTGGCAAGCGCTGAGCCGCGACCATCACCTGCCGCCGTTCACCGACTACAAGGCGCTGAACGCCAAGGGCACGCGCATCATCACCCGCGGCGAGGGTGTGTACCTGTGGGACAGCGAAGGGCACAAGATCCTCGACGCGATGGCCGGGCTGTGGTGCGTCAATCTCGGCTACGGCCGCGAGGAACTGGTCGAGGCCGCGACCCGCCAGATGCGCGAGCTGCCGTACTACAACCTGTTCTTCCAGACCGCCCACCCGCCCGCCGTGGCGCTGGCCAAGGCGATCGCCGACATCGCCCCGGCCGGCATGAATCATGTGTTCTTCACCGGCTCGGGGTCCGAGGCCAACGACACCGTGCTGCGCATGGTGCGCCATTACTGGGCAATCAAGGGCCGGCCGGAGAAGAAGGTGATCATCGGCCGCTGGAACGGCTATCACGGTTCCACGGTTGCCGGTACCAGCCTGGGCGGGATGAAGGCGATGCACGAGCAGGGCGATTTTCCTATCCCCGGCATCGAGCACATCGACCAGCCCTACTGGTACGGCGAGGGCGGCGACATGAGCCCGGAGGAGTTCGGCCTGCGCATCGCCGACCAGCTGGAGCAGAAGATTCTCGAAGTTGGCGAGGACAAGGTCGCCGCCTTCATCGCCGAGCCGATTCAGGGCGCCGGCGGCGTGATCATCCCGCCGGACAGCTACTGGCCGCGAATCGAGGAAATCCTTGCGCGCCACGACATCCTGCTGGTGGCCGACGAGGTCATCTGCGGCTTCGGCCGGACTGGCGAATGGTTCGGCAGCGACTACTACGGCCTCACGCCCGACCTGATGCCGATCGCCAAGGGCCTGACCTCCGGCTACATTCCCATGGGCGGCGTCATCGTGCGTGACGAAGTGGTGCAGACGCTCAACGAGGGCGGTGAGTTCTATCACGGCTTCACCTATTCGGGGCACCCGGTGGCCGCCGCGGTGGCGCTGGAGAACATCCGCATCCTGCGCGAGGAGAAGATCGTCGAGCGGGTCAAGACGAAGACGGCACCCTATTTGCAGTCTCGCTGGCAGGAACTGGTCGAGCATCCGCTGGTGGGTGAAGCCCGTGGTGTCGGTCTGCTCGGCGCGCTGGAACTGGTGAAAAACAAGAAGACCCGCGAACGTTTCGCCGATGCCGATGTGGGCATGCGCTGTCGCGAGCACTGCTTCCGCAACGGCCTGGTGATGCGTGCGGTCGGCGACACCATGATCATCTCGCCGCCGCTGGTGATCAGCGAGGAGCAGATCGACGAGCTGATCGGCAAGGTACGGCTGTGTCTGGATGCAACGGCCAAGGACGTGCGCGGTTGATTCGCGGCAGCCGATGGAGGCTGGGCCAGGGTTGCCCTTCGCACCGCCGATTGCGCTCGGCTTGTTGAAAAAAAGGGCCTGACCTTGCCAGACTGCGCGCGTGCTGGAAGCCAGACCTACCACGGGGTGTGTCGATGCCGGCACACCCAGGCCGCCACGCTGTTCATGGCCTGTTCCACTGCCCCTACTAACGATGACAACAGGAGCTGCACGGATGAATCCCTTCGCCAAGACCCTACTTGCCATGACGCTGGCCGGCACCCTAGCCGGAGCTGCGCAGGCCCAGGAAAAGGTGCTGCACGTCTACAACTGGTCCGACTACATCGCCGAAGACACCCTGGAGAACTTCACCAAGGAAACCGGCATCAAGGTGGTCTACGACGTCTTCGACAGCAATGAGGTGCTGGAAGCCAAGCTGCTGGCCGGCAGCTCCGGTTACGACGTGGTAGTGCCCTCCAACCCCTTCCTGGCCAAGCAGATCAAGGCCGGCGTGTTCCAGAAGCTGGACAAGTCCAAGCTGCCGAACTGGGAAAACCTCGACAAGGACCTGCTCAAGGCGCTGGAACCGAGTGACCCGGGCAATCAGTACTCGATCCCCTACATGTGGGGCACCATCGGCATCGGCTACAACGTCGACAAGGTCAAGGCCGCGCTGGGCGACAATGCCCCGGTGGATTCCTGGGACCTGGTGTTCAAGCCAGAGAACATCGAGAAGCTGAAGTCCTGCGGCGTCGCCTTCCTCGACTCGCCGACCGAAATGCTGCCGGCCGCGCTGCACTATCTGGGCTATGCCCCGGACAGCGGCAAGGCCGACGAACTGAAGAAGGCCGAGGAGCTGTTCATGCAGATCCGTCCGCATGTGGCCTATTTCCACTCCTCCAAGTACATCTCCGACCTCGCCAACGGCAACATCTGCGTGGCGATCGGCTATTCCGGCGACATCTACCAGGGCAAGTCGCGCGCCGAGGAAGCGGCCAACGGGGTCAACGTCAGCTACAAGATTCCGAAGGAAGGTGCCGGTAGCTTCTTCGACATGCTGGCGGTGCCGGCCGACGCGAAGAACGTGGAGAGTGCCCACGTCTTCCTCAACTACCTGATGAAGCCTGAGGTGATGGCCTCCATCACCAACTACGTGCAGTTCCCCAACGGCAACGCTGCGGCTACCCCGCTGCTGGATGAGGCGATCCGCACCGACCCGGGCATCTACCCGAGCCAGGACGTGCTGAAGAAGCTGTACACCTTCCCCGATCTGGATCCGAAGACCCAGCGTGCCATGACGCGCAGCTGGACCAAGATCAAGTCGGGTCGCTGAGGCGACTGCATGCGCCGGCCGGGCGATGCCGGCCGGTGCACGCACCCGATCCGGGCGCCGGGGCAATCCGCGCTTGGAACACCAGCACGAGGACACGGAATGCTTGAAGCCTTTGCAGCCACGTCATCTGCCCTCGTCTCCACCTGCCCTGAAACTGCAGCGGCAGTTGCACCAAATCTGTTGATTTCCAGAGGTTTTTCCAATAAATAGGCCGGCCTTTCCCGCCCGGACATGCGCGGCCTGTAACAAGAGGACTCATCCCATGCGCTCGACCCTCAAGTCGCTGATCGTCGCCGCCGCGGTAGCCGGAGCGACAGCCGCCCAGGCTGCCACCGTACATGTCTACAACTGGTCGGATTACATCGGCGAAACGACGCTGGAAGAGTTCGAGAGGGAGACGGGGATCAAGCCCGTCTACGATGTCTTCGATTCCAACGAAACCCTGGAAGGCAAGTTGCTCGCCGGCCGCAGCGGTTACGACGTAGTGGTGCCCTCCAACCATTTCCTCGGCAAGCAGATCCGCGCCGGCGCCTTCCAGAAGCTGGACAAATCCAAGCTGCCGAACTGGGAAAACCTCGATCCAGCCCTGCTCAAGCAGCTGCAGAAGAACGACCCCGGCAACGCCTACGCGGCGCCTTATCTGTGGGGCACCAACGGCATCGGCTACAACGTCGAGAAGGTCAAGGCGGCGCTCGGCGTCGACAAAATCGACTCCTGGGCGGTGATCTTCGAGCCGGAGAACGCTGCGAAACTGGCCAGCTGCGGCATCGCCTTCCTCGATTCGGCCGATGAGATGATCCCGGCCATGCTCAACTATCTGGGCCTGGATCCCAACAGCGAGAACGCTGCGGATTATCGGAAGGCCGAGGAGAAGCTCCTGGCCGTGCGGCCGCATGTGCGTTATTTCCACTCGTCGAAGTACATTTCCGACCTCGCCAATGGCAATATCTGCGTCGCCGCCGGGTTCTCCGGTGATGTGTTCCAGGCCGCCGCCCGCGCCGAGGAAGCCGGCAAGGGCATCGAGATCGCCTACGCCATTCCCAAGGAAGGCGGCAACCTCTGGTTCGACATGCTGGCCATCCCTGCCGATGCCAGTAACGTCGACGAAGCCCACGCCTTCATCAACTACCTGCTGCGTCCCGAGGTGATTGCCGCGGTGAGCGACTATGTCGGTTACGCCAATCCCAACCTCAAGGCGGGCGAGCTGATGGATCAGGAGGTGCGGCAGGATGCGTCGGTGTATCCGCCGCAGGAAACGCTCGACCGGCTTTACGTTTCGGCCGAGCTGCCGCCAAAGGTTCAGCGGCTGATGACGCGCACCTGGACCAAGGTGAAATCCGGCAAGTGAACTCCGGAGCGGTTGCGCTTGGCCCGGCCTGCCTTGGCCAAGCGCAGCCCGCTCTGCCGGGGTGTGCCAGCAGGCGTGCCCGCTGCAACGATCATTAGATTTCCGGCAATGGCCGGGCCAACCATTTTCATTTCGGGAGTTCGCGCATGGCCGTTGCCTCCAGCGCCTACAAGAAAGCCCTCAGTGGCGAGAGCAAGAACAAGCAGGTGCTGCTGAAGATCGACCGCGTCACCAAGAAGTTCGACGAAACGGTGGCGGTCGATGATGTCTCGCTGAGCATCCACCAGGGCGAGATCTTCGCCCTCCTCGGCGGCTCGGGTTCGGGCAAGTCGACGCTGCTGCGCATGCTCGCCGGCTTCGAGCGGCCCACCGAGGGGCGCATCTTCCTCGACGGACAGGACATCACCGACATGCCGCCCTACGAGCGGCCGATCAACATGATGTTCCAGTCCTATGCGCTGTTCCCGCACATGACGGTGGAGCAGAACATCGCCTTCGGCCTGAAGCAGGATGGCCTGCCGAAGGAAGAAGTCGAAGCGCGGGTGAAGGAGATGCTCGGCCTGGTGCAGATGACCCAGTATGCCAAGCGCAAGCCGCACCAGCTGTCCGGTGGCCAGCGCCAGCGCGTCGCCCTGGCCCGTTCGCTGGCCAAGCGCCCCAAGCTGCTGCTGCTCGACGAACCCATGGGTGCGCTGGACAAGAAGCTGCGCTCGCAGATGCAGCTCGAGTTGGTGCAGATCATCGAGCGTGTCGGCGTGACCTGCGTGATGGTCACCCACGACCAGGAAGAGGCCATGACCATGGCCGAGCGCATCGCCATCATGCATCTGGGCTGGATCGCCCAGGTCGGCAGCCCGATGGATATCTACGAGACGCCGGCAAGCCGTCTGGTCTGCGAGTTCATCGGCAACGTCAACCTGTTCGACGGCGAGCTGGTCGAGGACATGGGTGACCACGCCATCATCGCCTCGCCCGGTCTGGAGAACCCGATCTACGTCGGTCACGGGATCAGTACCCGCGCCCAGGACAAGCAGATCACCTACGCGATCCGCCCGGAAAAGCTGCTGATCGGCACCGAACTGCCGGAACTGGAGCGCCCGGGCTACAACTGGGCCAAGGGCGTCGTGCACGACATCGCCTACCTCGGCGGCCACTCGGTGTACTACATCAAGCTGCCGTCCGGCGGTGTGCTGCAGGCCTTCATGGCCAACGCCGAGCGCCACGTGAAGCTGCCGACTTGGGAGGAAGAGGTGTACGTCTACTGGTGGGATGACAGCGGCGTGGTGTTGCAGGCATGAAGCGCTCGCCCCTGAACACCGGGCGCCGACTGGTCATCGGCGTGCCCTTCCTGTGGCTGATGCTGTTCTTCCTGCTGCCGTTCGCCATCGTCCTGAAGATCAGCTTTGCCGAAGCGGATGTGGCCATTCCGCCGTACACCGACATCTTCGCCTATGCCGATCAGCAGCTGCAGGTGCTGATCAACCTCGGCAACTACATCTTCCTCAGCGAAGACGAGCTGTATCTGGCGGCCTATCTGGGCTCGCTGCGGATCGCCTTCTTCAGCACGCTGCTCTGCCTGCTGATCGGCTATCCAATGGCCTACGCCATTGCCCGTGCACGAAAGGACCTGCAGACAGTCCTGCTGCTGCTGATCATGATGCCGACCTGGACCGCCATCCTGATTCGCGTCTATGCCTGGATGGGCATCCTCAGCAGCAACGGCATCCTCAACGGGCTGTTGCAGGGTCTCGGCCTGATCGATGCGCCGCTGCAGATTCTCAACACCGATATTGCCGTGTACATCGGCGTGGTCTATTCCTACCTGCCGTTCATGATCCTGCCGCTCTACGCCAACCTGGTGAAGCACGACCCGAGCCTGCTCGAGGCAGCTTCCGACCTCGGCGCGCGCAACCTCACCAGCTTCTGGAAGATCACCGTGCCGCTGTCGAAGAACGGCATCATCGCCGGCTGCATGCTGGTATTCATTCCGGTGGTGGGTGAATTCGTCATTCCCGAGCTGCTCGGCGGTCCGGAGACGCTGATGATCGGCAAGGTGCTCTGGCAGGAGTTCTTCAATAACCGCGACTGGCCGGTGGCCTCGGCACTGGCGGTAGTGATGCTGGCGATCCTGCTGGTACCGATCATCCTGTTCAACCGGAACCAGGCGAAAGAGCTGGAGGGCAAGCTATGACCTACCCAACTCGCTGTCTGTCCTGTTCAACCGGCTCTTCATTCACAAGCATGGCGAAAGAGCTGGAGGGCAAGCTATGACCTACCCGACTCGCTGCCTGTCCTGTTCAACCGGCTCTTCATCCACAAGCATGGCGAAGGATCTGGAGGGCAAGCTATGAGGCGCTGGAGCTTTTCCAACCTGATCCTGGTGCTCGGGCTGCTGTTCATCTACCTGCCGATGGTGATTCTGGTCATCTACTCGTTCAACGCCTCGCGGCTGGTGACGGTGTGGGGTGGCTGGTCGCTGAAGTGGTACGCCGGCCTGCTCGACAACTCCCAGCTGATGGGCGCGGTGATGCGCTCGCTGGAGGTCGCAGCCTACACCGCGATTGCCGCGGTGGCGCTCGGCACCATGGCCGCCTTCGTGCTCACGCGTATCCCGGTATTCCGCGGTCGTACGCTGTTCGGTGGCCTGGTCACCGCGCCGCTGGTGATGCCCGAGGTGATCACCGGTCTGTCCCTGCTGCTGCTGTTCGTCGCCATGGCGCAACTGGTCGGCTGGCCGGCGCAGCGCGGGCTGGTGACCATCTGGATCGCTCACACCACGTTCTGCTCGGCCTACGTTGCGGTGGTGGTGATGGCGCGCCTGCGCGAGCTCGACCTGTCCATCGAGGAAGCGGCGATGGACCTCGGTGCGCCGCCGTGGAAGGTGTTCTTCCTGATCACCATGCCGATGATCGCACCGTCGCTGGCGGCAGGCGGCATGCTCTCTTTCGCCCTGTCGCTGGACGATCTGGTGCTGGCCAGCTTCGTCTCCGGCCCCGGCTCGACCACCCTGCCGATGGAGATCTTCTCCGCTGTGCGCCTGGGGGTGAAGCCGGAGATCAACGCGGTGGCCAGTCTGATCCTGCTCAGCGTGTCGCTGGCCACCTTTCTTGCCTGGCATCTCACCCGGCGTGCCGAGAAGCGCCGCATCCGCGCGATGCAGCAGGCGATGGATGAAACCGCTGGCAATCCCACCTGGCGCCAGGTGATCGACAGCCGCAAGGTGCTGGTACCGCCATCGGCGCATAGCTGAGCGTTACTGGGAAGCAAAAAAGGGCGCAGCGATGCGCCCTTTTTCGTGGCGCCTAGGAAGCGATCACCGGCGTACCTGGACTGCCGCTAAGCCTCAACCCTGCCAGTCACAGAAGCAGGCCACCGCCAGGGAGTGGGTCGCGCGCACCTTGCGCCCCGCGAGCACCGCTTCGAGGATCGGTTCGACGAAGCTGTTGTCCGAACTGCACACCACCCCCTCGCTGTAGGGCCCGATATAGACGAGCTCACCATGCTGGTCCCAGATGCCCACCGCGGGGCTGGCCGGCAGCTGTTCGGCACCGATGACCCCCTCCAGCGCTTTCAGCGAGGCCAGTGGTTGCGGCAGGCGGCCCTGGCTGCCGGGCTTGCGCACCTCGTAGAAGGTGACCGGCTGATCGGCGAAGCGTTCGAGCAGCTCCTGCAGATGCTGCTGGTTGCCGACATTGCACGGGCAGCCGGGATCCCAGAAGTGCACGAAGCGGACCGGGCCGGGTCCTTGCAGGGCGGCGGGCAGCTGCAGCGCATCACCCGAGAACAGCTCGGCGCGCTCGCCCTCGAAGGTGCGCAGGTAGCGCGCCTCGAACCACCAGAACGCAGCCAGCATGGCACCGGCCCACAGCAGGGCGATCAACGCGGCGATCAGATACTTGCGGCGACTAGTCATGACGGAACCCCGGACAAGGTGCGCAAGCTTGCCATGCGGCGATGCAGAGCTGAATATCCCAGCTCAACGCAATCGAAGAATGTCCATGTCCGCGCGTATCCAGCCCGAGCGTCTGCGCAACAGCCTGCCGGCTCTGTCCGAAGCCGTCGAGGCGAGCGCCGAGACCCTTCACTATCAGGCCTACTACGGCCTCGATCTGCCCCATCGTCAGTCCATTCAGCGCCGCCTGGGGCGCTTTCGCGTGCACGACTACGATGTCGTCGCGCAGGCCTGGTGGCCGGAACAGCCGCACGCCAGCCTACTGATCCTGCATGGCTACTATGACCACATGGGTCTGTATCGGCATGTGGTCGATTGGGGGCTGGAGATGGGCTTCGCCGTGCTGGCCTGCGACCTGCCAGGCCACGGCCTGTCCAGCGGGCCCGTCGCCAGCATCAACGAGTTCGACGAATACCAGGCGGTGCTGGCCGGACTGTTCGAGCAGGCTCGCCAACTCGATCTGCCGCGGCCCTGGCATCTGCTTGGCCAGAGCACCGGCGGCGCCATTGCCCTGGATCACCTGTTACACCAAGCGGAGAACCCGGACCTCGGGCGGACCATCCTCCTCGCGCCACTGGTACGGCCAAGGGCCTGGTTGCGCTCGCGCTTGAGCTATGAGCTGCTGCGGCCGTTCGTGCGGCAGATTCGTCGCTCGTTCAGCGACAACTCCGGCGACCCGGCCTTCCTCGAGTTCGTCCAGACGCGCGATCCGCTGCAGGCCGATATTCTGCCTACCGCCTGGGTCGGTGCGCTGTCGCGCTGGATTCCGCGCATAGAAGGCGCCGCCGACAGCGCGCATGCGCCGCTGATCGTGCAGGGCGAGGCCGACATGACGGTGGACTGGCGACATAACCTGCCGATACTCGAAAGCAAGTTCGCCGCTGCGCAAATCCTGCGCCTGCCCGATGCGCGGCATCATCTGGTGAACGAGCGCGAGGAGATACGTCGCGCCTATTTCGATTTTCTCCGCGAGCGTCTCGGCTGACGCCGGCCGGTCAGATGCCCTGTTGCGGCTCCAGCTCGGTGCCGCTCATGCCCACGGCGAGGCCGGCACGCAGGGCCTGCAGCGCGGCCTGGTAGTACGCCTTGCCGTCATCGGAGCGGGCGAACTCGAGGTATTGCTCGAGCTCGGCATCGGACAGATCGCGGTAGACATACAGCAGCGTGTTATCCAGGTCGCCCTCGATCTGCTCGATCATCCGCTGGCGCTGGCTGCTCAGTAGACTCTGCGCCTGGTTGCCGCCGAGCAGCCCGGGAATCATCTGGCTGAGGCTGTCGGCGGCGACACCGGCCAGCGCCAAGCTGACTTCGGCACCCGCTTCGCTGGCCGGCAGCGCCTGCGCCAGATGGCGGATCAGCAGCTGCCGGTTGCTGCCCGCTTCCATCCGCGGCAGGCCTGAAGCGTGCTGAGCCAGCTGTTCGCGGCGAGCGGCAAGCACCTCTGCCGAAACGATCTTGCGGCCCAGGGTAGACTGGAAGAACTCCAGCGCCGGTTGCGGCTCGGCCAAGTGCTCGCGCAGCGCCTGCTGCGCGCGCTGGTCGATGGCGTGCGAGGCGAAGCGGCGGTTGCTGTTGGTCACCAGGGTCTGGAATACCGCGGGCGGCAATGTGTCCTTGTAGCGCTGCTGCGCGGCGGTCAGCGCATCGGAGAAATTGGCCCGCTGTTCGGTCCAGCCGGCGGTCTCGTAAAGTTCTTCATAGGTGTCGGCGAAGCTGGCGAGGCTGAAAGTCAGCAGGACACAGGTCAAGAGGGCGCGCATGGAAACTCCTGTCTGGCGGGCGGTTCATTTTCCGTGCCCCGACAGCCGCTTGTCGAGGCGCGCGAATGTGGCTGTGATTGGCACAGCGAGGCAGCTTGTGGTGGAGTCTCAACAGACCCTAGACTCCTGCGGTATCCCTTCGGAGTCACTTCCTTGCAGTTCTCTTCGATCATCGACGACCTCGCCGAGCGCGGCTGGTCGCTGCAGAGTTCTTTCCTTCCCAGTGATGTGACCCACAAGCTGGCCGACGAGTGCCGCAGGCGCGAGGCCGAGGGCGCGCTGGCGCCCGCCGCGGTCGGCCGCGGCGAAGCGCAGGCGGTGCGCGAAGGCATTCGCAGTGACCATATCCAGTGGCTGGAGCCAGGCCAGTCGCCGGTCTGCGACGACTACCTCGAGCTGATGGACGGCCTGCGCCAGCAGCTCAACCGCGAGCTCTTCCTCGGGCTCGAGGAGTTCGAGTGCCATTTCGCCTTCTACCCGCCGGGCGCCTTCTACCAGACCCACCTGGACCGCTTTCGCGATGACGACAGCCGGTCGGTCACCGCCGTGCTGTATTTGAATCCGGATTGGCAACCCGCCCACGCTGGCGAACTGCGGATGCACCTGGCCGACGGCTCGCAGCTGGACGTGCCACCGCTGGCCGGCAATCTGGTGGTGTTCCTTTCCGGCGATTTTCCCCATGAAGTGCTGGTGACCCAGGCCGACCGCCTTTCGCTGACTGGCTGGTTCCGCCGGCGACCGGCGGATGTGCTGGCGCTCTGACGAGCCCGTATCGGCATTCGCGCGGACAAAAAGAAGCCCGGCACAGGCCGGGCTAAAGGGAAGTCGGTGCTTCGTGCTACATGCCGAGCATGTTCGGTAGACCCAGGGAAATCGACGGCACGTAGGTGATGATCACCAGGAAGCTCAGCATCAGTGCCAGCCACGGCAGCACCGCGCGGATCACCTGGGTCACCGGCATGCCGGTCACCGCCGAGGCGACGAACAGGTTCAAGCCCACCGGTGGAGTGATCAATCCGATCTCCATGTTCACCACCATGATGATGCCGAGGTGGATCGGGTCGATGCCCAGCTGAACGGCGATCGGGAACAGGATCGGCGCCAGGATCAGGATGATCGCCGATGGCTCCATGAAGGCCCCGGCGACCAGCAGCACGATGTTCACCACCAGCAGGAACATCCACGGCTGCAGCCCGGCTTCGATCACCCAGGCGGTGATCGCCTGCGGAATCTGCTCGGTGGTCAGTACGTGGGCGAAGAGCATGGCGTTGGCGATGATGAACATCAGCATGATGCTCAGCTTGCCGGACTCCAGCAGCACCTTCGGGCACTCGCGCCAGCTCAGGTCCTTGTAGACGAACAGCGCGACGAAGGCCGAATACACCGCCGCGACGGCTGCCGCTTCAGTGGGCGTGAACATGCCCGAGTAGATGCCGCCGAGGATGATCACCATCAGCAGCAGGCCCCAGACCGCCTTGCGTGCGGCGGACAGCCACTCGCGGAAGCTGGCGCGCGGCAGTGCCGGCAGGTTCTTCTTCACCGCGATGATGTAGATCGCCAGCATCAGCGCGCCGCCGAGCAGGATGCCTGGGACGACACCGGCCATGAACAGCTTGCCCACCGAGGTTTCGGTGGCGGCGGCGTAGACCACCATGACCACCGACGGCGGAATCAGGATGCCCAGGGTACCGGCGTTACAGACGATGCCGGCGCCGAAGGCCTGCGGGTAACCGGAGCGCACCATGCCGGCGATGGCAATGGAGCCGACCGCGGCCACGGTGGCCGGCGACGAGCCGGACAGCGCGGCGAACAGCATGCACGCCAGCACCGCACCGATCGCCAGACCGCCACGAATGTGGCCGACGCAGGCATTGGCGAAGTCGATCAGGCGACGGGCCACCCCGCCGGTGGTCATGAAGGCGCCGGCCAGCAGGAAGAACGGGATTGCCAGCAGGGTGTAGTGCTCGGAGGTCTCGAACAGCTTGATCGCCAGCGAGCGCACCGAGTCTTGGCTGAAGATCATGATGGTCAGCGAGCCAGCCAGGCCGAGGGACACGGCCACCGGCACGCCGATGAACATCAGCACGAAGAGGGCGACGAACAGGAACAGGATGGTCATTACTTGGGCTCCTCTTCGCCATGCTTCAACGCATCGGCCGCTTCATCGGCGAGGCCGAGGCCGGTCTGCTCGTTGCGCAGGATACGTACGAAGATTTCGGCGAAACGGATGAACACCATGGCGAAGCCGAACGGCACGATCATGCCGATGTGCCACTGCTTGATGCCGATATGGCCCAGGTCTTCGGCGCCGATGTTGGCGATGAACAGGGTCTGGATCCACTCGAAGCTGGCCACGGTCAGCAGGCCGGCGTAACCGAGGCAGAACAGGCAGGCGATGATGCCGATGACACGCTGGATATGCCGCGGTGCCAGCTTGACCAGCGCATCGACGCCGATGTGGCCGGCGGTGCGCACGCCGTAGGCGAGGCCGGAGAAGATCAGCCAGGCGAACAGTGCCTTGGTCAGCGCGGTGCTCCAGGTCATGGACTGGGCCAGCCCGATGATGAAATCACCGATGGCGAACCAGAAGTCGGCGCTTCCCTCGAAGCGGTCGCCCAGGTCGTAGAAAAGGGTGTAGAGGTTGTTGAGGATCACGTAAACGAAGGTCACCAGTGTCATGGCGGCCAACAGAAAGGCGATGAAACCTTCCTCGAAGTGGTCCCAGACGCGCCAGAGGGCGTTCATGGATGACATCTCCCGATGGACTGCTTGTTGTATCGAAGGCAGCACGGAGGTGCGCCGTGAACCAGCCAGGGCAGGCTGGGGGACAGAGCAATGAAAAACTCTTGTTGTGACTGTCGAAGCGGCGCGGCCCGGGATCGCCTCGGCCATGCCTGTCAGCCCTTGGTGCGGGCTTCGTCTTCTTCAGCTGCTGTGTTTTTTCACTGAGCTGTCGGTATCGCTGGGTAGTGCAGCAAAGGGGCGGGGAGCCCGCCCCTCGGCAAAGGCTTACTTAGCCTGGTTGGCAGCTTCGGCGGCCTTGATCAGGTCAGCACCGATTTCGCCTTCGAACTTCTTCCACACCGGCTTCATGGCTTCGCGCCACTTGGCACGCTCTTCCGGAGTCAGCACAAGAATCTCGGTGGTGCCGGCGGCCAGAATGTCAGCCTTGGCCTTCTGGTTCAGGTCGTCGGCCTGCTTGTTCACCTCAACAGTGACTTCTTCCACGATCTTTTCCAGCTCGCCACGCACATCGGCAGGCAGGCCGTTCCAGAACTTGGTGTTGGTGATCAGCATGTAGTCCAGCAGGCCATGGTCGGACTCGGTGATGTGCTTCTGCACTTCGTGCATCTTCTGCGAGTAGATGTTCGAGTAGGGGTTCTCGGCACCGTTGACCACGCCGGTCTGCAGGCCCTGGTACACCTCGGCGAAGCTCATCTTGCGCGGGTTGGCACGCAGCGCCTTGAACTGCTCGTCCAGCACGGCCGACGCCTGTACGCGGAACTTCAGGCCGCGTGCGTCCTTCGGCTCACGCAGTTCCTTGTTGGCCGACAGCTGCTTCATGCCGTTGTGCCAGTAGCCCAGGCCGGTGATGTTCTTGTCTTCCATGGAACGCAGCAGGCTCTGGCCGGCCTCGCTCTTCTGGAAGCGGTCGACTGCCGCGATGTCATCGAACAGGAACGGCAGGTCATAGACCTGAACGCCCTTGGAGTAGTGTTCGAACTTGGCCAGCGACGGGGCGATCAGCTGAACGTCGCCCAGCAGCAGGGCTTCCATTTCCTTGCCATCACCGAACAGCGAGGAGTTCGGGTAAACCTGCACCTCGACCTTGCCCGGCAGACGCTCTTCCACCAGTTTCTTGAACATCAGGGCGCCCTGGCCTTTCGGCGTATTTTCGGCGACCACGTGCGAGAACTTGATGGTGATCGGGTCAGCCGCGTGGGCCAGACCAGCGATGCTCAGCGACAGGGCGCATGCCAGCGCCTTGGCAGTCAGTTTGAACATTGGATGTTTCCTCTTGTTGTGGATGGAGCGCCACGGGGCGTCTCCGGCAGGAACCGGCAGGGCAAGTCTAGGCGGCAAATGCGCAGGGCGATGGCCGGTTGCGACTCGTTCCATTCAGTTCGTTGGGTTGCAGGAGCAATGCCTGTGCCAGAAGCAGCAGTACCTCCTGTGCGCCGGAAGTTTACCCAGCCGATGGTTGAACTTTGTATGTCGGATTATCGACAAGCGCGTCTAGGTCGCACCTTTTCACGATTCCAGCGGCGGCCGTGAAGCGTCGAAGGCGATGCAGGGGAGCAAAGCGGAACCGTCGGAAGGCAGGTTGGATGGCGGTTTTCCGCCATCTAGTCGTTGTCATCGGGCGAGCTTCCGCCAGCGTCGGCGAAGCTCAGGCCATGCTTGCGCAGTTTGTCGTGCAGCGTCTTGCGCGGCAGACCGAGGGCTTCGGCGACGCTGCGCAGCGAGCCGTGCGGGCGATTCAACTCGGCGGCGATCAGTGCGCGCTCGAAGGCATCGACCTGCTCGCCGAGGCTGCCGCCGCTGGCGAGGCTGGTCGCTGGCTCACTGCCCGGCACATCCAGGCCCAGCCCCAGCCCGAGGGCGAAGCGCTCGGCGGTGTTCTGCAGTTCGCGTACGTTGCCCGGCCAGGCGTGTTGCAGCAGCACGGCACGCTGCTCCGGCTGCAGCTCGCGGATCGGCAGGCCATGGCGCTGGGCGGCTGCTTCGGCAAAATGCTGGAACAGCAGGAGGATGTCTTCGCTGCGTTCGCGCAGCGAAGGGATACGCAACGGCGCGACATTGAGCCGGTAGTACAGGTCGGCGCGAAAGCGACCCTGGTCGGCGGCCACGCGCAGGTCTTCCTTGGTCGCGGCGATGACGCGGATGTCCAGGGCGATCGACTGGTTGCCGCCGAGCCGTTCGACCACCCGCTCCTGCAGCAGGCGCAGCAGCTTGACCTGCACATCGAGGCTCATGCTCTCGATCTCGTCGAGGAACAGCGTGCCGCCATTGGCGAACTCGAACTTGCCGATCCGGCGCTTCTGCGCGCCGGTGAAGGCACCGGGCTCGTGGCCGAACAGCTCGCTCTCCACCACCGACTCGGCCAGGGCGCCGGCGTTGATCGCGACGAAGGGGCCGTTGCGCCGGCTCGACAGGTCGTGCAGCGCACGCGCCACCACCTCCTTGCCGGCGCCGGTCTCGCCAAGAATCAGCACATCGGCCTGGGTACCGGCCAGGGCGCCGATCTGCTCGCGCAGGCGCAGCATCGCCCGGGACTGGCCGAGCAGGCGCGCCGACAGCTGTTGGCGGTCGGCCAGGGCCAGACGCAGGGAGCGGTTGTCCAGCACCAGCTGGCGCAACGCCAGGGCGCGGCGCACGCTGTCCAGCAGCGCTTCGCTGGGGAAAGGCTTTTCCAGGAAGTCGTAGGCGCCGGCGCGCATGGCCTGCACCGCCAGCTGGATGTCACCGTGCCCGGTGATGAGGATCACCGGCAGCTCGTTGTCGCGTGCGCGCAGCTGTTGCAGCAGCTCCAGTCCGTCGATCCCAGGCATGCGGATGTCACTGACTACCACTCCCTGCCAGTCCGCCGGCAGGCGTGCAGCCAGGCCGCGAGCATCGCCCAGGCTGACGACCTCGAGCCCGGCCAGGTCGAGGGTCTGGCTCAGCGCCTGGCGCAGATGCGGATCGTCGTCGATCAGCACCACCTGGGCCTGGGCACTGATCGGGGTGTCGCTGCTCATTGGAGATGGTCCTCGCTGGGAAAGGCCACGCCGGGTTCGGCGCTACGCAGGAACAGGCCGAGCTGCGCGCCACCCTCGGGATGGTTGCTCATGCGCAGCTCACCGCCCAGGGCGCGGATCAGGGTATCGCAGATCGCCAGGCCGAGGCCCAGGCCCTGAGCGCTGGTCTTGGTGGTGAAAAAGGGCTCGCGGGCGCGCTGCAATGCCTCGGCAGAGAAGCCTGGGCCATTGTCGCGCAGGCTCAGCAGCACGCCGTCGCCTTCGCGTTCGGCGCGCAGCCAGATACGCCGTGGTTGCGGGCGTTCGGCCAGGGCGTCGAGGGCGTTGGCCAGCAGGTTGGCGAGAATCTGCCGCAGCCGCGTTTCGCCGGCCTGCACCCAGAGGGTGGCCTCCGGCAGATCGCGGATCAGCTCGACACCCATGGCCTGGCGGCGTTTGGCGAGCAGGGCGAGGGCATCGTCCAGCGCCGGCTGCAGCGCCACCCGTTCCGGCGCGTGCTGGTCGCGGCGGGCAAAGGCGCGCAGGTGGGCGATGATCGAGGCCATGCGCGCGGTCAGTTCGCTGATCAGCCGGAGGTTGTCGCGTGCCTCGCTGGTGCGGCCATGCTCGAGCAGCACGCCAGCGTTGTCGGCGTAGCTGCGAATGGCCGCCAACGGCTGGTTGAGTTCGTGGCTGATACTCGCCGACATGGTGCCCAGCGCCGACAGCTTGCCGGCCTGCAACAGCTCGTCCTGGGCGCGCACCAGTTCCTGCTGGGCCTGCTCGCGCTCGAGCACCTCGACCTTTAGCCGGCTATTCAGCGCCTCCAGATCGCGGGTGCGCTCCTGCACCCGCTGCTCGAGCTGCTGACGTGCCTGGCTGTCCAGCGCCAGCCGTTCGAGGAAGTGCCGGCGGCGCTGCATCAGCAGGCCGAGCCAGAGCAGCAGCGCCAGCAGTGTGGCGGCGCCGATGGCGACGACGGTGCGCACCGGGCGTTCGACCAGGTTCACCGGCGCGAGAATGCGCACCGTCCAACCGGTCTCCTTGAGCTCGCGGCTCTGGATCAGCCAGGCGTCGATGTCCAGTGTCAGGTCCTGCGGATACAGGGTCGGATAGGGCTGATCGAAGGCGATCTGCTCGCGCTCCTCGACGCCCAGCCCGCGAGTGGCGCGGAACCGCCACTCCGGTCGCGAGGTGAGGATCACCACGCCGAAGTTGTCGGTCACCAGCAGTTGCTCTGGCGTGCTGCCCCAGAGTGTCTCGGTGTGATCGAGGTCGACCTTGACCACCAGCACGCCGAGCACCTGATCACCGTCGCGCACCGCCGCGCCGAAGTAGTAGCCGCGCTTGCCGGACGTCGTGCCGAGGCCGAAGAAGCGTCCGAGGTGGCCTTCCATGGCTTGGCGGAAGTAGGGGCGGAAGGCGAAGTTGCGGTCGACGAAGCTGTCTTCCTCGTCCCAGTTGGAGGCGGCCAGGGTGTTGCCGTCGGTCGCCATCAGGTAGATGACGTCGGCACCGGTCTGCTTGCGCAGGCGCTTGAGCAGGCGATTGGCGTTGTCGCGCACCTGTGGCGAATCCTCCTGCAGCACGGCGCGCAGAGCGGGCAGATCGCCGAGGATGCGCGGCAGCACCTCGTAGCGATTCAACGTGCCGAGCAGGTTGGCGACGTACAGGTCCAGGGTCTGGCGGTTCTGTTCGGTCAGTTCGTTGCGGTAATAGCGCTCGGCGAGCTGTTGCAACGGCCACAGCAAGGGCGCCAACAGCAAGGCCAGCAGGGCGAGATTGCGCCAGCGTGGGCGGCGAGGAGGGAGCGGTGCGGTCATGCGTGGGCGCCTGAGGGTCCGGCGCATTATGCACGCAGAGCGTGCCGGCGTTCAGCGTCGGTGGTCGAGGCGGCGGAAAAAACGCCTGACTGCGGCGTGGCCAAGCGGCGCGGTGACCGGCTGGATCAGCGTCCCGCGGCGACGGGCTGCGGGGCCTCTTCGCTGTCGAAGCCGCGGGCCCGGTTGAGGCACTCGTGCAGGGCGGTTTCCCAGTCGGGGAGGGTGACTCCCCAATCCTGCCGCAGCCGCGCGCAGTTGAGCCGCGAGTTAAGCGGGCGCTGTGCCGCGGTCGGGTAGTTCCTGGACAGGATCGGGGTGATCTCGGCGCGCAGGCGTCCCTCTTGCCGCAAACGCTCGGCGATGCTGCAGGCGAAGCCGTACCAGGAGGCCTCGCCGCTGGCGCTGAGGTGATACAACCCGCTCGGTCCCGCCTGCCCGGCGTTGCGCTTGCGCACCAGCTCGGCGGTGACGCGGGCGATGGTCGCGGCCCAGGTCGGCGCGCCGATCTCGTCGCTGACCACCGACAGCGCATCGCGCTCCTGCAGCAGGCGCTGCATGGTCAGCAGGAAATTCTTGCCATGCTGGGAGTAGACCCAGCTGGTGCGCAGGATCAGGTGTTCGCCGCCGACGGCCTGGATCGCCTGTTCGCCGGCCAGCTTGCTGGCGCCATAGACATTGAGCGGCTGTGGCAGGTCGGTTTCATCGTAGGGTTCGGCCTTGCGCCCGTCGAACACGTAGTCGGTGGAGTAATGGATCAGCGGCACACCGAGCCGCGCGGCTTCTTCAGCGAGCACCTGCGGGCCGCGGGCGTTGACCGCGAAGGCCTGCTCGCGGTGGCTTTCTGCGGGGTCAACGGCGGTATAGGCCGCCGCGTTGATGATCAGGTCCGGCCGCAACAGGCGCACCTGCTCACGAATCTGTTCGGGTACGGCGAGATCCAGTGCGTTGTGCCCGAGGGCGAGCAGCTTGCCGGTGCCTGCCAGTTCCACTTGCAATTCGCGGGCGAGCTGCCCCGTGCTGCCGGTGATCAGGATTTTCATGGAAACAGCTCCGCATCGCGTAGCAGCTTGCCGGCCTGGTCCTTGGCGGACAATTGTGGCGCCTCGTCGATCGGCCATTGAATGCCGAGCGCCGGGTCGTTCCACAGCAGGCTGCGCTCGTGCTCCGGCGCATAGTAGTCGGTGGTCTTGTAGAGGAATTCAGCGCTCTCGCTGAGCACCACGAAGCCGTGTGCGAAGCCTTCGGGAATCCACAGTTGCCGCTGGTTCTGCGCGCTCAGGTGGGTGCCGAACCAGCGGCCGAAGCTCGGCGAACTCTTGCGCAGGTCGACGGCGACATCAAACACCTCGCCGGCCACCACCCGCACCAGTTTTCCCTGCGGCTGCTGGATCTGGTAGTGCAGCCCGCGCAGCACGCCGCGCTGGGACTTGGAGTGGTTGTCCTGGACGAACTGGCGCTTGAGCCCCGTGGCCGCCTCGAAAGCGGCCGCGTTGAAGCTTTCGTAGAAGAAACCGCGTTCGTCGCCGAAGACCTTGGGCTCGATGATCAGTACGTCGGGAATGCTGGTTTCGACGACCTTCATGCGTCTTCACCCGCCAGCTTGAACAGGTACTGGCCGTAGCCGGTCTTGCCCAGCGCATCGGCGCGACGCAGCAGCTGCTCGCGGTCGATCCACTTGTTCTGATAGGCGATTTCCTCCAGGCAGGCCACCTTCAGGCCCTGGCGGTGCTCGATGGTCTGCACGTACTGCGAGGCTTCCAGCAGGCTGTCGTGGGTACCGGTGTCGAGCCAGGCGAAGCCGCGGCCGAAGCGCTCGACATTGAGGTCGCCGCGCTCGAGGTAGGCCATGTTGACGTCGGTGATCTCCAGCTCGCCGCGCGGCGAGGGCTTGATCGACTTGGCGATCTCGATCACGTCGTTGTCGTAGAAGTACAGGCCGGTCACTGCGTAGCTGGACTTGGGCTTTTTCGGCTTCTCCTCGATGGACAGCGCCTTGCCGTCCGCGTCGAAGTCGATCACGCCGAAGCGCTCCGGGTCCTTGACCCAGTAGCCGAACACCGTGGCGCCCTTCTCCTGACGCGCGGCGCGTTGCAGCTTCTCGGTGAAGTGCTGGCCGTGGAAGATGTTGTCGCCGAGGATCAGGCACACCGAATCATCGCCGATGAATTCTTCACCGATCAGGAAGGCCTGCGCCAGGCCGTCCGGCGAAGGCTGCTCGGCATAGCTGAAATTGACGCCGAACTGGCTGCCGTCGCCCAGCAGGTTCTGGTACTGCGGCAGATCTTGCGGCGTGGAAATGACCAGGATGTCGCGGATGCCGGCAAGCATCAGCACCGAGATCGGGTAGTAGGCCATCGGCTTGTCGTAGATCGGCAGCAGCTGCTTGGATACGCCAAGGGTGATGGGATGCAGACGAGTGCCGGAGCCTCCGGCGAGGATGATTCCTTTCATGCGTTCTCCAGGGCGCCGAGGCGCTCGCGTTGATAGCTGCCGTCCTGGACGCGACGGCACCATTCGAGGTTGTTCAGGTACCACTGCACGGTCTTGCGCAGGCCGCTCTGGAAGGTTTCCTGCGGCACCCAGCCGAGCTCGCGCTCGATCTTGCTGGCGTCGATGGCGTAGCGCAGGTCGTGGCCCGGGCGATCCTTGACGAAGGTGATCAGGTCTTCATAACGGGCCAGGCCGGCGGGCTTGTTCGGCGCCAGCTCCTCCAGCAGCGCGCAGATGCCGCGCACCACCTCGATGTTCTTCTGCTCGTTGTGGCCGCCGATGTTGTAGGTCTCGCCGACCACACCTTCGCTGACCACCTTGAACAACGCGCGGGCGTGATCCTCGACGAACAGCCAGTCGCGGATCTGCGAGCCGTCGCCGTAGACCGGCAGCGGCTTGCCATCCAGCGCATTGAGGATCACCAGCGGGATCAGCTTCTCGGGAAAGTGGAACGGCCCGTAGTTGTTCGAGCAGTTGGTGATCAGCACCGGCAGGCCGTAGGTACGCTGCCAGGCGCGAACCAGATGGTCCGACGAGGCCTTGCTGGCCGAATAAGGCGAGCTGGGCGCGTAGGGCGTGGTCTCGGTGAACAGGTCGTCGACGCCGTGCAGGTCGCCGTAGACCTCGTCGGTGGAGATGTGGTGGAAACGGAACGCCGCACGGCGCTCGGCCGGCAGGCTCTGCCAGTAGGCGCGGGCGGCCTCCAGCAGCTGATAGGTGCCAACGATGTTGGTCTGGATGAACTCGGCCGGGCCATCGATGGAGCGGTCGACGTGGGACTCGGCGGCCAGATGCATGATGGCGTCCGGCTGGAACTCCAGCAGCGCCTCGCTTACCCGCTCACGATCGGCGATGTCGGCCTGGAGGAACTGATAGCGCGGGTTGTCGTCCACGCTGGCCAGCGACTCGAGGTTGCCGGCATAGGTCAGTTTGTCCAGGTTGAGCACGCTGTGCTCGGTATCGAGAATGAGGTGACGGATCAGTGCGGAACCGATGAATCCGGCACCGCCAGTAACGAGAATGCGCATAGTGATGGGGCTTCCTTGGCGCGCTGTCGAGCGTCAGGCTCTTAGCATGTCGGCACGATAGACCGGCCGTCGATGCAAAAATTCCCGGGTATGGTGGGGCGCCGGGTGACCGTTTGGTTACCCGCGTGCATCATAGGGTACTGGCACGATGCCCGGCAGCCGGCGCGCCAGGGCGCCGGGTTGAGGATCGGGCAGGCCGCGAGGGGCGGCTTGTGTGCGCGTGCGATCGGCGCGCAAGGTATTGATGCCGTACCGCTGTGCAGAGGAGAGTCCCCCCATGCCCCCTAACCCTGTGCCAGGTGCAGGCATCGATGCGAACGCAGCCGACCAGCCGATTGGCGGTATCGCCAGTATCCTCGACCGGCTCGATGCGCTGGTCTACGTGGCCGACATGCAGACCTACGAGCTGCTGTATCTCAACGAGTACGGGCGCGCCATCTGGGGTCAGTACCAGGGCAAGGCCTGCTGGCAGCTGCTGCAGGCGGAGCAGCAGGGTCCCTGCCGGTTCTGCAGCAACGCACAGCTGGTCGACCCCGACGGGCGACCTGCTGGTGTGCATGTGTGGGAATTCCAGAACACGGCCAATGGCCGGTGGTACCAGTGCCGGGACCAGGCGATCCCCTGGACTGACGGTCGTTTGGTCCGCCTGGAAATCGCCACCGACATTACCGAGCGCAAGCGCATGGAGCAGCAGCTGCACCTCGCGGTGTCGCGCGCCGAAACCCTGGCGCGCACCGACGAATTGACCGGCCTGAACAATCGCCGGGCATTCTTCGAACTGGGCGAGCGGGCCTTTGTACACAACCGTCGGCCGCGGCCGATGGCGGTGGTCATGTTCGATATCGATCACTTCAAGCAGGTCAACGACACCTGCGGGCATGCTGCGGGCGATCAGCTGCTGCGAGCCATTGCCGCGGCGTTGCGTCCTCTGGTGCGTCCGGCGGATGTGCTGGGTCGCCTGGGCGGCGAGGAGTTCGCGCTGATCCTCGCCGATACCGAGCGGGACCAGGGGCTGGCGATCGCCGAGCGTCTGCGCCTGGCGATCGCGGCGGTGGCCGTGGCTGATGGCGAGCGCACGGTTCGCTGTACCGCGAGCTTCGGCGTCAGCGCTTGCCGGGACGGTTCCAGCACCCTGGATGCCATGCTAAGCGAAGCCGACCTGGCGCTGTTCCGCGCCAAGCGCGGCGGTCGCAACCGGGTCGTGCAGGGCCGATCGGGCTAGCGCAGCGACTTGCGCAAGCGCGCCAGCGCACCGATGAAGAACACCGTGCCGATCACCATCAGCGCCAGTAGCTGCGGCCAGACGATGGCCGTGCCGGCATTGCGGAACAGGATCGCCTGAGCCAGTTCGACGAAATGCGTGGTCGGCGCCACCAGCATGATGCTTTGCACCAACTCCGGCATGCTCTCGCGCGGCGTCACCCCGCCGGAGAGGATCTGCAGCGGGATCAGCGTGAGGATCACCAGCAGGCCCAGCTGCGGCATGGAGCGCGCCACCGTGCCGAAGAAGATGCCCATCGAGGTGGCGGCGAACAGGTGCAGCGCCGCACCGCCGGCGAACAGCCACAGCGAGCCCTGGATCGGGATATCGAGCCAGCCCTCGACGACGAAGCGCAGGGCGAATGCCGCTGCCGCCAGCACCACCAGACCCATCGCCCAGACCTTTCCGACCATGATCTCGAACGGTGTCACCGGCATCACCAGGAGGTGCTCGATGGTGCCGTGCTCGCGCTCGCGGATCAGCGCCGCGCCGGTGAGGATGATCGCCAGCATGGTGATCTGGTTGATCACCTCGTTCACCGCGCCGAACCAGGCGCGACTGAGGTTGGGGTTGAACGCGGTGCGCACCACCGCTTCGACGGGCAACGCATCTTCGCTGCGGTAGCGGCGGACGAATTCGGCGGTCTCGCTGGCGATGATCTGCTGGATGTGCCCGGCGCCGGTGAACGCCTGGCTGACCTGGGTGGCATCGACGTTGAGCTGGATGGTCGGCTGGCGGCCGGCAAGCAGGTCCTGCTGGAAACGTGGCGGGATGTTCAGGGTAAAGGTGTAGAGGCCGTCGTCCATGCCGCTGTCCATCTCCTGATGGCTGATGGCCTTCGGCTCGATGAAGTAGGGCAGCTGAAAGGCGTTGATGATGCGCAGCGACGCCTGCGAGCGGTCCTCGTCGACCACTGCGATGCTGGCGCGGTGCGGCGCCTCGGGGATCGCCGTGGCGCCTTCGTAGATCGCCACGGTGAACGAATAGATGATCAGCACCAGCATCGCCGGGTCGCGGTAGAGGCTGCGCAGTTCCTTGAGGCCGAGCTGGAAGATGTTGCCGAGCTTGCGTCGCAGGCCACCCATGTCATTTCTCCTGCTTGCGCAGGCCGGCGACGCTGAGCAGGGTCAGCAGCGGAATGGCCAGCAGCATGGGAATGAAATAGGGGTACAACTCGGCCATTCCGAGGGCCTTGGAGAACACCCCGCGGCTGATGATCAGGAAGTGGCTGGTCGGGTAGAGCTTGCCGACGAAGGCGCCGGCACCCTCCATCGCCGAGACCGGGTGGATCAGTCCGGAGAACTGGATCGCCGGCAGCAGGGTGACGATGGTGGTGCCGAAGATTGCCGCGATCTGGCTGTTGAAAATCGCCGACATCAGCAGGCCCAGGCCGGTGGCGCAGGCCACGTAGAGCAGCGCGCCGAGGCAGAGGGTGAGGATGCTGCCCTTGATCGGAATACCGAAGACGAACACCGCCAGCAGCGCCAGGGTGGCGAAGTTGAACATGCCCAGCGCGATGTAGGGCAGCTGCTTGCCGAGCAGGAATTCCAGGCGGGTGGTCGGGGTGACGTAGAAGTTGGTGATCGAGCCCAGTTCCTTTTCGCGCACCACGCCGAGGGCGGTGAGCATCGCCGGAATCATCATCAGGAGCAGCGGGATCATCGCCGGTGCCATGGCCGGCAGGCTCTGCACGTCCGGGTTGTAGCGGTAGCGGATGGCGACGTCCGCTGGCGTGAGCTGGCCGTCGACACCGGCTTCACGGGCCAGCTGCTGCAGGTAGTTCAGATGGATGCCCTGTACGTAGCCCTTGATTGTGTCGGCGCGCATGGGCATGGCGCCATCGATCCAGAAGGCCACCTGCGGTATGGCGCCGCGCTTGAGGTCGCGGCCGAAGTTCGGCGGGATCTCCACCGCCAGGCTGATGTCGCCGCTGCGCAGACGCTGGTCGAGCTCGGCATGGCTGGCCAGTGGCGCCTTCTCGATGAAGTAGTGCGAGCCGGCCATGTTCAGCAGGTAGTGCTGGCTGGTGGTGGTCTGGTCGCGGTCGAGCACGGCGTAGGTCAGGTTCTCCACGTCGAAGCTGACCCCGTAACCCATGATGAACATCAGCAGCACGCTGCCGAGCATGGCCAGCGTCGCGCGAATCGGGTCGCGGCGCAGCTCCATGGCCTCGCGGCGGGTGTAGCTGAGCAGACGGCGCAGGCTGAAGCGGGCCTGACGGCTGCTGTCGCCGGATGCCTCGAGCGGGCCGCGCGTGTTGGCCGGCGTCGCGGCCGGCTGCTCGGCGGCATTGGCCGCGGCGGCTTCCTCCAGATAGGCGATGAAGGTCTGTTCAAGCGTTGGCAGGCCGCGCTTGGCCATCAACGCCTGTGGCGTGTCGCTGTCGAGCACTCGCCCGGCGTGCATCAGCGAGATGCGGTCGCAGCGCAGCGCCTCGTTCATGAAGTGGGTGGAGATGAAGATGGTCACGCCGTCCTCGCGCGACAGCTGCACCAGGAGTTCCCAGAAGCCGTCTCGGGCGATCGGGTCGACGCCCGAGGTGGGTTCGTCGAGGATCAGGATCTCCGGGTTGTGGATCACCGCCACTGCCAGCGACAGGCGCTGGCGCACGCCCAGCGGCAGGCTGCTGGGCAGGCTCTCGGCATCGCTGCTGAGGTCGAAGCGATCGAGCATCTCCTGCACCCGCGCGTCGCGCCGCTCTGCCGGCAGGTGGAACAGCCGCGCGTGCAGGTCGAGGTTCTGCCGCACGCTCAGCTCGCTGTACAGCGAGAAGGCCTGGGACATGTAGCCGACGCGCTGGCGGGTCTGCATGTCGTGCGGGTCCACCGGCTTGCCGAACAGCAGCGCCTCGCCCTCGCTGGCGGGCAGCAGGCCGGTGAGCATCTTCATGGTGGTGGTCTTGCCGCAGCCGTTGGAGCCGAGGAAACCGAAGATCTCGCCGCGGGCGATGCGGAAATTGACCCGGTCCACCGCGACGAAATCGCCGAAGCGCATGGTCAGCCCGTGGGCCTCGATGGCGATGCTGTCGCTCGCCGGCTGCGGCGGGATGATCAGCTCGCGGTGCTGGCTGCGCTTGGCTTCCGGCAGCAGACTGATAAAGGCCTGCTCCAGGGAGTCGCTGCCGGTGCGCGCCAGGAGTTCGGCCGGCGTGCCGGTGGCCAGCACCTGGCCGGCGTCCATCGCCACCAGATGGTCGAAGCGCTGCGCCTCGTCCATGTAGGCGGTGGCCACCAGCACGCTCATCTGCGGGCGTTCGCCACGGATGCGCTCGATCAGCTCCCAGAACTGCGCACGCGACAGCGGGTCGACGCCGGTGGTGGGCTCGTCGAGGATCAGCAGATCGGGGTCGTGGATCAGCGCGCAGCAGAGGCCGAGCTTCTGCTTCATGCCGCCGGAGAGCTTGCCCGCCGGGCGCTCGACGAAGGGCGCCAGGCCCGTGCTGCGGGTCAGCTCGGCGATGCGCCAGCGGCGCTCGGCGGCGTCCTGGCCGAACAGTCGGCCGAAGAACTCAAGGTTCTCGAACACCGTCAGCGTCGGGTAGAGGTTCTTGCCCAGGCCCTGGGGCATGTAGGCGATGCGCGGGCAGACCGCGCGGCGGTGGCCGGCATCGCCCATGTCGCCGTCGAGCACCTGCACATGGCCCTGCTGCAGCTTGCGCGCACCGGCGATCAGCGCCAGCAGGCTGGACTTGCCGACGCCGTCCGGACCGATCAGGCCAACCATGCAGCGTGCCGGCAGGCTCAGGCTGAGGTCATCCAGCGCGCGGGTCTTGCCGTACTGCAGGCTGACGCCGCTGATCTCGGCGACCGGGGCAGGGGACTGGTTCATTGGCCGACATTGATCTGCAGGTGCGCCGGCCATTCGGCGTCGGCGTCCAGCTTCAGGTAGGCGACGCCCGGCAGGCCGGTCTTGACCTGTTCCATGTGTTTCTTCAGCAGCTCGGGGTCGATCCGCGCCTTGACCCGGAACATCAGCTTCTCGCGCTCGCTTTCGGTTTCCACGGTCTTCGGCGTGAACTGCGCGACGCTGGCGACGTAGGTGATCTTGGCCGGAATCACGTACTGCGGTGCGGCATCGATCACCAGGCGCGCCTCCGAACCCATGGCGACACGGCCGGCCTGGCGCTCGGGCAGGAAGAAGGTCATGTAGACGTCGGCCAGGTCGACCAGATTGAGCAGCTTGCCGCCGGCGCCGAGCACCTCACCTGGCTGCGCGACGCGGTACTGCACGCGGGCCACGCGGTCGGTCTTCAGCTCGCTGTCGCTGATGTCCGCCTGCAGCCGTACGACGCTGGCCTGGGCAGCCTCCAGCGCCGATTGCGCCTCGATCACCTGCGACCTGGCGGCGGCGATACCGGCGTCGGCGGACAACACCTGGGCGCGGGAGGCAGCCAGCGCGGCCTGGGCGCTCTGCATGGCGGCGAGATCGTCGTCCAGCTGCTGGCGTGGCATGGCGTTGCGGTCGACCAGCGTCTTGGTGCGCTGGTGGCGCTTCTGCGCGGCGGTCAGCTCGGCGCGGCGCTGCAGGACCACGGCCTCGGCAGTGGCCTTCTCGCTCTCGCGCTGGGTGACCAGCGCCTGAGCGGTGAGGATGGCATTTTCCGCTTGGCGCACCTGGGCGCGGGCCTGGTTGAGCTGGGCCTCCAGCACCTCGGTGTCCATCCGTGCGATGACCTGGCCGGGCTGGACGAAGTCGCCTTCGTCGACGCTGATCTCGCGGATGCGTCCACCGAGCTTGGTCGCCACGTCGATCTCGGTGGCCTCGATGCGCCCATTGCCGCTGGCGAAGCCGTCGCCCAGGCCGTCGGGACGCAGTTCCGACCATACCAGCAGGCCGACGACGACCAGCGCGGCGAGCGCGAACAGCACCCGGCGAAGTTTTTTCTGGGCTGGCGCTTTCATGGGCGTTCCTTATCGTGAAGCACTGGTCTGCATGCTAAGCGATGCCCCGGCGGGCCGCGCTTAGCCTGAGTCAATAAAACTGCTGTTTAACGCGTTTATATGACCGTTTCGCCGGACTTCACTGCGCGGAGTGGCTTTTTGCCACCTCAATTGTCCAGCGTTGCAGCTGGCGGCTCAGCTCGTCGCTGGCCTCGCCGAAGGCTGCCACCACGCTTTCCACCTGCGGACTCGCGCTGGGCTGACGAATCTCGAAGCGGCGGCTGGCGAGGATGCGCTGATCGGTTGCCGAGGCCAGCTGGGCATCCAAGCGGACCAGTACCTGCGGCTGGCCATCGATGTATTCGCTCTGGAAGGCGCGCAGTTCGCTGAACAGCTCCAGCTCGGCGAACAGATTGCTGTCCTCGTTGCTCACCGCCACCGGCCCGCTCTGGCGGAACTGTTCGATCAGCCGGTCGCGCAGCAGGGTCGGCGCGGCGTCGCTCCAGCGCGCGCCCTGGTAGCTGCTGATCTGGTTGCCATCCGGCACCACGGCGATGCGCGGGCCGGCAAGGATGCGGCTGGCATGCGGGGTGTGGATGCGCAGTGCCTGCTGCAGTCGCTCGCCTTGCGGGACGGCCGGCAGCTCGGCGGTGGGCAGCAGGTACACGCGGATCGGTTCGGCCTCGGGCAGCAGGGTGCAGGCCGCGAGCGTGCCGAGCAGGCTTGCGAGGGCAAGGGGGCGGAACAGCGCAAGGCGGCTCATGGGGTGAACTCCTGGATCTTCTCGCGGCCGAGCAGGAAGCCGCTGGGATTGTCTTCGAGGCGCTGGGTGACGCGGCGCAGGGCGCCGAGGGTGCCGCGCAGCTCGTTGATCGCCGGGCCCAGGTCGCTGAAGCCCTGCAGGCCGTTGTTCAATGCGCCCTGGTTGCTCGACAGCAGCTCGTCCAGGCGCGACGTGGCGCGCTCCAGCGCGGCCATGGATTCGCCGGCGCTGCTCAGTAGCTGGCGCCCTTCGTCATCGATCAGGCCATTGGCGTTCTGCGTCAGGCGGGTGATCTCCGCCAGCGCGGTGTTGGTCTGTTGGCCCAGTTGGCTGAGCTGGGTCAGCGCTTCGCTGAGGTCGCCACGCTGTTCGGCCAGCACGCTGGTGGCCTGTTCGAGATTGGCCAGGGTGCGGCCGATGCGCTCGGCGTTGTCCTCGGAGAGCATCAGGTTGGCGCTGCGCAGCAGGTTGTTGATGTTGGTCATCAGGTCTTCGCCGTTCTCCAAGAGCGCACTCAGCGGCGAGGGGTCGGCGATGATCAGTGGCGGCTCGCCACGCTTGCCTTCCAGCGGCGGGCTCTGCGGCGTGCCGCTGTGCAGCTGGATGATCATGCTGCCGGTGATGTTGGCCAGCGCCAGACGCGCGCGGGTGTCCTGCTTGATCGGCGTGCCGGCATACACGCGGATACGTGCGCGCACCTTGCGCGGATCGTCCGGCTCCAGCCACAGCGCCTCGACATCTCCAACCTTGATGCCGCTGTACTCCACCGAACTGCCGTTGGACAGCCCGCTGACCGCGCGATTGAAGCTGATCTCGTAATAGTTGTATTCGCGGTCCATGCTCGACTTGCCCAGCCAGAGGGCGAACAGCAGCGCGCCGCCGACTGCAAGCACGGTAAACAGGCCGATCATTACGTGGTGGGCGCGAGTTTCCATTTCAGCTCTCCAACAAGTCGGCGGCCTGTTGCGCCGCCCGGCCGCGCGGGCCGTGGAAGTAGTCACGAATCCAGGCGTCGTCGGTGGCTTCCACCACCTCCAGGCGATCGGCCACCAGCACGCGCTTGCGTGACAGCACGGCCACCCGGTCGCAGATGGTGTAGAGCGTATCCAGATCGTGGGTTACCAGAAACACGCTGAGGCCCAGCGCGTCGCGCAGGGTCAGGATCAGCTGGTCGAAGGCCGCCGCGCCGATGGGGTCGAGGCCGGCAGTGGGCTCGTCGAGGAACAGCACCTCCGGGTCCAGCGCCAGCGCGCGGGCCAGGGCGGCGCGCTTGACCATGCCACCGGAGAGCTCGTCGGGGTACTTGCAGGCGGCATCCGCCGGGAGCCCGGCCAGTGCCAGCTTCAGCCGCGCAAGATGTTCGGCGTCGCGGCGCTCGAGCCCGGCGTGCTCGATCAGCGGCAGCGCGACGTTCTCCTGCAGATTCAGCGAGGTGAACAGCGCGCCGCGCTGGAACAGTACGCCAAAACGCCGTTCCACCTGCGAGCGGCGCTCGGCCGACAGTTCCAGCAGGTTTTCGCCGAACACGCTGACGCTGCCTTCATTGGGTCGGCGCAGGCCGACGATGCTGCGCAGCAGCACCGACTTGCCGGTGCCCGAACCGCCAACGACACCGAGAATCTCGCCGCGACGGATGTCCAGATCGAGGCCGTCGTGCACGGTCTGGCTGCCGAAGCGGTTGACCAGTCCGCGTACCTGGATCAGTGCGTCGTCGCTCGTCACCAGCCCATCTCCATGAAGAACAGCGCGGCGATGGCGTCCAGCAGGATCACCATGAAGATCGCCTGGACCACGCTGGAGGTGGTGTGCTCGCCCACCGACTGCGCGCTGCCGCTGACCTTGAAGCCTTCCAGGCAGCCAATCACCGCGATGACGAAGGCGAATATCGGCGCCTTGCCCAGCCCGACCAGAAAATGGCTGACGGCGATGTCGCGCGCCATGATGGTGAAGAACATCGTCGGCGAGATGTCCAGCGCCAGCACGCAGACCACCAGCCCGCCGGCGATGCCGCTGAGCATGCCGACGAAGGTCAGGATCGGCAGGGTGATCAGCATCGCCAGCACCCTTGGCAGCACCAGCAGCTCGATCGGGCTCAGACCGAGGGTACGGATGGCGTCGACCTCCTCGTTGGATTTCATCGAGCCGATCTGCGCGGCGAAGGCGCTGGCGCTGCGCCCGGCGAGCAGGATCGCCGCCAGCAGCACGCCGAATTCGCGCAGGAAGGAAAAACCTACAAGGTTGACGGTGTAGATGGTCGCGCCGAAGTCGGCGAGCACGGTCGCGCCAAGAAAGGCCACCACCGCGCCGACCAGAAAGGTCAGCAGCGCGACGATCGGCACCGCGTCCAGCCCGGTCTGCTCGATATGCACGGCCAGTGAAGTCAGCCGCCAGCGCCGCGGTCTTGGCAGGGTGAGCAGCAGTGTCTGCAGGGTCAGGCCGATGAAGCCGAGCAGCGCGCGCTGCTGCTTCCACAGCGCCGTGACGGCGCCGCCGATATGTGCCAGCACGTCGCCGAAGGCATAGCCGCGCGGCGGCTCGGCGGCATCCGGTTGATTCAGGGCGGTGGCGACGGTGCGCAGCAGCGCCAGGCGTTCGGCCGGTAGCTGCGGCGCCCAGGCTTCGATGGCGGCGATCCGCTCGGCGCCGAGCAGCTCCACCAGCAGGCCGGCGCCTGCCGTGTCCAGCGCGCCCAGTTCGCTCAGCTCGATCTGGCTACGCTCGTCGATCCGCGCCCTGAGCCGCTGCACCTCCCGACGCAGTGCTGCGTAATGGGCGAGGGTCCAGTCACCAACGATGCGCGCCCGCAATGGTGAAGCCCCTTGATCGAGGGTCACCGAACCGGGAGACGAGGACAGGGTGGCGCTCATCTTCTGCAAACGGGTGCCTATGTCGGGCGATGGAGTCCTGATTGATGCTAGCAGGGCTCCGCCCGGCAAGACAGGACCGGGTGGCCCGTGGTCGGCAACAGGCGGCGCGCGTCGGCTGCTGATCCATGGACCACCACGGTGGCGTCAAAGTGCGCCGTTACGCTCGAGCCGGTAGCTGCTGATCGCCTCGTACACTGCCTTGCGCAGCCGGTTGATGCCGCCGATGGGGCGATGCTCCGGCAGTGCATGCCAGGGGTTGAAGCTGAGGTTGTCGCAGGCGAGGTTCTGCTCGGGGCTGTCGAAGTCCTGCGGCGGCAGGCGGATGTCGGCGACCGTCTCGAATGGCGCGATGGCCTCGTCCCACTCGATGCTGGTGTCCTCGATGGGCATGTAGTACTCGGTGTTCTGCCGCTGCACCTGCAGGGCGAAGCAGGCGGGTGCGCGGTCGAGGGACAGCTGTTGGTAGAGCGCGCTGCGCAGGAAGTTCGGCAGGTCGCGGTTCTGCTCGGGCAATTGGTAGGTCGGGCAGTTTTCTGGCGTCGGGATAACCCGGTATTTGATGTTGTGCGGGCCGAGCTTGTATGGCGCCACCGAGCTGTAAGTGGTCGCGACCGGGCTTTCCGGTGCCGGCGCCAAGGTCTGCAGCGCGATGAACAGGTGGCGCAGCTCCCAGCTGCGCGGATCGATGCTGGGGAAGAACGCCAGCGCCTTCTTGCCCTGCGCCTGAGCAGCGAAGTTGCTGCGATATTCGGCAACGTCACGGACGAAGAACACCGGGTGGTTGAACATCACGAAGTCCTGCTCGCCAGCGTGGTGCGGGTCACGCGTGAGCTTTTCCCCGGGCACGTCGAGTAGCTTGATCGCCATGCCGCGGGCGTCCCGGATGCGGTCGAACTGCGGGTAGGCGTTGCCGTTGGACAGCCGCACCCACGCCTGCCAGGTCTTGCCCGGCTCGCTGAAAACGCCCTGGCGCAGTGCGGGCTCCAGGTCGGCGCGCACACTGACTTCGGCGCGCACGCAGCCGTGGGCCTTGGCATGGGCGTCGCGCAGCACGCGGGTGTTCTCGCTGTGCTGTTCCACCACGGCAATGGCGTCGGCGATGATCGCCTGGGTGTCGGCCGCTTCGCTCGGCGCGATGACCTCTTCGCTGGAGACGGGGCCACGATGGGTGAGGTGAAAGTGCACGGCGGCAATCGCCCAGCCGGCCAGGCCGATAGCAGTGACGGCAAGCAGCAGCCGGCCCAGCAGGCGACCGATCCAGAGCCAGAGTCTTGTCAGCATGTGGCAGATCCTTGTACGGGTCAGGGGCAGCGTGGGCCGGGGTTATGGGGGCGCGCCGGCAGTTCCTCGAGGCGCGGCTCGAAGCGGGGGTCGCCGAGCACCTTGAGGTACTCGACCAGCGCCCAGCGCTCGTGCGGCGCCAATGCCCGGCCGATCACGCCATTGCCGCGACAGCCGGCGCGGAATTCATGGCCGCGATTGCTATTGCCGGTGATTGCGGTATTCAGCAGAAAGCCGCCGTCGAAACGCGCGGTGCGAATGCCCACATGCCGCGGATCGTACTCGCGGCTGCCGACCCAGAACTGCTTCTGCCGCTCGGCCACCGGCGACAGCAGCTGAAACAGCGTCGGTACCGAGCCGTTGTGCAGGAACGGCGGCGTCGCCCAGATGCCGTCCAGCGGGCGTGCCTTGTAGCCGCGCAGTTCCTGCACGCCGATCGGCAGGCCGAAGCCGTCGAATTCCGCTCGCTCGGTCTCGCCGATGCCGGCGTCACGGTAGGCGCGCTCCTCGACGTAGGCGGTGATATAGGCCAGCCCCTTGGCGCTGGACAGGCTGGCAAGATCGAGCGGGCCGGATGGCGCGCCATACAGCTGCACATCCAGGCGATCCAGCTCATCCTGGGTCCAGCCCAGGCGGGTCAGGTCGAAGCGGTGGTCGGCAATATTGTCGGCCGTGGTCGGATCGGTACCGACGAAGGAGGTGGGGATCATCTTCATGCGCCACTCGGGGTCGCGTTCGGCAGCGAAACGCTTGTCGACCGGCTTGGGCCTGGCGTCGTGGCAATGCGCGCAGTTTTCCTTGTACAGCGCACGACCGAGGCTGGCCTGCTCTAGATCGATCGCGCCCAGCACCTCTTCGGGCCAGCGGGGCGGGGCCAGCTGCATGAGGGTGGTTTCCAGCCTGTGCAGGTCGCGTACGCGAACGCCCGATGCGTAGCGCTCGGCCTCGGCGACGTGCTGGCCGTTCTCGTGCAGCAGCCGCAGCGTGGCGCCAACACCCAGCGCCTCACCGATATTGCGTGCCATCGGCTGCATGGCCGAGCCGTTCCACTGCACCCAGTCGAACTTCCAGATATCCCACAGATGCGGGTAGCTCACCGGCGCGTTGGCCACGCGGTAGTTCGCCGGATCGATAGCATCGCCGAACACGCTGTTGGCGATGCGACCGAACGCATCGGTACGGCCGAAGCCTTCTTCGGTGGGGTAGAGCCCGCGGTGCCAGTCGTTGTAGGCGGTGCCGAGCAGACGGTCGAGCACCTGCTTGAAGTCGTGGCGCAGCTGCGCGCGGTCCTGCTCGTAACGCTCGCCCAGCACCTGCTCGGCGAAGCGACGGAACTTGAGCGGGTTGTAATAGGTGAAGGCCATGCTCATGCCCAGCGCCTGGCCAAAGGCGCCACCGCGCAGGGTCGGCACGGTGGAGGCCAGCGAATGCATCGCCGCGCCACCGTCGATACGAATGGCCTGCCCCCCGTAGCGCAACTCACCGGTGTGGCAGGCCGCGCAGGTCACATCCAGATAGGCGCGACCGGTCTCATCATCCTCGTGGCGGGCAAAGCCGACCGGCAGGTTGCCGGGGTTCAGCGCAGTGGCTTGTTGCGCGGGATCGACCAGAAAGCCGAAGCGGGCAAGGTAGTCGGGCGTGGCGAACTTGTCCCGGCCGAAGGGCAGCTCCAGCGCACGGAACCATTCGTACTCCAGCCCCTTAACCTGGGTGCCTTGCGGCGTGTAGTAGTAGGTCTGTCGCTGTGTGGCGTCCCACTGCTCCAGATAATGCAGCGCTTCGGGCGCTTCATACTCCGGAAGGTTCGGGTAGGCCACAAAATACAGCCCGACCCCCACGGCCAGCACAGCCAACAACAAGACAGCCCCCAGGGCTCGGCGCAGCAATCGCATCGGTACATCCTTGTAGCGTCATGGCGAATGCGCGTTTATGGCAGGGTTGTGGGGTGATGGCAATACGGTGTCATTCTTTATGTGTGACAGATATTAGCGTGGGTGTGGTCCACCCCATATTTATCTCGAACGACGCTTACACCGGTTGTTTCCAGTGTCCTCATATGTCAGGGGCAATGCGATTCAGATAGCCCGCCCTGTCATCACTCATCCTTGAGATACAATTATCAATCGTTACTTGGTAAGCCTCTGCGGTCTCCTCTATTTCAAAGGCTTCAAGCTTGCAATCTGCGTCTCGCAGATCGATCCACTCTCGCTGCGCCGTCTTTAATAGAGAAACGTATTGGTCTGCTAGCAAAGGTGAGTTTTTATACTGAAGTCTGATTCGATTCAGAGTGGCCTTGTACGATGAATTAAGAAGATTGTCTGATTGCTCTTTATTATACTGCGCGCACAGGGCTATTTGAGAAGAAGCTTCAATCTCTTCGCACGGATTATTAACATCATTGCTTAATGCTGTACGTGCAAACAGAAGCAAAAAAATTAGAGTTATTTTTCGGATATTGAACATTAGTTATTCCTAAGGTAACGAGCTCTGTTTCGCCCCGGCTCATACTGCCTGATGGCAGGCGTATTTTCTATGTAGCGTATCAGCTCGGCTTTATCATTCCTCATTCCAGCCTTCATCGGGTTGGGCCCCTTTGTAAAACCCTGATAGACGAAATCTACCAGCACATCCCTGATGACCTGATCTAGGGCGTTCCAATCGGCCCTATCAGGCTCGCTCGCAGTCCAGTGGTCATAGTTTCTGATAGCGCGATCTACGTAGTTTGGGTAGATAATGTTGAAAAGAAGTATTTCCTGCTCGGGAGTTATTTGCCCAATAGATGATTTGTTATCTCTCACAAATTGCTGAGCAGCAGCGCCTTTCTTCCCGTGCGCCTGGGCAATCTTAGTTGCCTGATCATGCGCAATGCCGGCAGTTGTCATATGAGCGTAGATTTCTATTTCGGTCCGTGAACCCATGTCATAACCGCGACCGAGAGTGACGCCCGATAGATCGTTTCCAGGCCAGTGAACGACCCGGCTGAAGAACGGAGAGGTTGGAATATTATTCCCTTCGGCATCAAACGTTATTCTCCCTTCGCTAATCGTGTGGTTGGCACGCGCTACAGTGCTGAATATGCCGATCAGGGCAAGTGGTTGAAAGTGCCAAGCTTTCCCATCTGCGCTGATAGAGTAGCGCCCGGCGATATCGCCCCACCAGCTTAGAGTTTTGATGCGGTTCTTCTCTTCCGCCCAATCCTGATTGGGGTCATCGGAGCGGTGGCCCATCAGCTCATCGAGTTCGTCCCAACGCGCTGCATTCCAAAACCACTCGCTTTCATGCCGCGTGACGAGCTGCGAGATGGATTGGGCGTGGCAAGGCTTTTCCAGTGCCTCTTGGATTTCTTGGGAGGTCATCTTGCCGTCGCGGTTGGTGTCGATGATGTCGTAGAGGCGGCTGCGCACCGGACCTTTGTCGGCCTGGTCGATGGCGCCCTGGTAGCTGGCTTTTTCGTCGTCGGACAGGCGAAGCGCCGCGTTGAGGTAATAGACGAATCCCGAAATGGGAGGATCGGCATCCTCAAGACATTCAAAACCCTCCCACTCCCACGGGCTATGACGAGTAGTGATCAGCTCCTGCTCGGCGAGCCAGCCGTCGATGGGGTTGCCATTAGCGTCGGCGAACAGACCATCCAGCCGCCACCAGTGCATGGTGTTGTCAGCGCCATCCTTGTCTTGGATTTTTCTCGAAGCGGGGAGTCCATCCAGCAAGGACTGCGGAATGATCAGGTCGACGCCGATCTGCGTGCCATCGTCATCCAGCTTGGGCGGGTTCTCGGCATTGATATCGTCCCGATGGGTGATCAGTTTGCTCGCACCTTTGTAGACCTTGAGCAGGGTTTTCTTGTCGTCCGGCAAGCGGCTGGCCCAGGCGCGGCTCCGGGCAATGAACGCGGGCACGTCGTCGCAGCTGAACAGTTCGACATGGACCATGCGCTGAGCAGCGCTGTCGTGGTTCTGGTACAGACCGGGATGACCAATAAGTTCACCCGCCTTGATCAGCAACCCGCTGTCGAGAACGATGACCTTGCCGTATTCCGCTGGCTCGCTGTGCGGTTTGAGCAAGCTGGTGGCTACATAGCCGGGCAGTTGCCCCTCGTCGTCGGCTGATAGGGCGGGTTGTGCCGTCCCGCTGATCAGGCTGACCAGCTTGCTGAACTCGCCTTCCGTCTCGCCGATGGTGATCTCGGCACCCTTGGATAGCTCCGACAGCTTGGTGGTGTGTTTGCTCCGGCCTGCGCGAACGCTCAGGCCATCGTGCTGCGTATTCACGGTATAGCGTTTGGTTTCCCAGAAGGAGGGGCGCGGAAGGTCCGCTTGTGCCTGGTAGCCCGGCCAATCCAGCAGGTGCATGTACAGGCTGTAGAGAGTGAGGCTTGGAGGGGTTTGCCCTTCGACGATGCTGCCGTCAGCGTCCTTCAGCGGCGGTGGCTGCAGGCTGTGCTTGACCAGAACGAACCCCGTGGAAAAGGGCGCTCGTTTGACCAACGGAATGTCGTCGGTGAATTCGCTGACCGGGTAGCGCTCATCGATGCGGTAGGCAATTACTTCTCCGTCGGCGATACAGCGCACACTCGACTGGTCGAATGCAGCACTCGTGCCTTCGTCGAAGTGCACGCCGCCATGCCATAAGCCGTTTTCGCCGGTGGGGTAGAACCCGCCTTTGGCCTGGGCCATATGTGTAAGCAGTTGCAGCGGGTTGTGGCTGGTGTCCTTGCTGGGAAACGGGTAAGCCCAATTGATCGGCTTGTGTTCGGCCATGTTCGATGCTTCCTTGCGTTCGATCCGGCTGCGCAGCCGGCACTGTTCTTAGCCCGAGAAATTGAGCGAGCGCTTGCGTTTGCGGAGCAGGCTGTCCGCCTCGCTCGGCAGTGCCTGCTCCAACAAGCTCCCGGCCTTGTCGCTATCCGCGACCCCTGGCAGTACCGGTGGCTTGATCTTGATCCCCGAGCCCTTGCCCGGTGCGCCGCCGGCGTTGATCCGCGCCAGCGGGCCGGAGACGGTGATGCCGCCCGGGTCGAGCTTGATGAAGCTGCCGCCGGCCTTGAGGGTCAGTTCGACGCCGGCTTCGATGACCATCTTCTGCCCGGCCTTGAGGTGGATCTCGCGGCCGGTCTTGGCCAGCTGGGCGGTGCCGAGCTTGATGTGCTGGGTCTGGCCGACGGTGAGATGGTCGTCGGGTTTGACTTCCACCTTGCGGTCGCCGGCAACGGTCAGGTGTTCCTCGGCCCTGAACTCGCTGTAGCTGTTGGCTTCCACCGTGTCGTGGCGCTCGTGGCCGACGCGGATCTTCTGGTCGTGCTCGATGTTCTCGTCCCAGTCGCGCTGAGCGTGGATGTAGATCTGTTCCTGGCCCTTGCGGTCTTCGATGCGCAGTTCGTTGTAGCCGCCGCCACCCGGACTGCTCAGGGTCTTGAACACCGTACGGGTCTTGTTGGCCGGCAAGTCGTAGGGGACTTGGTGTTCCTTGTGGTACAGGCAGCCGGTCACCAGCGGTTGATCGGGATCGCCTTCGAGGAAGGTGACCAGCACTTCCATGCCGACCCGCGGGATGGCGATGCCGCCGTAGCGGTCGCCAGCCCAGCTGGAGGAGACGCGCAGCCAGCAGCTGGTCTTGTCATCGGCCTGGCCGTGGCGATCCCAGTGGAATTGGACCTTCACTCGTCCGTATTCGTCGCAGTGGATCTCTTCGCCGGCAGGTCCCGTGACCACGGCGGTCTGGCTGCCGAGCACCTTGGGCTTCGGATGGCGAAGGGCCGGACGGAAAGGGATATCCCAGGGTGTGGCGCTGAAGCGGTTGCGGTAGCCTTGGACGAAGCCGTCGCTGCTATCGACATGACTGGTGATCGACTCTTCCAACACCTGCGGCTGCTTGCCTTCGTGCAGCACCTCGGTGAGCAACCAGAGGTCGTTCCATTCCCGGCGCGGGTGGTCGGAGATCTCCAGCAGATGGCCGCTGACCAGTCCTGTTTGATCGCTATCACCTTCGGCCAGGCGATAGTCGTGGCGATGCCGTTCCAGTGCGCGTTGCGACAGGTGCTTGCCGCGGGCGCGCTCGGTGAAGCGGCCGGGGTAGTCGTAGTCTTCCAGGTCGGGCTGCGGCATGGCGTTCGCCGCCGGCTCGCCGCGGTAGGCCGCTTCCATCCGCAGCCTGGGTTGTTCGAAGTCGTAATCACGGCGACTGACGCGACTGGTGCGGGTCGCGATGCGCACGGCGAAGCGCTTGATCACTGGCTCGTCGGCGGTCATGCCATTGTCCTGCAGATAGGCGGTCGGCTGGCCGAGCCTGGCGAAGCTGGTCTGGTCGTCGCCGAAGACCAGCACATGGCCGGCCGTGCTGTGCTCGAAGTGGTAATGAATGCCTTCTTCCTCGCACAGGCGCTGGACGAAGTGCAGGTCGGTTTCGTCGTACTGCACGCAATACTCGCGCTCTGGGTAGACCACCGGGCCAAGCTGGAAACGGTAGGCATCGGCCTGGATGCCATGTTCCTCAAGCACCTGAGCGATGATCTGCGGCACCGTCAGGTGCTGGAAGATGCGCTGGTTGGTGCGATGGGCGAGGTAGGCCAGCTGCGGCACGAGCGTGAGGCGGTAGCGGGTCAGGCGTTGGCCGGATTCGCCTTGGGCGATGCGATGGACCAGGCCATGAATACCTTTGCCAGCCGGGTCGAGGGCGAGAAAGGCGGGTTTATGCAACAGTGCCTGCAAATCCAGATCGGGGCGCTCGCTGACCAGCTCCAGGTCGAAGCGATAGGGCTGGCTGATGGCCTCGCGGCCCCGGAACTCGAGCAGCTTGAAGTCGTGTTCGACGTCTTCCAGGGTCAGGCTGAAGTGGGTTTCGTTGGCCGCGTTGAACATTGGGCTTTCCTTGTCCTGATGTCATCCATGGGAGTGGCCGAACCAGCGCTGCCAGCGGCTCGGTACGGGGCGACTGAAGGCGCGCAACAGGCCCGCTGCATCGATGCTGCGCTGCGCTTCGTCGAATGCCAGTGCCAGACGCAGTGCCGGCCAGCAGTGCGCGGGCAGTTGCGGCGGGCATTGCAGGGTGCGGTCCAGTTCCATCGCCTTGGCCTGGCGAGCGCTGAGCCGGCGAAACGGATGGCTGCCGCTGGCCAGTTCGTAGAGCACGCAGGCCAGCGCATAGATGTCGGCGCTGGCGGTCAGCTCGCCCCCGTCGAGCAGCTCGAGTGCCGCATAGCGCGGCGTCCAGGCGGCGAAGCGCGTGCGGCACAGGCGCGGCAGACCGGGTAGCAGGCCTTCCAGCGGCTGGCCGAGGCCATAGTCGAACAGGCGCAGGCCGTCATCGGCGAGCATCACGTTGCTTGGTTTCAGGTCGCCATGCAGCACGCCCAGGCTGTGGGAGTAGCTCAGCGCTTCCAGCAGCGGCAACGCGATGCCCTGCAGTTCGCTCCAGGGCATGCCCTGCGGGCGCTCGCACAGCAGCTGGTCGAGGGTCGGCCCCTTCAGCAGCTCCAGGGTGATGAAGGCGCGCTGGCTCGCCGGGTCGATATCGAAGTTGTACAGGCGCACCACATGGCGGTGGCTGAGGCGCGTGGTCAATGCGTATTCGCTGTAGAGCAGCGCGCTGGCGTCGGGGTATTCGGCGAAGTCTTCACTGAGGGTCTTCAGCGCCACGTAAGGGTCCGGATCGCCGAACTGTTCGCGCAGCAGGTCACGCGCGCGATAGACCGCACCCATGCCGCCAACGCCGAGCAGGCGTTCGATCCGGTAGCGGCCGCCGAGCACGTCCGGCAGCTCCCCGGCAGGCGGCCTCGGTTCCACCGGCATTGGCGTGCCCGCGGTGGATGCCAAGGCAAAGTAGGTGAGGTCGCTGGCCTGCAGTTGCGGTACGTTCATCGGCGGATAACCACGGCGCTGAGGTTGTCCCGCGCCGGGCCCTTGAGCGCCTGGCGAAACAGCCGCTCTAGCGCCAACTGCGTGGACGGCAGGCTGAGGGCTGCACCGAGCGCGTCGGTCGACATGCTCTGGTAGAGCCCATCGCTGCACAGCAGCAGGGTGTCGCCCGGGAATACGGCGAATTCGAGGATATCCAGTTCCAGCTTTTCGCTGGCGCCGATGGCGCGGGTCAATGCATGGGCGGCCGGGTGTTTGGCGGCAAGCTCGGGGCTCAGTTGTTGCTCGTCGATCAGTTGCTGCAACAGCGAGTGGTCGCGGGAAAGCTGATACAGCCGGCCGCCGCGCCACAAGTAGCAGCGGCTATCGCCGGCCCATATGCAGGCGGCGCGGTCACCTTCCATGAGCAGGGCGACCACGGTACTGCCGATCACCGGGTCGGGGCGCTCGGCGGTGACCGTCAGTTCCTGGCTGAGGCGGCGATTCAGCTCATGCAGACAGCGCCGCAACGCCCGCAGCCGCTCCGGCAGATCGCCGCCGCCGGAAAGCTCGGCCAGCTGCTCGATGATCAGGCGGCTGGCCAGCGCGCCGTTCTGGTGTCCGCCCATGCCGTCGGCCACGGCCCACAGCCCGGCCTGTGGCAGGTCGAGAAAGGCGTCCTCGTTGCGCGCCCGCACCTTGCCGGTGTCGGTGCGCGCGGCGCTGCGCCAGCTGCACGCGGTTGCGCTCATCACAGCGTCGCCGGCAGCTTGAAGCCGCGCAGCAGTGCGAGGTCGAACGGATTCGGCGAGCGCTGCGCATGCAGCAGGTAGTTGGCGCGCAGACCGCCGAGGTCGGCCTTGAGCATCAGCACGTCGCGCCCGCTGTGGTAATCCACCTGCATCAGGTCGATCAGGCGGAACAGCGACCAGGGCCCGGTGTTCTTCTCGATACCCACGCGACGGCCGCCGAGTTCCTCCACTACCAGGCTGGTGCGTCCGTCGTCGGCTTCGGCCGGCCAGCGGAACGCGGTCTGCACGATTGGCCCGTGGCGATATTCCATTTGCTGGTTGCCGAAGCGGAAGTCGGCCCGGCCGAGGCTCGAATCCAGCGAGTACGGTTCGAGCTTGAACAGGATCAGCGGCTCGTTGGGGTTCTCGGCGAAGAAGCTGCGGCGAATGGTCTGCGCCCGGCTCATCTGTGCAAGGAACTGCTCGGACAGCGGCAGGCCGAGGCCATCGACTCGGCGCAGCTGGTACTGGCCGGCGCTGCCGCTGACGAAAGGCTTGAGGTAGCGCTCGAAGAAGCTGTCCGCCAGGCCCTGGGCCTTGAAGAACTCGCGGAAGTCGGCGAGGGCGACGTCGCTGGCGCTGTGGGCGCTGAACGGATAGCGCTCGCGCAGGGCACCGCGATAGCTGGCATAGAGCTCGTTGCGATAGCGCTGGTTGAGGTAGTGGTAGGCATCGCTGAGCACCAGCGACCAGCTGTCCTCGGCCAGCAGGCCCAGCCATTTGTCCAGCGGCTGCGGCAGCCGCGCAGCGCTGTTGCGCAGCTGGTTGATGGCGTCGCGCTGACCGCCCATGCGTGCCTTGGCCATCTCGAAGGCGGCCTGTTCCGGTGCGCTGGCATGGGCCAGCGAGGCCAGCTGCGATTGCAGGGCGTCGAGGGCCTGCAGACTGGCGCTCAATTCGGGGCCGGCTGCGCCGTTTTCGTCCAGCAGTTGGTGCAACGGCGCGAAGCGGCGCTCCAAGGTCTTGCGTGCAGTGTCGGGTATGTTCTTCAGGAGCGCAGCCTGGGTCTGCTCCGCCGCGGCAGTGGCCAGTTTGGCCGCCTTGCCGAGCTTGCCACCGGCGCCTTGCGCCGCTTCGGCCAGCTCGCCGGCCTCGGCGGTCGCTTCGGTCACACCGGCGAAGCGGGTGTTCTCGCGTATTTCCAGCAGCAGTTGCAGCAGCGGCGAGTTGGCGGCGGTGAGCCCGGCGAGCTGTGCGGCACCCTGCGCCGCACTGGCGGCCGGCAGGATGTTCAGCTGGGCGATCGCTTCGCTCCAGTGCACGGCGTAGTCGCGGAAATACAGCTGCTCCATTTCCGTCAGCAGGCGGCCAAGGTCCTTGGCGCTGAGGCTGTCGCCTTCGCCCAGCACCCAGTTGTCGCGCAGAATCTCACTGACCAGATCGGCGCCCTGAGCGACGAACAGCTTGTGATAGCCGCGCTGGGTATAGAAGCCGGGAATCGCATAGTCACCGCCGACGAACAGGGATGCCTGCGGACCGAGCTGCGTGTTCAGACGATAGTCGGGAAGGTTGCGCGCCTGGTCGCGCAGCATGCGGTACACCACCGCCGCCAGCGATTCGCTGCGCAACTGGGCGCGGGCCTTGGCCACCAGTTTTTCGTTCAGCTGATAGGGCGCGAAGGATTCTTCCAGCAGGCGCGCAAAGTGCGTGTTGAGCCCCTGCTGCGCCACGGCATTGCCCGGATGGCGCAGCGACCAGTCGGCGGCCAGCCAGTCCTTGAGAAACGCCGCATCACGGCGTTCGGCCAGGTTCAGCATGAGATAGGCGCGCAGGCTGCCGAGCAGTTGCTCGCGGTCGTTCAGGTTGGCGCGAATCTGCGCTTCCAGCTGCCGGCCGACACGTGGCAGCAGCAGTTTCTCCAGATCGCGGCGATAGGCCTCGTGCAGCGTCGGGTCGACCGCCTCGCCCTGATACAGGCCGCCCCGGCGCAGCCAGGACACGTCGTCTTTCGGCGGGAACACCTCGGTCGCCGCATAGCTCGCGTCCAGAGCCTTGAGCGTACGTAGTGCCTCGTCTCCCGCCTCGATGGACTTGCGCTCGCTGCCGAGTTGCTGGGCGATGCCGCGCAGTTGTTCCAGGCGCTCATGGTTGCCCGAGAAGTTCAGCGCCCAGGCGCCACCGATCAGCAGCAGGCAGCCGAAGGCGCCGGCATAGAGGGCACGCTGGCCCCAGTCGATGCGGCGCACCTCGCGCTGGTCGAGGCCCGCCAGTTCGGCTTCCGGAAAGATCACCCGGCTGAGCAGCTGGTTGATGAAGCGCGCGCGGCCGCTGCGGAAGGTTGGCAGTGCACTGCTGGCCAGGCCGAGTTGACGACCGATGCCGGCGGTGAGCGGGTCGAGACCTTCGCGCAGTTGCGGCGCGCTGGTCAGGTAGAAGCCGCGCAGCTGGCTGGCACGCTGGTAACGGTTGCCGGCGAAGGCCAGTTCGATGAACAGGCTCAGATGCTCGCCGATCTGCCCCAGCTGATGGGGGAAGTCGAGGATGCGGCCACGGCGCTGGGTATCGCGCTCCTGATGCATGCGCAGGATCACCTGGCTGTTCAGCCGGCGCAGCAGTTCCTCGAACTCCTGGCGCACGACCTGCGCGTCGCTGCCATTCTGTTCCTTGCGGAAACTCGCGCCGAGCACCTGGTCGCTTTCCTCCCGCGACAGCTGCTCGAAGAACTCGTCGAAACCGAGAATCCGATCGGCCTTGCTCAGCACCAGGTAGACCGGCACGTCCACGCTCAGACGCTGATGGATCTCGTGCAGGCGCTGACGGGTCTGGCGGGCAAGGTTCTCCAACTCCAGTTCACTGCCGCCCTGCAGCTGGTCCACGGGCAGGTTGACCAGCACGCCGTTGAGCGGACGGGCACGACGCCTGCGCAGCAGACCGAGCAGGGTGTCCCAGGCGCTGCCGTCGACGGCAGCGTCGGGCTGGGTCAGGTAGCGGCCGGCGGTGTCGATCAGCACGGCATGATCGGCGAAGTACCAGTCGGCAAAGCGGGTGCCGGAGACATCCTTGGTCAGGCGCTGCTGTTCGCTGCGGTTGAGTGGGAAATCCAGCCCGGAGAAATCCAGCAGGCTGGTCTTGCCGCTACCCTGTGGGCCGATCAGCAGGTACCAGGGCAGCTCGCTGCGCCATTTCTCGCTGCGCCCGCGATAGAGGCTGGAGGTCTTCAGGGTACGCAGTGCCTGCTTGAAGCGATGGCGCAACTCCTGTTGCTCTTCGCCGATCAGGCCGTCGCGGCGCAGTTGTTCCTGAACGTCCTGATCCTCGGCGTCGCGCTTCTTGCGTGCGCTGGCGCGCCAGCTGGCGAAGACCATGGCCAGGCCCCAGCCGAGAAACAGCACGCTGATGCTCAGCAGGCGGGCGGTCGAGGATTCCCAGAAGCGGTAGTCGTCGACCGCCAGCAGCGGCCCGACGAACCACACCACGACCGCCAGCAGCAGGACCAGCAGCAGGCTCCAGACCCAGGTCCGGCGCAGTACGGCGCCGAGCTTGCCAAAGAACGTCTTCATCTCATTTCATCCCTGAAAAGGTGGAACCGCCGGCATCCATGTCCAGCGAGCGGTAGGGTTGCAGCACGGCCTCGCGTTGTTCGCCGAGCACCCAGGCGAAGCCGCCGTAAATCACCCCGAGACAGACCAGGGTAAACAGCGCCACCATCCACCAGGGCACGATGCGCACCAGACGTCGGCGGGTGTCCTTGAGGCCCTCCCAATGCGGCGACAGCTCGCGCGGGATGTCCCCGCGCATCTGCCGGATCTGCCGGTAGAGGCTGTCGCGTACCGCTTCCAGCTCGAGCATGCCGCGCGGCAGCACGCGGTACTTGCCCTCGAAGCCAAGGGACAGGCAGAGGTACATCAGTTCAAGCATCGGCAGGTGCTTGACCGGGTTGCGCGTCAGCCGCTCGAGCAGCTGAAAGAACTTCTCGCCGCCGAAGGTCTCGTTGTGGAAGGAGGACAGCAGGCTCATCTGCGACCATTCGCTCTCGTTGCCCCAGGGCGTGGTCACCACGGCTTCGTCGAGCACGGTGCAGAGCACGTAGCGCGCCGCCATCACCTGGCTGCTTTCGGCGCCGTCGTGCAGCGCGCGATGCTCGAACAGCTTGATCGCGCTGCTCAACTGGCCGTGCAGGGCCTGCAGGTCTTCGCTTTCCAGGCTGTGCTTGAAGCGCACCACTTCAGACAGCAGCGGCGAGGCGGCGGCCACCAGCGGATTGAGGCTGATGTTGAAAGTCTCCGCCGGGCGCAGGCGCGCGGCGTAGATCATCCGCTCCTCCAGCTGCTCGAAGCGCGGTGGGGTGTCGAAGTCGGTCAGCGGGCTCTGCGCCGGGGCGTCTCCCGCTCGATTGACGATGACCGTGCGGTCGTCCTGTCCGTAATCCATTTCCTTGATCATGTCGCTCAGTCCCTGACCGCCCAGAATTTCAGTTCGAGCCCGGCGAAGTCACCGGACACATGGAAGGCAAAGCCACCGGAACGCTCCAGCTGCGCCTGGTCCTCGGCACTGAGCTCCAGGGCGAAATAGGTTTTGCCGGCGTGGAAGGGGATCTGCCGCGGCGCCACCGGCAGCGGCTTGAGGCGGATGCCCGGCAGATGCAGGTTGACCAACTGACGGATGCGTTCCACCGGGCCGATCTTCAGGTGCGCCGGTAGCCGTGTGCGCAGGGTTTCCGAATCGCACTGGGCGCTGGCGGCGAGCACGAAGGACGCCGTGCCGAGCAGCTTGTGGTCATGCAGCGGTGATACCTGGATGCCGTACTGACGCTGCTGCAGCAGCAGCTCGATGGCGTGCTGCTCGAGCACCATCGACAATACCTGGCGGATCGCGTCCATCAGCTTGCGGAAGCTCGCGCCCTGATCACTGTGCTGGTAACGGCCATCCAGGCGCGGGCGCTTGCTCTCGCTGGAGAAGGTCGCCAGCTCGCCGAGTAGGCCAAGCAGATCCCGGTAGATCTGCTCCGGATGCACCTGCTCCACGCCCAGGTAGTGGCGCAGCACCGGTTCGTGACGGTTGATCAGCTGCAGCATCATGAAGTCGCCGACCTCGGCGCCACCCACCTTGCCGGTGGCGCTGATTCGCTCGGCAAGGGTATCGCCGCGGTGGGCGAGCATGCTGATCACTTCCTTCAGGCAGGACAGCAGATAGCCGGAAGCCTGGAAGTTGACGTAGGTGGGAATGAATTCCGCGTCGAGGCTGATGACCCCGTCCGGCGTGGTGTCCAGCACCTCGCACAGCTGCAGCTTCACGTAGGCCTGATCGCTCTGCTGCTCGCCCAGTAGCAGGCGGAAATCCGGCAGGCCGGTGCTGACCTGGCTCGTGCTGCTGTCGCCGGCATTGGAGTCGGCGACGTCCAGTTCGTGGGCGGTATAGCGCGCCAGCACGTCCTTCTGCTCGGGCCGGCGGGTTTCGATGTGGTTGCCGGTGACCAGCGGCAGCGCAAGGTATACCGGTGTACTGCCGGTGTTCGGCGGAATGTCCAGCGCCAGTGGCTCGCGCTCGCTGCCCAGCTCGAACAGCGTGCCGTCGGGGAGGATGCCACTGGCCTGGCTGAGCACCAGCTTGCCCATGTTGAGGAACTGGCGGTCGATCTCCAGATTGAAGAACCCCCAGGCGTAGCTGCCCAGCTTCTGGGTGCGCGCCTTGAGTTGGTGATCGTAATAGCGATCGCTCTGCTGGAAGTGCTGCGGACGCAGCAGCATGCCTTCCTGCCAGACAACCTTGTGCAGGCTCATGCTTACTGTCCTTCTTCTGCGAGCGGGTCGAACAGCGCGATGCCGCGCTCGTCCAGGCTCAGGGCGATGCGGGTGCGTTCTTGCGGCGGCAGCGCGATGACGTAGCGCCAGCTGGCTTCCGGCAGGTCGCGGTAGGCGGCCAGCACGCCGACGTAGCGGCTGCCGTCCTGCACCGAGAGCTTCAGCTCACGGCTTTCGCCGGGACGCAGTTCCAGTTCCTCGGAGGTTACCAGGTCCGGCGCCAGGGCTTCCTTGGGCCGCTGGTAGAGGGCGAAGAAGTCGCCATTCTCGAACGCCACCGGATGCTTGAGCTCCAGCAGGCGCAGCACGATCGGCGACGGCCGGCCGTTGAGATCGGGGTTGAGGCGGTCGCTGCCGTGCAGTTCGAGGTCGAGCTTGGTCAGCTTGGAGTACGGCGACAGCGTCGAACAGCCGCCCAGCACGAGTAGCGAGGCCAGCATGGCCAGGGTGATGCGACGAGGCATGGGATCATCCTTGATGGGTTGAATCGAGCGTGGCGATCAGGCGCACCTGCTCCTCATAGGTCTTGGCGAAATCGCGGGCGAACAGTCGCTCGCTCCAGTCGGCATCCTGGCCGAGGCTGTGATGCAGCCGCCGATAGGCGCGCCAGCGACCGCCAGCAGTAGCGATCAGCGGTTTGCGGCCTTCGCGTTCGAAACGCAGCGCCAGCTGCTCTGGTGCCAGCTGCTCGAACATCGCCTGCACCGCCGCGCGACTGGCCGCCAGCAGTGCCACCTGATGCGCCTGCAGGTCGCGGAAGGCGCGACCGATGGCCTGTTCGGCCGAGAGTTGGCCTGGCTTGCCACCGAGCAGCAGGGCGCTCAGGGCCTCACCCGTATCAGCGCTGTGCTTGAGCGGGTTGTTGCCGGCGCTCTGCACGGTGGTCAGCGCCAGGCGCAGCTCGTTCTTCAGCTCGCTGCGGGTGCGCAGGCTCTGCTGCAGGCCGCCGACGCTCTGCTTGAGCAGACGGGCGGCATTCAGCGCCAAGGCCTGGCGCTGGTCCTCGTCGAGATCGTCGAGATCGTCGAGATCGATGCCCAGCGCCTCGCCGAAACGCGCCCAGAATCCCTGCGGCAGTCGTTCGGGCTCCGCTTCGCGCTTGGCTTGCGGTGCTGCCTGCGGCATGACCAGCTCCGGCAACGGCAGGCTTTCCATGTCGATGCGCGCGTAGTCGCGCTGCTGCTGCGCCTGGCGCTGTGGCGCGACCAGGGCGAGGTCGAGGTCGTCGACCTCGGCATAGACGCGCTCTTGCTGATCCATGGCGACCAGCGGATCGAGGTCGAGGAAGGCATCATCGGGGATGATGCTGCCAGCCGGCTGCGGGCGACCGATGTCACCTTCGAACAGCGCCGGATCCTGGATCAGCCGGGCGCGGATCTCGAAATCGCCCAGGCAGTAGACGCTGCCATGCTCGATGCGCTGCGGCTGGCCCTTGACCAGGCTGGCGCCACTATCCTTGAGCTGGATGCCGTTGCTGCTGGTGTCGGTGAGAAAGAAGGCTCCGTCGCGGTAGCTGATCACTGCGTGACGGCCGGAGAGGACGCGCTTGCGGTCGGGGATCACCCAATCGCAGCCCTCTGCGCGGCCGATCACACCGCCGGCCTGCTTGAAGGTTTTGGTGGTCAACAGACCCGGCACGAATTGCTGGGCGCCCACCATATCGAAGACCAGTTCCATGGTCGTGTCGCTCCTTGCGGTTACTGGCCGCGATTCAAGGCTTGCGGATCACCCAGCGGGCGATAGTGGTCATCGTCGAATTTGTAGTTGCCAGTGCAACCGGCGAGCAGCGCGGCGGCGATGAGCGAAACGAGGGCGTAATAGCGCACGGGCACGCGATTTCCTCCTTGAAGTCGTGTGTGGGGGCAAGGTGCGCATGGCGCGACCTGAGCGGGGCATTGAAGTTCAGTTGTCCTGCAGGCTCGGTGAACCGGTTCACAGAACGCCCGGCGGATGCGCCTAAAACGAGCGTGAGGTCAGATTGGGGCGGTTCGGCGTCGCCGCGCGGCGGGTTTGGCTTGCATCGGTCCGGCAATGCGGGCAGGCGATCTGCTGATCGCTGACGGACCTGCAGAAACGAAAAAGCCCGCAGCGAGCGGGCTTTTTGGGGAGCGCTTCGAGTGAGGCTCGAAACGACTATCTATATGGCTCCGGCGGGCTTATAACCTGATTTATATCTAATTGATTTATATAGACATTAAATAATTTTTGTGTAGTTGGCATACATGCTGGCATACAGCGCGCCGGTTGCTGGGGCGTTTCTCAGGGCTACCGGCGACGGACCTTTAGCCGGCCTACATTTTCCGCTGAATGGTCCTCACCCTCCATTTTTCCCGTTTGTTGCGCACGAAGAGGGCGGCCGGAATCTACCCGCTGCTGTTCCTGGTGGTGGTGATGCGGCCAGGTTGCGTAGCAATACGGTGTTCCTGATGGCGCTGCGCCGCCTAGTCCAGATGGTCTGGATTGCATAGAGCTGATCTTTCGGAAGCCAGAAGTCATCTGGAAACAGAAAAATGAGACTCAAATCACAAAATTCTGCGTGCTTCCCCACATCCGCTTGTTGACGGCCGGCTGAAGTCACAGACCTTAGGCATCCACTTCAATGAACGTGGATAGCCTTATGGATACTTCGAAAAAGCGTTTTTTCCCTTCTACTGTAGCCAGCAACCCTCAGTTGGTAGCTAGCATCCCTCAGTTCGATCCGGCCTTGGTCATCATTCGCATGCCCGAAGCCGAAACGATCACTGGTCTCAAACGTCCCACTATTTACAAGCGTCTGAAGGACGATCCGACCTTTCCGAAGCCCATCCCCCTGAGCAATAGCACGGCCCGTGGTGCGCCGATTGGCTTCCTGCTGGCTGAGGTTCAGGAATGGGTTCGTTCGCGTATCGCCTGTCGTGAAGATCTGGTGCTCCAGCCGCCCCAAGATATTGGCTCTCCGCGCGTAGAACAGGAGGTGGTCTGAAATGAAAACGACCACCCGCCCCGGAGATCTGATCAGTCAACCGTACGATCGCCATACGATGCACTGCGGAAGCGCTGTGACCATGTCCAGCCGCGAGATTGCTGAGTTGACCGGCAAGCGCCACGACAACGTGGCACTCATTTGCCGCCAACTGATCGAAACGGGGGTGTGTCCTGAAATTCAGGAGACCCCCTGCCGCCACCCGCAGAATGGACAGACCTACACCGAATACCGCTTGTGCAAGCGTGACAGCCTGGTACTGGTCGCGCGCCTGTCGCCGGAGTTCACCGCCGATATCGTGGACCGCTGGATGGCACTGGAGGCCCACCAGGCTCAGCGCATCCCGCAGACCTATGGCGAGGCTCTGCGCCTGGCTGCCGACCAGCATGACCAGATTCAGGCTCAACAGCGACAGATCCATGAGAAGGACCAGGAGCTGACTGTTGCCCGCCCCAAGGCGGAATTCGTCGATCGCTACGTCGAAGGCACTGGCCTCAAGAGCTTCCGTCAGGTCTGCAAAATTCTTAGTGCCAAGGAAAACAGGTTTCGCGCCTTCCTGAAGGATAAGCGCGTCATGTATCGCATGGGTAAGGAGTGGGTGCCGTTCGCGGAACATGTCAATGCTGGTCGCCTTTCTATGAAAACTGACCAGGCCCGCAATGGCCACACCTATTGTGCAGCCAGGTTTACTCCGAAGGGGGTGACGTGGGTTTCTCACCTGTGGGATGAACACTTGCGTGAGGTGGCCGAATGATCTTGGCTGACCCGCTGGGCGCTCTTCTGTCGAGGCTGGAAGGTGTCAAGAAACAAGGCGACCGCTATATCGCCTGCTGCCCGGCGCACAACGACAATGCTCCCTCCCTCAGTCTGTCCCGTGGTGAGGATGGCCGCGCGCTGGTGCACTGCTACGCCGGCTGTGAAATTCTTCAGGTGCTGGCTGCAATCGGCATGGGGTTGCGCGATCTGTTTCCTGACAGCTTGAGCTATGAGAACCGCCAGCGTTATCGGCGTGAGGCGCTGGAGAGAGAGCGGGTTTTCGAGCAAATGGTCATCGCGATCTCCAATGGGGAGGCTGGCAGCTCTCTGAGCGATGTAGACCTGAAGCGGCTGGCGGAGGCTCGTGAGCGGGTTGACCAGATCGATCGCCAGCTTGCCGAGTTGGAGAAGGAGCATGAGACGCCGATCGTGAGGCCCGAGCGCCCGAGTTGGGGCGTATACGAGTCCCCGGTGAAAAACGAGAAGGGGCGCCGTCTGAAGCCGGGAGTCTACTGGCACAGCATCAGAACTGACGAGGAGGGCGAGCGCATCCAAACCGATGAGTGGATTTCGTCTCCGGTGTTTGTGGTGGCCCGCACCATCAACACCGACGACGGCAGTGAGGGGCGGCTGTTGCGATTGGTGACGCAGGGCGGCGAAAAGGAGTGGGTTTTGCCGATGGAGGTTTTTGGCGGCAGCGGTGAGGATGCTCGTCGCGCTCTGTTCGCCAGGGGGGGGCTGATCGCCATGCGCAAGCGGGGCGCCTTCATGGAGTACCTGCTGGATCAGCAGCCCCGGCAAACCATCGCCACTACTAGTCAGCCCGGTTGGCATGAGTCGGGGTATTTCGTGCTGCCGAATCGCACGATCGGCGGGGACGGAGTGCGCTACCAGACCGCAGGCTGGACGCCCAACCTGTACGCCTCGGGAGGATCGCTGGTGCAGTGGCAGGAGCTGGTTGCTTTGCGCTGCTTGGGGAACCCGGTACTGACTTTGGCAATCGGCTGCGCATTGGCTGGACCTCTGCTGAGTTTGGTAGGGGTTAACGGCGGGGGCGTCCATCTGATAGGCGATAGCTCCAGCGGCAAGTCGCTGGCGCAACTGATTGGCGCCTCGGTGTGGGGCAATCCTGGTATGTTCGTCGCGAGTTGGGACATGACCAAGGGCGGCCTAGAGATTGAGGCAGCGTCTCGCAATGACACCTTGCTGTGCCTGGACGAGATCAAACGTGCCGATCCCCGTCGCGTTCAGGAGATGGCCTATGCGCTGGCCAATGGCCAGGGCAAGGGCACCATGACCCGTGAGCGTGAAGGCCGCGCTAAACTCTATTGGCGTGTGCTGACGCTCTCCAGCGGAGAGCGCTCGTTGTCCGAGCATGCGGCCATTGGGGGCAACCCCGCTCACGCTGGCGCGGAGTTGCGCATGGTGGACGTGAATGCGGGAACCCGCACACATCGTGCCTTCGATGATTTGCATGGCATGGCAGGCGAGGGCTTCCATCGCGCGCTAACCGTTGCGGCTAGCCGGAACTTCGGTCATCTGGGCGTTGCCTTCGTCGAGCGGCTGACTGCCGGCAACGACCATGACGGGCTGCTGGAGAGCTTCGCCAAGGTGCGCGCGCAGTTCGCTGTGGCGAGCGCGCAGGCAGGGCGGGTAGCTGATCGATTCGCGGTGATTGCCCTGGCTGGCGAGATGGCCATTACCTATGGTCTGCTGCCTTGGCCCGCGGGTGCCTGCCTGGCAGATAGCCTGTTGCTGTACCGGGAATGGCTGGAGCGGGTGGGCAGCGGTAATGCCGAGGATCGGCAAATTCTGGCCGGTCTTGCCAGCTTCATCGAGCGCCACGGCAGCAGCCGCTTCTCCTCCATCGACGGCGGCGACATGGATAGTCGGATATTCGACCGCTCCGGGTATTGGGAAAACGAGCCGCATCGTCGGCTGTACTTGTTCAATAAGTCCGGTCTGATCGAAGCCGCCGCAGGCTACGGACTGGCTCGCATCGTCAAGGCGCTCGAGTCTGCAGGGGCGCTGGCCAAGCGTGATACAGACCGCAAGCGTTACACCAAGAAATACCGGCTTCCGGGTGGCGGCAGCGCCGGCTTGTATGTCATCGATCCTGAGCGCCTAGAGGGCGAAGGAGGTGGCCATACGGAGCCCAACCCGAGCGCCTAGCAGCAAACGATACGCATACAAGAACCTGAAATAAGTGGGAACGGTGGGAACAGTGGGAGCGGCCCCCAATGGCGCGGGTTTCATCCGCTCCCACCACGGAGAAAGAAGTGGGAACGGGTGGGAACATAACTTTCACTGTGAGTATAAGTGCAGTTGGTTTTATTCTTTTTTCTTGATCTGTTCCCAAAAGAAAACACTGTGGGAACGTGTTCTCACCCTAGAGCTCGCATGGTTACTGGCTGTCCACACGTTCCCACTATTCCCACCTTTTGCGAGAGAGGTATGTGCGTTTTGTCAGAGGGGCGGGAGTGCGTGCGAGAGTCTCCTCGCTGAACTGTTCGACCAACTGGCCTCTGGCCGTTTGGCAGTTTCTCAGTCGCAGCCCCATGCAGATCCACAACAATCGCTGGCAACACGTACACCCACGCAAATCTCGGCACCAGTGGCAGAGGCCGTCGTTGAGGCGCCACGATATGTCCATACCGCTGTAACCGTCACGCTGGAGTAGCTGGCAGCCCGTGACCAGTACTACGGCCACGCCTTCGCATGCTTCTTCTGTCACCCGCCGACAGGTCGCAACTGCCCACGTTGCGCGGCACTGCGCGCCGCATGCGACGCAACCCCTTGGGGCTGACGCTCAGCTCATCGCGACTTGCTAACTATCACTCGACGACCCGTCCGCCTGTAATGGTATCCACGGAAGCGGCTGCTGGTGGATGAAAGTCTGGTGGGGGCGTGAAAGTTGCTGGCGCTGAGCCAACGTGAGCCGGACTCAGGTACGCGAACCACTGGTACGCGGCTCGGTACGCATAGAAAAGGGGCGGCAGGCAACCACTTCTTCAGTTCCCCGCAGGGCTTCTGCCGTCCTGTCTCCCAACCGTGGGTAGGCTTTCCTGGCAGGAGACGAAGGGCATTTGTTCAAATGTCAGAAATCAATTTAAATATCTGACATCAAATCTCACTGAGCCCACATATGCCATCCATCCCGCAGGCGATAGTGGAACGCTGCCGCTCTCTTGCAGAAGGCGTCGTTCTAGCACCTAAGGAATTTCTGCACCTGGGCAGTCGAAGTGCCGTCGATCAGGCGTTCTCCCGCCTTGCGAGGACAGGGCACCTGATACGGATTGGCCGTGGGCTCTACGTGTCCCCTGTGCAAACGAACAATCAAACGCGGGCGCCGTCCATTGAACGGATCGCGGAATCACTAACAACCCAAGGGAAGCAGAGGGTTGCGGTGAGCGGCGCTCAAGCCGCTAAATCGCTTGGCCTGACGCAGAGCGCGCCTCGTGAAAGCGTATTTCTCACCACTGGCCGTAGCAGGCAGCTACAGATCGGAGACGCGACAGTGGCGCTGCAGCATGCGCCGTACTGGATGCTGTCCCTAGGTTCATCCCGAGCCGGTGATGCAATCAGGGCATTGGCATGGATGGGGCAAGAACATGTAGACGCCGCAACGTCGGCGCTTTACCAGCGACTACCTAAGGATGATTGGGGCACCCTCGCATCGGTCCGCGCAAGCCTGCCCAGTTGGATGGCTGCCTCAATCGGCAAAGCGGCAACTCGAAACGAAATGGGTAGGTCCAACGCTGGCAGTTGACCTCAACTGCCAGGGGCGTTCACGCGTTCACGGTCAAATCAGGTCTTAACGATTACACTACCCGCACGGTGAGGTTGAACACTATGGCAAGTGGCGAACATCTGAAAGCGCTTCTACGCTCGCACATCAAGGGAGATGACACCCACTTCCTTGCCGTTGCCATGCAGTTGGCGGCGCATGAGGCAAAACAGGGGCACGGTAAGCTTGCAGAAGATCTGCGGGCCCTCATCGACTCGGCCAAAAAGAACCGCCTGCCGTCGAACTCTCCAGTTCCGATAGGCCAGCCTCGTGGTGAGTTGGGCAACCTGCTGAGCGCTGTCTTACCGCGCACTCGATTTGCAGAAATGATCTTGGACGAGGCCACACACAATCGCCTCAACCGGATCATCAATGAGCAACGCAACTTCGAAAAAATCCGCGCACACGGCCTCTCCCCTCGCCGCAAACTTCTCCTGGTAGGCCCGCCCGGTACCGGCAAGACCATGACTGCCTCGGCGCTTGCCGGAGAGCTTGGAATCCCACTGTATGTGGTTCGCCTCGACAGTCTCATCACCAAATACATGGGCGAAACGGCCGCAAAGCTGCGCCAGATATTCGATGCTATTCGCGATACACGCGGCATCTACTTCTTCGACGAGTTTGATGCAATTGGCTCCCAGCGTGGCCTGGCCAACGATGTGGGCGAAATCCGCCGGGTTCTGAATAGCTTCCTGCAGATGATCGAGCAGGATCAGTCCAACAGCCTGATCATCGCAGCCACGAACCACCCTGAAATTCTCGACTACGCCTTGTTCCGGCGCTTCGATGATGTTATCGAGTACGGACTGCCCAATCCGGACCAGACCAAGGCTGTGTTGAAGAATCGACTCGCGAATTTCTCGAAGTCGATCCGCAGTTGGGACAAGCTCTGCAAAGTTGCAGAGGGTCTCAGCTATGCAGAGTTGGCAAGGGCAGCAGACGATGCGATCAAGGACGCGATCATTCATGACCGAGCCGAGGTCGCTATCAAGGACGTGGAAAAGCACCTTGAGGAGCGAAAGGCTTTCCACGGGAGACAGCGCTCCTAAGCATTAGAGCATCTCGATGACGGAACCGATCGAAGGACAACGGCCACACTTCTACCTCCAGGGAAAGGGACAAGCAGAACGGTTCCAATCCACAGCCTCCGCCACCCGAGAGCCTCAGTACCCACGAAGAGAACGCCGGACTCATGGGGCATCCCTGCTCAGCCAGCTAGAAGTCGTTGGCCGAAGAATGGCCGAAGCGGTTCAGCTTCAGCGCCAGGCCCGAGAAGAAGGTGGTGGGTTAGGTCTACAGATTGAGTTCCAAAGCGAACCCGGTTTCGCCCTTGCGTTTGAAGGCCTCGCCCGAGGTCCCCAGAAAATCGAGCTCCTGAACGTACGGTATTTGCCAGAGACACGGACTGAGCTGGCAACCGTTTATGTGCCTGACGGAAAGCTGACGGCCTTCGAAAGCCTGGTTCAAGCGTATCTCGAGACAGATACAAAGTCGGGCAACCCTCGAAACGCACCGCTGCTTAACCCCGTACAGCAAATCCGCGTTGCAGCATTCAGTGCACTTTGGACTGACGATCCTTCGGTGCTGCCTGCAGACGAAAACGAAGTCATTTGGTGGGAGTTCTGGCTTCCCGTCCGGGAAAACCGCGAGCATGTTTTTGAACGTTTCTGCTCGATTGCAGCAATGTGCGAATTCGAGATCTCGGACAAGAAGCTCAACTTCCCCGAGCGCACCGTCCTCAATGTCCGTGCGTCCCGCGCGTCGATCACCAACAACCTGTTGTTGCTCAATGAGGTTGCGGAGATCCGCCGAGCTAAGGACACCGCAGCATTCTTCGACGCCATGCCCCCTATCGAACAGCGACAATGGGTCGAGGAGTTGCTTTCACGAACCTCACCTGCCGGCGATAACGCCGTCCGCATCTGCCTGCTAGATACTGGGGTGAACCACGGACATCCACTGCTGAATCCGCATGTTGGTGCCGCTGATCTGCACACGGTCGACGATAATTGGGGCCCCCAGGACAACATTGGCCATGGTACGGAGCTAGCGGGTGTTGCGCTCTATGGCGATCTATTCGCCTCCCTCGTTAGCACGGCTCCGGTAGTTATGAGGCACCGACTTGAGTCGGTGAAGCTGCTTCCTGCCGCGCAGTGGGACAAGAAAGAACCCTATGGCGCCCTCACGATGTCAGCGATTGCCCTTCCTGAGTTCGCCCAACCGGATGTCCAGCGCGTGTTCAGCATGGCTGTTACCAGCCTTGATGATCGCGATCGTGGTCGTCCCTCCGCCTGGTCCGCAGCGGTCGATGAGCTTGCGTACGATGTTCTGGGCGAGCGGGAAAACCAACGTTTGATCATTGTGTCAGCGGGTAATGCCGACACGAATAACGCCCTGCACTATCCAGCCAACACCACCAACGACGGTATCAATGACCCTGCTCAGGCCTGGAATGCTCTATGTGTGGGCGCGTATACCGCGAAAGTCACGATCGACCCGCCCAATGCCGCTCTGAGGCCAATCGCGGCGGCCCACAGTCTGAGCCCGTTCAGCACCACATCAGGCACTTGGACCAAGCCAGCCTGGCCGCTAAAACCTGACGTAGTTTTCGAAGGCGGAAACCTCGCGACCGACAACCACGCGGCCTATTGCGAACCATCGCTGTCCTTGCTGACGACCTCTCACTTGCCGGAGCAGCGACTCTTCACCACGACTAGGGCAACCAGCGCAGCTTCTGCACTGGCAGCCCGCATGGCAGCTCAGGTGCGCGCGAACTACCCAGACTTCTGGCCTGAGACCGTACGCGCCCTTATTGTCCACTCCGCAGAATGGCCCGAGCAGATGCGGCAGGACTTCCTAGCAGGCGAAGGCAAAAGGGCGTACGAGAATCTGGTCAAACATTGCGGATTTGGCGTGCCAGATCTTGGGCGTGCTCTGTGGAGTGCCGGCGACTCCTTGACGCTGATCGCGGAGGACACCCTGCAGCCGTTTATGAAGCACGGGAGCAAACCCGCTACTGCTCGCGATATGCATCTCCACGACTTGCCATGGCCCCAGGAGGAACTTCTCGCCTTGGGCAACGTGGACGTCGAGATGCGAGTGACGCTCTCGTACTTCGTGCAGCCGAACCCCGGCGTGGCCGAGCGCGGCATCAGCGGCCGCTACCGCTACGAATCGCATGGCCTGCGTTTCGATGTGCGTCGTCCCAACGAAGATACAGACGCCTTCCGGCAGCGCATCAACAAGCGCGCTCGTGACGAGGACGACGGCACCTACCAAGGTGGCGGCTCAGATCCGAATTGGTTGCTGGGGCCTCAAGTCCGGCACCGCGGCTCGATCCACTCCGACGTCTGGAAAGGTACAGCAGCCGAGTTGGCTGGCCGTGGAATGATCGGCATCTACCCCACTCTGGGATGGTGGAAAACCCTCGTGAAGCAGGAGAAGTACAACGAAACCGCGAGGTACAGCCTTGTGGTCTCGATAAAAACGAAGCAGACCGATGTGGATCTGTATGCCGCAGTCGAGAACATGATTGCGTCGGAAGCCGTCGTTCAAATTTGAGCGGGCACGACTCTTTGTCGACTTATTTAAACGGCAATCATCGAAAGCCACAGACCACATTGAGTTCAATTTCAAGGCTTATATGCATAAATGCCCGCCACCGAAAAAAGCTCTTAATACCTGGTTAAAAGCCTATGGAACTATCGAGAATGAAAATTACGGCCACCTCCTGCTTGAACAGATAGGAAAGGGCGACGAAGCCTTGCGTGATGCGCTGCGCCCTTACTTCGAGTCCGCGCACCAAGATGCCCGTGAATATTTCCATAAAAGGATTGGCATCAGCCTACATCCAGATGGAAAGCTTCCGCAGACCGTCGCCTATCCAAATTGCCTGCCATCGAAAGCACTGCGCGGTCTGTTCGGCGAAGTTATTGCTGGACTCGTTACAGAGGCTTACCAAGAAGAATTTGTTGGCGGTTACGCTTGGCAAGTCCCCATCTTTCTGTTCCGGGAACATGACGACGTAGAGAAGTATGGCGGTTGCAGGAGCTGAGTGCAACACGGTTATTGAATTGAAGCCGGAGCATCATGCCGCATCGCCATGGCATTTTGCATGACCTCTCCCATCACCTCGATGGGGCATTTGAAGTCGAAGCGCTTG
>Ga0310345_10000388_pt1 | contig 69456 bp, 103 predicted proteins | sample HC15DNA20500_MG_FD_204667 | JGI IMG/M metagenome (GOLD analysis project Ga0310345, IMG submission 204667) | Marine microbial communities from station ALOHA, North Pacific Subtropical Gyre - HC15-DNA-20-500_MG | ecosystem: Environmental > Aquatic > Marine > Oceanic | place: Pacific Ocean: North...
GGCGCCGCGCGCCTTGAGCAGGTTGGCGAAGCGGCAGACGGCCTCGTGCAGCTCACGGTAGGTGATGCGGCGGTCGGGCGTCTCGGGGCTGTCCGGCTCCCACAGGATCGCGATCTGCTCGCCGCGCTCGGCAAGGTGGCGGTCCAGGCAGTTGGCGGCAAGGTTGAGCGTGCCGTCCTCGAACCAGCGGATGCCGAAATCGGCCTCATGGAAGCTCGCCGTGCTGACCTTGGTGAAGGGCTTGATCCAGTCGATCCGCTGCGCCTCCCCGCGCCAGAATTCCTCCGGGTTCTCCAGCGACTGCGCATACATCGCCTGATAGCGCGCATCGTCGATAAGGGCACTTGTTGCCCAGTTTTCAGGCACCGGATAGGTGGTCTGGCTCATGACGGCGTCCTCTCGGCAAGCGTTGGATTTTGGCCGCTATAAGACGCATTGGGCGGGGTTTGCCAAGGGTTGAATTTGCCCCTCCGTCAGCCCTTCTTTCGAAAGGCTCAGGATGAGCGGAGCTGCCATCTCCCCATTTGTGCTGCGCAAAAATGGGGAGGACCTTGGGATCAATGCGCTTCGGCCATGGCGCCGAGGAACATCATCACGACCGGATGCGGCTCGAGGCTGGCCTGCTGCGCCTTGACCGATGCGAAGGCATCGTCGGCAGCGGCGAGGGCGAACTGGATGTCGGCCTCGGTCATGGCGGCGCAGAAGAACATGTTGTGCCAGGGGTGGACGTAGACCCCGCGCTTCAGCATCGCCTCGCCCCAGGCGAAGCCGGTGCGGTAATCGGGATCATTGTCGAACAGGATCTGCGGCATCTGGACAGGGCCTGTCTGGCGCAGCGCGAAACCGTGCTTGGCCGCGAGTGCGTCGAGACCTTCGCGCCATAGGGTGCCGAGGCGGATCGCGTTTTCGAGGTAGTCGGTTTCGCGCAGAATTTTCAGCGTTTCGACACCCGCAGCCATCGGCACGGCGGCGAACCAGAACGAGCCGGTGACGTAGATGTGGCTCGCGCCTTCGCGGCAGCGGTCGTTGCCGAGGAGGGCGGAGATCGGGTGGCCGTTGGCGAAGGACTTGCCCCAGCAGCTCATGTCGGGACGGACGCCGACGAGTTCCCAACTGCAGTCGCGGATGAGGCGGAAACCAGCGCGGACGTCGTCGACGATGAGCATGGCGCCGGTCTCGTCGCAGAGCTCGCGGGCGCGCTTGGCATAGGCCGGATCGGGAAGGGCCTGATCGACGAAGGCATCGTGCTTGAAGGGCGAGGCGAAGATGGCGGCGAGATCATCGCCTGCTTCGGCGACCGCGGCGTCGAGGCTGGCCACGTCGTTGTATTGGTACTTGGAAACGAACGCGCGCTCTTCGGGCACGATCCCGGCGGGCATCGGCGTGCACCACGGGGCGGCGCCGTGATAGGCGCCGTCCGCGACGAGGATGCGACGCTTGCCGGTCTGCGCGCGGGCGGTGGTCATCGCCATCGTCGTGGCGTCGGTGCCGTTCTTGCAGAACATCGCCCAATCGGCGTGGCTGACCATGGAGGTGAGCGCTTCGGCGAGTTCGACGAAATGCGCGCTGGGGCCGGTTAGCGTATCGCCCTTGGCGAGCTGCGCGACGGCGACATCGTTCACGCGCCGGTCGTTGTAGCCCAGCAGGTTGGGGCCATAAGCGCACATGAAATCGAGGTAGCGGTTGCCGTCGACGTCCCAGATGTAGGCGCCCTCGCCGCGCTCGAAGAATTGCGGGTAGCTGGCGGGGAGCAGCGTGGTCGCCTCATGGCCATACATGCCGCCGGGGACGACTTTCAGGGCGCGGGCGCGCAGGGCTTGGTCGGCGGCGTTTGTCGTCATGGTGCTCTCCCTCGTTCTTTTCAGGCGGCTTGTTCGGTGGCTGCACGCAGCGGCAGGTATTCGGGCAGGAAGGTTCGGCAATAGGCTTCGCGCGCGCGGCGGGCCTGTTCCTCGTAGGCGTCGGTGATCACGCCGTGGCGGTGGACCGAGAGGGTCCAGATCGCATCGTTGATCACGACCAGTTCGATCAGGCGCTCGATCAGGTCCGCGCTGGGGGCGATGTCGAAGAGCTGGCAGAGCTCATTCATGCTGCGCTGGGCGAGCACACTGTCGTTCTCCAGATCGCGGGCGCGGATCGTGGCGGAAAGACCCGAACCGAGCAGCAGGCGGCGGGCGGCGCCGTGGGCGTTGTAGTGTTCGCGCCCATGGCCATAGCGGGCGGCGACATATTGCTGCCATGAGGTGATGCCCGGTGGCAGCGGCTTGTCGAGCAGATCGACGAACTGGCGCGTGTAGCGTTCGGCAAGCGCGACGAAGACCTGACCCGCATCGGGGAAGAAGTGGTAGATCGAGGGGGCGGAGAGCCCGGCCTCCTCGGCCAGCGTGTAGATGCTGATCTGCTCCGGTTCGAGCGTTTCGAGCAGGCGGTCCGCGGAATCGAGGATCGCTTCGAAGCGCTGCTGGCTGCGCTTTTGCCGCGGGCGGCGGATCGCTTCGGCAGCGCCGGACGCTGCGGGCCGGGGGATGATCGTGACCATGCGCCAAGACTAACACGCCGCGCCCACGGTTCAACCCAGTTTCAGATAAAAATCCGAATTTATGTCAGAATCAGCTTGACGCCTGCCTGTCCTGCACGGCAGCTTCCCCAACCGGGGGAAGTGGGGCCGCGTGCGAACCGCGCGCTGCCGAAGCGGGGAGATCACGATGCGATATGCCAATCGGAAGCGGTGCCTTGGATTATTCCTGGCGGGGAGTGCGCTTGCCCTCGCGGTGCCCGCGTGGGCCGAGGAAGCGGCGCCACCGGCAAAGGGCGACGGGATTGCCGAAATCGTGGTGACCGCGCAGCGCCGCGCGCAGAATGTGCAGGACGTGCCGATCGCGATTGCGGCGATCAGCGGGGATTCGCTGACCGAGACCGGCATCCGCGATCCGCGCGATCTGACATTGCTGGTGCCGAGCCTTTCGATGCAGGCGGGCACCGCGGCCTCGACCACGTCGCTGTTCATCCGCGGCGTCGGCATCGGCGATTTCAATTCGAACACCACGGGCGCGGTGGGTGTCTATGTAGACGATGTTTTCATCGGGGCGAATGCCGGCAAGCTGTTCAACGTGTTCGATTCAGACGGGATCGAGGTGCTGAAAGGGCCGCAAGGCACGCTCTATGGCCGCAACACCACGGCGGGCGCGATCCGCTTTTCGAGCCGCAAGCCGACGGACGAGCTGAGCGGTGATTTCTCCGCGCTTTATGGCCGGTTCAACGAAGTGCAGCTGGAAGGCGGGATCGGCGGACCGATTGCCAAGGACCTGCTCAAGGTGCGCGTCTCGGGCTTCTACAACCGGCGCGACGGGACGACCTACAATCGGGTGACCGGCAACCGCGTCAACAACATCAACCTCTGGGCACTGCGCGGGATCGCGGACTTCACGCCGGCGCCAAACGTGCTGCTGCGGCTTTCGGTGCACGGCGGCAACAACACCGGCGGCGCGCGGCAATTCCAGCACCGCGGGCAGGGCGTCGACTTCTTCGGCAACCCCGCGTTCCTGCCCGATGGCACGCCGACCGATGCGTTTGGCTATGCGGATACCGACAACAACGTCTATGCTGGCGACTACAACGTCGAGGGCAAGGAGCGCATCGGCGTGTTCGGCGCCTCGCTGCTCGGCCAGATCGATTTCGGCGGGGTGCAGCTGACCTCGATCACAGCCTATGAGCAGGTCAACCGCGCGACGCTGGAGGATACCGACGCCAGCCCCAACGACTTCGTGGTGGCCTACTACGAGGATCGCCCGCGCCAGTGGAGCCAGGAACTGCGGCTGCAATCGACGGGCGACCGCAAGCTCAACTGGATCATCGGCGGCTACTATTTCCACGACAAGCTCGCGACCGACAGCAGCTTCGACCTGCTGCGATCCTTGCGCGATCCCAATGACTTGCTGGGAACATTTGACCCGGTCAATTCGCTCGGCCTGCTGCGCTATCCCTATACGCAGCGCACGCGGAGCGTCGCGCTGTTCGGGCAGGCGGACTACAAGCTGACCGAGAAGCTGACGCTGACGGCGGGGCTGCGCTGGTCGAACGACCGGATCAGCATGGACTACCACAGCCTGTTCGATGCCGTGGGCGGCGTCGTGCCGGTAAAGGCCTATTCGGACGTGACGCTGCCGCTGCTCGATTTCAACGGGCGCAAGACGTTCCGTGATCTCTCGTGGCGGGCTGCGCTCAATTACAAGACGGGCGACACGCTAGTCTATGCCTCGTTCTCCAAGGGCTACAACAGCGGTGGCTTCGCCGGGGGCGCCTCGACCGACCCGCTGCAGCTGGTGCCGTTCAATTCGGAAAAGCTCTATGCCTACGAAGTGGGGCTCAAGACCGAGTTCCTCGACCGGAAGGTGCGCTTCAACACCTCGGCGTTCTACTACGACTACCGCGATCTGCAGGTCTTCGTGTTCGACCTGACCGGGCCGATCCCGGTGCAGCGCAAGCTGAACGCGGGCAATGCCGAGATCTACGGCCTTGAGGCGGAGCTGACGGTGCGGCCGACGCGGAATCTTGACCTGTTCGGCGCGGCGACCTTCATGCACAGCGAATACAAGAAGTTCGCCGCGCTGGGCGGGGTGAGCTACAACGGCAACCGGCTGGTGAATGCGCCCAAGTTCGCCTTCTCGGGCGGCATCAACTGGACGGTGCCGCTGGCGAGCGGGGCGGCGATCAAGGCGCGGGTGGACGGAACCTACGTCTCCTCCATCGCGCTGTTCCCGGACAATGCGCCGAGCACCGAGGTCAGGGCCAACGGGCGGATCAATGCGCGGCTGGCCTATCAGGCGCCGTCGAAGGTGTGGGAAGCCGCGCTGTGGGTGAAGAACCTCAATTCCTCGCGCTACATATCCTCAATTGCGCCAGTCATCACGCAGGACCAGATCAACTACAACGATCCGCGTACCTTCGGGGTGCAGTTGGTTGCGCATTTCTGATCGGCGCGGCGGCACAAGAAAAGGCAGAAATTCCGGATGCTTGACGTACATGGCTGGCTCGAGAAGTTCGGTGCGGCGCTGAAGACAGGGGACGGCGCGGTGGTGGCGGCGCTGTTCGTGCCGGAGGGCCTCTGGCGCGACTACCTGGCACTCGGCTGGACGCTCGCGACGCATGAGGGCACCGAAGCCATCGCGGCCTTTGCGGGTGCGCGCGCGGCAGAGTCGGGCATCGGCGGCTTCGCCAGCGACGTGCCGGAAGGCGCGACCGAGGGCTTCATCACTTTCGAGACCGCACTCGGTCGTGGCGAAGGCTATGTCCGGCTGATGGGCGAGCAGTGCTTTACGCTGCTCACCGCGCTCAAGGAACTCAAGGGCTTCGAGGAGCCTCTTCGAGGGCGCCGCAACTCCGGCGTGGTCGACGAGACGGGGAAGCGCACCTGGGAAGACGTGCGGCACGACGATGTCGAGCAGTGGAGCGAGAGCAACCCGCCCTATGTGCTGGTGATCGGCGCCGGGCAGGGCGGCCTGGCGCTCGGCGCACGGCTCAAGATGCTGGGCGTGCCGTGCCTGCTGATCGACAAATACCCGCGCGTGGGGGACCAGTGGCGCTCGCGCTACAAGTCGCTGCTGCTGCACGATCCGGTGTGGTACGACCACATGCCCTACGTGCCGTTCCCCGATCACTGGCCAGTCTACACGCCCAAGCAGAAGATGGGCGACTGGCTGGAATACTACGCGGCGATCATGGAACTGGGGATCTGGACCAGCACCGAATGCAAAGGCATTGCGCGCGATCCTGCCACTGGAAAATGGCAGGTTTCGCTGGTGCGCGATGGCAAGCCTGTCACTCTGAGCCCTGAGCATGTGGTGATGGCGGTTGGCAATGCCGGCTTCCCCATCACGCCGACTTTCCCCGGGCAGGAGACGTTCAAGGGCCACCAGTGCCATTCGAGCGCGCATCCGGGCGGCGAGGGGCTGGCAGGCCAGCGCGTGATTGTCGTCGGGGCGAATAATTCGGCGCACGATATCTGCGCCGATCTCGTCAGCCATGGGGCCGAGCCGGTCATGATCCAGCGTTCCTCGACGCTGATCGTGCGGCAATCGAACATGGAGACGCTGCTGGCGGGAGCCTACTCGCAGCAGGCGTACGATTCCGGGCTCACGACGGACAAGGCCGACCTGCTCAGTGCCTCGGTGCCGATGCGGCTGGCCGAGAAGGTCAACAAGGCGACGTGGGATGCGCTGCGGGTTTCGGAAGCGCCGTTCTACCAGCGGCTGACGGATGCGGGTTTCCAGGTCGATTTCGGGCCGGACGGCACCGGCATTGCGATGAAGTTCCAGCGCACTTCCTCGGGCTATTACGTCGATGTCGGCGCTTCGGAAATGGTCGCGGATGGGCGGATCAAGGTGCGTTCGGGGGTGACGATCGAGCGGATCGACGAGACGGGCCTTGTCCTTTCGGACGGCAGCCACGAGCGGGCGGACCGGATTATCTACGCAACCGGCTTCGGCGACATGAAGCAGTGGGTGGCGCGGCTGATCAATCCGGAGGTCGCCGAGCGCATCGGCAAGACCTGGGGCTATGGCTCGGGCTTCCCCGGCGATCCCGGTCCGTGGGAAGGCGAGATGAAGAACCTGTGGAAGCCGACCGCCGAGCCGGGCCTGTGGTTCATGGCCGGCAATCTGGCGATGGCCCGCAGTTACTCGCAGTACCTCGGGCTGCAGTTGAAGGCGCGGTACGAGGGGCTGCCGGTGGAGCCTTACGTTCCTGCGTAAGCGCGCGGCCTGAGCGCGAGTGCCACGCCGATCATGGCAAGGCCAAGGATAACCGCGGCGGCGCAGGCGATCAGCACGGTGTCGAGGCCCCCATATTCCTTGGGCAACTCGATCAGCATCCCGGCGGCGGTGGGCAGGATCGCGGCTCCGAGGAGCTGCGCTGTCGCCGCGTAGGGCAGGCTTCGGCGTGTCGGGTCCGCTTCCAGCAGGAAGCCGGTGAGTGCCGGGGTGACGACCATCCAGACGAAGCCGTAGCCGACGACGAGGCTCCAGCCCACGAGGCCTTCCGCGCCGTGCAGGAACAGCAACGCGACGATGAACATGAGCCCTAGGCCGGTCACGATCGCGCGCAGCCCGGCATGCCCGCGCTCGCCAATCGAGATGGCAACCAGCGCGCCCGCCATCTGGCCCACCATCGAGGCGGTGAGCATCGGCGCGACGCGCTCGGGTGCGATGCCGCGCGCTTCGAGCCAGAGGCCCATGTAGGCCCAGATTCCGACGATTGCGCCGACGAGCAAGGCAGAGGCGGCAAGGCCGGTCCAACCCGACAGGGGAATGGCACCCTTGCTTGCCTGGTCGTCATGGTGGGCGCCTGAAGCGAGGTTGTTTGGCACGAGCGGCAAGGTCAGCGCAGTGAGCGCGGCGATCACCGCCAGCGCATGCTGGACATCGGCTGCGGATCCCGGCACGGTCGCGCTCGCGAACCATTGCAGGATGGCATACTGGCTGGCGGCCTGCAGGAACAGGAACGCGGCGGCAGCGGCATTGAGACCCTTCGACCGCGCAATGGCACCTGCTGCGATCCCGACCAGCAAACCGCCCCCTGCGCCGGAGACCGCGCGGACGAGGAGCAGTGGCACCACCGCCGGCAGGAAGTTCGCCGCGATGGTGACTGCGATCCCGATGAATGCCACCAGCCGCGCCGGCATGCGGCCGAGCAGCGCGATCCCGCCTGCACTGCCGAGCGCGATGGCGGCAATCTCGACCGCGGCGAGAAGTCCAAGGCTGGCCTCGCCGATCCGGCCTTCGTGGACGTAGCTGCCGTAGAGCAGCGGTTGTGCACCCAATACAAGCAGGCCAGCGGCACCGATCAGCAGGCACGCACCAAGCGCGAGGCGGGTGGGCGAAGGGCCGGTTGGTTCCTGCAGCGCCGCCATGCCAACCTCTCATTGTTCCGATAATTATCGGGTTTATTGGGCAGGCCGGGAGTCAAGTCAAGCGCGCGCCGATGCACGGCGCGACCGGCTGGGACTTGTGCTGGCGATGTGCAGAAAGTTGGTCGGGGAGACAGGATTCGAACCTGCGACCCTCTGCTCCCAAAGCAGATGCGCTACCAGGCTGCGCTACTCCCCGACTGGCGGAACTCCTAGGGAAAGCCTTGATTGAGCGCAACCCCGGCAAGGCATTTCGTGGCAGGGAGCGGCAGAACATGGCAGGAACTGGAAACGGGAGTCCCGAAATAGTCCCGAACTCGATTCAGGCTTTGTTCCGGCGCAGCCTACAATGGTAGACGGAAGCAATGACCGACTCCCTCCACGATCGCCTGCAGGCCATCTACAACCAGCTCAAGGACTTTCCCGAGGCCGGCCGCTGCGAGCACGGCACGCATCTGAAGCCGGCAGCGTTCGTCGCGTTCCTGGAGCTTCGGCAGCTGATCGAGCGCGAGGTTCTGCCGACGCTGCATCAGATGCAAAACCGCAAAGACTAGGAAGAACTAGGTGATTGTACACCTTGCAAACACAAGGGATAACTCACTGATCTGACTCGACTCTGTGCAAGCCTGTGGCATCTTCCGCGTGTCGCATAAACGGGGGCTTCGCTTGTTTATCAGTTTTCACGCAAATATCAGCTATCAGTCCGCTCATTTCGTTGAGCGACTTCTACTGAGCCAAGTAGGCAAAGAGGGCGCTAGTGCCACTATCTTGCTGTGCACGGGCGGCGGAGATAGCGATGCCGGGATCGGCCTGTACCATGTGATGAAGGCACTGCCCTATCCAATCCATGTTCATGCCGCAGGCATTTGCGCCTCGGGCGGTGTTTCCACACTCGCAGGTGGAACTAGGCGAACCTGCTCTCCCGGAACTCACTTTATGCTCCATGGGAGCAAGGCTCCTGACGGAACACTTTCACCACACGTAGGCATGACTCGAGATATCTACAAAACGCAGTTCGGTTGGGATCAAAACAAGCTGGATTTTTTCTTTTCAACCGTGGACGAAAAGTGGTTCGACGAATCCGTTGCGCAGGCAGAAGGTCTCGTTGAAGCGATACAGCCGTTCTCATTTCCTGCCGACGCAACAGTTCATTTCGTTCCAAATTGACTATCAAGCGACCTCAGCGGTGTCGTTTACGCATTCCGCCGCATCCCATATACTGTTGGGGGAGGCGCACGGGTAATTCTGCGCTTTACGGCTTCGTGCACCCCGAGATCAGCGCCATCGCCTGATCGAGCGCCGCGCTCAGCCGCAGCGCATCGGCGGCGAGCAGATCCGCGTCGCTCACGGCATTGCCTGTCAGCTTGTCGCCCACGCGCGGCGGCATGGAGGGCACGTCGCTGGCCTTGATGCAGGGAACGGGCACCGGGACTTCCACGCGCTCGGTGCGGACTTCGATCGCAGGCGGCGGAGGATGGGCACAACCGGCGAGGGTGAAAGCCGTTCCGCTGATGGAGGCGAGGATCAGGCGGCGCATCAGAGTTGTCCTTTCGCAGTCATGACGGCCGGGCTCGTGCGGCAGTCGGCGCCAGAGCCCGCAGGAGCCCGCTGAGCGTCTATCCTGGCGGCAAGGCCCTCGCGCACTGCAGCGCGGTCCTTTGCCTGCGTCAGCGCCATCTGCCCGGCCTGGACGCGCTTGTCGGCATCTGCCTTCAGTCCCTCGACGGCAGCGTTCTGCTCATGCAGCGCGGCGGTGAGCCTGTCGTTCGACTGGCGAGTGACCTCCTCGGCCTTGCGCCAGCCGTCGCGCTCAAGCTTCAGCGCCGCAATCTGGCCGTCGCGCAAGATGATGCCCATCTGCCACCATGCCAGTGCCGCCAGCAGCACGATGATTGCGGCGCCCATGACGCGCTCGCGGCTGCCAGTGATCCACTGCCAGCCCTTGTGCAGCCACGTGCGCAGGCCGAGCAGCTGCTCGGCGATCCAGAACAGCCAAGTCATGCCGCCACCGCCATCGCCGGGAACATCGCGTCCATGAGCGCGCGAAAGTCGGCCTTGTCCTGATCGGTCATCTGATCGAGCGGTTTCAGCCTCGCTGCCTTGCGCGCCAGCCAGCGCGGGTCCGCCTCGATCGCCGCCGAGCTCATTCCGGCGAACAGCGAGACATCATCGGCGACGTGGACATTGTCGCTTTGGAAGTTGCCGAGGTGGCCAAGCAGCAGGTGGTGGTTGGCCTCGGGATCGCCGCGCTCCGTTTCGCAGAGCACGATCAGGTTGCGCGGATCGAGCTCGAGGTCGGGCCGGCCGAGCGCGACGCAGTAATGGAAGGGCAGAACATGGTGGACCTGCCGTCCTTTCACCGCCTTGTCCGGCCCGCACGCAGCGCAATGCGGATGCAGGTGCAGCACCACCTTCTCGACATGCGGCCAAGCCGGGCTGCGCGGCGGCTCGTGATGCTGGCCGTTGGAGTAGTCAGTCATGCCGCGTCCTTCATGCAGGCGGTGCGCTCGCGCTGGCGGCGCGCGGTGAGGCCCCCGATCGGGCACAGCCACTTCCCGTCCTTTTTGCGGGTGCAGGCCTTGCCGGGGCGAGGCGCTGGGAAGGTGCCCTTGTCCCAAGACAGGAACGCATCGCAGGCGGGGCCGATCCTGCCGGCGTCAACCAGCTTGCGCGCGGTCGAACCGCACCAGCTTGGCGAACCGATGTTGTAGGCCATGGACACCGCGGCGAAGCGCACGTTGTCGCGGCGCGGAATAGTGAGGGAGAGGCCCGGCGTGCAGCGCATCACATCGCTGGACGTGGCCACGAGCTCTTCCTCGAGCATGGTGCTGCACTGCGCTTCGGTGAACTGGTCCTTCACCGTGATCGGGCGGCCCTTGTACCGGGTCAGGCCATCACACGCGGTCGCCACGCCCACACTATCGAGATAGGCCTTCAGGTACAGCGGGCCGGAGACGTGCTTCAGCGTAGCCGTGCCGTCGACCTGAAAACTGACCTCGACCTTGCGGCCCGATTCCTCGGCCGGCACCGCCTTGAACAGCATGGTGGCCGCGGCGATGCCGACAATGGCGAGGAGAGTGCCTTTCTTGGCGCGCGATGGCTGGGGCGGCGGGTTACTGGCCATCGGCGGGCTCCTCTTTTGCAATGATAGGCATGACGCTGAGGTCGAGGTTGGCGCTGTTCTCGCCGACCCAGACCAGCAGGGTTGCGGCTTTCCGGCCGTGCGGCTTTGCGGTCCAATCGACGATCGATCCGCTGCCATCCTGATCGCGCCCGGACATGAAGTTGCAACGCCCGGTGACCCCGCGGACCGCGCCGCACAGCGAGATCACCAAGCTGTCGGCGTCACCGTGGCAAAACTCACCCCACGGGATGGCCACGAGATCAATGTCGCGATTGAGTGAGCCATGGACGGTAAGTGCATACCCAGCATCTTTTGCTGCCCGGCGCATCGGCGGCAGGATCAGGTCGAGCAGCGCACGGTTGTAAGCGCCCTGCACGATGTCGTCGGCTTCGGTGCGGTCGCGCATCAGAGGCCTCCCACAATTTCGCCGTTGGTGATGTAGCCGTGCCAGTTCCCCCCCGCGCTGCCGTCAATGGAAGGCGTCACGCTGAGCGTTTCGAACGATGCGTTCTCGATGCCTCCGGCAACGGCCCAGCAAAAGTCGGACTTGCATCCCTGCCAGTCATCGCCAGCCTCTGGCGCGCAAGCATCAACGATTCCGCATTGACTATCGGGTGTTCCCGCGCTGTCGCCGGCGCCGCGATACGACCCGTCACGCCCTTTGAAGAGATAGAAGCTCTCGACGAAGCAGGTCTGCCAGCTCGTTCGCTTCTCAGGCAGTGGGCAGCGAAAAATGAAACCGACACGGCGTCCTTCGAAGGTCAGCCATTTCGGATCAAGGTCGGTCAGCCTCACTGCCCGTCCCCCTTCGGCTTGATGCCCGGCTGCGTGCGAACACGCGCCCAGATCGGGATCACGGTGAAGACGGCGAAGGTGACCAGCGGGCGATAGTGCTCCGGTACCAGCGCCAGGGCCTGCTGCGTCTCGTTCGGATAGGCCACGGCGTAGCTCGCCAGCGGGCCCACAAGCAGGGCCAGCTGCACCGAGGTGTACTGCAGCCAATGGCGCGCAGAAGCGCTGGCCGCGTTGATGCGGTCGAGAAGGCTCATCGATGTGTCCTTGTTCAGGTTTCGGGATAGTCCGGCGCATCGGCCGGAAAGGCCTTGCGCAACACTTCGCGGGCTTGATGCAGCGCCGCGTGTTCGGGGTGGCTGGTCTCTACGATCGGGATCAGCGCCATCACCACTTGCGCCAGCGCCATTGAGCGGTTGTCCGCCTGTGCAACGCGGGTCTCGAGCAACTTGATCCGTTCATCCTGCCGTGCGCCGGCGAGGCCGAGCAGCCAGCGCAGGAAGGCGAAGCAAGCGACCAAGATAGCCACAAATCCGCCGAAGAGGCTGTGGTTGTCGATGGTGCTCAAGATGCCGAGATCATTGTGAGAACTCACGGCAGGCTGCTCGGGTTCGTCACATAGGTATCGCCGTAGTACCTGCCGATTGGGCTGTTCGCTTCCTGCCACAGGGCATAATCGCGGGCTTCGACTTCGGCATAGCTGCGGCCGGAAATCGTCAGGTCTTCCATGTAGATGCGCTGGATGATCCGCGAGGATGACTTGTTGCCGAAGCTGGTCGCATTCGACCACGCGCCGACCGGCCCGAACTGAGCCAGATTGTAGTTGAAGTTCGTGGTCGTAAGCGCGCCGCCGGTCGGGCCGTTGATGCCGACCGACTTGAAACGGGGGGCCAGCGTTGACCATGCGGAGGGCGCTTGCTTGGTGCCAAGCTGATTGGCGCCCGTTGGAAACTGCACCGAACCGTCTGCATAGAGCGCCATCAGGCCAGCCCCGGTACCACTCGCGATCGATGCAAAGGGCGGCTGAGCTGAGAGCGCCGCACGGGTGAGCACATCCCACACCGAATAATAGAACTTGTTGTTCGGATTGGCGATGATCCAGTTGAGCAGGCCCTGTCCGGGGTTAATGCTGAGCCCCTGGAAGCTGGTGCCGTTGTTCGTCTGGCTGATGATCACATGCAGCCCACCCTTGGTGCTGCGCTCGGTCTTGAGCACGCTGGCGGTGTCCGCCGTCGCCCCGCTGCTCCCGGCACCGCGCGAGAGGGCGTATCCGCTGAATGTCGTGGTTGTATTGACCGTGCCAGCGGTCGGGCTGGACACCGTACCGCTGACATTGAGCTGATATGTGCCACGAAGTCCCAGCGCCCCACCAGGTTCGGTGCTGGTAAGCTGCTGAAGAATGCCAGTGCCGGTGCTCAACCCCGCAATCGAGAGCGTCTGCCCCGATTTTAGCGAACCCAAAGCGACCGCGCTAACCGTCATCGTCGTACCGCTAACGGTGCAGGTGAAGCTGCACGCACCCAACATGCTCGTGAAGTAGCCCGCCCCAATGTTGGGATAGACGCCCGAGCCCGGCGCCGGGCTGCCGGACAGCGGATTGGCCGAGTGGTTGGGTTCGAACAGGATCAGCGAACCGGGCACAAGCAGGCCATCGGTCGCATCCGCCCAAGGAAGCGTGGGATCGGGATCGACACCGCCCACGGTGGGGATGATCCAGTCAAGACGATAGGCAACCATGTGTCAGGGTCCTTGTGTCAAAGCGCTGCGAGGCCGGAGAACCAGCCGAGTGAGCGGATTTTGCGGTAGTAACGGAGCGCCCAGAGCGCGTAGCCAAAGTCGTTCAGGTGCAGGAAGTCCGTGCCCGTCCCGTCGAAAGCCCCCGCGCGCATACCGGTCGGAATGTAGCCAGCGGCAATATCGGCGGCATCGGTGTGACCGTTGGGATAAGCCCCATAGTTGTCGGGGACGAAGCCGATCGCGGTCATTTCGTCGGTGGTCGGCACGGCGTTCAGGTCCACGAAGCGCGGGCCATAGACGGCCGATATCGCGTTGTTGATCGTGGTGAAGTTCGCCAGCGTATCGCCAATCGCCGCCAGCACGCCGCCCACCAGATAGCGCTTTTCGAGCGAAGTCTGGTAGGCGACGGAAGCCGCCAGCGCGTTCAGGATCGGCGTAGCCGAGCTGGTTCCGTCATTGCGGCCGTAAGTGAGAAGCTGGATGTTCGGGCGGCTCGAAACGCCGTTGTCGGGAATGAACGGCGTGTTAGCAGGGCAGGGCGTCGAAGCCCCAGCTGCGGCGCGCGTAAAGGTATAGGTGCTGGTCCCACGTCCTGCGACGTTGCTGCCCGAGAGCGTGCCCGGAACACCGGCCAGCGTGCCAGTGAGGGAGAGCGCACCGGAGAACCCGCCTTGCAGTAGAATGTCGACCGAATAAGCCGTGACAGTGACTGGCCCGGATGCCGGTATGGTATTGCCCGTCACCGTGATCAGGCACGAGGGGTTTTGCCGCCCGCTGATCTCGGCGCTGATCTCGTTGGGCTGGCCGTAGTTGTTGACTGCGGTTGCTTTGCCCGAAAGCAGCGCGGCAAGCTGAGTCGGGAATGGCCCATGCTTGGCCGAATAGGAAACCGGGATTGTGGTGCCATTGCCAGCGGTCAGGCTGTCGCCCCAGCAATCCACCACGTTATACGGCAGCACCGATCCACCCGCGCCGCCCTCGATCGGCTTGTATAGCGACCGATTTGCTGCCGAATCCCAGTAGACCACGTTCGCGCCGTCGCTGGTGATCGCAGGCGCACTGGCGTTGGAAGTGCCGTCAGTCAGATTGAACGTCGCGCTGTCCGATTTGCGCACGCTCACCAGCTGCAGCTTGCTCCCAGTCGTGATTTGGGAGGTGACAGTATAGTTTGCGTTGGTCGCCACACCGCCGCCACCACCGAGCCGGTCCGCAAGCTTGACGGCCGGTTGATCTGACATGACCGCGGTCGCCGGAACCGTCATTCGCTGCGGGAAGAAGCCTTGGATCGTGTCCCACGTCCCCAGGACGCGGTTGCCGAGGCGAAACCGATAGACCGAACCGACTTCTGCAGGCGCATCCTTGAATGTCGCGCCCCAGAAGGCGGTCATCAGGCGGTCGACGAGGTTAGTCGAGGTGTCATCGTCGACCTTGGTCTGTAGCGCGGGGAGTGTAATGCGCGTCGGCGCAAAGCCGCGGATCGCGTTCCACGTGGCCAGCAGCCTGCTACCAAGAATGAAGCGCAAAGCAGCGCCGGTTTCTGCCGGAGCTTGAGCGGTGGGAATATTGGCTACTGCGGCATCGATGCCAGCCTTTTGATATTGCGACCATTGAGCGCCGCCGACGTTCCAAGGTGCAATTACGCCGCCAGATGCCTGCCACCCAAGCAGATAGGTTGCGCTGCTGTTGGCATTTGGCGCGAGGAAAATGCGACCTGCTTGGATTGCGGAAACCGTCGCCGTTGGCAGCGTAGCACCCGTCAATCCAGTGCCGCTGGGCAGCGCATACGTCGGCGCAGTATTGACCGTCGCAATGCCTCGTGCGCCGACTCGAACGCTGGCAATCTTGCCGTCGTTACCCACCGTAATGAACGCGGTGTGCCCCACAGGGCCACCCGTTACGACAAGCTGATATTCGCCCGGCGTGCCGCCTGAGCCTGTGCCAATGCCGCCAGACAGAGCTGAGACTTCAAAGGGCAGCGCACCGCCAGCCGAAACCGAAGTCGTCAAAGTGCCAACTGCACCTTGATTTGCAACGACTGCCTGCAACGCCGAATCTAGAGCATCTTTTACGGTCACCGTGCCATAGCCGATCGCAGCCGCGCCTGCGCTCGACAGTAGGCTATTGATAAACGTTTGGACTGAGCTGCCGCCAGTTGCGCCAATGATTCCGGCACCGCTTGAACTCAGCAGCTTTGCAATGAATGACTGTACCGTCTCGCCGTTCGAAAGGCCGATCAGAGAGCCGCCCTGTCCGGACGCGGTGGCTGCCAGCGATGCAATCGGGACGTAGTTGGCGAGCGCGGCGTTGAGGTCGGCAGCGGTCAGTATCTTGCCCGGCTCAAAGGTCATATCTGGCGTATCCTGGCAAAGAAAAACCCCGCCGAAGCAGGGTCATGTGAAATCGGAAGCTGCATTGAGGCGCTTGATCAGCCCCAGTCGGGCTGAGGCGCTTCAGGCCATTTCGGCGCGGGCACTGGCTTGCGGAAAATTGCGCGGACCGCCTCGCGGTAGGCTGTGAAGTCCGCCGCGTTCTTGAGCGAGGCAGCCACGTCTGCCGCTTGCGTGTAGTCGGTGGCCGAAAGCAGCGCGCGGGCATCCTGCTTGCACTTGGCGATCAGCTCATCATCGGTTGGCGGCGCGGGATCGGTCAGCACCGGCAAGCCACCTTTCCCGACGGTGATCTGCTTTCCGACAGCCTGCCCGGCCATCATGTCGTAGTAGAGGGGGGCTTCGATCTCGACGGCATCCTCGGGAATGAAGCCCGAGTTGGCCTCGACCGTGTAGAAACCGCGCGTGGAAGGCGAAAAGTAGTGCATCGCGGGTTCCTCTCAGTAGCCGATGGAAAACAGGGTGCAGGTGGCAGACGATGCCAAGGTGCTGTGCACCGTCACGCCGCTCGCGGTCGCGTTGGAGACGAAGACCGAGACGTCCGAACTGCTGTCATCGCCATTGATCCAGGCGAACGATCCGTTGTTGAAGGCCGACGGATAGCTGAACGACTGCGAGGGTGAGGTTGTCACGGTGATCGTCTGGACCTGGATCTTGAAGCCGTTTGACCACTGGATGTACCCGCCCGTGCTGCTGAACGAAAAGGCAGTGATCGTGGGCGCGGCGGTCGTCTGAAGCTGAAAATTGGAGCCGTCGTAGATCATGCAGTAGATCTGCCCGGCTACCAGCTGTCCGGCTGTCAAGGCGACGCCGCCGACTTGCACCACTTTAGCGCCCAGCCCGTTAACGTTGATCGTGGTCGCGCCAGTGTTGGTGACATTCACTTTCACTTCGATCGCAAGGCCAGCGACATAAGCGGCCGGGGCTGGCGTCAGGCTGATCGTGATGTTGTTCGCAGACCCACTGTCCGCCGCATAGCTATAGCCGCCGCTCTGGACTGCCTTGGCGACGCCTTGAGCCGTGACTGCCTTTGCTGTGTCGCTGCCCCCCGCCACGTCGCTATTGGCAGCCAGCAACACGATGCCTGCCTGAGACGTGCTCGCGGAAACGTCGAGGCCGACGCTCAGCAGTTCCCACTGCGTTCCGTCGTACATCATCAGGTAGATTTGGCCCGCCACCATCTGGCCAGCCTTGACTGCATTGCCCTCGGAAAGGACTGCCTTCACCCCGAGGCCCGCATAGTTGAAGGTGACCGCGCCGGTGTTTGTGTTGGCCACTTGGATCGCGACCTGCATGCCAGCTGCAAGTGCGGTAGGAGCTGGTGAACTGGTGCCAGCCAGAGCATTGACTGCGCCGGTGTCCGCGATGAAATTGCCGCCCGATGCCGCAGCCCTAACTGCCAGCCCAAGGTTGGCCACGAAGTTGCTGAGGTCTCCGTCATCCGCAATGTTGATGTTCAGTGCGGTTGCCATCCAGGTCGCAACACCGGCGGCGACAAAGCTGGCTTGGCGGAAGACCTTGTTAAACTTCGCTGATGACGCGATGCCCGAAGTGAACCCGTTTGCGACGGCGGTGTCAGCCGCATAAATCGCCTGAGAAACGACATTTGCACCCGCCCCCGTGGCAAAGGGCAGGAAATCCGTGCTTGCGGGCATGAGTTACTCCGATGTCAGGTGAATTGGCCGAAGGCACCGAAATCGAGCCCGGCGACGTAGTCGGTTTCGATGTCGAGCCCGAAAAAGGGTGCGGCGGGAATGGTCGGAATGACGTAGGATGCTTCGACGCCGGCCGGGCGCAGATTGAGCACGCCGGCCGCGAACAGCTGTGTGAAAACCGGGTCAACCAGCGCGCCGTGCAACGCCAGCACCATGGTCATGTCGCCGTTGTCCTGAATTAGGATCTGGTAGCCCTGCGGCCCAAGCAGGATTTGCCAAGCGGTGTATGCGCCGGGGATCGAGCCGTCCCAGTGGTTGGCAACAATCGTTGCCCGCAGCAAAGTCAGGTAGACGTCATCGGGCAGCGCGATAAGGCCTGTCAGCGGCTCACCGGGGCTCCAGATCACGCCCTGATCCAAGCCCAGCCCGCTGACATCAAAGCTGAAATAGACCCCGTCCAGCGCGCTCGCGACATACCGACTCGCGCCGATCCACTCGCCAAGGATGTCAAGCTGATTGCCCTGCGCGAGGTCCAGATCGAATGCGGCATTGAGGCTGTTCAATGTCGCCAGCGTGTCAGCGAACGGTTGCACCGACGCTGCAACAGTCGCCATGAAGTTCGGTTTGTCAGCGTGCCTTGACGTGATCAGCCCGGTGTAAGGGCTAGTGTCGCCTGCCATCAGATCAGCGCCAGATTGATGTCGGCCAGCGCCTGCTGTGGGGCCTGATTGAATGCCATCGGGAGGTCGGCTGCCGTTGGCGATCCGGGATAGACCGCCATCGTGAGCGACGTCAGATTGAACGTCGTCGGAGCGCCGCTGCCTTGAATTGCTGCGGCGATGACCTGCGTCAGGAATACGCTTTCACCAATCGCCAGCGCGTTTATGTAGGCGTTGATCGCCGCGATGATGTTGTTGCCGGTCTGCACCGTGTAGCCGGCCAGCGGCTTCAGCGTGATATTGACCACGATCCGCTGATAGGTCGGCCGATCAAAGCGGACCGTTGACGGAATGCCGAATTCATCGGTCACGGTCTGCACGACGCTGCCGTAGGTTGCGACGCCGATCTTGCCATTGGCGATGGCAACCGCGATCGCCGTGCTGTCCCCACCTTCGACCACCAGCCAGATCGTGTTCGCCGGCACTCCCTCGGTATCAGTGGTCCTGGTGCTGTTCTCGTGCGCTTCTGCCCGTGAGACGCCCGGGATGTTGCGGATAGCGGCGAGGATCGAGGAGAGAGGAGTGCGCGCAGCAAGATTGGTCGATCGCGCTTGACGCTGACGAAGTGTCGAATCCTTTTCTACCGGGGCGCCCGGGGATGCGGCGGCCGTGTTTGTGACCGATATCCAACCACGGGTCGGGGTCAGGATTTTCGTGATTGTCCCGATCGCGGCCGAGATCGCGCCCAGCTGCGCCGCGGTCGCTGTGACCGTGATGGAGCTCCCGTCCGGGATGGTGACGCTCGCCGGCAGGTTCCAGACATTCCCCGACGTGTCCTGCACCTGCCCGTTCGTGATAAGGGTGCCAGCCGTGCCGGTGATCAGAACCTGAGCAGTCGAGTTCGATGGCGTTTCGCGGCGAAGGCCATTGATCTTCACGACTGAGGACAGGCCGACGCCCTGAGCAGTGCTCGGCGAAAAGCTGTTGTAGACCGCGATGGCGCCAGCATTCACGTCGGTGATGGCTTGCGCGATCGCAGCGATCCATTGCCCGTCCTGCGTGTCCGGCGTGAGCACGGCGTCGACGCCATAGATCTGCTGATAGGTCGCCTGAAGCGAGAGCAGGGTGTCGTCGAAAGAGGGCGCAGTGATGCCCGCCGGGCCCACCTGCGCGCCCAACGTCTGCAACGGATAGGTTGTCACTGGAGCGGTAGCCCTTATCCGAGAACCGATTGATCAAGCACGAAAGTAAAGTCGAGAAGCGCGAGCGATGGCGAAGTCCCCACTGGGAAACCGGTCACCGGCGCGACCGCCTGCGGTCCGCGGCCGAATGCCGCACTGAGCGCAAGAGCCTGTGCGCTGTAGGTAGTCAGCACGGTCGCATTTACCGCCAGCGCGCGATTGGTCAGGCCGCTGGAGTAGGCGGTAATCTGTGTCACGCCCGGCGTACCGAGGATCACGCGGCGGATCTCGGCGTCGTATCCTGCCTTGGGTTGCCGTCCGAGGATCTTGCCGCCCCAGTCGGTACCTTCGGTCGTATCGAGAAACCACTCGCCCTTGATCAGCCCGAGCCGGGTGTTGATGCATTGCGCGACCGCCGCCGGCGAATTGATAAGGAAGTTGGTGGCGCTGAGCCCAAAAGTCATGTCGCCGTTGGCGTCGAGCGCGCGAACTCTCACTGCGGGCCTCCGCTGATGCCGGATCCGGTCTGAACGCCGGTGTGGTGGTGCTCGTCGAAGTGGATGCCGTTGATGTAGACGCCGCCCGGCGCAACTAGATTGATGCGCTGCGCCTCGGGGTCCAGCTCGAGCATTGTGGCCCCGTCCGTACTGCGCAGCTGCGCCTTGCTCGTCGACACCCCGGTCAGGACGCGCGGCTGAGACCAGATCCCCGGGATGACGAAGCCATCGGACAGGTCGTGCATGCGGTAGACCATCGGGGGCTGGATGCCGCCGTTCTGCCACCAGGCATCGATGCAGCGCGAGGCAAAGACGATCAGGCACTCATCATCCTTGGCGATCGGCAGGGTCAGCGTCACGCCGCCACCGCTGGGAAACTGCACGGGGCAGTCGACCAGAAGCGGCAGGCTCACGTTGGTGGCTTTGCCTGTTTTCGGATCCGACAACGTGCCCTGGATTGAGGGTTGCACTTCGCAGGTCATCGCTGCGGGATCGAAGGACTGGATGATGCCGGGCAAAGCGGTCCAGATTCGGCCCTGCGCACCGCGCATGGCGATCTCGAGCGCCGTGGATGCATCGTCGAGGCGCTGGGAACGCTGCATCAGAAGATGCCCCGCTGGTTGAGTGAAGAGATGCCGGTGTCAGTGGTCTGGTCGAAGGAGACTCCGACAAGTTCGGTGTACCAGAGATTGCCACGGGTATCCCCCTGATGCTCCATCAGGATAATCCGGTAGAGGCCGTCATTGTCGAGGCTTGGGATGGTGTTGACGAACTGATAGCTGGCCGACACCTGCGCGCGCTGGATCGAGGCGTTGTCGACCTTGAACCGGCCACCCAACTCGAGGAGCGGGTTGAGGAGGCAGCGGACGCGGATGCCTTCCTGCGTCTGCTCAGGCCAACCAATCATCCCGGTATTCGAATTCAGGACCGTTGCCTCGCCGGGTTTAAAACCCTGCAAAGGCACAATGACGATGCGACCCTTGTCGTAGAAGTAGCTGTGGCCGGTTGTCGCCACGCTGCGATGAAGGACCTCGCGCGACATGCCATATAGCGCCTGACCGCGCGGAAGTTTGGCGTCAGGATCAAACTCGAATGACGACAGCCCCAAGCCTGTCGAGGCTGCCGCAGCGGCCGCCGCGTCGGCGACAGTTGATCCCGCAGCGAGCGTCGTGTTCACCACAGCCTGGTTTGCCGAGTATCCTTCGGCCGCAAGGATATCGATATAGGTGTCGACAGCGCTTTCGCGGCCAAGCCGGGCTTGGACGATTTCGCCATCGAAAACGACTCCGTAGGCCCCGTCCTGATATCCCGCCTGCAGGATCACGCGGGTGTATTCGTCGGTCTTGACCTTCTTGGCTGTGTCCGGATTGAGGTTGAAGACCCGTATCACCGCACTCTGCGGATTCTCCTTGTCCGCCTGCCTGATTCGAAAGGTAAAATGCAGCTGCGTGAGATCAATGCCCTGAGTATCGTTGCCGAGCACGAGGCTCGCCTTGCGGATGAACTGGTTGGGCACTGTCAGGCAGTCGCGAAAACAAGGTGAGTGTCGGTGCCTAAGTCGGCGAACGTTGGAGCATCGTCGCCGCCGGAACTGTTGAGCAAGTAGAGCGACCCACCGAGACCGAGGTAGGCGTATTGGCCAAGCAGATCCGTGCCCGTCACCAGCGCGATGCCTGAAACGATCGGCGTTCCAGTCGCGTCAGCAATATCCAGAACCCAACCGCCTTGGGCGTTGTTCCTCCACTGCAGGGTCATCTGATAGACCGCGCCGGCGAGCTGGATGGCAAAGCGCTGTGCCTCCGCGGTCAGCGGGATTTCATAGGCTGCCACAAGCGCCTCACGCGTAAGTAGGGAGGGGGCCAGACCAGCTGCCTGCCGCCTTTGTGCCCTTGTCGGTCACGCCCGAACTGGCCGCTGCATCCGCACGGTCGGCACTGGCAGGCATAGTGGTCTGAAGCGTGTCGACGAGGATGACCTCCTGCAGCTGCGCGGTGATCATCAGGATGTTTTCGGACGACTGATCAGTCTGGGTGCGGAGCGACTTGATCAGCATGCTGTCGTAGGCGCGCTTTCCCGTCTGGACCGAGATGAGCTCGGCACTGGACTGAAGGAGGAGCAGCTTCTCGTACAGGTCGCGCAGCGGCTTCGCGCCATCCTCGATGCCGGTTTGCTGATCCTGGGTCGCGGCGATCGTCGCGACGATGCCTGCCAGCGTGGCCGAAGCCTCCGGGCTGAACTCGTCGATCACCGGCGCGATCTGGCCGTAGAGGTCGTTCAAGTTCTGCGTCGACGACTGTGAGGTGAGCGCGTTGCCCAGCGCGATCGTGTTGTAGGCGGTAGACAGCTTGGCGACCGCGCTGCTTCCGCCTGTTGCGGCGACGACCGGCAGGATCTGGTTGTAGGCGTCGGTCAGCTTCTGGAAGTTGGACTTGGGCTTGGCGTCCGAGGTTGCCGGGTTCGCCTGACTGTAGGCGCCCGCGGCCGACCACCCGGCCTCTATCGTGAGCTGCGCGGGCATCTTGAAGGCATGGTCAGTGATCGGTGCGCCGCGCTCTACCGGATGTGTCGTGATGGTGAGGTCGTCACTATGCTGCTCGCGAACTGTCACCTCGGCTATGAAGCCGCCGATAGTCCGGATGATCGCATTTTCCGCCATGGTACCTCAGAAAGCGTAAACAGAAGCGTTGCTGACGAGGCGCTGATTGACCGAGTCCTGATGCCCGGCGATGTCGTTGGCGACGTCATGAGCGCCAGCGCCGTGGACGTGGATATCGGTCTTCTGGTTGATCGCCAGTCCGCCGCGGCCCGCACCCGACACACCAAGGTACTGACCTGCCCTGCGCAGGTCCCCGCGCGCGCCGGCCGGGCCCGGTGCTTCGAACTGGTCGATGACGACAGCTGCAACCTGCATCGCATCGCGCATGCGCTTGATACGGTCGCCAACCGCCGAATGTGTGGTGCGCAGCTCGTGCGCGACAAACTGGATCTGCTCCGCGAAGGTCGACTGATAGATCGAATGGCCGAACTTGCGGGCGAACTCGGCAACCCGGCTCTTTGTCAGCCATTGCGCGAGACCATAGGCACCGCTGCCTTCCCCGTTCCAGCGACGCTCGTTGAGACCAGATTCCGCCCAAAGCGCGGCCGCGATGCCCTTGGCCGCAGGAGCCGAAAAGCCGGATGCCATGAGCAGCTGTTCGGCTCTCCGCGACCTGGGCGTGTTGCTGTCCGCTGTCTGGCCGCCCGGCACGTAACCGCGGCCTCCGTTGTCGTTTGCGCCGCCCCGCATCCAATCCGGGGTCAGGTTATTGGGGTCGCCGATCGGATCGGTGCCATTGCGCCTGTACCTGTCAGACCCATAGCCGACCAAGGCGTCTGCGGTGTTGTCGAGTGCGCCGGAGGCTTCATAAGCGACGTTCTTCGCATCGCTCCAAGCGGCGGCCCAGTTCCCGTTCAGAACATCAGTAACCAGCTTCACCAAGCCGGTCAGCCCCTTGATGACGTGGCCAAGCGCGCTAAGCATCTTGTCGGCGAAGTTCTGCATGTACGGCGTCGCGGCCAGCTGGCCGAGTGCATCGAGCAGCGACATCACGTCTTTGACGATCTTCTGGAACTCGCCGCCGACACCCGACAGCTTTTTGCCCGACACGATGTCCTGAACCCAGCGCGAAAGCGCCTCGAGCTTGGGCAGCAGCCATTCCATGCCCTTGTAGAGCGCCACATCGAACGCCAGCCCTGCCTCGGCCTTCATCTCGCGCAAGCGGGTCGAAAATTCATTCGCCTTCCCGGCGACCGCGTCGAGGTCGATGCCGAGATTCTGCGCGAACTGCTTGTACTGGTCCTCGAATTGCCCCTGATCGCGCAGCATGGCTTGCAGCTGGATCAGGTCGATCCCGAGCACGCTCGCGAACGCCTTGGCCCGGAAGTAGGGCATGCTCTGGAACGTGCGCTCCAGATCGCGCGCCATCGCGACGGCGTCGCCCATATCTTCCGGGGAGACCCCGAGCCGGCGCAGGAAACCTTGTGCGCCCGGCGAGGACTTGGCGAACTCGGCCAGGTTCTCGAGCATGGCCTGCGCGCCCTGCGTCGAGCCGCCGAGCTGGCTCATGGCATAACCGAACGACTTGATGTCGGCAGCGGACGAGTTCAGCCGCTGGGTTTTCCAGTACAGCTGGTCCATGTCCTGCGCCATTGAGACGACGGCGGCGGTGACCTGCTTGGCGACATCGTACATCGCCTCGCCGAGTGCGACGGCTTTTGCGGTGGCGAACTCGAGGCCCTCGTTGAACTTCTTCTCGCTCTTGGGATCAACCTTGAAGCCAAGGCCGACCAAGAACTCTTTGATCACATTGTCGGCCATGAGAACCTCGTTCGATTCGGACACTTCATCGTGCTGGACACGACTCGCCTGCTCCTCCGACAAGGGCGGCCGACTTCAGGAGGACGACGATGCGATGGATTGCCTTGGGGCTCGCTGCATTGCTGGCAGTCGGGCCAGCGATTGCTCAGACCAAATTGAGTCCCGATGAGCGGCAGGATCTGATCGCCGCAGATGAGCGAGCCATCATCGACGCGAGGTTGAGGCTGGCCCGAGACCGCGCGATCATCGCGCAGGAGCGCAAGGTCGGAGCCGTTTCCGGGGTCGTTAACAAGCAGACGCTTCATGCCGCCGGGTCGGACATTGTGCGGATCGAGGAGCAGCTTCCAAAGCTCTATGCCCGGTATCGCGCGCATGGCGGCACCAAGCCGCTGGCGAAGATCGTTCCCAAGCCCGGTGCGACCTATAAGCCGAACCCATTCGACTACTGACCTACCGCCCGCGCAGCGCCATCTCCATGCGCCGCTGGTTCTCGTCCCTGACCGTTATGGCATTGTTCAGCCGGGCGATATCGCCGAGGCCGAGTGTGCCATCGAGCAAGCTTTCGTACTTGCACATACCCTCGATAACCGGCCGGAGGATCCAATCCTCGCCGTCCGGCATCGAGACGGGCTCGAAGCTTAGCTCCCCGCCGGGAGCGAACCCGAGCGGAGGCTGGTAAAAAAATCGGAGAGGTTCGCCTGCAGCGTGGCCCAGGTCAGGCGGAGCATGTCCGGCATGGCGATGTCGGCGAACATCATCTGATTGTGGCGGAACACTGGTGCCCATCCGGCGTCGCCATCCTGGCGGCGCATGCAGCCGTTGAGGCATTTCGCGATGATGTACTCGCTGTCCGCATCGGATAGCTCGCTGATGGCCTGCATCAAGACCGAGAGAATATCACCCCCTTCGGCGCCGTCGCGCATCGCCGCCAGCACGCCGCCGAGGCGCCGCGTGATGTGAAACTGTGACATCGCATCGAGCTTAGCCAGCCGGTAGCTGTAGCCGTTGACCTCGATTTCCTCGGCGCCGGTCATCAGATACCCCCGATCACGGCCGCCGGCGTGCCGGTGCCGAGGCGCTCTTCGATTCTGGTGGCATCAAACGTCCATTCCAGCACCGGCCCTTCCTTGTCGTAGACAACGTCAGGCAGCTTCCGGAAAGCGCAGCCGTAGCAGGTGATGTGATCACCGCGCGCATAGTCGCGGATGGAGATCACGTTCTTGCCCCAGACGATCGAGCTCGCCTTATCAGCGTTGTACATCGACATCAGCAGGGCGTTGACCGGCGAAGTCTTGAGGAGGCGAACCGTCACGTTGCCCGAATTGTCGGCGTGCAGCGAGTTCATCCCGGAACCGTCGGCACCAATGGTCAAGGTGTTCTTGTCTCCCCGCATAGCGGTCGTGATACCGCCCTCAGACACGCCGGCACCGGCCCCGAGCTGGATGTTGCCGTTGGGCCCAGCAATGGCCGCGACGACGTTCTGGAAAGAGTAGGATCCCATCGGTCAGGACTCCTTAGCGGTTGACGTTGAGGACGGCGTTCACGGTGTGGACCGCGCCCGCGAGCTTGACGGCCACCTGGATCGGCGGCGACTTTCTTGCGGCGCGGTCCGGCGCGCTCTGCGTCGAGATCGGCGGCGCGTAGATGTAGTAGCCGTTCGACAAGGTATCGCCGGTCTGCAGCTGGCCAAAACCCGCCGCCTGCCACGTCCCCGGTGCGACCAGCCCGTTTGTGATCGCCGCCTCCATCGACTGGTCGATGACGTTGACGATCTGGTGAATACCCGGATCGGTCTGCGGCACCTTGGGCTGAGAGGCGAGCAGGTTGAAGAGGTTGGTCTGGATTCGGTTCTGCAGCCAGTCGAGCCCGAAGATCTCGTCGATGTAGGCCAGACCGAAGCAGCAGCCGTTCACCAGCACCGAAGCGCCGTTCTGGAAATTGGCGAAGTAGTTGTAGCGCTTGGTGTCGAGCACGCTCGCTGCGTTCTGCGACAGCGGCTCGTAAGGCACGCCCGGCTCAACCTTCCACGCCACAGTGGGCATCGTGTTCGAGCCATTGAACTGCGTCGTCAGGATCGAGCCGAAGATCGAAATCACCGCGTAGGCATTCGTGGTCGAATACTGCCCGAAGGTCCGCTTGTAGCCAGCCGCGATCAGCTGCGAACCGATATCGGTGTTCGATGCGCTGTTGACCGCGTTGGCGTCGGCGGTGGTCAGGCCGAAGATGTGAGTGGTTGCCTCAATGAAGGCAGCGATCGCGAGGTAGTCGGAGTTGCTCGGCATCGTCGATGCGGCAAATGTGAGGCCATACCAGTACGTCGGGTTCGCATCGAGCGCGGTAACCGCCGCCAGCGCGCTTTCTGCTGCAATGCCGGCGACCGCATAGGCTCCCGCGGCAGCTGTGCCGCCAAGCAAGCCGGAGATATCGGTGCCACTTGCCGGCGCCTGAAGCAGCGAGACCGCCGAGGTGGTGCCGGTGGTGGTCGATACGATCTGGAACTGGCTGCCGGTCCAGACGCAGGTTGCAGCGAGCGATGCACCGGTGAGAGCGGTGGTGATCAGCGAGGCAACCTGAGACAGGCTCGTGGCGCTGGAGAGGTTGATGCCGGTTACGCTGGTCAGCGAGCCGCCATTGACCTGCACCTTGAAGCCACCGGAGGTCACCGCGGTGAAATTGGCCAATGCCTGCTGCGCCGCGGTCAGCGGAGCACCGTAGACCGCACCAGACGTCGCCGTGCGGGCCCAGCGGCCGATGTAGAGCTGGGTCGGCTGCGGGCTCTGGCCGAAGAACAGCTGAGCCGCGGCATATTCAGGCGCGCTGGTGCCGAAGTCGGCAGCGACGCCGGCGAGGCTGTTGTAGCTCCGGATCCGGGTCTGCGTGTCGATGACGGCGGAGTCGCCGAGCAGTAGGAGGGTCTCGATGTTCGCGTACTGCGCGCCCGCAGGCGTCAGGTTCACACTTGCGGTGATCAGCCGCGAGACGGGAAGTCCAGTGGTCATGTGTCAGCCTCCGGGAGGTCAGTGGGGCGGATTGTCGGTGTTCAGCGGAAGCTGAGTGCCGGTGGTGTTCTTGATGCTGCCGACCGCGCTCGCGACGGGCAGGATCGCGAAGGTGTCTGCAGTCTGGCGCTTGAAAGTGAAGGTGACGTCGATGCGGTTGGTCCACCGACTGTTGATCATTTCCGGGGCCCGGACCGGCCTGCCGGCGTCCTGAAGGACGATCCCGGCTGCGGTGAGCGCGTCTCGGTTCTGGCCGATCTGAAGGCCGTTGCGCGCCGCACGCGCCGCCTGCTGGGCCTTGGCGCCGTAGAAGCTTGCCATGACCTGCAGGACTTCGTGCTGGACCAGCTTGTAGGTGTCGTCGGCCTGCAGGGCCTGATACGGAAAATCGTCGTCATCGATCGCCAGCACGCCGACTGCGGCCCAGGTGCCATCAAATTGCGGCGGTGCACCCGGCTCTGCATTGAACCGGCGCACGACATTGCGAGGAACAAGCCCGGTGACTGCCGAGATGACGCCCCGGAATAGATCGTCCAGCGCCTCGTCGTTGATCGGCGCGGTGCCGGTTGGCAGCAGATAGCCACCCGTGCTGCTGTCATTGCTCATTGCGCGACCTGCCCGCGGCTGACCTTGCGCGCCAGTGCTTCGACGAAACCAGCGCCGTAGGTTGTCCAGTCCTGCACGAGAAACACCTGATAGACATCGCCCTGAAAGACGACCGTGTCGGACTTGAACCGCTCCAGATCGGTCGGCTCTATCGTGTTGCCGTAAGTGTCTGTCGCCACTGGTCCGAAAGGAAGTGGCCCTGTGTCGCTGGTGAACTCGCCCTCCCGGTAGAAGCGGAAGGCGGTGTAGATCGTGATCAGATCCTCGACTGTGGTCAGGTTGGCCTGGCGAAGCATTTCCGGATTTGCGCCAGACTGGATCGATCCTAGCGGGGCGGGGCTGATCAGCGTCGGAACAATGATCTCCACGCCGTTCGTGTCGTAGGTGATCTGACGCCGCCAGACGGTCATGGGCTGGAAGAAATCGTCGTCGCCAACCAGCTCGTCCATGTCGATCATGAGCGGGTGGCCTTGTCCTGACCGGCTTTGCGGATGACGAAGTCGATGTTGCGGCGATACTGGCCTGTGTCGAGCAGTGGCGTCTCGCCATCGCGGCCGCGGCGTTTGCGCTGCTTGATGGTGCGGTCCGCCAAGGGCGGGTCGATACCGTCGGTGATGAGGCCCTTGACCGCCGATGTGACTGCGAAGCCCACCTTGCCGTGCGCGGCGCGGATCGCTCCGACATCGCCGTCGAGGGCCTTGGGGGCAGCCTCGCGGTAGATCTTCTCGACCTTCGGCAGCGCGCTCTGCGTCCCGGGAACCAGATGCGGGCGCGCCGGGATGTTGGCATCAGGCGCGCCGAATTCGTTCAGGTAGCCGATCTCGGCATTGTTCAGGTGCGGCGTCGGATCTTCGTCGTCGGGGTCACGGAACGCGTGCTCCGATGCGATCCCGACCAGCACGCGATCCTGGACCAGCGCCTTGAGTGCAGCTTTGACGGCGGCGGTGCGATCCTTGGTGACCGCGACATTTTTCACAGCTGCAGGCCGCCGGCACCGACCATCTGGGCCAGTTGCCAGAACTGGACGCCGTAGGTCGTCGAATTCCAGTCGCCGGCACCTTCGATCGTGACCGCCGATGCGTCCTGGCTCTTCGAAAGCTTGTCGATCGATTTCGCCGTGGTTGGCCCTTCGATCGCTCCGACGGCGCTTCCTTTCGCGGCAGCTTTGGCGTTGCGGCGCTGCACCGCCATGTTGTGGGCCACGAACAGCATCGATCCGTGATCGAGCAGCTCGGCCCAGCGATCAGCGGGCAGACGCAGGACCGCGATGCCCTTCCAAAAATCGAAACTGGCCTCAGGATAGGCCGCAGTGTCCGAGAACTCCGGGAAAGCAGCGGTGAAGTCGCTGTATGTGAAGTTCATCGGGCCAAGTCCTGAAAAACAACGGGGGCGCCGCGCTGGACGCCCCCGCCTTCTTGTCGGTGACCGGCTCTATCAGCCGATGCCGTCGCGCCAGCCGATCGTCTCCGGATAGACGGTCTCCACGCGGCCGAGACGGCCGTAGTAGGGGACATCGATCCAGATCCCGCGGTACTGGGGCTGCATCGACTGCAGCGGCACCATCGGATAGCGGACGTAGGGTTCGTAGCGGGTGTAGGCCACCATGCGATCATAGGTTGCCGCAGCGCCGCCCGGACCGTTGAGGTTGGCCTTGTCGAGCCACTTCACCGGGTAGATTTCCAGATCGATGTTCTTCTGGGCGGTGAAGACGTTGTTCTGCTTCACGTAATCCAGAATGCTGACGTTGCCCGCCTCCGAGACCTTGGTGGTCGCGATGTAGCCGAAGGGGTTGGGCGCGATGAGGACGTTCTTCGGCGGAGCCTTGTAGCCCGTCGCGGCCCACACCGACACGAGCAGCTCGTTGAAGTCGGCCGTGATCTCATCGGGCGTCTTCGTGATCCACGGCAACGACGTGGCGGCGCCGGCAGCGACGTTGCCGGTGTTGCCCACCAGCGCAGCGTTGATGAGACCGGTCGCGCTGATGGAGGGATCACCGACATAGACCATCTGGTCGACGTCCATCTGATGCTTGAGGTTGAGGCCTGCAAGCATCTGGCTGTCGATCGGCCGACCGAGCTGCTGCGCGCTCAGCAGTTCGGTGATGGTGTAGCTCACCGTCTCAGTCCAGAGGGTGAGGGGGTTCACCTTCTTGTCGATGTCGACGTTGATGCGCGGCAGGGTCGTGGATTCCTTGCCGGCCCAGCTGATGCCGCTCGACGACGGTCCGCCCGTCGAGGCGAACGTCGACGTGGTGTAGGACGAACTTTCGTCGCCCATGGTCACGTCGGTGCGCAGGTCGATGTCGCGATCCCAGGTCATGTCGACCAGGGGCTCGTGGATCATCGGGTCGAGGCGCTCGAGCTCCCCGACAAGGAACGCGCCGGCGCTGTCGATGGTCGCCTGATCGAAAGTCTGGAAGGCATCGCGCAGGTAGCGGTTGGCCTTGCGGTTATCGCCCCACGCAAGCGAGGTGGCGATAGCAAGGGAGCATGCCGATGCGGCGAGCGCAATCGACGGCACGATAATGGCGGGACCGCTCCCCCGCAGGTGGTGGGTATTCATGACTGCAGTCTCCTCAGGAGAACGGCCCGGCCATTTCGGCCGGTGCCAGATGGGTGGATCAGTACGGGATGCCGATTGCGAGCTCGACGTTGCCAGCCGCGTCGGCAGGCCCCGTGAAGGTGAGCAGAGCGGGGGCAACCTGTCCGGAGCTGGTCGTGTTGTCCTCGATGCCGCCGATCGCGAGACCGCCATTGACGGTGGTGCGGACGTAGGCCTGCGCACCGCGCGCGGCCGTGCCGTTCGCGAGCGTAACGCCGAGGAATCCGACCTTCATGATGTCGATCAGGCCGGAGGTGGGCGGAGTGCCGCCGCCAAGCGTCGACGTGGCACCCGAAGCGTCCTGCGTGGGATAGGGACGAACCGTATACCCGTAGATGACGCCGGCCGCGTCGCCGCTTGCAAGCGTGCGGACCTTGCCGTTGACCAGCTTCACGGGCTGACCATAGGCGGTAGGCGGGTTGTTGGTGTCGATGATCTCCTGCGAGATCACCTGGCCGGGGAAGGAGCGGCTGACGGCGCCCGGAATGGCAACGTTCATCCGCGTGGTAATTGCCGTCATGTCGGCTTCCTTTCGTTCGGAGGGGGGTGGGCGGTGCGATCAGCGACCCGACGCCTTGGCGCGGCGGGCTGCGATCTTCTCCTGCATGAGGGCCGCGGTCATCGGCCCCTGCGGGATGGCGGTGACGCGCGGACGCGTGTTGTGCGCCTTTGCGACGGCGGCCGCGGCATCGAAAAGCACGCGGACCTGCGCGGGCTTGGAGGCAGCCAGATCGACCCCGGCGAGGATCGCCTCGACGGGTGCCTTGCGCGCGCTGTCGTTCAGCGCACGAGTGAGGACGTCGCGACGCATGTCCGTGAGAGCGCGGCGCTTGGGTTCGCCGTCCATCGTGCCGGACTTGTAGCCGGGGAAGATGATCTCGGCCTTGGCGGCCGCGTCCATCACTTCCTTGCTGTCGGCCGGCTCGTCTTCCTCGGCGTCCTCATCGGTGACTTGGACGGTCGGTTCGGTCGTGCTGGCGGTCTGCGCGGCAGCCATCTCGTCGAACTTGGCGCTCATGCCGGCCATCGCATCCTCGAGAGCCTTGAAGCGGGCCTCGTAGGGGTCTTCGTCGGTGTCGACGGTCGCGGCGGCAGGAGTAACCGGGTCCGCAGGCGCGTTGTGGATGTGGACGTGAACGCCGCCCTCATCGCCGTCCGGTTCTTCGCCCAGACCTTCAGGGGCGTCTGCAAGGGCGCTCTCGAAGGCGGTTTCATCATTGTCCCGAAAGGCGGCCCGAAGGCGGTCCATCAGGGACATCTTGCGACGCTTCGCCATATCAGTCTCCGTATCTTGGATGGCACATGTGGAGCCACCCCGACCGCGGTCGACGATGGCAAGGTGGTTGCCGAGGATGGCGGTCTGCCGTCCGAGGCCGGGTTTCACTTCTTCGAGTTCGGCGTCGTAGCCGGGGCTGACCTCGCGCTTTTTCTTGGCGACGATCAGCTTGATGGTGTCCGCATCGGTGATGAGCAGGTCAGCCATCAGGTATTCGGTGTCGACGCCCTCGCCGCGACGCGGGTTGAGCAGCACACCGACCTGGTATTTGCGGGTGTCGGTCTCGCTCAGCAGGGCCGGCGGGTGATCGTTGGTGACCGGCTTGCCGCTGAAGCTTGCGATGGTTTCAGGCGCGAACAGGACGTCGGCATCGCGCATGATGACGACCATCTGGCCGTTGGCGGCCGGGCGAACCTCGGGCACCTCGTCGGGCCGATAGAGCATCGCGCCGGTGCGGGCGATGCGCACGTCGGAGCAAAGCAGGTAGCCCTCAGGCGTGATGGCCTGAGTACGCCCGATCTGCTCCGGCGCGAATGTTGCCTGGGGGCCACGGTCCAGCACCATGGCCCGGTCATGCTGGACCGCCATGGTCAGGCGCTGGGAACGCCGAGCTGCGCCGACGTAATCGCGGTCGCGCTCTTGCAGAAGAACGTCGCGCGCTTGGCATTGGTCAGCGTGACCGCCGCGCCCGCCGAGCCGCCGTCGATCGCGACGTTCGCAGCCGCCGGGAACACCTTAATCGGGTTGGCGCCATCATTGAACACGGTGACCGACTGGCCCGGGACCAGCGCAGGCAGCGATACCGCGTCGCCCGAATTCGCCGAGGTGGCGACAAAGTTGAGCTTCGTGGTCAGGGCGGTCGCACCGGCAAGGGTCTGCGTGGTGCTGGCCGTGATGCCGGTGGTGACGCTTTGCGCATCGCCGACCGGCGAGAACCGCGGCGTCCAGACGGGCGAAGCCTGCGTGCCGGTGTTCTGGTAGACCACGCCTGCAGTGCTATCGAGCAGCAGATGGCCGGGCAGGGCGGTACCAGCGCCAGTACCGTTCGTGCCATTGGTCGGCGCGCCAGCTTTGGTCAGGGTGACCGTCGCGGACAGGCCATTGAGAAGAAATGCGGTAGCGTCGAGCAGGGCGCGACGGATCGCACCCTTCCGCTTGTAGGCGGGAAGAGCCATGGGTATCGTCCTTTGCTATGAGGCATGCACCGGATGACATCGTCGATCAGCTGCGGGCTATTGCCGCACTGGACGGTGTCGAGCTTCCCGACCTTGCGGCCGAGGATCTCGTGGAGTTCGATGCCGCCGAGTACATCGAATACCTGTGGGGCTATCTGACCCGCATCAGGGACGGGGACGGCGACCCGGTTGAACTGGCGCGCGAGGCGCTGGATTTCAGGAAATGGATTCTCGAGGCTTAGGCCTGCGCACCCTTGCCGGCGAACACGCGCGGCTTTGGGGCGGCACCCCCGTTCTTGATCAGCTCGATGTCGGCTTCGATGGCCTCGGCTTCAGCATTGTCAGCGTCGGCGAGAGCCTGAGCTTCTTCGGCCTGGGCGAGCAGCTGCTCCGACGTCTCGATATGACCGCGCGCGCTTTCGCGCTTAGCTGCGGCGGCTTCGGTGAGGATCTTGATCGACGACATGATGCTTCCTTTCCTTGCCGCTTACACGGCGACGACATGGCCGAGCGTGGCGGCCACCCCGGGGTGCAGCGGTGATGGTGCCTGATCTGGCAGTGCCCAGACGGCACGGGTGTGTTCCCCGTTGAGGCGGGGTTCGAATGGTTCGGCGAGGTCTGCCCGGTACGTCGAGAATCCCGACCGGGTGTCGATGAGTCGCAGCGGCCAATCAGCAGCGACGCCCGCTTCCTCGCCAATTTCGCGCCGGGCGGCTTCGACCGGGCTTTCGCCATCCTCGATCTTGCCGCCGGGGAAGCACCACGTTCCGCGATGATCCCCTGCGCGCTCGCTGCGCTTCAGGAACAGCATCCGGCCATCGCGGGCGACACACATGATTCCGGCCGCGCGCACCACTTCGGCGCCGCTGTCTCGGAGGTAGACATGGACGTGCATCGTCGCCTCAGAACACGGGTTCGGGGTAGCAGCGGCAATTCCAGATCGCGCCCGGAAGCGCGTGGTGGCCGGGATCGCACTCCGGCGGCTCGTCCCAGCGGAAGGTCTTACCTTCGAGCGCCTTGTGGGTCTTCCGCACATCACTGTCGCGCGAGGTGCGCCAGATGAAGTGGGTCGAGCCGATATCCTCGGCCCGGGCCCGCGTGAACTCGGTCGAAGTGCGGGCCACCTCGGTCCGGGCGATCAGGTTGGCGCGGCTCTTCACCACCTCACCCGATCGCATGATATCGGCCGCGATATCCTTGGCTCGCGTGCCTTGGGTCAGGCCCTCAAGCGTGAGCTTGTGCACCCGTTCGGCGGCATCGCGGGGCAGGCTGGTGATCAGCCTGACCTGATCGGCGAGACGCTGCTGTGTCAGCTGGCCGACGTCGCTCGAACTGAGCTGCACTTGCATGATGCGGGACATTTCCGCCGACACTTCGCGCCAGGCACGCCGATCCCGAGAATCGATCTCCTCGACCATCCGTCGCCCGACGACACGGGCCCAAGGCTCGATGATCTGGGCATAGCGCTCCAGCGCCTGCCCGATCCGATCGGCAACAGCCGGGTCATCCGGCGTCCAGACCGTGGCAACAAGCTCGCCGATGTGCGTCGCGATTTTACGTAACTGGCTCGCGTACTGCCGCTCCACCTTCATCGTCCGGACCAGCCGGCCCGATGTCCGGGCGCGGTCCATCACCGGCGTCCGGCTCCAGTCCGGGATCAAGTTCGGTCGGGCGAGGGGGCGCAAGCTCTGCCTCCTTGATTTCCTCGTCGGTGATGTTCGAGAACACACCGGTCTGTTCGGCCGACTGTTTCAACTCGCGCATCGCCGACGGCGCGCTGATCAGGCCAAGCTCCGAAGCAGTGCCGACCGCATCGACGATCGTTTTCGCCAGCTCACCCTTTTCGGTGTCGGACATCTGCCAGAGCGGGTTGAATTCTGCCCGGAAGCCATCCGGCGGCGCGCCGCCAACAGCAGAGCGGTAAAGGATCGTCGAAAGCTTGTTGACCGGCTGCCGCAGGTCTTTCTGCTGCTTCGCCTTGATGGCGTCGTAGTAGTTGCGCAGATCGCTCTCGCCAGTGCTGTTGAGCCCCGCCGGCGACTGACCGAAGAGACGGACCAGCGGGATTTGCGTCGCGCCGGACAGCTGTTGACCGAAGCCGAGCAACAGATCGTTTAGCCCCGCGAACGAATAGGTGTGCGTCTCGAAATCATCCTCGGCATCGAGCAGGGTCAGGCCTTCGCTCGACTGGAACCGGCGGATGGCTTCGACGTGTTTCTCGACTGCCGTCTGGGCTGCCCCGCCGGCGGCGAGGATGCTGCGGAGCCCCTTGATCTTCAGCGTCCGCAGGTATGCCTTGAAGATCAGCTGTGCCGATCCTTGGCTGGCGCTGTCATAAGCCACGAGCCGATCGTACATGCGCTCGACCACGGACATTCCCCACCCGGATTCGGCGATACGCTGGAAGTAGGGCAGTTTAACGCCCTCCATGCGGATCACGCGCGAGTGATGAATATCCTGCATCGGAAACGCGGAGGCTTGGGGGCCAACTTTGTAAATCTCGGGCCTGCCAACGATTCTACCGTCAGTCGCGACGACATCGGTGGTGATTGGCAGCAATTCCCAGCGGCCGAGCGGCACGATACCGAGAAACTGGCCGCGGTCGATCGTCTCCACACGGAGCTCGGTCGCCATGTCTTGGCCGTCGATGCAGAGCACGCCGATCGCGCCGCCGTAGAGCCGTCCCCACTGGATCGTTTCCTGCAGTGACTGCCAGATCTGCAGATCATCCTCGGCGGCGCGGATGAGCTCGATCTCGTCCGGCTTGATCGTCGAGCCGAAGTCGACGCCCTCGCGGGTCATGTCCTCGGCCACGGCATCGACAACGGCGCCGACCACCCACGAACCGCGATACATGGCTTCCAGCGTGCGCGGCTGCCTGCTCAGCAGGTTGGACAGCGCGTAGGTGTTGCTGTCGCTCATGTTGCCGGTGCCGACCCCGAGACGGGCCTGCATGTTCTGGAAGCTGTCGGTCGTCGCCCGGTCCATCTGCGGCCGCGCGGCGGCGGCGCTGCGGCCACGGGCACGGCGCTGTGATCGTCGGCTCATGCGTAGGCCTTGATGTAGGTGTTGAGGTCGAATCCGTCCGGCGCGAAGGTGAGACCGAGCGAATCCGCGATGTCCGGCGATCGCAGCCCACGCTTCTTCATGTCGGCTTTGCCCTCGACCACGATGCGGCCGCTGCTGTCGATGCGGTACCGAGGCGACGTCAGTTCGCCCGCAAGGTCCTCAGCGATTTCCTTCGGCAAGGCGCCAAAGCTCGGTTCCTCGGTTGCTACCCACTGGGCGACTTCGAGCCAGAGGTAATCCCTGAGCTTGAATGCCTGCCCGTCGACCGCATCCCATTGCGTGCGTTCCGGGGCTGACTCCGACACCATGACCGCGACAACTGGCTCACCCATCTCGATGAGCCGATCCGCGACGCCGGCGCCCAGGCCGTTGGCGTCGACGTAGATCTTGTCAGCACCCCATTGCTCCCGAAACAGCTTGGCCTGCCCGGCCGTGGTCATCGTGTCCTGCTTGGACCTGATCTCGCACTTCTCGATGACGTTGCCGACGCGCAGGATAAACACGGTCCGGTCGTCGCCAAAGCGGGCGACGTCGACACCAAGCCGCCGCTCCATGCCGGGCTTGGCCGGTTCGTTCCGGGCAATTGCTGTCTCGGCATCCTCGAGCGCGATGAGCGTATCATCGTCTTGCTTCGGAAAGTCGCCATCCGCGCGGACCCGGACAACGTTGGAGCCTTCACCGAACTTGCGGACGAGGCGCTCGCGGTAGGTCGGGTCGACCAGCGGGCTGTCGGTGCACCGAAAGTGCAGGGCGGTGAAGTCGGCCCGGTCCTGCTTATGCGAGCGGGCAAAGTACCCGGTGTTGCGGGTCGGGTTGCCGACCATGAGGAGGCGCGCGCCATGCGAGGACAGCGCACCTTCGGCCACTTCGAAGATCTTGTCGTCGACGCCGCTCGCTTCTTCGACAACGAACATGATCTGCCCGTCATCCTCGATCTCCTCGATCGACGAGCCGTCCTCACTGATCAGGATGCCGCTGGCATGAAACCCCTGCAGTGCGTCCGGGTTCTCCTTTCGCGCGGTCCGCGCCACCGCGAACCACTGGTCCGGTGATCCCTTATCCGCGATCCTGTCCTGGTTGATCGTGAACAGGTTGGAGAGCCAGAGCTCAGGCGGAAGCCCGTTGACGCGGCTCAGCGCGTCGGACTTGCGCGCCCACTTGCCCAGTTCCGACCAGAGCACGTCGCGCAGCTGGCTCGCGCTCGGCGCCGTGCAGGGGATCTTGGGATAGTCGAAGCATTCGAGCATCCACCAGATCGCGGCGGAGACCGAACCGGATTTGCCGACACCGTGGCCAGCACGGGCGCTGACCTTGGCCCCGTCAGGCTGGATGGCCGCAAGCAGTTCGGCCTGTTGGGTCGTCGGGTTCAGGCCAAGGCGCTGCTTGGCGTAGAGGATGTTGTTCTTGCGCCAGATTCCCCGAAGCTGCTGATACTCATCAAGCTGGGCTTCGGTCAGCATCTTCTGCGGCCTGCCTTGCAGCAGCCAGAAGTCCGGAGACGCCGCCGGTGCTGTTGATTTCGACCGGGCCGCCATCCTTCCCGGTCAACTCGAGGCGATCCTTGAACATGCCGAGGTGGCGGGCGACGTTGTCCCAGGCCTTCTGGGGGTCGTGCATCAGTACCTCGAGGCCGTCACGGCCCTGCTTGATGCCCGCGTAGAGGGCTCGACCCTTAGCGCTCAGATTGCGGGTGTCGGCGAAGAACGCGCGTTCATGCCCGTCACCGTCGCAACGTGGGCAATCCGGGTGAGGCGCTGCCTTGGTGGTGTACCCGTAGCCACCCTCGTCGGTGGGAGCCGCGCGCTTGTTCTGCGTCGCCTTGGTCTGGGCTTCCTCGAACTCGCCGATATCGCGCCACTGGTAGGCGTGGCCGGCGCCGTGACAATGCCTGCAGGCGTGGCGGCGGTACTGGACCAGTTCGTTCGGATCGGCGGTCATGAGATCGTACCACCGCTGCAACACCATGTCGGCGGTGATCTCGGTACGCTCGGAGCGCCTCTCCATCGCGGCCTTGATGGCGGTCTGGATTTCGGGCTTGTCGAGCATCTGGGACGCCATGTGGCGCGCAGTCTTCGCGCTGTAGCCGGCTCGGATGGCGGCCTTGGAGCCGCACAGGTCAATCAGGTACTCGTCGACGAAGGCTTGCTGCTTGGGCGTGAGGGCCATGGTTGGGAACCTTTCCGCCGAAGGCCCGAAAAAATATTTTCAGGTCCACGTCGGCGATGACGGCCACACTCAGGATCGGTGGATAGGATCACCTCCCTTCGATGGGCGGAAATGCCGGATTTCCGCGCTTTGCATGGCCTGAAAACAACGAAGCCCGGACGCTGTTTCCAGCTCCGGGCATAGTTCGTGCGCCGCTATTTATGCCCGTTCCCACTCACCTCCGCAAGAGCAAATCACAGCAGCACCCCGCAACCCAGCGCGGCGTACCGCGCCAGCACATCGCGCTCGTCCACATCGCGCCACGTCCGCTCGCGGATGTCGGTCCAGCGATCCAGCGCCGCGATCAGCCGCTTGCGTGCGGTTGGCCAGCTCACCCGGAACATCCGGGCGGTGGCGTAGAGATCCCGATCGGCCAGCACCATATCGATCACCATGCGGCGCGGCATCGGCAGGAATCGGCGCCAATCCGAGTAGGCGCGCTCAAGCCTGACGATAGCCAGGCGTTCGACCAGAACATCCCGGCCCGAGCCCGAACTGTCCACCCGGGCTTCAAGGCTGGCTCCGCGCACCGACACGCTGCGCTCGATGAGCTCGGCAACCAGCGCGATCTCCATGGCAGCGGCGTGCTGATCGGCGGTGATCTGCCCTTTCTCGTGCATCCTCGCCATCGATGATGCCGATCGCCGGCGCTTGGTTTTGGTGAGGTGGCCCCCTTCGTCAGGCACGAAAACGTCGTCGAACTCGCCGTGCGCCTCGGCCTCCGGGGTAATGATCGGCTCCCCGGTTTCCCGCTCGAAATCGCTCATTGCGTCCATGCGGGCCTGCCACTGGGCATGCGTTTCGTCCCGGCGCTTAACCCGGGGATCTCGTTTGCGGCTGATGGTCCTAGGCTGCATTTTTCCCCCTTGGTGATGATCTGACCGCCGGCGCAACCGAAGCGGAGTGTTTGTTAAGTTTCGTGTAGCCAACGGGCTCATCGTCGGCGGCCGTAGAGGCGCTTGCCAATGGCCTCGATCCACATCGCGTCGACCTTCGCGACGTCGTTCGGAAAGATGACCACGATGCCGTGCTCGTCGTAGAGCTCCTGTGCGGCTCGGCGGGAACCGGCAGGGTCCGGATCGCGCATCGACCTCGCGAACGGCGTGAGGCTGGTGCGAGTGAGGGTCATGCCTGGATCCCGAACTGCCGGGCCTGCCAGCGCTGGAAGTCCTCAGGGGGCATCAGGGCGCGGGCCTCGAATTCGGACAGCTCACGGGGCGGATACCGGGCATCGAACAGGGCCTCGGCCTGAGCCTGCTCCTCGGCGCGCTGCCGCGCTTCCTGCGCCAATCGGGTCAGGATGGACTGGATGTACCCCGCCGGCCGCTCCGGCTTGGCGGCAAGAGCTCGGTCGAAAGCCTCTCCGACAATCTCGGCGCCGTGGGTCTTGATCCACCGAGCGATCTGGGGGCGCGCCGTCTCGCCGAGCAGCGCAACGCCGTTTGCCCAGATGACGCGGTTGGGGTCATCCTCCCCCTGAGAGTTGGATGGGGCAGGTTCTGGAGGAGGTTTGGTCCCAGTCGAATTTTCGTCAGCTCCGCCGGTACCGCTAGGTACCGTAATATGTCCCGTCCCGTCCCGTCCCGTCTTAGCCGTGACAGTCACAGTGACTGGTTGCGTGACTGGTGTGACAGGTAGCGTGACATTTGGCGTGACAGGTGCGTGACCAGTTTGTGATTTGTCACTACAATGCAGCGTGACCAGATCGCGCAGGTCACTGGTTTTGATGTTCCATTCCGGCGTGACACCGACCTCCGCCAACTGGGCAAAAAGCCGTGACCGGGCCTCGCGCTCGCGAGCCTTTCGTTCAGCAGCGACCGAGCGATCTTCCTTATTTACCTTACGCTTATCCCAAGCGAGCAGCGCCTGCTTCGCCAGCGTCGGGTGATATAGCCGACCGTCGGCGCACTTGATCCATCCATGCAGCGCGTTGGCGCGCAGCTTCTTCCAAAGCTTCACGTCGCGGCCAAGATCAGCGAAGCGGCAGAGCGCAATATCATCGTCCGGCAGTGAGGCTGCAGGCACCTGACACCACGCTGCCCACCACAAAGTAATTCCGGCGCGCCACTCGGAATCATCGGCCCGCGCGTTAAATTCGCTGCCGAAAAGATGCTGACCGAGCAGCGGCATGTACTCAAGACCACGCAGATCGCAGTCGGCCGGGGTGAGGGGTTCGGGTAGGTCTGTCATGGTCATCTCACGGCCTGGAAGGGTGCGAAAAACCGCCCGCGCGCGATTCCGGTTGTCCCGTTGCGGCGCTTGGCGAGGATGAATTCGAGGACGCCGCGGATGCGATCCATGCGATCTTCCCACCGCTCGTGCGCTTCGGCGTCATTCTGCGGCTCGGTCTGGGCGAGGTAGTATTCCTCGCGCAACAGGAAGAGCACGACATCGGCATCCTGCTCGATCTGGCCGCTATCGCGCAGGTCGGAGAGCTGGGGGCGCTTGTCTTGCCGCTGTTCGACGCTGCGGCTCAGCTGGGCCAGCGCCATGATGGCGACGTCCTCATCCTTGGCGATGGCCTTCAGCCGCTTTGAAACCTCGGATGTCGCCTGATAGGCATCCTTCATCTTCGTGTCGGGATGCAGAAGCTGCAGGTAGTCGACGATCACGAGATTCAGCGGGTGCCCGCGCGCGGCCATGCGGCGCTTGTGGCGGCGAACCAATGTATGGAGACGGCCCACCGCAAGCGTGCCGGCATCGACAACGGTGAGCGGGATACGGGAGAGCAGTGAACCTGCCTCGGCAACGCGTTCCCGCTCCCAATTGTTGAGCCGCCGCCGCTGCAGTACCGAGTATGGGATGCGGCAGCTCTCGTGGTCGAACAGGCTGTCGGAGATCATTCGCCCGATCAGGTCTTCCTTCGACATCTCGAGACTGACGAACAGGGTGCCATGACCTCGCGAGGCGGCGCCGCGGGCGTAGGAGCAGGCGAACGCGGTCTTGCCCATGCCAGGGCGCCCTGCGACGATGTTGAGGCTCTTGGGTCGGAGCTGGCCGAGCAGCTCGTCGACGTTCGGAATAATGTGGCAGCTGACGCCGGTTACGTCGGCATCAAGCTCGGCAAGCCAGGCATCGACGCATTCGGCCGCATCTGCCTCGACAACACTGCTCTCGGCGCGCGCGCTGACTGCAGCGTCGGCCAGGGTGCTGATTTCCGGAAGCGAGGTGTCGAGGTCAGCGCAGGCCTCGACGGCCTCGATGAGCCCCGAGCGCATGCGGCGCCGATCGGCAAGATCGGTGATCTGGCGGGCGAGATCCCGCACGTCGCTAACCATCGCCACGGGATTGCCGGTAAGGCGAGCAAGGTAGCCGGGGCCGCCGAGCTGGTCGAGCTGCGCGTCGCCGTCGAAGTACCCCTTGATCGCGACGGGCGATGTACCGCGACCGAGTGCGGCTTCACGAACAATGACCTCAAACAGACGGCAGTGCAGCGCGATGGAGAAATCATCAGGTTTGACCCGATCAGCGATGCGATCGATGAGAAGCGGGTCCATCATCATTGCGCCGAGCAGCGTCGCCTCGGCCTCGACGTTGACGATCGCGGCCGGCGGAAGCTCGCTAGGCGTCTGCATCCTCGAAATGGTGGCGATCCCCGCGTTCATGCAATCTTGTCCATGGCGACGTAGAATTCCTCAAAGCTGTCCTGACGCAGGATCAGCCAGAGGGGGTTGTTCTTTAGCTTCGGGTTCAGGGCTTCGGTCCGCAGCAACGCGGCGTGCACCTCGAACGCGAGGGTCGCCCGTTCCTCATCAGTCAGCCGCGCTGGCGCGCTCATTCCGCGATCCTCTTCAGGTCGAGCGGTGTTTCCGTGGCGCGAGTGAGGCGACCATTACGCAGCCAGTGCACAAGCCGCTTGCGATCTGGTCCCATGACGTAGCCGCGCAGCAACCCCTTGTGGCGATGGACGTCAAAGGTGCGCTCGCCATCGCGCGTAACCACGGCGCGGATCCGCTCCTCGTCCGGGCAGCACAGCGCCGGGCCATCATCCTCGTCGATCATCGGCGCGCGCCTCCGACAAGCATCGGCTGCAGCACTTCTTCGGCGCGCCACGGCGGGATGACACCGCGCATCGAGACGCAGTAGTCGAGGATCCCGATCGCATCGGCTTCGTCGGTGTTGCGCGGATGAAGCCCGAGCTGGCGGCAGCGCTCCATGGTCAGTGATTTGAGGCTGTCCGTGGCGCTCTTGCCTGCCGCCTTGGCCTTGCGCTTCGCCTCGTTGGAATTGATTCGCCCGATGAAAGCGGGGCGCCAGGAATCGATGTTGATGCCCTGCACGATCCGTAGGCCCAACGCGTGGCCGAAGCTTTCGGCGTGCGCGGCAAGGCCGGACAGCACCCGCAGCGTGTCTATGTTGGTATGGCCTTTGAGTTTGTGCGGGTTAAGCGGCTCCTCGAAGTAGAGGGCCTCGAACCGCGACACCGCGCGCAGGTCGAGCAGGTTGGCGTGAAGCTTGGCGAAGGTCTGGCCGCGCCCTGTGTATTCGGAGCCAAGCTCCCACGAGCCATAGCGCGGCGCGCTGTCGTCGCCCATCCAGACGGCCCAGCCGGTCGAGCGCTTGGAAAGGTCCAACGCGATCATGGGAATGGCGCTCAAGGTATTCTCTCCGCACGTCAGAGGCGGTGCCGGAACACCGCCTCCGGGGTATCGTCAGTTCAGCCGCAGTTCGGTCGGCGCGGCATCGCCGGCGAGCGCGAGGTCATCATCGCCGCCGGTATGGGGCTGCAGCGTCGCCATCCGCGGCTTATCGGCCTTGCCGCCGCTGGGAACGACATCGCCGCCAGCTTGACCCGATGCGATCGTCACCAAGTTGGTCGGCTGCTTGAAGCCCATCTCGCTGAGACCGTGATGCAGCGCGGTCAGGAAATGGTCGCGCTTGGCGTCCTCGCAGTCCTCGAGGAAAAACAGGAGATCGATGATCTTGCGCGGGAAGTTGCAGTCGTCCTTGATCCGCTTGTACGGGTCGGAGAGGTCGCCGCTCTTCTCGGCAATGAACGCTTTGCGGGGCAGGACCTCGTTGCGGTAGATCCTGATCGCCTCGCGGGCATTCGGCGCGTTGTAGACGCCCCCTTCGGCGGGAGCGCCGGTACCGGTATCCTTCTTGTCTTTGGCCACAGCGGCCTCCTTGTCTTCGGTGGTGGAACGGATTGGCAGGAGTTCGAACGCCTCTGCCGGCGGCGGATTGACCTCGTCTTCGTCGGCCCACATCTGCGCCTCGCGTAGCGACATGCCTGCGATCGCTGCGGCATCGGCAAGCGGCTTGAGTTCGATGTGGAGCGCGCGGCGAAACATCCGCAGCTACTGACTGCCGCCGCTCACCGGCGCGGCTCCAACTCCGGCGAAGGCGGCAGCCCCATCTGCTCGCGCATCAGGCGCGCCCGGGCCTTGTACCGCTCGCGCTGGTCAAGACAGGCAAGCTCGGCGAGCGCGCGGCCCGCATCGGTCGGGGTGGGACGGCGGCGAAACAGGTTCATGTCGATGCCTCCGGGTAGTCGCCAGGGCGCTCCAGCTCCCGGCGGCAGGGTTTCGAACGGTTGTTGGCTTGCTCTTTGCGAGTGGCCCAACGGCAGTTGCCGGGCTCGTAATTGCCGTCATTGTCGATGCGCTCGATGGTCAGGCCGGGAGGGCGCTCGCCCATGTCGGCCACAAAGTTCTCAAAGCTGGCCCAGCGCTCGCAAACCTTGATGCCGCGCGCTCCGTACCATGGCCATTGGGTGCTCCCTTGATCGGAGCAGCGTCGATGCATGTTCTGGAAGGTCGAGAATGTCGGTGTAATTATCCGACCAACGGTCTGGCCGTGCGTCCGCGAGCGCTCGACAGTCTTCTCGACACGAAGACAGCCGCAAGATCGCGTGTCGCCGTTGCGCAGTTCTTTTCGAGCGACAGCGACCTCTCGACCGCATTCGCAACGGCATAGCCACATCGTGCCGCGCGCCGTCTTCGCAGCGGTCCTGAGCACGGTCAGTCGGCCAAGCTTCTGGCCAGCCAGATTGACGTAGGGCTTCCGTTTAGACGGCTGCATGACGGCGGAGGACCGGTTCTGCCCGCTCATTCGACCAAGCCCTCCCGGACCTGTCCCGCGAGATCGTCGTAAGCGGTGGCAGAGAGATCGAAGAGCGACATGACCTGTTCGCGGTCGATGCCCTTTGCGATGGCCTTGCGCGCGGCGGCGTGACGCTTCGTCTGCGCCGTGAACTTGCCGTTACGCTGCGCCAGAAAGGCGAGAATGCGGTCGCGCAGGGCGTTGCTGCCGTTTTGCATGGCAGTCCGGTGGGCGACATCGCCAGTCAGTGGACCGCCGGCGCCGTCCCAGTGGTTGGGGTGCTGACCAATCATGCCAATGCCTCGAGCGCTTCGGCAACGCGCGGATTGCGCTTGATGTAGATCGGCAGGTTCCTGATCAGGTGCTTGATCGAACTGTGGTCGCGGCCGAGCCGGACGCCAATCTGGTTCAGGCTATGCCCGCGCCTGCGCAGCGCCACGGCGATGACGCATCGCGCCTCGACCGCGTCGGCCTCGCGCGATCCGCCAAGCACGTCGGCGGCCTCCACGCGCAGCATCGGGCCGATCATTGCCAGCATCTGGCGGACAGCATCGGTCGGCGTCGCGGTCCGTGGACCTACCCGGTGCGCCCTGCAGCGACTGGTCGTGTTCTTGCTCGTGAGCGGCACATCGCAAATTGCGCACCGCTTGAGATGGGCTTTGCGCGCGGCGTTGTAGCAGGTGAGGCAAAAGCCGGACTTGTTCTTGCGGCGGTCGTTCAGCCCACTACCGCAGCCACGGCAGTTGCGTTTGTCCGGAGACGGCTCCAGCGATCCGCGCCGCACATTGTCGTTGATGTGCGGCACACCGATCGGCGGCAGCCCGCGCGCGATCAGGATGCTGTCACGCAGCTTCGCTGATGCGCGCACCGCCTTGGTGTAGTCGCGGAAATCGGCATGGCGCAGCGCGGCGTTGTCTGCCGCAGCGTAAGCGGGGCGGGGCATCATGCCGCCACCTGCCAGACGTAGCCGACGCCGCGCTGGGTGACGATCGGGCAGGGGGCATTGATTTCGGCACAGGCATCGCGGGCGCGGTGGATCTGCACCGCCAGCGTGTTCAGGTCCTCGCTTGCACTGACGCGGGCGAGCAAGGCATCACCACGCACCGCGCGGTTCGACACGGCCAGTGAATGCATGATGCGCGCCGGGGTGGCGGCCATGCGCAGCGGCCAGCCCTTATAGGTCACCGTGGCCGCGCGCGGATCGAGCCTGAAGCCGTCGCGCTCGACAACCTCGTCCTCGCGGAAGTTGTACCCGCAGCAGGGACAGAAGGCGGGCGCGCTCACGATACCGCCCTCAGCCGCATCTGTTCGGTACCGGTGACAAAGGCGTCGGCGGCAGCGATCAGCTCCTTGACCACCGGCAGCGCATCGAGCTTGCCCTTGGGCCCCTTGGCGCGCGAGACGGCAGCCATCGCATCGGCGAGCAGCGGCAGCAGCTCCGGCGCATCGTCGGCGCCGCGCTCCCACATGGCGGTGTAGGGCCTCATGGCCTCCGGGCCGAACACCGCGCCCAGCCGGGCCATCGCCTCGTTGTCGAGCGTGCCCTGCTTGTTCCGCGCGCGCTGGATGGTGTTGGGGTGGACACCGATCGCGCCGGCGAGCTCGATGTCGGTCAGGTCGTGATCGCGCTGAATATCGCGGATCACGTTCGAAAGCGCGGTCCTCACACCATCGGTGGTGGGAAAGCTCCGAAATGGCAGCGATACTTGCGTAGGCCGGTCAGGCATCTGTTTCACCATGGAAAAAGGAAAGAAACCGGGACAGCACAGCGCGCCAACGGGACTGGCGGGGGGTCGTGCTGTCCCGGCAAGGTGCCGCGCCGGTCGTTTGGGTGTCAGGGGCGCGGAATTCGGACACAGTGATGCTGTGGGGATAGGTCAGCGCATCGGCCCAGGAACCGGCGAGGCTGACGTCGTCGATCATTGGCGTGGCTCTCGATCATTGAAGCCGCAGAACGGGCCCATCAGCAAACCAGTCAGGAACGCGCCAGCGCAGGCAACGAACAGCCAAGCAAAGAGATGCCACGCCATCGGTCAGTGCCCTCCGGCGGCGCAGATTGACTCCGCGCCGCCCTCGGTCATCCTGTGGCTCTCGACACCAACAGGAGATTCGAAATGGCCGATGACGTGCGTGTTACAAACTGGCCTGCAGGCGGTTCCCACCAGTCTGTTGCTCTCGAACTGTGGAAGACTTTGCGAAGCGACCATTTTGACCCGAAACGCACTGTTGATAGTGACATCGCGTTGTTCGGCAGGTGCCTTCGCGCAGTTTTCGGAAAGTCGGACCTTACTAGCTGATAACTTCCCGGACGGCGTCGAGCTTGCGCTTAGCGTCGTCCACGTCCGTGCCGGTGACGAAGGCGTAGAATGCCGCCGCGCGCTGTACGACGACTTCGGCAGGTATGCCGGGATTGTTAGCAAGGGCGAGGCATTCGAGCGCAACGCGCTGCTCTTCGGGATCACGCATATGTCAGTCCTTTCAATGAGGGGGTGCGCCATCTACGCCGCCTCCCCTTGTGTGGGGGCGTCGGGGGTGGGAGCTTGCGCAAGCAGGGCCTGCGCGGCCAGCGCTGTCCGCTTGTCGACCGGCTTGTCGCCACTCTCGAAGCGAGAGATCGTCGATTGGTGGAGCCCAAGGCGCTCGGCCATCTCGATCTGCGTCAGACCAAGCTGACGGCGAATGTCGCGGATGTTGTCCATGGCCGCTTTGGATATGCCCTCAGGCATAACTATGCAAGGGGGAATATGCACCCCGGAATTAGAATTGCCCTCCTCGATCCGTTATGCATCGCGCATGACGGAAACGATCCTTGCGCAGAACATATCGGCGCTCCGCAGGCATCTGGGGAAAAACCAGACCGAGTTTGCTGAGCTGATCGGCACTCAGCAGGCCAATGTTTCGAAGTGGGAGTCGAAAGGGGTCGAGCCGACATCCGACTATTTGAGCGCGATGGCGGATTACGCAGGCGTGTCTATCCGTGAGTTCAAATCCGAGTTGTGGAAGCCGGGAGCCATCAATCGGCCGATAAAGTCTAACGTCTCGACCATCAGGGATTGGGCAGAAGAGCAGGGCTGGGCCCTTGTCGAAGAGGTTGACCTTGCCCTTGGCATGGGGGCTACGTTTCTAGATCCCAGCTATATTCCGGAAACGAAGGGCCTTGTGCCGTTTAAAGCTTCATGGCTCAGGGACATTTTTCGCGGACCAGTCTCACATCTTAAGGTCGTGAGAGGCAGCGGCGACAGCATGGAGCCGACAATCCGCGACGGTGACTTCGTCCTGCTTGATACGTCGAAGCGGCGCCTCGACGAGCAAGATGTCATCTGGGCAGTAAGCTACGGCGATCTCGGTATGATCAGGAGGCTTCGGCAGCTACCCGGCGGAGGCGTTTCGCTGATGCCCGATAACCCGAATGTTCGGCCTATCGACGCCTATGACGGCGAAATGCATATCCTTGGCCGCGTGATCTGGATCGGGAGGCGCATGTGAGACTGATCCTTGAGGCTTACCGCTGGGTCACGCTGTTCGCATTCTGGGTGTCTTTTTTGTTCTTGCTAGCTCCGGTGGCCGCATTCTTCATGCCTGGCTATCATGTCGAGTACGGCCCATGGGCGCTGGTCGGCTTTGCTGGCGTGGCTTTCACCTTCGCCACGTCCGGCCTGAACGTGATCGGCATCGCGATCTACGACCAGCTCCGCGCGCTGACGACCGAGGCCGAATATGCGCGCACCGAGATCGCCTACCTGCGCGAGGAGCTGCGGGGGCGCTAGTCGACCGGAGGTCGCTCTCGGGCCTGCCGTATTGCATCGTCGCTGATCGCCATCGGCTTGCGCTTGCGTGGCGCGCCAGCATAGGCCCAGCATACAACGTAGGTCCCAACCAGCACCAAAAAGACGAATGCAAACAAGATGGCTGATCGGGTGTCAGCGGTCACGATAGCCCATCCCTTCAATACCCAGCGTTGAAGCCAATCCCGAAAATCGGGAAATGCCGTCGATAAGCCAACGAGGCCGGCGCCGAACGCAAAGGGGAAGCGGCCCATCGCCGCGCGAATCGTGGGCCAGCGCATGGCCAAAGGTTATCTGCGGTCGCGGCATTGCCAACCCCACAAACCCATTTTCCTACAAGCCCGCCGGTCGTCATGATCGGCACCGCGACTATACCTGATAAAAAAGAATATGCACACAGGCATTTTTACGCTTGTAAATATGCCTAGAAGCATATAGACCGTTTCCAACAGCCGGACACGCTCCGGCCAGCTTGGAGACCCCCGATGGCCATTCACGCCGACTTCGACACCAGCACCGCGACCGAGATCGGTTGCGATCTGCTGGCTGGTGCCAGCGACATTGTCCGCTTCGACGGCGCCACGATCTCGTTCCGCAACGACGCCGATCTGGTCCGCCTGTTCGCAGCGGACGGCAACCGCGCCGATGCCCTGACCGGGGAGGCGCTGTGATGCACAGCTACCCCGGCACCGAAGTCTATACCGGCCCGCGCCGCGATCCCGTTGCCGCGCTTGGCCTCGCGCACACCGTCCGCCGTAATACCGCTTGGCCGCAGTCGCCCGCCAACCTCGTCGGCCCGTTCCGCCTGACCACCGAGCGCGCGGTCGATCTCGCCGCCATGTCGCCGGCGGGCCGCGATCTGGCGCTGCAGGACGCCTACAACCTGTACCTGATCGAGCGTGACCGGCTCGAAGCTGGCGCGCTGATCTGGCGCCGCTGCGCCTCGACCCTGATCGCCCGCCGCTGGGATGCGGAAGGCGCTGCGTTCATGGTCGAAGCCCGCGCCGAGTTCGAGCGCGCGCTGGCCGATGTGCGGGAGGCGGCGTGATGGCCGACCTTCTCCAGCAGGCCCGCGACATTGCGGCGGATCAGTACATCCGTTTGCAGATGAAAAACCCCAACTCCAATCACGGCGCGGCCTACTGGGGCGCGCATGTGCAGGCCTACGCCGGTCACCTGCGTTCGGGCAGCTTCGACAGCAACCTCGAAGTCCAGACCGCGCTCGCCGCTCTTCGGAGTGTCGCAGCATGAACGGCGGCACCGCACAATGGTCGCGCGTTCTCGACGCCGCCGCCGCCGAACTGATCGCCAAGACCCGCGCTAATGCGCAGGCATTTGACGAACTGGGCAAGCCGTTCAGCCGCGACATTGCGCTGAACTTCGCCGCCGAGATCGAGGCGGGCGCACCCGCTGGCCTGTACCGGCACTGGATCAATGAGCAGGGCGCGCGGGTCGAAGGCATTCGCGGCGCCAACGCGGCCCGGATGTGGGCGGGAGGACACCGGTGATCGACACCTACAAGCGCCTGCACCGCCAGGAACAGGAATCACGCGCTGCCGCCGGGCTAGAGCCGAGCAAGTTTGGCCCGCTCACCAGCCTCGTAATCGGCTGCATCCTAACGCTGGCAAGCTGGCTCGCCATCTTTGCCATTGTCGCCTTCATTGGAGCCCTCATGTCATGACCGACATCCCGACCTATACCGCCGCCAAAGCGGAGCGCCTGATCCGTGCCAAGAAGGTGACTGGCGAATACCACGTCACCGGCTCGCTCTACCTCAGCGGCTGCGACCTGTCCGGCGTCACGCTGCCTGCCAGCGTCGGCGGATGGCTCGACCTCAACGGCTGCGACCTGTCCGGCGTCACGCTGCCTGCCAGCGTTGGCGGCTCGCTCGACCTCAGCGGCTGCGACCTGTCCGGCGTCACGCTGCCTGCCAGCGTTGGCGGCTCGCTCTACCTCAGCGGCTGCGACCTGTCCGGCGTCACGCTGCCTGCCAGCGTTGGCGGCTCGCTCTACCTCAGGGGCTGCGACCTGTCCGGCGTCACGCTGCCTGCCAGCGTTGGCGGCTCGCTCTACCTCAGGGGCGCGAAAAATCCCGATCCCACGCAGTGGTGGCAAGAAAACGGTGAGGCTACGCGCCGTCGCTGCATCGCTGTCTGCCCCCGTGATGGTTATGCGCTGGTCCAGACTGACACCGATCGATTCAGCGCCGGGTGCCGCAGTGGCCTGACGCGCAAGCAGGCGCTGGCGCATTGGAGCCGTAAGGACGCCCGCGCGAAGCTGTTCACGGCGGCTATACTGGCGGCGGTGTTGCCGGAAAGCGTGGCGGTATGACCCGCGCGTCCTACATCCTGATACATCAAAGCCGCGCCGGGACCGCGTTCCCGCCGGTTCGCGGCGTCCCCAGCATGGAGGAATGGGCACGGCTCCGCGCCGCCCGCCAGCCATGGTGGAAGCGTCTGTTCGCGCTCCCCCGCGCAGCCTCGCCGAAGCCCCACGGTGCGCGCCCGTCCCACATCGAAGCCGTCGAGGCCGGTTTCGATAACGGGGTCTCGTCCGATGCGGAATGAGGCCACTCCATATGCGGATCAGGCTGTGCGCCCCGTCGCTGTCGCAGGCGCTGTCGACGTCACCCGGCCTGCAGAGGGCTACTACCGCTTTCGTCTCCGCTCCGGTTCGGTCTTCGGCGGTGTGCGCATTTGGTACGGCGCGCCGTTGGACCCGGTGACGGGTGAAGAGCTCGACCGTTCGTGGCGCTGGCAGGCGCAGTTCAACGGCGAACCGATCGATCTGGACCGCGTCTGGCCGACCTGCGCGGGCGACCCGATCACCGAGGACGAATACCGGACCTACTGCGCCCGCCAAAGCTGGGCCGCGCAGAACGCGCCGCGCAGCGCCTACGCCGACCCGCGCAAGCGGATCGATCCCCTTTCCATCAACGACCCCCAACTTTTCTAGCCGAGGAGCCATCTGACATGGGCATTACCACCGCACGCAAGCTCGATGACGAGGCTCTCGCCCCGGCGCCGCGCGATCACAACAAGCCGCCGCTTGAAGAGCTCATCCCGCTCGAATTCCGCGAGCAGCTGACGTCCGAGCACCCTGACTTTCTGCAGCTGGTCGATAACCGCTGCGGTGTCGGTGACCGCTTCAGCGAGGGCTACCAGACCGGTGAGGCCGACCGGGCGAAGTGCGTCGATCAGGACACCTACGAGCGCTGCGGCAAGCTGGCGAAGAAGCTTCGCGCGATGGAGCAGCACGTTGAGGCGACGCACACCGTTGTGAAGGCCCCGTACCTGCAGGGTGGCCGTCTGGTCGATGCCGAGAAGAACACACTGCTCGGCCGCATCAAGGCGGCGCGCGAACGGGTGATGTCTCACATGGAAAGCTACCTCGAAGCCGAGCGGAAGAAGCAGCGTGAGGCCGAACTGGAGCGCTTGGCCGAACTGCAGCGGCAGGAAGAGGAGCGCCAGAAGGCGGCCGAGTTGCTGCGCCAGAATGGCATCAGCGAGGAAGTGCTGCCGGTCGCTCCGCCACCCCCGCCGCTTGCTGCGCCGGCGCCGCTGGCCGGTCCGGTTCGCACCGACGGCGCGACGATCTCGTCCGGCATCGAGTGGCGCTCGCAGGTCACCGACTACGCCAAGGCCTTCAGGAAGGTGAAGGACGACGCGACCGTGCGCGAGGCGATCGACAAGGCCATCCAGCGGTTCGTGAAGGCGACCAAGGGCCAGGTCGCAATTCCCGGCGTCACCATCACCGATCACGCCCGCGCCAGCGTGCGCTGACCCGCGCCGCTCTCCCAGCCACCGAACAAAGCAGGAATACCGCCATGCAGTACGTCAAGTGCAAGTTCCGCCCGTCCGACACCAGAACCTACACCTACCAGTGGAACGGCGAACCGCTCCGGAAGGGCGATGTCGTCAAGGTCGCTGACAATCGCGACCCAGCCGCATGGAAGCGCGTGTGGGTCGAAGAGGTCACCGACGAAGCGCCCTCGTTCGCCTGCAAACCGATCCTCGGGATCTACAACCCCGATGCCGAAGCGGCGGACCTGCCGGCGGCTGCCGCGACGCCCGCGAAGGCGGACAGGTCGGACTGGATCGGCGACCTACTCGGCGACGAAGCCGAATTCTGACCCCTCATTTCAACCGGAGAAAATGAACATGAATGCCCGTTCCCAAGCCGTCCAGCGCGCTGATGCGCAGATCGAAGAGAGCCGCCTGCGCGCTGTCGCCGCGCGCGACGCGCAGCGGCCCAAGCCCATGAGCGCGCTGGAATCGCTGGCCGCGCGCCTCGCGCTTGACCCCCAGAAACTGCAGGACACGCTCGCCAAGACTGCCTTTTCCAGTTGCACCAGCTACGAGGAGTTCCTCGTCTGCGTGATGGTGGCCAACGAGTACGAGCTCAATCCGCTGACCAAGGAAATCTATGCGTTTCCGAAGCGCGGCGGCGGCGTGGTGCCCATGGTGGCCTACGATGGCTGGATCAAGATCATGAACCGCCACCCGATGTTCGACGGCATCGAATACGAGCACATCGAAGACGAGAAGGGCGACATCAAGGCGGTCGAAGGGATCATCTACCGGAAGGACCGCACTCGTCCGACCAAGAAGATGGTCTACCTCGACGAGTTCAAGATGAACACCGATCCGTGGAAACAGAAGCCGCGCCACATGCTCGATGTGCGCTGCACCTGCCAAGCGGTTCGCCTCGCCTTCGGCATCACGGCGGGCATAGAAGGTGTCGACGATATCGACGGCGGAGAAGTCCGCCAGACCACTTCGCTGGTCATGCCCACATTTGCTCCTGCGCTGGAGCAGGGCGCCAGCGGGCAGGTCATCGACCAGCACAACCCCCAGACCGGCGAGGTGCTGCCGCGCGATCCGCAGACCGGAATGACGCAGGTCGACGAAGAGACCGCCCGCGCGCTCGATGCCGGTGAAGGCCGCTCCGACGACCAGTACGGCGACCAGCACGACGGCACGGTAAACGCGGCTGCTGACGGCCCCACACTCGACCAGGCCATCGAATACCTGCAGTCGGCCACGACGATTATTGACCTGAACCGGCGCTTCGACGAGGTGAAGGGCTACTTCGTGGACGACGCCTACGCGGCGGTCAGCGACGAGCGCGATGCCCGCGCCCGGGCGCTGCGTGGCGGGAAGGCCTGACCATGGCCAGCACCGTACTCAGCACCGCCGACCGGCTTGCCAACCTCCTCAAGGAGCACGTGAGCGCGGACCCGCGCGACTATCCCGACGCAACCACGCTCAAGATGGTCGACACGCTGAACCTCGACAGCCTCGACATGGTCGAGCTCATCATGGCCATCGAGGACGAGTTCAACATCAGCATCCCCGATGATGGTGCGGAACCGTTCGTTGCCGATCGCGGCGGCGCCAGCGGCAAGACCTTTGCCGACTGGGTCGCTTGGGTCGACGGGATGGTTGCAGCATGACCGCCGGCGCCATCAAGCCGAACGCACCGCTCGATGCCACGCAGGGCGAGCGGCTGATGGCGCGGGCCAACTGCGCCGCGCGGTGCCGGGACAGGGGCGAGGAAGAGCTCGCGCTCGCCTTTGAGGCTGGCACTCAAGATGAGGGCTACGCCATGCGGCACGAGGTGGCCAAGCTGCGGGCGGAGCAGGGGAGGGCGGGCGCGTGAGTCTTCCCCCATTCCCCGATGCAGACACCATCCGTGAGCTCGTGCGGTATGAGCCCGAAACCGGCAAATTGTTCTGGCAGCATCGACCGGCGCGGTTCTTTCCGTCCGTCAGGTATCAGAAAATCTGGAACTCGCGGCAGGCTGAGACCGAGGCATTCGTTCGGCTGAACGAACAGGGCTATCTTGTCGGAACCCTGCTTGCTGTTCCGCGCGCAGCGCATCGCGTCGCATGGCTTTGCATGCAGGACGAGCTTCCACCAGAGATTGATCACATCAACGGCAATCGACTGGACAATCGTTGGTGCAACCTCGCGGCATCCGATCGGCAAACTAATGCGAAAAATCAGAAGCTGTATTCGAACAACACGTCAGGATGCTCGGGAGTTGTCCTCACTGCCTATGGTACGTGGCGCGCGCAGATAGCTGTCGGTCAATCGCGTAAGATTTCGCTCGGCACTTATCGCACGAAAGAAGAAGCGGTTGCCGCTCGCCGCGCTGCCGAAATGCAGCATGGCTATTCAGAGCGGCACGGAAAGGCGGGGTGCTCAAGTGCTGCCTAACCCCGGCCATTTGCCTGAGGAATGCATCATTACTGATCCCAAGACGGGAGAAGTGAAGGGGTATCGCCTTGTTCACATTCGGCTTTTCAACGGGTGGGACAGCCGCAAGGCCGGGACCAACCCTTGGCCCGCTCGGGGCGGACGTCCTCCAACAAATTGGAGCATCCGCCGCCCGACTCCGCACCCTTTCGACATCAAGGAGTTCGAACCGCAATGACCGTTAATCACACCACTGCCGACGCCCTGATCGCCGACGCGATCTGGTGGTTCAAGGGCTTCCGCGCCGCGCAGCCCGCTGACGCCAGCGACCCGACCGACAACCTCGGCCACAGCTTGCTGCGCGTCCGGGAATGGCTCAATCGCCTGCCGCTCGGCGTGTCGCGGCTCCTGGGTACCAGCGAGCGCACGTTCGCCTGCGTGATCACCGAGCACGAGCTCGAGGTCATCATCGAGGGGCTGATATGCCGCACCAAGGAGGACCGTGACGCGGCTCTGGAAAAGGCGCGCGCAATCCACAAGCAGTTCATGGCTGAGTGCAAGGAAGTGACGGCGCACACCTATGCCGAGGTGCCGTTCTGATGAACGCGGTCGCGCTCCCCCTGACCGTGGCCGACATTGTCGCCGAGTACGAGGCGAAGGATGCGGCCATCGCCAGCGAGATCAAGGCGCTCGACGAAGCCTTCACGCGGCTCGATATGGCCGCCACGGTGCAGGGCGCTTATGTCGAGCGCGTGGCCCAGCGGCCTTACCTGCACATCGACACCCTGCGCCGGAACTTGCTCAAGTCTGGCTGGCGCGCGGTTTATCAGCGCCTGCAGATCGATGCGATTGCCAGCGCCAAGGACCGCAAGCTTTTTGAACAGGCAATGGTCAGCCCGCCGCCGCTCACGGTGGAGACGGCCAAAGCGACCTTCGGCGACTATCTGATCCGTCCCCGCTTCCACATCCTGCGCGGCCTCGCCGAGGCGTTTTGCGCGCTCGATCCGGCCTATAAGTCGCACAGCCGCGTCCGCATCGGGGTCAAGGGCTTGCCCAAGCGCGTGGTGCTGAACCACTGGGGCGGCTTTTCCAGCACTTATGGCCGCGAACGGTTCCAGGACATGGCCAACGCGCTCGCCGCCTATCGCCGCCAGTCGCCGGTCGAGTGGTGCGAGATGCTGGACATCGACGACCAGCACAAAGCGGGCAGCGATGCCGTGATGAATGGTCGCGTGCTCAAGCGGTACAGGAACGCCGGGCAGGAGGAAGAGTACCACGCCCCCGATCGCGGTCTTACCATCCGCAAGTTCGGCAACGGCAATGCTCACGTCTATTTCGACCAAGACGCGCTGCATGCCGTCAATCGCGCGCTGGCCGAGTTCTACGGCGAGGTCCTGCCCGATGCCGAGCCGGAGGGCGTGAAGCCCAGCTATAGCACTGCGGTAGCGAAGGACCTGCAGTTCTACTGGTCGCCACCCGAAGTCGTCGAGCGCGCGCTGGCGTTTGCAGGCATCCCCGATCTGCGCGAGTGGGGCCGCGACCACACCCGCCGTCCGGCGCCGATGCAGGTGCTGGAGCCGAGCTGCGGCGATGGTCGTATTCTCGATCTGTTGCGCACTTATGGGCACAACCGGTTTGGCATCGAGTACCATCGAGGCCGCGCAGCCGAGGCAAAGGCCAAGGGGCACGACGTCTTCTGCGCCAACTTCCTCGATTGCGAACCAAGGCCGTTTGAGGCGGTGGTGATGAACCCGCCGTTCTATGGCCGGCACTACCTCTACCACGTCAGCCACGCTCTGCGCTTCGTCCAGCCGGGCGGCGTCCTCGTCGCCATCCTTCCCGCCACCGCGCGCTACGATCACGGCGATCTGCATGGCGAATGGGAAGACCTGCCCGTCGCCAGTTTTGCCGAGGCCGGCACCAACGTTCCCACTACCATGCTCAAGATCAGGAAGCCCGCATGACTGAGAAAGCCCTGACCCTGCCGCTGTCGCTGATCCAGCCCGGCGGCAATCCTCGCCGGTTCTTCAATCCGGCCAAGCACGAGGAGCTGGTTGCGTCGATCCGCCTGCGCGGGCTGCTGCAGCCGCTGCTTGTCCGCCCCGCGCCAGATGGCGACAACTACCTGCTCGTCGCTGGCGGGCGGCGCTACCGGGCCGCGCTTGAGGTCTACGGCGCCGAGGGTCTGGTCCCGGTGATCAGCCGCGAGATGACCGATCAGGAAGCGCTCGAGGCTGCGATCGACGAGAACGACGTCCGCGAGGATGCCTCTGAAACCGAACAGGCCGACGCCGCGCTGCGCATCCTCGCCGCCTGCCAGGACGATCGCGCCGAGGCCGCGCGCCGTCTGGGCTGGTCGACCTTCAAGCTCGACCGCCGCCTTGCGCTCGCCGGGCTGTCCGATGCGGTGAAGGCCGCGCTGGACGAGCGCCGCATCAAGGTCGGCCATGCCGAGCTCCTTGCCGCCGTGCCAGCCGACAAGCAGGACAAAGCGCTGGAGACGATCCTCACCTCTGGCATCGATGTCGCCAAGACGCGCGAGCTGCTCCAGCGTGTGACGCAGAACCTTGCCGCGGCGACTTTCGACAAGACCGAATGTGCCGGATGCGGCTACAACTCCGCCCGCCAGCGCGCGCTGTTCGAGACCCACGTCGAGGATGGCCACTGCACCAACGGCGCCTGCTTTGCGCTGAAGGTCGAGGCTGCCGAGAAGGCCCGCGCGGTGGCGGAGCCTGTGATTGAACCGGATTCCGGAGAGGCGAGTGACGAGAACCGCTCGGAGGCTGTGCCGAGTGTCGACCGTCCAAGTACCCCGGATAGCCCGCCTGCTTCCCAGCCGGAGCAGGCGGGCGCCCCTGCCGCAACAGAGCCGCAGAGCAATTTGCAGAAAACGCAAAGAACTCAAGCCGCGCCCGCCAAGCCCAAGGTCACCTCCGAAGGCCTCCGCACCAAGTTGAAGCCGGTGCGGGAGCAGGCCTGGCGCGCCGCCGTGGCCGCTGCGATCGCCGAGAGCGCTGATCACGTCCGCATCGCCGACTTTGCTGCGCAGTGCGTGACCAGCGGCTTGCATGTCAGCTTCGATCAGGTCGTCAGCCTTGCGGGCTATCTCGAGGTCGATCTCCGCACGACATGGCGCGTCGACGGCGATTTCTTGCACCCGCTCGGCAAGGACGAGCTCAAGTTCATTGCCGAGGAATGCGGCTTGATCGCGCATCTCGGCACGAAGCGGTTTGCCAATGTGCTGGCCGGCAAGACGCACGAGATTATCGCCAGCATGCTCCACGCCACCGGCTTCGACTGGGCTGGCCGCATTCCCAGCTGCATGTCGCTCGACGGCAAGTACGGCGCGCCGCCAGCCGCCGAGGAGCCGGCCGAACAGATCGCCGGGCCGGAAAGCGACGAGCCGCAGGCCGACGTCACCCCTAAAACCGAAGAGGCCTGATCCGATGCTGATCACCAATCTGTTGCCGCTGCTCGCCCGCTATTCGCTCGGCTTTGACCTTGTCGCCGGGGCAGACGATGTCGTCACGCTTACCGTGATCCCGCGCAAGGCCGAAGGCGCCAAGCAAGCACTGGAACCCGGCGAGGCCCGCCCGATCTCGATCACCGGCACGGCGGCCGAGATCGACGAGCAGCTCGCCCTCGGCGCCGAGGGTGCGCTCGGCCAGATTTTCATCGCGCGCCGCGAACTGGCGGACCAGCTGGCCGAACAGCGCAAGGCCGCCGAGGACGCCAAGGCCGCAGTCGCGAGCAAGGCCAAGCCCGCCGCGAAGGCAGCGCCAGCGCCCACGCCCGCCAAGGCCGCACCGGTACCAACGCCCGCGCCAGCCCCGGCGGCGGACGAGCCGCTCTCCCTCTACTGATCGTCAGGAGCCTCCGATGGAAGTCACCACGCTCACCCGCGTCTACCGCTACGACGGCATCGACCTGCCGGTTCCGCCGCACCTCGCCGGCGATGCCGCCGCGCTGCGCGCTTATCACGCGACGCTCTACCCCGCGATCCTGAACGCCGAGGCGGTCGACCTGGGCGTGACCAACGGCGCGCTGGTGACCGAGTACCGCCGCGCTGTCGGCACCAAGGGCCGATGAACGGCGTCCCGCCACCGCCCCGCAAAACCCTTCTGGAATGGATCGAAACCGATGACGGCGACACGTCCGGCGATGCCCGCCCCGTCTGCAGCATCTCGCAGCAGGCCCTCCATGCGACCCTCGGCGGCACGCTTGAAGGCAGCGGGCACGAACCTCTTGCGCCGCCAGCCCAGCTCTTCCTCGCGCCTCTCGGCTGATCTGGCGGGCAGGACGGTTGCGCTGTCGCCGGCGGTGCCGTTCGGCTTCGACGAGCCGCTGCCGCCGCACCACAAGCTGATTGGCCGCTGGATCGCCGCACATCAGCCGAGCGACCGGGTGATGACCCGGATGGAAGCGCGCCAGCACATCGAGGCGGCGTTTGATGCTGCGGTTATGGACGCGCTGGGGCGCATCGACATCGCCGACTTCCGCGTCGTGGTCTTGACCGGCGATGTCGAGAAACCGCCCGCGCTTGCGATCATCTGCGACAGCATCGGGCAGGTCGAACTTGGCTGGATCGAACAGACCAATGTGCTTGCGAATACGCTCAAGGGCCGCGTCGCTCCGGTGGGTTGGCGCGCGCGGGCCTACAAGGCGCTTGCCGATACGCTCGCCGCCGCGCTGCCGCTCTTCACCTACGACGAGATGTTCGAAGAACTGGCGGGCATGTACTGGGACGGCGAGACTGAAGACGGTCCAGCCGTCCAGTCGGCAGAGATGCTTGGGTACGATCCCAACGACATCATCCTGCCGTCGCAGGTTCACGCCAAGAAGCCCGACTTCATGCTGGCCGAGAATGCCGCGCCGCTGAAGGGGCTCCCTCCCGCGCTGGCGGCGATCCTTCGTCGTCTCGACAAGGCCCACACCGCGCTGATCGCGATCAAGGAGGGCAATGCTTGGTGGTTCGAGCACGACCAGCTGCTCGAATACGCTCCGGAGTACGAGGACGCTGCCTACCTGCCGCCCATGACGCTGGTCCCGGTCGATCACTTCAATGCCGAGGTCGACGAGGTCGGGCGCATGGGGATGGAAAGCATCTTCCAGAGCGCGGCGGGGCTTTGTCCGATCACCGATGTCGCCGCGATCAATCGCTGGTTTGAGACGCTGCGCCTCGGCGCCGATCTGCTGACCGCTGCGCAGGACCTGATCGCATTCGATCCTTTTGCCGACCGGGGGCGAGCATGAGCGTCTCGACCGAATTTCAGGCGACGGGCGGTGGCCTGATGCTGTCGCAGGCCATCCTGCTCTATCAAGACAGTGGCCGCAGCAATTTTTACGACGCCCCCAAGGCTTTCGCCAGCATGCACGGCATCGAGGAGCAGGACGGCAAGCCGGTGATCGCCGCCGGCGCCCCGCTCACCCGCGCACACCTGCGCAAGTGGACCTCGCTCCTTGGCCGTGCCGCCGCGCCGGAAATCCTGCCCGAAAACGTGCTGGTTTCGCACCCGGACATGCTGGCGTGGTGGATCCCCGAACGCGTCCGCATGGCGCACTTCGCGATCAGCCGCCCGACCGCTGACCTGAAGGTACTCGGCCAGCGCACCACAGTCGCGGTGCCCTATCCGGCGCACCTGCTGATTGCCACGCGGCGCAGCCTCGGCGTCTATGCCCTCACGGGCAACAAGCGGCCCACCGCCGAGACCGTGGCTTGTCACTCGCCGGTTCTGAACGTGTTCATCGATGGCAAGCTCTGCTGGGGCAACATCGCCAAGCCCAAGGCGCTCGGCATCGCTGCGATGGCGCAATTCGAAGCGGCGGTGTTCGACTCCTGGTCGACGCATCCCAACGCCGGGCAGGATCAGGCCATCACCGGCAAGGGCGGTCTGGTCCGCCTCTGGGATGATCTCGCCGCGCGCAAGGCAAAGACGTTCCCGGTCCGGCGCCTGAAGCCGTTTCTGACGACGGTGCGCGGCAAGACAAAGGGCCAGCCGCTGACGGTGGGCCAGCTGATCGCGGGAGGCGCATGATGCTGGAAACCCGCGAGCCCGACGCCATCCACGAACGCCTTCGCAAGGCGGTGGAGAAGAAGCAATCGTCCTACCTCTGGATCCCGGAGCATTCGATCACCTTCACGCCGCGCTTGTTGCCGGTGATCTGCGGCGATGGCCGCGCGCTGTTCACTTTGAGGACGACCAACCAGCGGCCCGCGTACTGGATCATCCGGGGCTGCAGCACTTGGGGCTGTGGTTACGATCGCGAGGATTCGTCGGGGCCCGACTTTGCCGAGCTCACCGATGACCTGATGTACGAACTTGAGGACCACTTTGGGCGCGGTCGCTGCGGCTACTCCGGCAACAGCCTGTTTTATCCGCGCCGGGAACGCATCCAGTGGTGCCAGTGCGAGGAATGCGACGAGAAGCGCTGGAAGGCCCGCTGGCCAATGGTCGATGACGATGGCGGTTGCTCCTGGAGCCGCATGGACTGGCCGGAAGGGTTCCCGACCGTTCGGCACTGGCTGAGTTGGCAGGGCAACCTCTTGGACAACCAGCCGCGTTGGCCCGCCGATGTCGCGGTGCCGCTCCGCGCTCTTGATGTGCAGGTGGCAGCATGAGCCTCGCCGCCGACCCCACCGCCGCCGCGGTGCTGGAGGCTTTCCCCTGCCATCCGGTGCCGCCCATGGGCAGCGCACCCACCATCGATGCGCTGCGCGAGGCACGCGCCGGGCAGGGCTTCATCGTTGGCCAAAACGGCATAATGCTGATCCTGCGCAGGCCGTGGCTGGCGCTCGATTACCGCGTGACCGAGGGGCCGGAGTGCCATGTGCCTTACGGTGCGGTGGGCCCGGATGCGCTGCATTTCCGGTGCGGCAACATCCCCGCCGTGCTGATGGAACAGACGCTCGAGTATTTCATCGCAGCGCTGCCGAACGAGGCCGCGGCTTTTATCCTCTGGCACGAACAGGCGCGGACGTTCCGCCTCGAGTTCCCGGAGATCGACGCCGCGACGCCCAGCCGCCTTGTCTACCGGCCGCCGGTGCTGGGGCAGGGCTGGCATCTGGTCTGCGACATCCACAGCCACGGCGCAGGGCATGCGTTCTTCAGCGGTACCGACGATGCGGACGATGCGCACAGCACCAAGATCGCTGTCGTGGTCGGCACGCTCGGCACCGATTCCATCCCGACCTTCAAGGCGCGCCTCTGCGCCGGGGGCATGTTCCTGACCCTGCCAGGGTTGCCATTCGAGGGGGCGCCCGATGCAGCCTGAGAACCGTCACTACCTGCCCGCCAATATGCAGGACCGGGCGCTGAAGCTGCTGCTGATCGGCTGCGGCGGTAACGGTGCCCAGATGCTCATGGGGCTGGCCTCGCTCGATACGGCATTGCGAGAGATCTCGTCGCGCTCGCTCGATGTCACCGTGGTGGATGACGACACCGTCAGCGAGGCCAATCTCGGCCGCCAGCCGTTCTACCGCTGCGATCTCGGTAATTCCAAGGCGCGCACGCTGGTCGAGCGGATCAACATCGCGCACGGGCTCAACTGGCATGCCGTGCATGGCCGGGCACCCGGGGCCATCGGCGTCGGCGGCCACGATCTCGTCATCACTTGCGTCGACACCGCCGCCGCTCGGCGCGCGATCGGCGCCGCGATGCAGCCAGACCCGCAGAACTACAATCACATCCCGCCCGCCTACTGGCTCGATCTCGGCAACCGCGCCACCGACGGCCAGTTCCTGATCGGCCAGCCGGCGCGCAAGTACGATCGCGACGATCTGCGCCGCCTCCCCACCGTGCTCGAATACTTCCCCGAGCTCGCGGACGAGACCGTGGTCGAGGACGACGCGCCCAGCTGCTCGGTCGCCGAAGCGCTGGAGCGGCAAAGCCTCTTCATCAACCGCGTCGTCGCCAGCCATGCCCTGGTCTTGCTGTTCGAACTGCTCGGCCGCGGTTCGATCGGCCACGCCGGCGCCTTCATCAATCTCGCCAGCGGGCAGGCCGTGCCGATCCCGCTGCCCCCAATCCCGAACCCCACCGCGCAGGAGGCGCAAGCAGCATGAGCGAGACCAATCTGACCAACCTGATCAGCAGCGCTGTCGCTGCCCGCCTCGATAGCGATTTCATCGAAAAAGAAATCCAGACCCGCGTCGACAAGCTGATCACCGAAAGCATCGACCGGGCGCTGCGCACCTACAGCGAAACTGGAAAGCTGATTGAGAAGGCGGTGGAGGATTCGCTCCGCGTCGAACGCATCGATCTGCCGAGCTATGGCGTCACCGTCGCCAAGATGGTGAAGGCGGCCGTGGAGCATCACGTCGCTGATATCGTGCAGGGCCGCCTCAAGCAGGATGTGGAGGAGCTGCTCCACCTCGCGCCGAAAACGGTGAAGCTTTCCGAGATCGCCGAGATGATGCTGGAGCAGCACAAAGGCGACGGTGAATATGGCGAGGTCACCACCTTCATCATCGGCGAAAGCTCGTACAAATCGCGGTGGTTTTATCTCGACGACGAGAAGGTGATCAAGGAGCGTGACAAGTACAGCTGCAAGTACCGACTGCTGGTCGGTGATGACGGCATCATCAGCTCGGTTTTCATCGGGGAGAGCAAAGCCAGCCCCGACCGCTGGATTGGCCGCTCTTACGGATTCGAACAGCGCCTTCGCGCGTTCGTCGCATGCGGCACCGTGATCGAATTCGACACGGAATACCCCTGCACTACCGTGGGGGACTATTGACCATGATCACCCAGCAAACCGCCACCGATATCGCCGTGCTCTACCGCGATATCGAGGCTGCCGAAGAGCTTCTCAAGCAGGTCAACGACGCGGTCGACAAGATGCATCAGGTCGACATCCGCGATGTGTTCGGGCGGCGCCAATATGCCTTGCAGCTCGGCATCCCCAGCGGCGGCAACGGCCACCGCATCCTGCACGTGCCCTATCAGCTCGCAATTCCGGTGATCGAGGCGACCATCGCCAGCCACCGCGCCGCGATCAAAGCGCTGATGACCAAGGCCCGCGCCGAACTGGCGGGCGAGGCGGCGCAGGCATGAGCTACGATCAGATCACGCGCGATATCGCCCGGAAGGCTGGCGAGGATGTGTGCGCCGCGATCAATCGCAACATGGCGTTGGTCGACGATCCGATGAGCAAGACGATGGTGGCCATGATGGCCGCCGGTCAAGCCTTCGCCATCCCCGCAGCGCTGCTTGCGATCAAGCTCGGCACCGATCCCGAAACCGTTGCCGACGTCCTGATCGCGCGCGTTCGTCCGATCATTGTCGATGCCATCAAGGAGCTTGCCCGTGCCTGAAGCCACCCCCATCGCCGCCATGGACCTGCCCGACGGCGACTACGCCATCGTCGAGGTTCTCGGTCACCGCACGCTGATCGGCCGCGTCGCCGAGATCGAGCGCTTCGGCACCAAGATGCTGCAGATCGAGCCGCTGTTCGGAGATGTCATGCTGGCCCCGGTGCTGGTGGGCGGCGGAAGCCTCTACCAGTTCACGCCGTGCTCTGCGGAGACGGCCTACGCGCGGCGACCCAAGCGGACCTACGAGCTTCCCGGCAGCGTTGCCGCGACAATCCCGCCACCGGCGCTGCCGGACAACAGCGAATTGCCGTCGTTCCTAGTCGAGGATCACGCGGGTGCCGGTGTCTGCGCCCACGACGCAACCGAGGACGACGAGGACGGCAACCAGATGTGCATCACCTGCAAGGAGGTCATTTACTGATGGCCGCCAGCAAGATCGAATGGACCGACCGCAGCGACTGGAACCCGATCCGGGGCTGCACTCGCATCTCGCCCGGCTGCGGCGGCCCCGGTGATCACGGCGGCTGCTATGCCGAGGCGATGGCCGGGCGCTTCTCAAAGCCCGGCCAGTGGGGCCACGGCTTTGCCGAGCGCACCGCCAAGGGCGGACGCTGGACCGGCGAGGTCGCGATCCAGTGGGACCGCATCGACCTACCGCTGCGCTGGCGCATACCGGCCAAGATCTTCGCAAGCAGCACCAGCGATTTCTTTCACGCCGCCTTGGAGATGGGCGACGTGGCGCAGCTGTTCGGCGTGATGATCGCAGCCCATCACGTGCGAGGCCATATCTTTCAGGTGCTGACCAAGCGGTCGGACATTATGCTGGCATGGCTGAACGAGTCCGAGTTCTGGGAAATCGCCAACGCGGCGGCAGGCGCGCACGTCATGGAGCGCGTCGATCCGCTCGACCGGCGCAGTGACGACGCCCGCGCCACGCTGGACGACTACGGTCCGAACAATCCTCCGCCCGGCATCTGGCTCGGCGTCAGTGTCGAGGATCAGCAGCGCGCGGACGAACGGAGAGAGGACCTGCGCAACACCCCGGCGGTGGTGAAGTTTGTCAGCTATGAGCCTGCGCTCGGCGCTGTGGACTGGTCGGGGTGGGACTTCGTCGACCAGATCATCGGTGGCGGTGAAAGCGGTCCGAAGGCGCGGCCTGCGCACCCCGACTGGTTCCGCAATGCCCGCGATTGGTGCGCGGTGAACGGTGTCGCCTACTTCCACAAGCAGAATGGCGAATGGGTCTCAGTCTACGACCGCGACCGCGACGATCCCCAATGGAACAAGGTGCCGAAACCGGGTGACTGGGATCGAAAGCGCTGGCTGAACCTTGCCGGGGGTCAGGGCTTCCACGGCGACAAGCTCAACATGATGCAGAAGGTGGGCAAAAAGGCGGCCGGCCGCTTTCTCGACGGCGTCGAACACAACGGCATGCCCGCATGAACCTTGATTACCTTACCAAGGCACCTTCATCGGCGCTGGCTGTCGAAATCATCGAGCAATGGGCACGCGCGGAAGGGCTGCTCTTTTCCGCCAACCCGCTCACCGGCAATGGTGCGGTGTTCAGCATCTGCAGGCGCTTCCGCTATTTGCTTTGGCGGCACGCGTCAGTGGTCGCGCCGTTCTTTGCGCTCGGCATGCTGAACCCGTCGACGGCCGACGCGGACGAGGACGATCCGACAATCAATCGCGGCATCGGCTTCGCGCAGCGCGAGCGGCTTGCCGGGCCTCTGGTGTGGAACTTGAACGCCTTCCGCGCGACGGACCCAGCCGACATGAAAGCGGCCGACGATCCGGTAGGTCCGCACAACAATGCGGCGATCGATCTTGCGCTGCGTCTGGCTGAGATCACCGTCGCCGCATGGGGTACGCATGGCCCGCATGGCGGCCGCGATCGGGACGTCTTGCGCCGCTGCGCTGCCGCCGGGCGCCAGCTACACGCGCTGAAGCTGACGAAAGACGGTCATCCCGGTCATCCGCTTTACCTGCCAAAATCGCTACGGCCGCAGCCATGGGAGTTCGATTGGTGAACGCCATCCCCGAAAGCACGCTCAGCGCTGCCATGGACCGCCTTGTGGCCGAAGGTCGCGCCGAATGGACTACCATAAGGGGCCAGCCGGCCCTGCGCCTCACAGATCTCGGCAAGGCCCTTCTGCGCCAGCCGCGCCAGCCGGAGACGGTGCAATGACCGCTTGGCCCTTCGGATCGATCCCGCCGCTCAGCTTCGACGTGATCCTCGCCGATCCGGCCACGCGGTTTGAGACATGGTCCGCCGCCGGCGAGGGCAAGAGCCCGCAGGCCCAGTACCCGACGATGACGTGGGACGAGCTCGCCGCGCTGCCCGTCAGCCAGCTCGGCCGCGGCGATGCCCTGCTGTTCCTCTGGGCCTGCTGGCCGACGCTGCGCGAATCCATCGCGCTGCTGGAAAAGTGGGGCTTCCGCTATGTCACCGGCGGCGCCTGGCACAAGCGATCCAAACACGGCAAGACCGCCTTCGGCACCGGCTATGTGCTGCGCAGTGCCAGCGAGCCCTACCTGATCGGCACGCTCGGCAGCCCGGTCACCGCCAACAACGTCCGCGGGCTGATCGAGAGCACCGACATGGACGTGATCGACGCGATCGCGCGCGGCCACAGCCGCAAGCCCGATGCGCAATACGACTACTGCCGCCGCCTCTGCCCCAACGCCCTGCGCTTCGTCGAGCTTTTCGCCCGCCAGCGCCAGCCGGGTTGGGATGCCTGGGGCAACCAGATCGACAAGTTCACCCCGGAGCCAGCCGCATGAGCACCGTGTCCTACGAAGTCGGCAAGACCATGAAGTTCCCGCTGTGGCTGATCTTCAGCGATACGGGCGAGGTGCGAATGACGCGGCGCGAGCCCAGCCGCCTTGCCCGCGATGAACGCGCGCTGTTCCTTGAGGCGACACTGCCGCTCTCGCTCTGGGCCACGCCCACGCTCAGCGCCCGCCTGACGGTCGAGGCGCCCGGCACCCCCGCCACGGTCAAGCTCGACCTCGCCGCCGCCAGCGAAGCGCTGAAGGGCGCGCTGGGCGTCGATATCGACCTTCAGGTGAGGGAGCCGGAGGCGTGATCCGGCTGCGCGAACTGAACCACTACCGCGATCGCGCGTGGGAGCTGGCCTGGGCGGGCGAGCGCGGCAACGATTTCTGCGGTGCGTTCGTCATTCCCAGCGCCACCGTTGCGGCAAACCGGCTGCGCTGCCTCGCCGTCAGGGAGGGAGGCTGGGATCATGTCAGCATCAGCTGCACCCTGCCGCGCTGCCCGACGTGGGCGGAAATGGATCAGATCAATCGCCTGTTCTTCCGGCCCGATGAAGTCGCGATGCAGCTGCACCCGGCCGAGAGCAACCACATCAGCGTGCATCCCCACACGCTGCACCTCTGGCGCCCGCACGAGGCGGCGATTCCACTGCCGCCCTTGGAGTTCGTTTGATGAAGGTGCCATCGTCGCGATCGGCCTTTGAGACCGAAGCCGAACTCGTCGCCGAGTTCCTCAGCCAGCTGGCTTATCAGCATCGCGAAAGAGGCAGCCCTTGGACGATCTATTCCGAAACCGCCGGGTGGGATGTGCTTCTCGTCCACAAGACCGGTTTTCAGCTCGGGCTTGAGGCCAAGCTTTCCCTGAACGCCAAGGTCATCGATCAGGCACTCGATGGCGCCCATTCGCGCTGGAGCTGCGACGGCCCGGACTATCGGGGAGTGCTTGTGCCGCAAGACAAGGTCCAGCACCATCTTGGCCGCATCTGCAAGGCCTTGGGCTTGGGAATCATCGACGTTCGGCCGCGTGAAGCCGGAACTTACCGGTATTTCGACATGCCTGGCGAAGACAGTTATCAGCAGAGCTGGCCGCACTGGTGCCCGGCCGAGCGGTGCAAGCTGCCAGACTTCGTGCCCGACACCGCCGGCGGCCACAAGTCGCCCGTCCAGCTGACAGATTGGAAGATCAAGGCGATCAAGCTCATGATCGTGCTGGAGCGGCGCGGCTACGTCACCAGAGCGGACATGAAGGCTCTGAGCATCAGTCCCAGCCGCTGGACCGATCCTTGGCATGGCTTTCTTGACCGCGCGCCGCAGCTCGGCGGCTACGTCAGAAACGGTCGCACACCCGATCTGCGCGCCCAGCATCCGCGCAACTATCCCGAGATTGAAGCGCAAGCCGACAAGTGGGCGGCAACCTGCGGAATCGATCTCAGCGTGGCTGCGGCCTTTGCCAACTTGCTGGACCTGCCGACATGACCCAGCTGCTCACCGAAGCCGAAGCGGCTCAGCTGCTCCGCATCGGCGAGCGGACGCTGCGCGAGCTGCGGAAGGCCCGGAAGATCCGCTATGTGGCAATCACCGCGCGGAAGATCGCCTATCGCCTCGAGGATTGCGAAGAGTACATTGCCTCCTGCGTGCGGCTCGATTCGGCCGAGCGCGGGAACGATGGCCAGATGCAGGGCAAAGGCGGACGCGGCCGGGCCAGACCAGCCGCATCGATGCGGACCGGCAATATCGTGCCCTTCAGCCAGAGGAAGGCGCTTGCTTGACCGTCTACCGCCACCAGAACAGCCCCTACTGGCACTACGAATTCCAGATGAAGGGCGTCCGGCACTACGGCTCGACCTTCTGCACATCAAAGCGCGATGCCGAGCGCTTCGAGCGCGATCGCCGGACCGAGGCCGCGACCGGGCGCACCGAGAAGCCATCGATCACGCTCGATCTCGGCTTTGGCCTGTTCTGGGAGACGAAGGGCCGCTTCGACAGCGCGCACAAGACCACCGAGTACCAGATGGCCAACCTGCTGCGCCTGCTGCCAGCCGGAATGCTGCTGCACGATCTGGACGACATCACGATCAGCGCTTTCATCGCCCGCCGCCGCGGCGAGCCGAAGCGCAGCCAGGTGGCGAAGCCGCGCAGCGCCAGAAAGGGTCGCAAGGCCAAGCCAGCCGCACCGGCCGCGCCGATATCGATCGAGTACGTCTCGAACGCCAGCGTCAACCGCGAGGTGCAGCTGCTCCGCCGCATCATCCGCTTCCTCGCCAGCCGCTACCGGGCACCAGAGATCGATTGGGCGCAGCACAAGCTGAAGGAACAGGAAGGCCGTGCCCGCGAGATGCAGCCGGATGAGGAACGCGCCCTGTTCGAACGCCTGCGCGCCGAGGACAACGACCTCGCCGATCTGGTCGAGTTCGCCATGCTCTGCGGCACCCGCAAGGACGGCGCCCGCACGCTCCTTTGGTCCAAGGTCGATCTGAAGGCCGGGTTTGCCGAGGTGCACACCAAGGGCGATGTCTGGCACCGCTTCCCGCTCACCCAGCGCATGAAGATGATCATCGCCAATCGGCCCAAGGTCGGGCCCTATGTGTTCACTTACGTCTGCCGTCGCCCGGCACCGCCGAAGATGGGACCAGACGGCAAGCTCCAGCCGCGCCGCCTCGCCGGCGAGCGCTATCCTTTCAGCAAGCAGGGCTGGGACCGCCGCTGGCGCCGCATCCTGAAGGATGCCGGGATCACCGATTTCCGCTTCCACGATCTGCGCCATACCGCAGGTTCTCGCATCACCCGCGCTGGCGGCCTACGCACCGCTCAGAAGATCCTTGGCCACACCCGGATTGAGACCACCGCCCGCTATGCGCACGTGACCGAGCATGACATGCTTTCGGCGATGGAAGCTGCAGACCAGTCCCGGAATAGTCCCGAAGCACTTCTGAACCGCGCCCCCGAAAAGCGTGCAAATTCAGGCGGTAAACTATAAGTGCTATTTCTGCTCCCAAAGCAGATGCGCTACCAGGCTGCGCTACTCCCCGACTGGGTTCGCCCTAGAGCATGCGATGGCGGTGCGGCAAGGCGCAATCGTGACACGACGGGTCGTCCCGTGCGGACATGCGCC